>LSQX01353093.1_pt1 | contig 13419 bp, 7 predicted proteins | sample 654561 | NCBI WGS metagenome assembly LSQX01 (sample SAMN04489861, study PRJNA283612) | anaerobic digester metagenome | isolation source: 4 biogas reactors fed with cattle manure at either 37C or 55C with and... | place: Denmark: Kongens Lyngby | collected 2014 | reverse complement strand
ATCTTGAAAGTATATGACTTGCAGAGTCAGCAACATGAACTTTTTCGAAAAAATGATGAGAGCTGCAAGATAGTATTACAGAGAAGAGCGTTTTAACCGAAGTCATTAAAGTGATATGACATCCCTTGGAACCACAGATTGACACTGGTAAACACTGATGTACAAGGGCGTAAAAATCCGCCCGCGTCATCCCTGCGAAAGCAGGGATCTTAGCGCGATTTCACAATTGATTGATTATGAAGACCGTATATACGCGGCAAAGGCGATGCTCCTCCTTTAGAGAAAAGAATATAACATGTTCCCAAATTACAGCCACGAAGGATAAGATATTATGAACCACTTGTACTTACGTGCGCGTTAAGATTCCTGTTTTCACAGGAATGACGGCGAGAAAATATAGGTCTTGCAAGATATTAAAATAAACGCACTTATGGTCTTTCTTTAACAAACTTCTTCAAAAAATGATGGAAGTTGCAAGATAGTATTACAGTGGACACAGCAACCCTATCCCCTATCACCTATCCCCTATCCCCTATCCTGATTCCGGCTATCGCATTCAGTTGGAAAAAAGCGATACAATAGGGATTGTCTTTTGAAGTCATGATCACAGACAGGAGAATACAATCATGATCAGCTCTCTTTTGCTGCTTTCATCGGTCATGCTCACAGCCGGCCCCTGGCAGATCGCCACCTTCGAAACAGAGATCACCATCCCCATCGGTCATGCCTGTATGGGCGGAGGTGTATTGCCTGCCGAGGAAATCGTGGATCCTCTCTATGCACTGGGCGTTGTATTGCTGGGTCCGGAAGCGCCCATCGTGTGGGTGACCGTGGACTGGTGTGAAGTGCGCAACGACGCTTATGACCATTGGCGACAGGCACTGGCGGAAGCGGCTGGCACCACGCCGGAGCGGGTGCTTCATACGAGTGTGCATCAGCACGACGCGCCCGTGGTGGATTATGGCGCTCAGGATCTGCTGGATGCTGTGGGACTTCCCGGCGCCATATGCGACAATGCCTTTGCCCGGGAATGTGTCGAAAAAACAGCGGCGGCCTTGAAGGAAGCCTTGAAATCTCCGAAGACAGTCACCCATTACGGCATCGGTCAGGCGAAAGTGCGCCAGGTGACTTCGAACCGGCGGGTGGTGCAGGACGATGGCACCGTCACCTACAGCCGGGGCAGCGCCACCGTGAACCCGGCGTTGAGCGAGAAAAACGAAGGCATCATTGATCCCTGGCTGAAGACGCTGAGTTTCTGGGACGGCGACACGGCTCTCGCAGCATTGAGCGCCTATTCCGTCCATCCCATGAGCTATTACGGCAAAGGCGGCGTGTCCGCTGATTTTGTCGGCCTGGCCCGTGCGAAACGACAGGCTGAGGAGCCGGGCATTTTCCAGATGTATTTCACAGGCTGCAGCGGCGATACGACAGCGGGAAAATTCAATACGGGCGCCGCGGAAAACCGGCCTGTCCTTGCGGAGCGCATGTACGAAGGAATGAAAGCGGCCTGGGAAAACACCAGACGATATCCATTGGAAAAAGTGATCTTCCGCAATGCGCCTCTTTATCTGGAGCCCAAAAACTCTGACGGCTATTCAGAAGAAGAAGCGCTGGCCACCCTCGCCAATGAAGATGCGAAAATCTTTCATCGCAATCTTGCGGCCATGGCGCTCAGTTGGCGCAAACGTGTCGCTGAAGGACGTGCCATAGACGTGCCGGCCGTGGATTTCGGTCAGGCCAGATTTGTGATTCTTCCGGGCGAAAGCTTTGTGGGTTATCAGATTCTCGCTCAGGGCATGAGTCCCCAGGCGCCTGTGGTCGTGGCGGGCTTCGGTGAATGTGCGCCCGGTTATATTCCCACAGCCACCTCATCGGCGGAAGGGTATAATAAGGACACTTGGTGCTGGGTGGAGCCCGGAGCGGAGCCTCTCATCACCGATGCACTGGCGATTGTTCTTGATGGAAGATAAGGAAGGACTCAACCTGTCGGGGAGGATCTGACATGCTTCACGGACCGATACTGATTGCTGTTGTACTGGTGGCCATCGTCTTTATTGTGGTCGCCACAGCCCGTTTCAAAGTCCACCCTTTTCTGGCACTCATCGCCGCAGCCTATCTCACGGGCTTTCTTGTGGGGATGCCCTTGTCGGAGCTGGTGGATACGATCAACACGGGCTTCGGCAACATGATGCGCCATATAGGGCTGGTCATTGTTGCGGGAACACTGATCGGCGTGATCCTGGAAAAGAGCGGCGGCGCCATCTGCATGGCCGAGAAAATTCTTGCGCTGCTGGGCGGTCGCAGGCCCCAACTGGCCATGTCGCTCATAGGCGGACTGGTGAGCATTCCCGTCTTCTGTGACTCGGGCTATGTGATTCTGTCGAGTCTGAACCAGGCCATCGCCAGACGTGGCCGTGTCCCGCTGGCTTCCATGTCCGTGGCACTGGCGACAGGTCTTTATGCCACCCACACGCTGGTGCCCCCCACTCCCGGCCCCATTGCGGCGGCGGGCAATCTGGGCGTGTCCGATTATCTGGGGCTGGTGATTCTGGTGGGACTGGTGGTCTCTCTTCCCGCTATTCTCGTGGGCTATCTCTGGGCCATATTCGTTGCGGCCCGTTTCCCCATAGAAGGCGAAGAAGTGGAAGAGGATGAGACCGAACTTTCTTTGGAAACACGCAGCTTGCCAGCCGCCTGGAAATCCTTTGCGCCCCTGGTGATTCCCGTATTTCTCATAGGTCTTTCTTCCATTGTGAAAATTTCCGGCTTTGAAGGAAGATTCGCCAGTCTGTGCATCTTTCTGGGTACTCCGATCACGGCTTTGTTCATCGCCTTTCTTTTCTCTCTGTTGCTCCTGCCCCGCCGGGATGCCGCCCTGTTGAATGAATGGGTGAAAGAAGGCATTTATCACGGGGCGCCCATTCTGCTCATTACCGGTGCCGGCGGCGCTTTCGGCGCTGTCTTGAGTGCCACGCCCATCTCCGAACTGGTACAAGGTATTGCTGAAGGCGGTCTTTTTGACGGGGCGCTGGTGCTCGTTCTTCCTTTCCTCATTGCAGCGGGTCTGAAAAGTGCCCAGGGTTCTTCCACGGCCTCACTGGTCATGACCTCCGCTCTCGTGGCGCCCTTCCTCCCCACTCTGGGCATCACCTCGCCCCTGCAGCTGACGCTTATGGTCATGGCCGTGGGTGCGGGTTCCATGACCGTGTCCCATGCCAACGACAGTTATTTCTGGGTAGTGACTCAGTTCAGCGGCATGTCAGTGAATACGGCTTATAAGACCCTGACCTTGAGCACCCTGATTCAGGGAATCACCACCTTTATTATGACCTTCCTTCTTTATGCTGTTTTTGTATGAGGCATGGACAAGATCTTATTCATAGCGCTGCACAGCCGCAACCAAATAATTCTTTCTTTTTTAACCACAGAGAATGGAATGATTTTTAAACCGGGTTATTCACTGAACACACGGAAAAACACTGATTGACACTGATAAATTAAAGACCTTGGGTCNNGTTACCGCATCACTGTTTACAAAATATCAATGTCATAACACGCTGTCTGCCAATGTGGAAATTGGCGTTCCCAGGAGTGAATCTCAAGGTCTTTCAGGGATTTCCGAAGCATTATTTGTTCGTGATTGTCGGAAGACACTTTGCCGAATCGAGAATCCCACAATATCTTGAAAGCATATGACTTGCAGAGTCAGCAATATGAACTTCTTCGAAAAAATAATGAAAGTTGACGGGTAGTGGCACAAGATCTTATTCACGACGCAAAGGAACACATGACAGTGATATCAGCTGCCAAGTCCCGGGTGATACAACCGGGCTCTCTTTTTCTCATCGCCCTTTCTCTCTCCATCGGCTGGGGTATCCGCGGCAATTTCGGTCACGAATCGGGCGCCATGATCGCCGGGGTACTCGCATCGCTGGCTGTGTGCCTCCTCTCCGGTCGGGAAGACTGGCACCGTCGCGCAGCCTTCTTCGCTTTCTTCGGCGGTATAGGCTGGGGATTCGGCGGTTCCATCTCCTATATGTATCCCATTTCTTTTCTCGGCTGCGAAGAATGGTCCACAGCCCTCTACGGTTTTTATGCCACCTTTCTCGTGGGTTTCCTCTGGGCGGGTCTGGGCGGAATGGGTACGGCGCTGCCCGCTGTCATGAGCCGCGACCGGATCAACGCTTTCATGGCGCCGGCGGCCTTTGTTCTTCTGGTCATGACAGCCAGCCACTTGTGGATCCATCCCTGGCTGGCTGATCATCTGGTCATCCCCGGCGCAGACCTGAGCGATGGCACCTGGGGCCGTCACCACAACCCCTTGTACTGGTATGATGCCGACTGGTTTCCCGCTGTGGCGGCTCTCGTCGCCGTGTGCCTCTATGATCTGATCAACCGCCGCTTCCGGGATGGATACTGGCTGCTGCTGCTCATGATCCTCGGCGGCCTGGGCGGCTGGCTGGTGTATTCTTTCCTCAGTGATCAGGGATTGCTCTCCACCCTCGGCGAATGGCTTGTTGTGCCTCTGGGCGATGCCGATGCCATCAACCCCGCAACGGGGCTTCCCTTCGGCGACGATGCCTTCCTGAGCAACTGGCCCAATTTCGTTCATTATTATCCCCACTATATGGGCCCTCTTGTCGGTGTCTGTCTGGGGGCGGTTTTGTATTTTTTCAAATGGGGCAAATGGCGCAACGATTCTGCGTTCATCCTTTATCTTGCAGGCGGCTGGCTCCTGTGTTTTATCCTCCTGCCTGTTCTCGGCACCATCCCGCTCCAGTCTGTGGGCGGACTTCGGCTCACTCCCCCACGAAGCGATGACTGGGCCGGGATTGTCGGCGTTTTCCTGGGCGGCTGCATCTATTGTTATCGCCGGGGCCTGCGCGCTGCGGTACATACAGCCACACTGACGGGAATGCTCGGCGGATTCGGCTTTGCCTTTGTGCCCTGGTTGCGTGCATTTTTCCGGCTCCCCGGCCATCCTCTTTTGAATGAAGGAGGCACACCCGCCTTCTGGGCACACTATCAGAGCGCCAACTGGCACAGCGTCATGGAACAGAGCCACGGCTTTTGCCACGGTATCGCACTGGGCATCGCCATGCTGCTTCTGGCACGGCACAGCTCTCCTTTGCAGGAAAGCTATCCCCGCAAGAGACTTCCTGAAGGCTTCGCTGTGGCCTTTGTGCTCCTTTTCATGACCCTCATGAATGTCTATAAGAATGTGGAGCAATGGACACGGACGGGCATTGATGCGGTACCGACCATGATGAAGGCGCCTTTCTTCGCTTCCCTGAACGCATCGGCCGATTTCTGGTTCCTCCTGATCTGGGCGATTTTTTCGCTCATCTTCATCCGGCTTATGGTTCAGCACAGCCGCCAGCCCCTGTCCATCATTCCCTCTTCCTGGCTTGGTCGCGGACAACTTTTGTACCTCGCCTTTCTCTGGATCATGGTCATTGCGAATTTTGAGCGGGCCCTGGTCGCCTTCACGGAGAACCGCCTTGTCACAGAGGGGATCATTCTTGTTAATGCGGGCCTGGCCACCTTGCTGGTCCTCACCTGGCCAAAGGTGAAACAACCGACACAGGCCGCTGCGGGAAGTCCTTTTCCTCTTTTGACACGCCGTCTCTGGATTCGACTCTTGCCGGTGCTCCTCTGTCTGCTCCTGCTCATGGCGGTATCCGTCCGGCTCGTATACAAAGACCAGCCTCTGGAAAATCCGGCTACAAACCATAAACGCTGGGGCGAAGATGCCCAGTGGCGCATACGTCCCATTCTTAAAGGAGGACGCCATTTATGATGCACAATTCCTTTCACAGGACTTTTCTCTTTCACTGTCATTTGTGAATGTGTACAGCCATCACGTAAAATGACAGTTGAGATTTTCTCTTTGAAAACAGTGTTGCCTGACAAAACAATAACCCATAAAGGAACAGACCCATGAAAAAAATCCACATGAAACGCCGTGACTTTTTGAAAAGCAGTGCAGCCGCTGCCATGGTCATGAGCCTGGGAAAACGCGCTTTCGCTGATGGCGGCAATTATTCGACCAAGCTGCAAAAAGCCCTGCAATACAGCATGCTCCCGAAAAATCTGTCTGATGAGGACAAATTCAAGCTTGCCCTGGACTGCGGCTTTGAAGGCATCGAAGTGAATCCCATTGAAGATCTGGACCATGCCAAGGCCTTGGGTGAGCTCTCCCGCGAAATCGGTACTCCCATCCATTCGATTTGCTTCGGCGGCTGGGACATGCCCTTCTCCGATCCCGACCCCAAGGTGATCCAACGCGGCCTTGAAGCCGCGCGCACAGCACTTCGCGCAGCCAATGCCCTGCAAGCCGACACTGTCCTGCTCGTTCCCGTGGTCGTCAACAAAAAAGCCACTGTGGAGCAGGCCTGGGAACGCTCTTTGAAACATATCCCCGAACTTATCCCCCTGGCGGACGAGATGAAAGTGGTCATTGCCATCGAAGAAGTCTGGAACGGATTCCTTCTCGACAGTGCCAGTGAATTCGCCCGGTACGTGGATGAATTCGACAGCCCCTGGATTCAGGCCTATTTTGACGTGGGCAATGTGGTGAAATTCGGCGATCCCGTGGAATGGATCCGCACTCTGGGCAAACGGATCAACAAAATCCACCTGAAAGACTTCCGCAAAAAAGGCGAAAAATGGACCAATCTCCGTGATGGCGATGTGGACTGGCCGGCCGTGCGCAAGGCCATTGACGACATCGGCTACAACGGCTTCCTGACGACGGAGCTCGGCGGCGGCGACGAGGCCTATCTGCGTGATCTCGGCGAACGCTGCGATCTCATCATCGCCGGGAAATAAGGACTGAAGAACTATTCAGCGCAAAATATGGAACGATACTGAGATATAATGGCAGGGCATGGTAATCGCCGGGCGATACTGTGCCCTGCTTTTTTCAGCACTTAAAAGTCTGTTGTCCGATCTGATTCAGAGGGAGGATTAAAAATGAGTATCGCTGTAAACACAACCCAACGTGCCTATACCATGCGCCTGAAAGGTTTGGAAGGAGACAAAGACTGGCGGAGAAATTTATGGCATACCCACAATCTGGCCAATCGGGGAGCCCAAGCTTTTGGAGACTGGCTTCTGACCATGCGTGGCGGACTTCCACATGAGCTTGCCCAAGCCGATACAGCAGAAGAAACAAAGAATAGGCGCATAGTTCTCGCCATGTCCTGGCTCAGTGTGGAATCTCTGCTGGGCAGTCCGGCCAAACAGCATATTGAAACAGCTCCCAATCAGAAAGGCAAAAAACAAAACACCGCTGTATTGGACGCTCTTCAAAAGATACTGGAAAAACGTGGGCTTGATCCGACAGAAACAAACAGCTGGCTGAACGACTGCAGAGATTCGCTGAGTGCAGCTATTCGGGATGATGCGGTGTGGGTCAACCGCAGTGATTGCTTTGATGATTTCTGCAATCAGACAGGCGCTGGAATCAACAGGGACGCTGCACAGCATAACATCTTTTTGTTTATTGATGAAAAGAAGTTTTTCTTTTTAAAAAGCGGAGACTCCGAGGAAAGTGCTCCGAAAGCAGACAGTTTGAATTTGGGTCAAACAGCCAGAAAATGGCTGAGTAGCAATTGGGGTTCCGGCGAAAAGAACAATCCGCTGATCATTCAAAAACATCTCTTCATGATTACGAAATCAGATCTTATGGCTCTGAAAGGAAAAAGTGGAGAAGATTTTCGCTCATTACTGGCTCAAACGCTGAAACTCTCAGAAGATCAAAATGACTGGAAAACAATTAAAAGAAGCATCGGCTGGATGAGTGGAAGTCCTTCTTCCGCCGCGCGCATTCTTGAAGAAGCCGCTCAAGCAAAAACACTCAATGAAGAACTGTTTGAAAAAGTGCTTGAAAGATGCTCCAAAGAAGCTGACAGTATAAAGGTACCCGACAAGGATATCACCAATTGGAATCAGAAAATCCGTTCTCTGCTTGAGACCAAGATCGGCAGTCCATACCGATCACCAAAAGACCGGATAGACGAATTCTCCGTCCTCCTGGATCATGGTGCCCGCCATGTTTCCGTTGCACATTCCTGGGTCTTGCTGCAGGAAGGAGAACGTATCCAATTCCGCGAAGACGCTGCCAAGATCCACCTGGTGCCAGTCGCTGCAAAAGAGTATCTCGACCGTTACTGTGCAGAACAGGAAGTGCTCACTCATGCTGTCATGCGCTATGTGATCCGACAGAGAGCCATCTCCGGCTGGGACAAGCTGGTATCTGTCTGGGCTTCTCTGGCGGATGGAAGCGAGGAAGAGCGGATTCAAGCAGCACGGGAACTGCAGGCGGAAGATACAGAGGGCGGCAAATTTGGCGATATCAATCTTTTTGAACAGATGGCTGCAGAAGAAGCTCTCTGTGTCTGGCGGCGCGAAAATGGAAAAGCTGACGACACTATCCTCAGAGATTATGTCCGGGCACAATGGGCTGAAACGCAGATGCAGCGCTTTAAAGTGCCCATGTACCGCCACCCTCATCCCCTGCTTCATCCGGTTTTTTGTGATTTCGGAAAATCAAGATTTAAAATCACCTATGCCGCTCAGAAACCGAAAGACAATGTACCTCCAAAAAGCATGGTCATCTGCGTGTACACGGGAGCAGGCTTCAACGAACAAACACTTCTTTGGCAATCTTCCCGACTGGAAAAAGATATTATCAGCGGACAACCATCAAAAGATGAAGACACGGACACGCCTGCAGAAGTGACCAGAGCCGACCGTCTGGGCCGTGCGGCTGCAAACATCAGCTCTCAAGAAAAGACTGCTGTTCTTTCCGTCTTTGACAGCAAGGACTGGAACGGCCGACTCCAGGCACCTCGAAAAGAACTGGAACGCACCTGGCGGCAAATGAACCAGGCCGGACTTTCTGCAGCTGAAAAAGAGGCTATTCTTCTGGAACATATAGGACACATGAATTGGTTTATCACTTTTTCGCCTCAGCTGCAACCCAAAGGTCCCTGGCTTGATTATGCGGTTGCCCATCAGTTGAAACCCCACTCCAAAACACCTTTTGCCTGGCGTCAGAGTTTCGAGCCCAAAAATCGGGGGTCACTTGCAAAATCAAATTACTGCCGATTGCCGGACTTCCGTATTCTCTCTGTGGATCTGGGACACCGCCACGCAGCCAGCTGTGCTGTTCTGGAGACTTTCAGCAGCAGTCAGCTCCACGATTTGTGCAAACAGACGAATTCAGAGCCCCCCTCTGCAGAGGCTATGTATTTTTCTCTGCCTGATTTGGAAGTCCCCACGAGAAAACAATGGTTCCGCCGTATTGCAGGTGATCAACTGGCCGATAAGAGCCCTCATCCGGCTTGCTGGGCATGTATTGAAAGACAATTTACCATCAAGCTTTCCGGAGAAGACGGATCCGTCCGCGGGGTCCGATCCCGGGAACTGGTTGAAGCAGCGGCATTCTGCGAAGACCTGGGATTGGTCAATATAGAGCTTCCCAAAACATCGGTAGACAAACTCATGGACTTTTGTCTTCGCCAGTTCCGGCTCTCCCTGAGCCGGCACAGCGATCTTGCCCGTATTTCTTTCGCCTTCGGTGCTGACTACAGCTATGGGGTGGGCGGGGTCAAAATACAATTGACCCCGGAAAACCAACTCTTCGAAAGAACAAAGGCATTGCAATGGTGGTATCAACTCGCCACGGGAAAGAATGCTGTAAGCGAGTCCTGTCGTCGCCTGTGGCAAAACTTTATCGCTGAAGGAGATACAGTGACAGAACTTCCCGCCGCTGTTGCAGATGGAAGCCGGGAACGGAGAAGCAAGAAACAACAACGGGAACAATTTTCCCGGCTCATGGAAAGAGCAAAAAGAATCAGTCAGGACAGATGCCTTGCCATCAGCAGAGAATTTCACGTTCTCTGGAGTGATGAGGATGCACTGCTGCAAAAACGTTTGCGTTGGTTGCGTAATTGGTTCATGCCTTCTCAGGGCCATTGGAAAGAGATATCAGGAACAGGAGGTCTCTCTCTGGATCGGATCGGACGGCTGCAGGCGCTGTATCGGGTCAACAAGGCTTTCTTCATGCGGTTGAAACCTTCGGGCCGACAAATGCTGAGCTCTGCGGAATCGGAAGGGGAAGAAATCCCCCTTACAGCCTCGGACCGTTTCGGACGGCGCATGCTCGATCAGTTTGAGAAATTACGCGAAAACAGGACCAGACAACTGGTAAGCAGAATTATTGCAGCTGCTCTGGGCCTGGATAAGAAACTGCAGAAACAATTCGAGGCATGTCATGCCGTGGTTATAGAAAATCTGGAACATTACCGGCCCGATGAAATGCGCACGCGAAGAGAGAACAGGCAACTGATGCAATGGGCCTCGGGCAAGGTTAAAAAACAATTGGAAGATGCGTGCCATCTCTACGGTCTGCTTCTCGGCGAAGTCTCCGCAAACTATACCTCGCGTCAGGATTCCCGTACGGGTATGGCCGGGATACGTTGCGTTGATATTTCCGCTGAAGTTTTCTTCAGAGAAGAAGGATACTATCAGCGGGAAATAAACAAAGCTCTGGAACGAAGAGAAAAGAATACGGCAACACCTGCAGACTGGCTCTTGCTCGATATTCAACAGCAAGGGGAAGAAGCTTTCTCCAGAAAAGCCATACGCCTGCCTCGACCAGGAGGAGACCTCTTTGTTTCCTCCTCTCCTGATTCTCCCGCAGCCCGGGGATTGCAGGCGGATCTTAATGCAGCTGTCAACATCGGATTGCGTGCTCTCACCGATCCGGACTGGTCCGGACGCTGGTGGTTTGTTCCCATCAACAACTCCACAAAAAAACCGGAGGGACAAAGCATGAAGGGCAGTCCCGTCATTGACAGTACCAGCCCTTTCACAGCCATCACAGGAACAGCAGGTAAAAATACCACTGTAAATATCTGGCGTGATCTGTCCGCCGAGTCACCAGCGGACAGCCACTGGATGCATACAACAGATTACTGGCTGGAAACAACCCGCCGGGTTATTCAGATTCTCCGGCGTTGGAACGGTCTGAGCGATGAGGAGATACCGTATTAACAACTGAAAAGGGGGCGTGACATGAACGACGAATATTTGTGGCCCGTACGCAATGTGGCTGAATATGCCTATTGCCCGCGACTGTTTTACCTGATGGAAGTGGAAGGCATCCATCTGCCCAATGAAGAAACTGAAGCAGGCAAACTTGTTCACAAAAGGGTCGATAAGGCGGGGGTTGCCCCCGATGATCCTGATGAGGATACGGAACGGCCCATTTCCGTACGAAGTCTGGTGCTCACCAGTGAAGAACGGAAACTGACCGCCACGCTGGATCTTGCCGAAATCGAAGGAAAGCGTGCATGTCCTGTGGAATACAGAAAAGGGAAGCCTTGCCATTATCAGGAAGGTATCGCTCTTGAGCCTCCTGTACCCTGGCCGACAGATCGTGTACAACTGAGTCTTCAGACGCTGCTCCTTCGTGAAGCAGGCTATGAAGCCCCCACAGGGCTCCTGTATTATGCGGCGGAAAAAAGAAAACTATCTCTGCAGATCAGCGACGAACTCATTGCCGAAGCGCTCCAGACGCTGGAAGCGGCACAAAACTGCGCTGCTCAAAAACAACGCCCTGCTCCCCTGTTGAACGATGCAAAATGCCAGGGATGCAGCCTCCAACCCTATTGCCTTCCCGATGAGATCAATTATCTCAACGCTGCAGATCCTCCGGAAGAATTGACGCCCCGCCGAATGTGGCCACCCAGAGACGACGGTATCCATATCATTGTCCAATCGCCACGGACCCGGGCGGGGGTACGGGCTGCCGAAATAGTAATTTACGATCCGGAAGGCAAAGAAAGCATGCGCGCGCCTCTTCACAGCGTTGAAAGTCTTTCCCTCCTGGGTGTGCCTCAACTCACCACCCAGGCCATGCACCGCCTGGCGGAACGGCACATCCCCGTGGCCTGGCTCAGTGCTGCAGGGCGCATGATCGCCATGTCCGATCCCCTCGACAGTGTCAGCGCACAAGTGCTCCGCGCCCAGATTGTACGCCTTGAAGATGAGCAGACACAGCTCGAACTGGCCCGGGCTCTCATTACAGCCAAGCTTTCAAATCAACGAACACTGCTGATGCGCAACCATGAAAATCCGCCGGCTCAAGATCTGCGCGAAATCTTGAGATGTGTTGAAAAAGCAGCAACAGCCGAATCTCTTGACGTGCTGCGTGGCTACGAGGGACAAGGGGCTGCACTCTATTTCAAACTCCTCCCCGAATGTTTCAACAACAGCTTCGGACCTCAATTCGCTCAATATGGACGGAAAAGACGACCCGCACCTGATCCCGTAAACTGCTGTCTCTCCATGGGCTATACCATGCTCGTCCATGAATGCACAACCGCCTTGCGCCTGGCCAGACTCTACCCCGCTGTCGGCGCCCTGCATGTATCACGACCCGGACGTCCTTCCCTGTCTCTCGATCTGATGGAGCCTTTCAGACCCCTCATCGCTGACAGCATCGCCCTGAGCGCCTTTAACAGAAACGAACTGAGAGAAGGACATTTTTTCCATTCCTCTGCAGGCTGTGTATTCACCGACCACGGAAGAAAAGCTTTCTTTGAAGCCTATGGAAGACGCATGGAAACCATGATCACTCACTCCTCTCTGGAATATCGACTCAGCTATCGCAGAATGATCCGGCTCCATGCAAGAATGATCGCCGCCTGGTTATGCGGAGAACTCAATACCCTTTCCTTCCTCGTCACACGATAAGGAAAAAACCATGAGAAAATGTTACCTCGTATGCTATGACATCGCCAATCCCAAAAGACTGCAAAAAATTCACCGCATCATGTGCAGCTATGGAGACCCCTGGCAATACTCCGTCTTCCACTGCTTCCTCAAAGATATAGACCGGGTCCGATTGCAAAAAGATCTCTCCAATGTGATCCACAACAAAGAAGACCAGGTACTGATACTCGATCTCGGATCAACGGATAACAGCGATAGAAAAGCTGTAACCACACTGGGAAAAAAACTGCCCCCCGTCCGCTCCGGAATCGTTGTGGTATAGCATTTGACTTTTAGACACTGATCTTGTATCATGAAGATCCTCGCCAAGGGCGGGAAACGTGCCACGGCTAGTGTCGTCGCCTTAAATGGCAATCGGCCGTGGGTTTTTGGGAATACTTTAATATCGGGCCCAAGTCCGTAAATATCTTGCGAGCGTGAAGGTGATCCATACACCCCCCGCTAACGCTCGCTACACAATGATTGCAGGCTTTTTTCCTGAAAAAACAAAGGCCGAAGATGAAAAAAAACGGTGCCCCCCTCCACTTCACACCCATGCTCGAAAACAGGTACTTTCACGCCCTGTTTATCAATGCCATATAGGGAGGCTGTGGGCCCCTTCAGAAGACTTCC
>LSQX01338357.1_pt1 | contig 13419 bp, 15 predicted proteins | sample 654561 | NCBI WGS metagenome assembly LSQX01 (sample SAMN04489861, study PRJNA283612) | anaerobic digester metagenome | isolation source: 4 biogas reactors fed with cattle manure at either 37C or 55C with and... | place: Denmark: Kongens Lyngby | collected 2014 | reverse complement strand
CTTTCTTCAATAGTGTGAACAGGCTATAGAAATGGATGAAAGTAGGATAAGTGTTTTCTAGTGAAGTCTGTTGATTCATTCGTTCCTTTCATTCAATGAACACGCTCGTTCCGCGCTTATTGTATGTAAGGTATGCCGTTGGGTAGGAAGATATCTGGAAATATAGTATAATATCAGCATATATGGAGTATAGATCCATGCGTCCATTGAAAGAGATTGTCGGAGCTGATGTTAATCAATTTTACTAAAAAACTCTGCACGAGCGATGTTTTCACTATTCTACATCCGTATTGTGAGGATGCCCGTTGGATGAACCCTGATTGGCCGTATCAAATGGACACGATAAGATCGATTGAGGTTGTGAGGTAACCGCATGCAAATCTCTAAATTACTGCCCTTTATCATTCCCGGCTTGTTGTTTCAGCTGTTCATGCAGGCTCTTTTTATAGCAAGAACTGTAAAAGACAGCAGCCTGACCTCAGCAAAACGTTCTATACATGCTCTGGCTATCGTGATTTTCGGGTTGCCCGCAATTTCTGTGCGATTATTCAATGCCGGGAAGCTTCAGCAAGGGGACCTATCCCGGGACGAGGTCGAAACGGCCAACCATTACAGTATAAAGGGCATCTTTCTGTTATTGCTGGTAGCCTATCAGGTGATGGGGCTGCATATGCTGACTGAGAATATCCAGACGCAGCAGTTTACGCTTCTGATTGTTTTGCTGACCCTTTCTTATCTGCTGATGCTTCTGTACAATTTGCTTCCGGAAGGAAAGCGCGCTGCAACCGGGCCGCTTTTACCAATATTGCAGCTGCTGCTGTGCATTCCAATCCAGGTAATTGACAGGTCAGGTGATAATCTGTTCCTCTCCATCATCGCCGGATTCAGCGCAATCAACCACGCTTCACTCTCAAAAGCAAAAATATTCGGAATTGCTTCACTTGGCACCTATCTGATCGGCAGCACAGCGAGAACGATATTTTTCTCTGTTCATACAGAAATGAGCGATCTTATCCGGTATTTCTTTGTGAACACGCTGGTTGTGCTGCTTGCTCTTATCGCCTTTTACACATTGAAAAAACAAATGGTCACAAGCGTCCGCCTGGAAGCGGCATTGCAAAAAGTGATTGAACAGTCTGAACAACTCAAAGGGCTGGCTGTGGTTGAAGAACGTAACCGCATCGCCATGGAAATGCATGACACAGTCGGCCATAAGCTGACCGCCGCTGTGATAACTTTGGAAGCAGCTGAAGATTGTATCAGGAAACAACCTCAAATGGCACTGCAAAAGGTACAGATGTCCAAAGAACAAGTCCGACAGGGGCTTTCTGAGCTTCGCTCATCCGTCAGAGTCCTCAGGGCTGGAGGCGAAACAGACTTTGACGCAGCACTCAGGCGTCTTACGAAGGAAATTCAGTTTGATACCGGGCTCGAATTTCACATCATCATTGATACAAAGATTGGCATGCCCCCCACGCAGGCCGGCATCCTGCTCTCGTCCATCAAGGAATGCGCAACAAATGCGATCAAGCATGGCCATGCGTCACAGGCAGATATCTTGCTTGGAGAACATAAAGGACAACTTCGGCTGACCTTTACAGACAATGGCTGTGGCTCATCTGACTGGCGCCCCGGTTCCGGACTGACCATTATGCGGGAACGGATACAAAGCATAGGCGGAACGCTGAAAACAGAGAGCATCCCCGGAGAAGGCTTTACGGTCAATCTTACCATCCCCGTTCCGCAAATTACGGAGGAAGTGCAATGAAGCAGATTACTGTCCTTTTGGCGGATGACCAGACGATTATCCGGGACGGGTTGCGTGCGATACTGGAATCATATCCAGATATCAAGGTAGTCGCGGAAGCCGGGAACGGAATGGATGCTTATGAGAAAGCGAAAACTCATCGTCCGCAGATCGTTCTCATGGACATTCAAATGCCTCATACGGGCGGGGTGGAAGCCACGCGCCTCATCAAGCGTGATCTTCCGGAAACGGCTGTTTTGGTCTTGACAACATTTGACGATGACGAGTCTATCCTTGGAGCGATCACCCATGGCGCATCGGGATACCTTTTGAAGGACGTCAGCGGAGCAAAACTGGCAGACGCCATACGCGACACAGTATCAGGAAGTGTAATTTTGCCCGGAAATATAGCAGCGAAAATCACCAGGCATCTTGGCCGGCAGAGCAAACCCGAAACAACGCTGTCGGATTATACGCAACGCGAGCAGGATATCATCCGGCTGTTGATTCAAGGGAAAAGCAATCATGATATCGCGGAGTCGCTCTTTCTTTCTGTCGGGACAGTCAAGAACTATATCAGCCAGATATACAGCAAAGCAGGTATCACCGATCGGGCGAATGCAATCCTCCACTTTCAGGATCTGGGGCTTTAGGAGCTCAGCTTTTCAGATCTGCATCGGCTCACTCTCCAGTTAATTAATACGATGACTCAAGTCACTTGCAGAATGACCATCGAGTGCCCTATTCTTGACTTGTTGTCAAAAAGCGGGAGGAAGGTACAGATTCAATGAAGAAAAATGTTGTTGCAGCCTGCCGGAACATGGGCATAATGATGGTAACATGCACTGCAGCCGGTATTGTGCTGGGGGCTTTGTTTCAAAACATTGTTCTGTGGCTGTTTGCAGGGGCAGGTATAGGCACGATAGTGGGGGCAATTCTATCTGTCAATAAGAGTTGAATTTATGGTCAAATCAGTCTGATACAAAAACCACGCAAAATAGACTCTTTGGTTAGTTGCCATTTCAAACGGGAACCAAGTACTTCAATAGTGAACGCAATCAGCTTTTTGGAACGGGAGCACAGCTCCTGTTTTTTTATGACCGCATCCATGACGCCGGTAACTTATCACATGACCGTTTGCCAATATATGATCAACCTGCAAGACGCAATGATTCTATCAGGAGGTTTCCAGCATGCGCAACTTTATGAGATGGCTGAAGCAGATTTGGGAGAGATTAATCGGTGATGGTGTTCCCGGCTGCTTTTACCACGCGGAAAAACGCGAGGCAGAACACAAAAAAGAACACAACATTGCAGCAGCCAATGAACTGTTGGGGAGAAATACCTTCCAGAATCACATCAGATAGGAGAGTGGCTTTATGAACGGGTTTGTGATGACAAAAGAGATGCTTCTGATTCTGTCTCCCCTGATTCTGCTGCACATCAGCCTGGTTGCCTATTGCAGTCTGATTATTTTCAAGGAAGGAGTTCAAAACCTTAACAAAGTGACATGGCTGTTCATCTGCCTGTTGATCAGCGTAATGGGCCCAACCCTCTTCCTGCTGGTGGGAAGAAAGAAGGAATACAAATGATCAGGGTAAGGGGACTGACAAAACACTTCAGCGGCTTTCCGGCGTTGAGCGGGCTGGACATGAATGTGAAAGCCGGTGAGGTCTATGGCTTTATCGGTCAAAACGGCGCGGGGAAAACAACGGCAATGAACATACTCGCAGGCCTCTCCCGTCCAGACCGGGGCGAATGCATTGTCAACGGAATGGATATCAGGAATCTTTCACGTCCTGGGGATCTCAGGATTGGCTATCTTCCGGAAGACCCCAAATTCTATCCATGGATGACCGCCCGTGAAACTCTGCATTATCTCTCCGGTGAAAAAAGCTCCGCTCCTGTCAAGGAATTGCTCAGGTGGACCGGGTTGGCTCAAGCAGCAGACCGCCGTGTCGGCGGCTTCTCGAGGGGCATGAAACAGAGGCTTGGCATCGGTGCGGCGCTCATAAGAAATCCGGAACTCCTCATTTTGGATGAGCCATCCTCGGCTCTTGACCCGGAGGGGCGCAGTGAGGTGCTTCGTATGATCAGTGACTTGAGAAACATGGGCAAAACGATTCTGTTCTCGACACACATTTTGGACGATGTTGAGCGTGTCTGTGACACAGTCGGCATGATCGATGCGGGGAACCTGGTTTTTGAAAAGCCGCTTGCTCAGCTTTTAAAAGAGAACGAGCAGCTGCTCTTTGATATCATGCCGATGGCTGCCGTAGATCCCAGGATAATGGATACACTCAGGGGCATTCGCGGGATCACTTCTGTGACGAAAGCGGGGTCCGCCTTCACTGTCAGCGTTAAAAGCAGCATGGCATCTGTTCAGGTGATGCAGTTTCTTGCGGACCAAGGCATTGCCGTCGAACGTTTTTCCCTGCAAAAAAGGCGGCTTGAGGATCTGTTTTTGAAGGAGGTACATGAACAGTGAAATGCGAAATAAGAAAAGAGCTGCGCTATGCGTTGAGGAGCGGGCGGATACTGATCGTGTTCGCAGGCTTCATGTTCTTTGCCCTGCTGACGCCGATCATGTTGAAAGTGGTGCTTCCGCAAGTCCTGAAAAATCAGTTGGTGAGTGGAACAGTTCAAAACATTGAGGGTATAATTGGTATGACACAGGTTGGCTGTATACAGAGTTACATGGGTGATGTGTTCGAAATGGGAACCATCCTCATCGCGTTTGCTTTGTGCGGTTTAACAGCCTCTGAAGTTCGGGGAAGCACCTGGGTGCTGCCCCTGTGTGCGGGGAAAAAGTTCGGACATATGCTTGGAGCGAAACTGATTGTTTTTGGTGCGCTGATGGTCATGGTGCCTATCCTGGCCATGCTTGCCGATTATGGATATTCGGGCCTGCTGTTCGGCTTTGAAGTCGGGATTAGTCCTGTTCTGTATGCCGGACTGCTGCAAGGCATCTATATGCTGTTTTTGCTCTCCTGCCTTCTGTTGTGGGGTGTAATGATGAAAAAGCCGATACCAGCCGGTTTTTCAACGCTGGTAACAGCATACGGAATCCACTTCATATCCTCACTTGTTGGCGCACAGACTTGGACACCTTCAGGCCTGCTGGCTGAAGCGCAAAAACTTGAGCCGGTTTTCACCCCATCCCTGGTCGTTCCTCTTGCGGTTACTCTCCTGCTCATTGTCTTGATGATGGCTCTCACTCTCTTACGGCTTCAGCGCATGGAGTGGAATGTTCGTAATGCTTAGGGACGATAAGAGGATGAAGGGCTGATCCGAGATAACGGGAGAATGACAGACACTGGTCATTGCACATACCGCATGGTTGACCTGACCGGCAGGCAATGGTCCGCTGCCGGTATGACTATTGGACTTCATAACGAAAAGAACCATTTTCCCGGTGATTGGATATAGTTTCGAGGTAAAAAAGTGAGAAACGCAGAAAAATCTTTTATGAACAGAATGTTGGTTTGGTTTATTGCCCTGTCCCTGTTGTTTGGTTCACTTGCTGCTCTGCTGTCCGGTGCTTTGCGGATCAGTAATAGTGTTCATGCGGATGTTCCTGTGGACAGATACAGGGATCATATGGAGCAGCTCATTCCCTGCTTGATGGAACAGTACGGGATCCCGGGGTGCAGCATTGCGATTGTGAATGATTACGGGATTTCATGGACACAAAGCTTCGGTTTCGCAGACGTGTCCAGTGGAAGGGTTCTGACACCAAGCATCCCCATGAGCGTTCAATCCATAAGCAAATCCATAACTGCTTGGGGGGTGATGAAGCTCGTTGAAAAAGGATGGGTCGATTTGGACACGCCGGTATCGGGTTACCTGAAAAGCTGGCAAATACCATGGTCATCCTTCCAGGCCGAAAAAATTACAGTACGCCGGCTTCTGAGCCATACCGCCGGAATGCCGCGGGGCGACTTCACGGACATCTATGACCCGGGGGTGGAGATGCCCTCTCTCAGAGAAAAGCTGACGCGGGAAGCAATCATCCTGCGCGAGCCAGGGTCGGGATTCCTTTACTCAAATGTCGGCTATCACCTGCTGGAACTATTGATTGAGGAAGTATCTGGGCAAAGCTATGCGGAATATATACGCTCCGAGGTCCTCCTGCCGCTTGGGATGAATTCTGCAGTATATGCCCCGGAAAGTGGCATGGACCAATACCCGCCGACCGGATACAACCTTGCAGGAGAACCGGTGCCGGTCTATGTATATCCCGAAAAGGCATCCGGCGGCCTGTTTGCTACGGCTGGAGACATTGCGCGCTTTGTTGTTGCGGGCATGACAGACAATATGGTGCTCAACCCCAAATATGTCGAGCTGATGCATACGCCTGAAAGCCGGGAGATCGGGATATACAGCCTGGTGTTTGACGCGTATGGGCTGGGCTGCTATCTGGAAACACTTCCAAATGGATTGCGGTCTGTTTCCCATGGAGGCCAGGGCAAGGGGATCATGACCCATTTTCAGTCCATACCCGATATGGGCGCTGCCATTGTGGTTCTCACCAACAGCCAGAGAAGCTGGCCGTTTATTGCCAATCTGCTCAGTGATTGGGCACGGTGGCAATCAATCCCGTCTGTTGGCATGGGAAGGATTGTCTGGGGGCAATATGGCCTGAGCGCAGTGATTGGCATGCTGCTCTCAGCCAGTGTGTTGATTGTCCTCCGTCTTTTCCAGAAGGTAAAGAAGGACAGGCAGCCCGGGCTTGTCTGGCTCAAGGCTGGTATCGCGATGATTCTGTTGGGAACGGTTATCTGGTGCAAAAATCAAAGTTATCTGATGATCTCTTCGGTCTTTCCGCTTTTATCTCAATGGCTCGGAGGCGCGATGGTTGTTTTGTCTGCCGCGTTGCTTGTGAGCGTGCTGTTGCCGGTTTTGACTGGAAAGGGGGATAGATTTTTATGAATATCATCTGTCAGTGAGGGCCATATGGATGCATTGGGGATAGAGCAATGCTGGTGATACTCAGTGTGGCTTGAAGGTTTCCATTCATAATCCTGCGATAAGAAAGAGGGAAAAGAGATGAAGAACGCTATGAATCGTTACCCAATTGTATCTTTTACCGTGAGGTATGCAGTTGTACACACCCTGACCTACCTGGCCTTTGGAGTTGTCTTCATGCTGGCCAGTCAGTACTTCGTGTATTTTGAAGGTGATCCACTGTTCAGCCTGGTGATGAAATCATCCGACGAGCTATCCGTGCGATTGGCGCCTTTGGTTCAGATATTCCGGGGCGCATTGCTGGCACTTGCCATCTTTCCTTTTCGTGAGGCCATCATTGGTCACCCACAGGGATGGCTCAAACTGTTTCTGTTGTTGTTTGTCTTGACAAGCATTGGTGCCGTGATAACCGGGCCGGGATCGGTCGAAGGGTTTTTGTATACACAGTTTTCATTTAACCCCTTCATCGGGTATCCGGAAATCGCCCTGCAAATGCTGGCTTCCTCCTGGTTGTTCTGTAAATGGGAAGAGAAGAAAAACCATACCCGGGCTTCTGCCGGTTTGACATAATGTGACTGCGGTAACTACACACATGACCTACTGTTTTCGTATAATGTGAGCAAATCGCTTCCTGTTCAAGCCTGACATGGAGGGTATGAAATGAAAGAAGACCTGACCATCAAACGGGATGTATTGATGAACTTGATCGCAGCCATCTCGCCGATGGCCTGGAATTATGTTGATGACTATCTTGAAGATACCATTGTTTTGTACGCAGAGACCAAAGAAGGCAGTGAAGGCGTTTTCCTCAGGACAGCAACAGAGAACCTGTGCGTGTACTACGCACACTTTCCCGATGACTCATCACAGGAGCTCCTTGATGCAATTGGCAAAGAGTTAAACCAAATCAATGCCAAACAGGGACAATGCGAAATTTGCTTCAATGTTCACGGAAAGAACAAAAGGATCAAAGCGTTGATTCAAAAAAGAGGGTTTGCGCTTGACATGGCTGGATATGTGTTTCGGTATTCCTCGCCAACACCCTCTCCTGTTGATCTGGGCGGATTGACGGCAGATGGGTTTATACCCAGTAAGTGCAAGGATTTCGTTGAGCTTTTCAAAAGCGCCTATGCGCGACTAAACTCAGAAAACGGCCAGGACTCAAAAAGGGACTCAGAACCGGCAGAACGGTTATGCCATCGGTTTGAAGCATTGAATGAGAATCGTGCGATCCAATCCTTTTGGCATCGGGGAACTTTGGTTGGCAGTTACATTGTAAGTGGGAACTACATCACCGATCTTGTTGTTCATCCCCGTTTTCAAAACAAGGGGTATGGGACTTTGATGCTGAAGCATTGCATTCTTTTCCTGCGAAACCAAAAGGGGATATCTGACATTCATCTGCGCGTTGCAGAATCAAACACGGAAGCAAAGCGGCTTTACGAACGCAATGGCTTTCTGGTGATATCACATTTCGCTGAACATACCTTCCAGGGCAGACAGACCGCTTAGAATCAGGCAGATCATTGGAAAACTTAAGGAGCCACGGCAGATGAGCAAAAATCACTATGTAAAACGGAACAGAAATCGAGGCAGCCCATGTTTTGCCTACCCTGGGATTTCCGGAAGTGCGGGTGAGCAATTTTCGCCTCGGGTAAACCGGTACCTGGAGGTTTCAGAGTTTTAGCTGTCGAAGTGTCAGCGCCTATCACTCGTTTGAGACACGAACATACTGATCAAAGGATAAGATGCATTTTTCATCAATCATTGAGAATTATTGGGAGGGAAAAAATGGATCATGTTGTGTACATCGATGCCAAAGAAAGGGAGTTGGACAAGATCCTGGCAGGTGAAAAGACCATGATAATCCGCGGAGCAGCAGGAAGAAAACTGCCACACGGGCGTGTATACCAGGGGGATGTTCTATGGTTTGTCGAAAACAGTGGCAATGGTCTGGTTCGTTGCCGCGCCGACGTAAAGCATGTGATCAACTCGGAGAAACTCAGCGAGCAGGAATCACTGGAACTAATCATGAACCATCAGCCAATGCTTTGCCTCTCCCCCAATCAGATAAAGCGATGGGGCGGCAAAAGATATCTCGTGCTGATAGAAATTGAGAACATGCAGGAAGTCACGCCCTTTGAGATCGATCGGAGCAACTACGGGAACATGGACGACTGGCTTCCGGCTGAAGATGTCAGGAGCATAAAAGTTTCATCTCCCTGAGCTTCATATGAACATTGGAGAGAAAGCAGAGTGTATTTGCATTACATAGTCAGGAGATGATGGTATGAAACAGCTGATGAGGCGAAATAAAGCACTGGCATATCTTTTGGTCTTCATTCTCGTCACTGCAGTCTCCTGTTCTAATGCTGATGAAATGGTGTCAAAAGATATCGATATCTTGCTCAATGAATATGTGGAAGCAGTGAATAGTCTCGGCGGTCCGGCGAAAATAAGCGGCTGCATCCTTATCATCAGGGAGGGAGAGCTCATCGCCTCTGTCACATCAGGAATGGCCGATTATGAAAAAGGGACTCCCTTTGAACTGAGCACAGCCACACTTTTATGTTCTACAACGAAGCTGTTTACCGCCATCGCGATCATGCAGCTGAATGAAAAGGGATTACTTGACCTGGATGACCGTATCACAATGTATTATCCAGATCAGATAGACGGAGACAACATAACAATACATCATCTGCTTTCGCATACCGCAGGGATCCTAAGGGATGTAACTGATGAGAAGTTAATTGATCCCTATGCGAACACGGACAAGGACGATTTGATCAGGTTGATCAATCAGAGTGCTCTCCGGTTCAAACCGGGAGAAAGAATGGCTTACAGCAACGCGGGTTATCAGCTTCTGGCCGGTATCATCGAAACAGTATCAGGCCTGTCCTATGACGAGTATTTGAGGCATCATATTTTTTCACCAGCTGATATGAAAAATTCCGGTTCCGCCTCAAGCTCATCAGTTCCAAACCTGGCCTTAGGGCACATGTTTAATGGCTTACGCTTTGTGAAGCTCAAACCTTTTGATCTATCCCATGCTTTTGGTTCGGGCAATATTTACACAACAGCATTGGATATGATTCACTTTGAAGATGCTCTCAGCAACGGGTTGCTTATTTCTAAAGAGTCTTTGGATATAATGATCCACGACCGGACAGGGCTGAATAGATACTATGGCTATGGATGTTATGTGGGTGAATTCCGAGGACATTCATGGTTTGGGCATCCGGGCAATTTCTCAAGTGGTTATCATTCAAACTTCATAAGATATCCAGATGAAGATCTGTCAATCATCATTTTGCTCAACAATAGTTGGTCAGACAATAATACACTTGCAAACACAATCAGTGCCATTGCTATGGGAGATCTGATCCGCCTTCCCTCACGCAAAACTGCGATCCGCCTGACAGATGAAGAACTAGACCAATTTTCCGGGAAATATAAACTTAGTGAGAGTGTGAACATTGCAATAGAAAACCACAATGGAACACTGACTGTAAAGCTGCCTGATGAGACCATACAACTGACACCGTATGACCAAACGGCGTTCTTCGATACAAGGCATGAACTCTGGGAGCATTTCTTCGAATTTGATTCCAGCGGGAAACTCAATTATTATGTCATGAGAAATTGTACGGAGGAATATAGAATGGAAAAAATTCGTTGATATCGGGACAAGAATAAAGTCCAGGAAGATTTGCGTCCTTGTATTTCCGAGATGGGGCGAAAGTACGCTTACCTCGTCCTACCAACTGTGGTTATGCCCGCAAGGAAATCAGGGTGCAAGTTAGGCTACGAGTGCAGGTAAAGGGAGGAGACTACACATGAGAGGATATTGGCTCGTACTGCTGCTGTTTGCCATTCGATATGGCCTGCTGGCGCTTGTCAATGCAAACGCGTTGCCCAGGGTGGCACACTACGCGCCGATGGACAAGACTGAGCAGGGGCCCTATTTGGTCTATCAGGCTTGCAACGTGATGATACCCGGTATTCTGTGCTTTTTGCCTGTCAGCTTTGGCAGTCTTATCGGCGCGGTCGGGCTCATCGCTCTTATGGCAGGGACGATCTTGTGCGCTTGGTCTGTGATCAATTTTGCTCGGACACCCTCCGACAGTATCAGTTTCAGAGGGGTGTACCGTTTCTGTCGCCATCCAATGTATGTAGGATATTTTCTGTTTTTTCTGGGCAGCGCGCTGATGGCGTCATCCTGGATCTTGCTGGCTCTGGTGGTGATATTCCAAATATGCGCGCACCGTCTGGTTCTGGCCGAGGAACGCTGGTGTTTGTTGACCTATGGCCAAAATTATGACGACTACATGAAGCGTACGGGACGCTATATCCCTAAAATACGCGGCGGGAACATGAATACTAAAAGCTAAGTTCCATAAGCAACGGTACGTTAACGCGATCCTGAACGGGAGGCCAAAACGCTGAACTTAAATTGAGCCACCTGAGGTCGAGCCCTACAATAACCAGAACGAGTTATTGGGGGCAGAATAGGGTGGTAATAAAAGTAGGAATCTATTATGGTATCATATAGATCAAAAGCACCCGGAGGTCCGACATGGTCAGGCTACTGACAAGGAGATAGTTCGACCGGCATCCGCTGAAAGAGTTTTCCGCGGCGCGGTACCAACATTCACTGATGCTCAATGAGAGGTTTCAGGAACAGGCGGACAAATTAATCCGTGAACATGGGTTGGGCAATCCCCTGTCTGCCAAATACGCGCAGGCCATTGGTAAAGAGGAGGACTTGAAGGAACTGCTGCGCTGGATGAAGCGCACTGTCACAGGGCAAGTCAACACTCAAGCAACCGCAGCTGCGGCTACTACCATCCCGAAGGTGGCCTGCACGCACAGCAACGCGCTTACCACAGTCGCAAAGGCACAGCCATTTGCTTGGGCATCCGCTTAGGTTCTCCAAGACCGTCCAGCTGCAAAAGCGCTTGCCTATCGGCGCAATCAGCTTTTTCCTATGTGCACGGTGTATCACAAATGATCATCTACAACTCACCATGAATAACCACGTGTGGGTTTTTACGGTCGTTTGGAGTCAGTGTAAAGGATAGGTTGAACTATTGACAGGTGATGCCCAGCTTAGCACTGCTACAGAGTACCGCCATGATGCTTTTGAATGAAAAGAGATTCTTCATAAGACACTATAATGAACACCCGGTCCAAAACAGCAACTTGACCCGGGTGTTTCAGTGGGATGGTAAAACTTGGTCTGCAATAATTCGTTTACTTCATTGCAAGGAAGCACATGGACCGTAAGCGTCAAACGTAACCACGTCTACCCTCTCGGCAAGTTTCATAGGAGAATAGCTCAGATCCGGGAACTGCATTGGAGCATTCAAGAGCACTTAAGGGCTCTCAAGTGCTCTTAGGAGTAACCCGGAGCGCGCCGGTGGGATTGCACGCTGGCCGCGAAAGGAGCGACGACTATGTCATCAACCGAGTTAAGCAAACTCAATCATCATGCCAACCTGGCGCAGTGGCAGCAACTGGTGTATGACTGCCGGCATAGCGGGATGACCGTCAGAGCCTGGTGTGCAGAGAACGGGGTTTCGGAGAAGTCGTATTACTACCGTCAGCGGAAGGTATGGGAAGCGACACAACCTGAGACAGTGGGGCGCGGGTCGTTATCGCAGCCAGCGCTTCCGGCCATCATCCCTTATGCTCCGCCCATAACATCGGCAGGGAGGGAACCCGCGGCTGCTCCTGCGCTTGTTCTGCGCAGTGATACTTGGACAGTGGAAGTCGCCGCCGGTTGTGACCCGGAGCTGCTCCGCCTGGCCCTGCGCGCGGTCAAGTGAGATGTTTGACCCGGTAAAGATACAGCATGTCTATATCGCCTGCGGCTATACAGATTTACGCCGGGGCATCGACGGCCTGGTCACTTTAGTGCAAAACAGTTTTCACCTCGACCCTTTTGCCAACGCGCTGTTTCTGTTCTGCGGCCGCCGGGTGGACCGCTTCAAGGCCTTGTACTGGGACTCGGACGGCTTTCTCCTGCTGTACAAGCGCCTGGAGCACGGCAAGTACCAATGGCCCAGGAGCAAATCAGAAGTGTTGAGCCTCAGCTCCCAACAGTTTCGCTGGCTGCTGGAAGGCTTGAGTATCCACCAGCCCAAGGCTCATAAACCAGTGAAGGATATCGTGTATTCTTAAGGGCACCAAGAGCTGGGAACCGTTGAAAACGCTTGCTTTTCTGGTGTTCTTTGTGTGACTTTCCAGCTTTATTTTGGTATAATTGAGCTAAGAAAATCAAGGGAGAAAACGACTGAGTGGGCATGGAAACCATCACCATTTCCAGAGCGGAATACGAGCAGCTGAAGTCCGCATTGACCCAGGTCGCCACTCTGCAGCAAGAGGTCAACTGGCTGACGGAGCAGATACGCCTGGCTCGCAAGCAGCGATTCGGTGCGTCCAGCGAGAAGAGTCGCGCGGACGACGGTTTCGTTCAGCTCAGTTACCTTTTCAATGAACCGGAATGCATGGCCAGAGAAAGCCAGCCTGAGCCGGATGTTGAAGAAATTGCAGTCAAGGCTCATGCCCGCAAGGCGCGCCGCGCCACTCAGGAACAACTGCCTGAGGACATCGAGGTCGAGGTCATTGAAAAGACCCTCCCGGAGGAGGAACGTGTTTGCCCTCAATGCCAGGGGCAGATGAATGACATCGGCAAGGAT
>LSQX01254506.1_pt1 | contig 13421 bp, 10 predicted proteins | sample 654561 | NCBI WGS metagenome assembly LSQX01 (sample SAMN04489861, study PRJNA283612) | anaerobic digester metagenome | isolation source: 4 biogas reactors fed with cattle manure at either 37C or 55C with and... | place: Denmark: Kongens Lyngby | collected 2014 | reverse complement strand
CTCGTGGGCCGACTATGTCCGCTATACCCTCGCATGGCAGGTCATGCGTTACTTCCAGCCGCACGAGAACTTCATGATGCCCGACGCGGGCGTGATGCTCTGGCGGCTCAACAACTGGCCCAACAGCGAACGGCCGGTCTTCCGCGCGCGCACCAAGATCCCCGGCAACTGGCGAATTGGCGTGTACCACACGTATGAGAAGCAGTGGTGGCATGCTGACCGGCAACGACTAACAGTGGCCGAGCACGACCGGCAGGGCTGGGTGGTGCCACTGGAGGGCAGCGGCGCTGCGAAGCTCGGAGGGACGATGGTCGAGCAACAGATCACTGCCATCAAGTACCTGCAGGTGACGGTGCCGACGCTGTTTTGCCCGGTGCGGGCGGAGATCAACCAGAAGAAGATACGCTACGACAATGACCGGCTGGTCAAGATCCAGCGGTTCATCCCTCCGGGGCAGACGGTCAAGGTGATCTCGTACCTGCCGCCGGTGCTGCCAATCCAGCGCCAAGGCACGGAAGTGCCGGAGGAAATCCTGGCGCAGGACCTGCAACTGCCGGCTGACTTGCCAAAGCGCGTGCGTGAGCTGGCGGCTCAGCTCACGCAGGAAGCGCTGACGCCCTACGAAAAGGCTCGGGCAATCGAGCAGCACCTGATGTATGAGTACAAGTACACGCTCGCCCCGCCGATCAGCCGTCCGAATGACTTCATCGACTACTTCCTGTTCGAAAGCAAGCGCGGCTTCTGCCATCATTTCGCGGGTTCGATGGTGATCATGTGCCGGGCCATCGGCCTGCCAACCCGGCTGGCTTCGGGATATCTGCGTGGTGAAGAGGATCAGGAGGATTCCGACCTTTATACCGTGCGGGAGAAGGACGCGCATGTATGGCCGGAGGTGTACTTCAAAGGGGCGGGATGGATCCCGTTCGAGCCGACGCCTCCCGAGCCGGAAGAGATCAGCACCTTCCAGAAGGCGTATGAGACGATCACCAAGGCCGGAAGGTCTTATGGTGTCGCGAGCTATGCTTTCCTGCGGGATTACTGGCCGTCGTTGGGCGTTGCTCTGACGGCCCTGTTGCTGCTGGCGGGCCTGGGGAGACAGCAGGCTCGGGGACGGTACTTGCGGGCGTATCGCGGGGCCGACCCGGAGACACGCATCGTGCGGTCCTACCTGCGCATGAGGCGGCTACTGGCCGAGCGGGGCGCGAGCGATGCGGTTTCGCTCAGCCCGCGCGAGTTCCTGGCGCAGTTGCCGCCGGAACTGGCGCACTTGCGGCAGGAGGCGAGCCTGTTGACGGAGAATTACCTGCAGGCGCGTTTTGGCCGCAGCCAAGCCTCATTGGAGCAATCCGCCACCGCCGAGGAGACGCTTGCCGCCTTGCTACGAACCAAGAAACGCCCCGCAGACCCGGGCGCACCATGATCAAGTATGTGCCTGAGCCAATTCCCGGCGCGCCGCCCTATGTGGTGTGGTGCGTCGGCCTCGGCTTTATCCTCATCGCCCTGGCGCTGGTGGCCTCAGTTGTGTACATGGCGATTTTCGTATACCGCGATGCGCAGACTCGCCGCACGTGCCCAGTCGTGTGGCTGGTGCTCGCGCTCTTAGGGGGCTGGATGGGGGCCGGGGTGTGGTTCGTGGTCCGCGACAGGTACCCCGACCTGATCCTCGAGCAGATCACCACTAATGAAGCGAAACCCCCCGAGCCCTCGACGCTCTAACTGATTGTGCCTGATTCGCCGCTGTTGGTTCTGACCGCAAAGGATGATGTTGATGCGCAAGTTGGCCGTAATGTTGCTGCTGTGTGCTCTCACAATACCAGTCTGGGCTCAGGCCCCGGCTGAGCAGACGTTGGGTTTGGCAAATGGTCTATTTGACCAGGAGCTTTTCGATCAGGCGCTGGATAAGTACGAGAATTTCATCAAAGACGCCGGCCAGAGCCCCAACCTGCCCTTCGCGCTGTTCCGTGCAGGCGAGTGCCAGTACAATCTTCAGCGCTTCGACAAAGCTCTGCCATTCTACCAGCGCCTGACGACCGAGTTTCCCCAGGCGGAGGTTTCCGACGAGGCTTTGTACCGACTGGGGGATGCTTCCTTCCACCTCAGCAAGCTGCCCGAGGCGCAGAAAGCGTTCAGCACCCTGCTGGACAGGGCACCGAAGAGCCCTCTGGCCTACCGCGCTGCCTACTGGCTCGGGGAGGCTCAGTACCGCCTCGGAAAGTATCCCGAAGCGGTGGCGGCCTACGAAAAGAGCCTGCAACTAAGCCCCGACGGTGACTATGCAGCGTATGCTGCTTACTCGATCGGCCTCTGCAAATTCAAGCTCGGCGACAACAAGGACGGTATCAGCAGGCTCGAAGCCATTTTGGCGAAGTATCCCAAGCATGATCTGATCCCCGAGGTGCTATACCGTCTCGGCGAAGCGCAGTACGGACTGAAGAACTATGATGCGGCAGTACTGAACTACCAGCGAGTTCTGAAGGACTATGCGGGGACCCAACTCGCGCCGCTGGCACAGTCGGGTATCGCGTGGTCGTACTGGAATCAGACGAAGTACGCTGAGGCTCTGCCGATATTTGAGCAACTGCGGAAGTCAGACGACAAGGCGCTGGCGCAGGAGGCGGGGCTGCGGGTTGCGGACTGTCTGTTCCTGCTGCAGAAGTACTCCGAGGCCGCGACGGCCTATGGCGGTATCGCCAGCGGCAAGGGCGAGCAAGCGTCCAACGCCCACTTCTGGCAGGCGATGTCGCTGGAGCGAAAGCCTGACAAGCCCGCCGCGCTGAAGGCTTTCCAGACCTTCGTCACCGCCAATCCCACGCATGAGCGGGCGGCTGAAGCTTTCCTGCACCTCGGCGCGCTGCAAGTGGAAGCGGGCCAACTTGAGGCCGCGGCCACTTCCTATAAGTCCGCCGAAGCGCGCAGCAATGACCCGGAGATCAAGTCTCAGGGGGCGTACGGAGCCGCTTGGACAGTCTACCAGCGCACCAAGTCGGACGAGGATCTTGCGGCCATTGAGAAGATCGCCGAGAGCAGTCCGCAGACCGCGCTTGGTGGACAGGTCGCGTACCAGACCGGGAAGCTGCGCTATGCCCGCGCCGATTATTCGCGCGCCATTCAGCTTCTTTCTGTGCTCGTCCAAAGCCACCCTCAGCATCCGGCGCTGCCGGAGGCGCTGTATCTTCTGGGCGCTTCGTACGGCAAGGCAGGCAACGCTGCGAAGGCTGAGGATTTCTACAGGCGAGCGCTGGAGGGGCAGTCGGGTCAATACGCCGCAGAGGCCGCGGGAGCGCTGGTGGACCTGTACGCCCGCAGCGGGAAGATCGACGCAGCGACCACCACCTTGACCGAAATGAAGAAGAAGCATGCTAAAGATGCCGCTCTGCCTGCGGCGCAGTATGCGCTGGCCGAGGCTTTGTTTGCGGCGAAGAATTATGCTGCCGCCGCGCCATACTATACCGAGGTCTTGGCGAGCAAGAATGCGGAACTCGCTCCGTACGCGCAGTACAGCGTGGGAGCCTGTCGCTTTGGCGCTGGGGAATTCAAGCCTGCCGCGGAGGCCTTCCGCAAGGTCCTGAGCGACTACTCCAATTCCGATGCCGCGCCGGCTGCGAAATACCAACTCGCGCTATCTCTCTCCAAGCTGGACCAGCCGCAAGAGGCGGCCAAGCTGCTGGAGGAACTGGTGAAGGCTTTCCCACAGAGCGCTGCCGCTGATGGCTATATGGTGGAGCTTGGCACCGCCTATCAGGACCTCAAGCAGCCGCAGCAGGCACTGGCGACCTTCCAGAAGCTGCTGACGGACTTCCCCCAAAGTGCCCATGCGCCGGAGGCGGCCTTCCGCAGTGGCGAGATTCACTATGAGAGCGACGCTTTTGCCGCGGCGCAAGCGGCTTACCAGCAAGTGCTGACCCAGTATCCGAAGAGCGATCTGGCCGATGAGGCCGCCTACAAGCTGGGCTGGAGCCTGCTCAAGCAGGACAAGCCACAGGAGGCTCTTTCGCACTTCAAGACGGCGGCGGAGACTGCCAGTGATGCCGGTATCGCGGCCGATGCGAGGTATCAGGCGGCGGCGCTTTTGATGAAGCAGGGGACGATGGACGAGGCGGTGGAGTTGCTGGAGCCGATCCGCACGACAGCGCCGGCGGCGCTGGCGCCCCGCGCACTATTGCTGCTCGGCCAGGGCTACCTCGGCCTGAAAGACAACGCGAAGGCGGCATCGGCCTTCCAGCAGATTGTGGACAAGCATAAGACCGATCCGCTGGCGCCGAGGGCGATGCTGGGGCTGGGGCGATGCCAGAAGGCCGACAGACAGTTCGACGAAGCCTCCACGACTTTCACGCGGGTGACAGGTACGAAGGACACTCAAGCAGCGATGGAAGCGCAGTTCGAGCTGGCGGAGACGCGCCGTCTGCAGAGCGATTTCCGGGCGGCGGCGATGGAGTATCTGAAGGTGGCGATCCTGTATGCCGATGCAGAGTGGGGCGCGCGAGCGCAGTACGCCGCCGGCCTCTGCTACGAGCAGGCGCAGGCCACGGACGATGCCGTCAAGGCCTACAAGGTGGTAGTGGAGCGGTACAAGAATCAGCAGGAGTGGGCGGGCAAGGCTTCGGATCGCCTGAAGGCGCTCGAATAGGCCCTGTCACCTTCCCGCTTAGCAAAAAGAGGGGCACCATACGGTGCCCCTCTTTTCTTTGGTTTCGTCAACAAGGTTCAACTCTGCGTCAACCGCTCCAGCTTTGTCCGCAGACGAGCGACCGTCGCTTGCACCTCGGGATCGCCATCCTCGGTTGCTTTCTCGACGGCCTGCGCCACGGTGGCGAGAAGCCTCTCGCGCAGGGCTTGATGCTCTGCCCACTGCGGCAGATGTGGCAGTTCGTCCAGCGCCCAACCCGCAGCCTCAAGAGCCTGCGCAGGGTCATTCTCGGAACTGAAAATTCCGGCCTGAGCGGCGCTTGAAACGGCACAGGCGAGGCTATCACCGTAGCGCTCAGCGAGGAACAGGCCCCGTGCAGCCACTGCGTCGCCGGCATCCAGAGCCGCCAGAGCGGCAATCCCTGCAGCCAATGCTCCTGCCTGGCCTGTTCGCAGCGCCTCTACGCTCTCCGCGACTGCCTGATCCCAATCACCCCGCAGCAGTAGCACTCTCGCCAGTTGCTCGCGCGCCCGCCCGTCTGCCTCCCCCGTCTCCAGCGCGCGCCCGGCCTGCAAGAGCGCATCCTCCAGGTCGCCACGTCGCAGGGCCACTTCCGAGCGCAGCAGCAGCGCTTCGGCAAAGTATCGTTCGTCTCGCGTGCGCAGCATCTGGTCGGCGGCCCACTGCGCGGTCTTCGTGTCCTCCTCGTTGAGACTGGCCCGGGCAATGATGCCGTAGGCGCGAGCCTCTTCATCCTCTGGCATCGCGCTAACCGCGGTCCGCGCCAGGCGGTGACGCCCCTCCTGCGCCTGCAACCGCGCGTACTCCAGCAGCAGCGAGAGGCTTTGCGGCACGCTCACCAGCAGTTCGCGCACTTCATTCACCGGCAGGCTGCCGAGCCCGACGCCGATAGCAAGGCGGTGCAGGAGGTCCAGCCGCAGTGATCGGACATCAACCTCGTCGGCGCGAATACACACTTCACGAGCTTTGGGAGCGCGGCTGGTGCGCAGGTAAGACCACGCCAGAGAGGCCCAGACTTCCTCGGGCGCCTGCGATGGGTCTTCCTTCAACAATCGCTCAAAGATGGTGATTGCCTGTTCGTGTTTGCCAGCCATCGTGTAGGCAAGACCGAGGTTGGCGCGAATCGCAGAGTTGTTCGGCAGGGCCTTGTCGGCGGCGCGAAGCAGTTCCACGGCCTGCTCCGGCTGGCCGTGCTCTATGGCGATGCGCCCGCGCAGGTAACTCAGCCACTGGCAGGCCTCGGGATGCGTCGGCCACAGTGCACAGGCGAGGCGCAGCAGGCGGTAAGCATGCACCATGCCGAGCCGCCCGAGGCTCATCACCCAGCGCGCCTGATCGAATAGCATTCGTGCCGCAAGCTTCCTGAGCATTTTCTCCCGCTATTGCTGGCGTCACGGATACGCGACGCTGGATTAATCCTACAACTTCTCGTCGCCTGGAAAGGCGCTGCCGCCTACACTATCATAAGCGACCATGAGGGGCAGGTCCTTTACTTCAAGCCTGCGCAGGGCCTCCGGACCGAGTTCCTCATACGCCACGATCTGGGCTCCGGTGACGCAGTCAGCCAGCAGAGCGCCGGCGCCACCGACAGCCACCAGGTAGACACTGCCATGATCCCGGCAAGCCTCACGCACTTCGAGCGCGCGATCGCCCTTGCCGATGGTGGCCTTCACGCCCAGGCTGTGCAGCCGCGGCGTGTAGGCGTCCATGCGGTAGCTGCTGGTGGGGCCCGCAGAGCCAATCGCCGAACCCGGCGGCGTTGGCGCGGGGCCGCAGTAGTAGATAACCTGCCCGCGCAGTTCCAGCGGCAGAGACTGCCCGTTGTCGAGGGACGCCATCAGCCGCTGGTGAGCGGCATCCCGCGCGGTGTAAATGACACCACTAAGCAGGACTTCTTCGCCGGCGCGAAGTTCGCGCACAGCTTGATCATCGAGAGGGGTTTGTAGTCTTTTCACTGCTCTCATCCACTTCGGCCCGAGGGCAAGGATCATAGAACTGCTGATTTGTGCCGCGCGGCATGGCACTGCACGTTCAGCGCCACCGGCAAGCTGGCGATGTGGCACGGATGGCTCTCGACATGCACAGCCAGTGCAGTCGTACGCCCTCCCATGCCCATTGGACCGACGCCCGTTGCGTTCACCCGTTCCAGCAGCTCGCGCTCGAGCTCGGCCACTTCGGGGGTTGCGCCGGGCTGCCCGAGCGGGCGCAGTAGAGAGTGCTTCGCCAGCAGCGCAGCCTTCTCAAAGGTGCCGCCGAGGCCCACGCCGAGCACCAGCGGCGGGCAGGGCTTGCCGCCGGCCTGCCTGATGCGCGCCACAATGCTGTCAATGACGCCCTGGCGGCCCATCGAGGGCGAGAGCATCCACAGCGCGCTCATGTTTTCGCTGCCGCCGCCCTTGGGTGCCGCATGCAGCATCAGCTGGTCGCCCTCCACGAGCCGAAGGTGTACGATGGCCGGGGTATTGTCGCCGGTGTTACTGTCACGCTGCAACGGATCGGCAAGCGCGGATTTCCGCAAGTAGCCTGCCGAATACGCCTGTCGAACGCCCTCGTCGACGGCCGCATAGAGATCGCCGTCAAGGTGGCAGTCGCGGCCTAACTCCGCGAACACAATCGCGANNGATCAGCGTTTCGAGGATCCCCCGCGCCTGTGGGCTGGTTTCCTCGGCGGCGGCCTGCTGGAGCGCCACCATGACTTCGACTGGCAGGTCGAAATTCGCCTCAGTGAAGAGACGAGCAACGGTTTCGGCTATTTCAGTGCAATGGAGTTCTCTCATAGGTAAAGCTCACTTCCACGGGCTTCCGCCCGTGGCAATTTTCGATACGCCCCCTTTGGGGGCTAACGGAGATAGCAGCAACGGACGAGACCCGGTCCTACGCCCGCAGCCGCTCCCACGCCCCAACTGTAGACTGCACCGCTGCTGCCGAGGCCTGTAAGGCGGTCAGTTCATCATCCAGGAGGTCCAACTCCAGGACTTTCTCGGCGCCGCCGGCTCCGAGGACAGCCGGGACGCCGACGAAAACGTCATTCAAGCCATATTCCCCCTGCAGCTTCACACTGCATGGCAGTACGCGCTTTTCATCGCGGAGAATCGCCGCCACCATCTGCACAACCGCGGCTGAAGGAGCGTAGAAGGCGCTGCCGGTCTTCAGGTACGAGACGATCTCGGCGCCGCCATTGCAGGTGCGGGTGACGATCTCGGCGAGACGGTCGGCAGAAATCAGTTCAGTGACAGGGACGCCGGAGACAGTCGCGTGGCGCGGGAGCGGAACCATAGTGTCGCCATGTCCGCCCAGGACCATGGCGGTCACGTCCGCTGCTGACACGCCCAGTTCCATCGCGATGAAGGTGCAAAAGCGGGCTGTATCGAGTACGCCGGCCATACCGATCACGCGTTCGCGTGGCTGCTCGAAGATCTCGTTGGCGATGTAGGTGGTGACGTCAAGCGGATTCGCCACCATCAGCACGATCGCGTTGGGGCACTGTTGCTTGAGGTTATCTGCAACCTGGGTCACGATGTTACCGTTGGTCTGGAGCAGATCGTCGCGCGACATTCCGGGCTTGCGGGCGATGCCTGCGGTGATCACCACGACGTCGGACCCTGCCGCTCCGTCATAGCTCTCGCCGCCCTCAATGCGGCAGCTATGACGCAGCACGGGCGCTGCCTGCATCATGTCCAAAGCCTTGCCCTTCGCCAAACCCTCGACGACATCAACCAGATAGACGTCACACAGGCCACCCTCAACCAACCGCTGCGCGCACGTAGCCCCAACATTACCGGCACCGACTACTGTCACTTTCATCGCTGCTACTCCCTTGTGTATGGCCGAAATCCAGACGCTGGGCATGCCTGGAACCGGCACCTAATTTGCCCTGCGAACAGGCAGCGTCTTTGCCTGCTGATAGTCGTCCCCAACTGTGGAATCACGTGCTATAATCGCTGCATGCACCTATACTCCGCACTACTCCCCGTGGCCGTTGAGGCCATTTTGCTGCTGCTGCTCTCCCGTGTGCTATTCACTGAGGTTGTCTCGGCCTTTGCCGACCATCGCGGCAAGGGTTTCTGGCTTGCAGTACTGCGGCTACCGGGCAATTTCGTCCATGAGATCAGCCACGCGCTGGGCTTCCTGCTCTGTGGCTACCGCGTCAAGCGCCTGCTGCTAAGTATCTTCGACCGCGATGGTCGCGGCTCCTGCACGCCGGGGCGGGCCTGGTCGCCAATCACGATTCCCCCTCTCGCAATCGGCATGGCGGCTCTGATGCCGCTGATCGTTGGAAGTCTGGTCCTGACGCTTGCGGCCAAGTGGCTCGGGGTGCTGCAGTCCGAGACGCACAGCGCCTCGCTTGCCCTGCCCAATGCCTGGGATGAGTCGTTTGCCCTGCTGCGCAGTCTGGAGTGGCGCAGTTGGCAGACGTGGGTGTTTCTGTATCTGACCCTCAGCATCGGGGCCGAACTTGCTCCCAGTTCCACCGATCTGCGCTACGGCCTGCCCACCTTGATAGGGATCTTTCTGTCGCTTTGGCTCGGCCTCCTGGGCATACATACGGTCCAGAACCTTCAGGAATATGAAGCGACCGTCACGACCGCAATCATCAGCCTGCTGGCCATTGTGGGTTCAGTGCTGGGTTGCGCGCTGGTGGTGACCACCGCCGCCGCAATCGTGACGCTGCTCCCGGGGATGGCCGCCCGGGCACTGCGTTCGCGCCGTTAGCAGGCGGCTCACATCGCCAATGATAGCGTAAAGAAAGCGGCCACTCACATGATGAGTGGCCGCTTGTGCACTGCCAGTCGAGCCTTTGGACTTAGTCGTTCAGGATACTGGTCCACATGCCGGGGGTGCTGTGAACGAGTGCCTTCACGTGGCCGTCGGCATAGAGCGCATCAAAGGTATCGTTGTGGATGCGGGCCACCAGGGACTGGTTGCCGAGGTCGGTGAGCTGCAACAACGGGTAGTTCGTGCCCGTGTAGTACGGGGTTGGCCCTGAGAAGATCGAGGGTGCCACGACTGTCGGTGATCCGGAATCGCAGGCAAGGATCGTCCCGGCAGCATCCTGAACCTGCCCTATGGCGGAGCCGGCGACCGGGGGAATGCGGACTCCATTGCGATCCACCCACATGTCACTGATAGCATAGGAGGCTGTCAGGGGCGTCTGGGTCCAGGTGTTGGTGGTCGGGTTCAGCGTCGGCGGGCGATAGCCGTCGTTGTAGACCCAGGCATTGGAGGGGCAGACGAGCAACTGGTAGCTGCGCATGTAGGGCTGAATCAGGTCGGCCCACCAGTAGCGGTACGCGCCCGCATCCTGGTATACCGGGACCATTTTCTCGTCAAAGTCCTGCGCGTACTGCATGCAAGCAAGGCCAATCTGCTTGAGGTTGGACTGACAACTGCTCTGACGCGCCTTTTCCCGGGACTTGGCGAACACGGGGAAGAGGATTGCTGCCAGAATCGCAATGATTGCGATTACGACCAGGAGCTCAATAAGTGTGAAACCCTTTCTCACAACGACGCCTCCTTCTGGACTGCTGATTATTCGGTCCGTCCATGCTACGATGGTGCGTTGTTCGACGTCTTTCTTCTCCTGACCTGCAAGTCTCTTGACCCTCCTCCGAGTTATTTTTTGAGCTAAAGTGCGGCGATGATGGCGTCTGCCATCTCGCTGGTACCGACCGCCGACGGATCGTTGCGGTCGGGCTTCATGTCATAGGTCACGGACTTGCCCTCGGCCATGACCCTGGAAACAGCGGCTTCGAGCCGATCCGCCGCGTCTGACTCATTCAGGTGCCGCAACATCAGCACACCGGAGAGGATCGTGGCGACAGGATTGACCTTGTTCTGGCCCTTGTACTTCGGCGCCGAACCGTGCGTCGGCTCGAAGACGGCCACGTCGGGGCCGATGTTGGCGCCGGGAGCCACCCCCAGGCCGCCCACCAGGCCAGCGCACAGGTCAGAAAGGATGTCGCCGTAGAGGTTCGGCATCACCAACACGTCGTACAGCTCCGGCTTCTGCACGAGCTGCATGCACATGTTGTCGACCAGGCGCTCCTCGTACTCCACCTTCCCGGCGTACTCCTCGGCCACCTCGCGGGCGACGCGGTAGAAAAGGCCATCGGTGAACTTCATGATGTTGGCCTTGGCCACCGCCGTCACCTTGCGCCGCCCGTAGCGCACGGCGTAATCGAAGGCGAAGCGCACGATCTGCCGCGTGCCGGTCACCGAGATCGGCTTGATCGAGATCGCCGCGTCCTCGCGGATCTTCCCCTTGCTCATGGCGATCACCTGGTCGGCCTCAGGGCTGCCCAGGTCGAACTCCACGCCGGCGTAGAGGTCCTCGGTGTTCTCCCGAACGATCACCAGGTCCACGTCGGTATAACGCGAGCGGATGCCGGGGTAGTACTTGCAGGGGCGCAGGCAGGCGTAGAGCCCCAGCTCCTGGCGCAGCGCCACGTTCACCGACCGGAAGCCGGTGCCAATCGGCGTGGTGATCGGGCCTTTGAGGGCCACCTTGTTGCGGCGGATGCTCTCCAGCACCTCGGCCGGCAGCGGCGTGCCCTTCTGCTCCATCACGTCCACGCCGGCGTCGTGGACCTCCCAGTCAATCGGCACGCCGGTTGCGTCCAGCACGCGTCGCGCCGCAGCCACCAGCTCCGGGCCGGTGCCATCCCCGCGAATCAACGTTACTCTATGTGCCAAAGCTGTCTCATCCTCCTCCACAAGCAAGGTTCCTGGCGCCAGGCAGCGTCCCTTGGTTCGGGATCGGCCCGCCGCGCTCCTGCTTGCGGGCCTGCCGCCAAGCTGCTATAATAGCCCTGCCAGGTGGGGATGCTTCGGGCGTTGCCCGCCCCACCGGCAGCTCCAGGCGCCGGTGCTGACAGGGAGGCCTCATGAAGTTTGCCATCTGTAATGAGATGTTCCAGGGCTGGGACCTGGACGACGTTTTGGCCTACGCCAAGCGGATCGGTTACGACGCGGTGGAGGTGGCGCCCTTCACCCTGGCGGAGAACGTGGAACAGATCTCCGCGGAGAAGCGACGCCAGATCCGCGACCGCGCCGCGGCCGTGGGCATTGAGATCGCCGGCATTCACTGGGTGCTGGTAAGCCCCAAGGGGCTTTACATCAACACGCCCGACCGTGAGGTGCGCGAGCGCACGGCCCGCTACTTCACCGCCCTCACCCACTTCTGCGCCGACCTGGGCGGCAAGGTGATGGTGGTTGGCTCGCCCAAGCAGCGCGATGTGATGGAAGGCGTCTCCTTCGAGCAGGCCTGGGAGTGGGCCGCGGAGACGTTCCGGCCGGCCGTTCAAGTGGCAGAAGAGCGCGGCGTCACCATCTGCTTCGAGCCGCTGGCGCCCAGCGAGACCAACTTCATCAACACCGCGGCCGACGCGATCCGCTTCGTGCAGCAGATCCCCAGCCCCGCCTTCCGCATCATCCTGGACGTGAAGGCGATGAGCGCCGAGGAGAAGCCGATCCCGCAGATCATCCGCGAGTCGAAGGGATGCTTCGCCCACTTCCACGCCAACGACCCGAACCTGAAGGGCCCCGGCATGGGCGAGCTGGACTTCACGCCGATCTTCGGCGCGCTGAAAGAGGTCGGCTACGACGGCTACGTCTCCGTGGAGGTGTTCGACTTCACGGACGGCGCGGAGACGATCGCCACCCGCAGCCTGGAGTATATGCGCCGCGTCTCGTAAAACCCGCGGTGCCGCCGCCAGTACCCGGCCATGGAAGGGCCGGGTGACCAAAGACCAGGCCTGGGAACAGGCCGCCGACCGGTCGGCGTGCCCACGGAAGCCCAGAGCCGGCTTGCCACTGCGCCAGGGGCGCCCCAGAAGGCGCCGCGCGCGGCAGCCGGTGGGCGCGCCCCGGACGGAGCATATAGGGGGTAACACTCATGCCTCGGATCACCGTTTCCGCCGGCAATCACGACCGGCTCTTCGTGCCCGTAACCGCGACGGTGCCAGCAGTCGGCGCCGGCCCGCTGCAGTTGGTGGACCAGGAGAGCCAGCGCGCCGTGCCGTTCCAGGTAGGCGGCGATGGCAGCCAGATCACCTGGATCGTCGAGAACCTTGCTGCCGGCCAGTCGCGCGATTACGTGCTCTCCCCCGGCGCCGGCACGCCAGCGCCCGGCGTCTCCCTGCAGACGGTCGGCGAGGACCGGGTTGAGGTGCGCATCGGCGAGGAACTCTTCACTGCCTACTACTTTGGCCGGGAGTACGCGCGCCCGTTCCTCTACCCGGTGATTGGGCCGTTCGGTGCCTCGGTTACCCGCCACTTCCCCATGAAGAACGTGGAGGGCGAGAACCAGGACCACAAGCATCACCGCTCGCTGTACACCGCCTTTGGCGACGTCAACGGCGTCGACGACTGGTCGGAGGAGCCAGGGCACGGGCGGATCGTCCACGCTGGCTTCCGCGGCCTGGAGGAAGGCCCGGTCTACGCGGCGATTCGCTCGCGCAGCGACTGGGTGAGCAACGCCGGCGAGAAGGTGCTAAGCGAAACGCGCGACGTGGTGATCTACGCTCTCCCCTCGGCTCTGCGCGTGATCGATTACGAGGTGAGCCTGAACGCCACGGAGGGCGAAGTGAAGTTCGGCGACACCAAGGAGGGCGGCATCCTCTCGGTTCGCGTCACCTCCTCGATGGACGCGGCGCGCGGCGGCCGCATCGAAAACAGCTACGGCGGCATCAACGAGGCCGAGACCTGGGGCAAGCGCGCCGCGTGGTGCGACTACTCTGGCCCGGTGGAGGGCAAGTGGGTCGGCATCGCCGTC
>LSQX01126675.1_pt1 | contig 13421 bp, 15 predicted proteins | sample 654561 | NCBI WGS metagenome assembly LSQX01 (sample SAMN04489861, study PRJNA283612) | anaerobic digester metagenome | isolation source: 4 biogas reactors fed with cattle manure at either 37C or 55C with and... | place: Denmark: Kongens Lyngby | collected 2014 | reverse complement strand
GTGGACATGCCCGGTCACCGTGACTACATCAAGAACATGATCACGGGTGCTGCTCAGGTGGATGGCGCCATTTTGGTGGTGGCCGCTCCGGACGGACCCATGGATCAGACCAGAGAACACGTTCTGTTGGCACGCCAGGTGGAAGTGCCCAGCATCGTGGTGTTCCTGAACAAAGTCGATATGATGGACGATCCGGAACTCTTGGAACTGGTCGAGCTTGAGCTGCGTGAGATGTTAACCGGCTACGGGTTCCCCGGCGATGAAATTCCAATCATCCATGGTAGCGCATTGAAAGCGCTGGAAAGCGAATCAACCGACCCGAATGCGCCGGAATATCAGTGCATCCACGATTTGATGAAAGCCGTCGATGAGTATATTCCCCTGCCCGAGCGAGCTGTTGATAAACCTTTCATGATGCCCGTTGAAGACGTCTTCTCGATTAAAGGCCGCGGCACCGTGGTGACAGGCCGTATCGAGCGTGGCGCGGTTCACACCAGCGACCCCGTCGAAATCATCGGCCTGCAGGAAAAGAAAATGACCTCCGTCGTAACTGGCGTGGAAATGTTCCACAAACTGCTGGATGAAGGTATGGCCGGTGACAACGTTGGTTTGCTGTTGCGCGGTGTTGCCCGAGACGAGGTCGAACGTGGTATGGTGGTTGCCAAACCCGGCAGCATCACACCGCACACCAAGTTTGAAAGCGAAGTCTATATCCTCACCCGTGAAGAGGGTGGACGTCATAGTGCATTCTTCAGCGGTTATCGCCCGCAGTTCTACATCCGGACCATGGATGTGACCGGCTCGGTGACGCTGCCCGAAGGCGTTGAGATGGTTCTGCCTGGCGACCGTGTGAATCTGACCATTGAACTGATCGTACCGGTAGCTTTGGAGCAAGGTTCACAATTTGCCATCCGCGAAGGTGGCCTGACTGTTGGTGCTGGTTTCATCACCAAAATTATTTCGTAAGCATATCTATATAGGAAGGATGGTATGGTTGTCCTGCAAATCAGGACAACCACACAAGAATCATCATGGCGAAAAAGAAAGGCGTCCGCCCGGTCATCACATTGGAATGTACGGATTGTAAAGAACGCAATTACACAACCGAGAAAAATCGCCGGAACGATCCTGCCCGGATGGAGTTGAAAAAGTTTTGTTCTCGCTGCAGGACACATACACTGCATCGCGAGATGAAATAAGCATTCTGAACTGAAGCTTTTACAGTTCAGTATCGCATACAGGCCAGTAGCTCAATTTGGCAGAGCACCGCTCTCCAAAAGCGGGGGTTGCGGGTTCAAGTCCTGCCTGGCCTGCCTGGTTATTTTCAACGCCGTCTGTCATAGGCGGCGTTTTAAACGCAGACAAGGAGTAACCTGTGTCGCAAAAAAAGAAAAAGAAATCATCAATAGTTCAAAGAATCCAACGCTTTTGGCGCGAGACGGTTGGTGAACTCCGTAAGGTTACCTGGCCAACCGCACCCGAAGCCTGGAAAATGACCAAACTTGTCATGCTCGTCATGGTGTTAATGGCCGCCATTTTAGGTGTGTTGGATTTCTTCTTTTCACAATTCATCTCTTTCCTGGTTAACCTCTAATTTGTTCGGGTGTTCAAACCAATGAGTCGGATAAGGTAATTATGGCCGCAATAGACGATCCAAAAGAACAAGTTCCTGAAGAGGAACAAGATACGACTGCTTCCGAGGTCGAGGAAACGGGCGAATTTTTCGCGCCGGCTGAGGACGAAGCTGCTGATTCCTTAGAAATCGAGACCATTGATCAGGATGCAAAAGACGTTGAAGATCTACAGCCCGACCAGTCGGCCGAAGAAAAAGCCGATGAGGTTGGCGATGGCCGCGCCTGGTACGTGATTCACTGTTATTCAGGATATGAAAACAAAGTGCGCTACAACCTGGAACAGCGCATTGAATCAATGGAGATGAAAGAACAAATCTTTGATGTGGTTATTCCTACGCAAGAAGAGATCGAGGTTCGCGATGGCAAACGCCGTTCAATCGAACGGCACGTATTTCCAGGGTATGTGCTGGTCAACATGCTGATGAGCGAAGAAAGCTGGTATGTTGTCCGCAATACACCCGGTGTGACCGGTTTCGTAGGCATGGGCAACGATCCAATCCCCCTGCGTCCCGAAGAGGTATCGCAAATCCTGCGGCGCATGGAGGCAGAAGCACCGACCATTAAGGTTACCTACAAACCTGGTGAGAAAGTCCGCATTATTGACGGCCCATTCAACGATTTCCCCGGCGTTGTCGATGAAATTGATATGGACCGCTCAAAGGTGCGGGTTATGGTGAATTTCTTCGGGCGTTCAACGCCCGTTGAATTAGACTTTTTGCAAGTCGAAAAAATGTAATCGTTTTAATTCAGTTAGTTGTGGGAGGGTTATCGCCCGTTTGAACCACAAAGGAGTATTTACGTGGCAAAGAAAGTAAAAGCAATTATTACCCTGCAGATTGAGGCTGGAAAAGCCAACCCTGCACCCCCCATTGGCCCGGCTTTGGCGCAACACGGCGTGAACATCATGGCCTTTTGTAAGGACTATAACGGCCGCACTGCCTCACAGGCTGGTGAGATCATCCCGGCGGAAATTACAATTTTCCATGACGGTTCATTTCGCTTTAAATTAAAATCTTCACCAACCGCCATTTTACTGCGTAAAGCTGCCGGGGTTGAGAAGGGCTCTGGTGAACCTAACCGCGAGAAAATTGGATCAGTTACCCGTTCTCAGGTGCGTGAAATCGCTGAACAAAAATTCAATGATATGAATGCTGTTGACATTGATGGCGCAATGCGCCAAATCGAAGGCACAGCCAAAAATATGGGGATTGAAGTAAAGGATTAACAATTATGCGTGGGAGGGTCAATCACCCGTTTGAACCACAAAGGAGTAATTATGGCAAGGCATGGAAAGAAATTTTTTGAAGCAAGAAAACAAATCGATCGAGAACAACTCTATGACCCCCTTGAGGCATTTAAATTACTAAAATCTGTCAGTTATGCTAATTTTGACGAGACTGTTGAAGTGCATATGCGCACAGGGCTTGATCCACGCCAGGCAGATCAGCAAATCCGCGATGTCGTCGTGCTGCCAAACGGGCTGGGTAAGCAAGTGGTTGTGCTGGTATTTGCCCAGGGTGAAGACGCAGAAACAGCCCTTGCTGCTGGTGCTGACCATGTCGTTGATTCTGAGGAAATGGTCGCTAAAATTCAAGGCGGTTGGACCGATTTTGATGTCGCCATCGCCACCCCAGAGATGATGGGGACGGTCGGCAAACTTGGACGTGTCTTGGGACCGCGTGGTTTGATGCCTAACCCCAAAGCGGGCACCGTTGTTCAGGGCGATAACATGGCGAATGCTATTGAAGAAGCCAAAGCCGGGCGTGTGGAATTCCGTCTGGATAGGACTGCTAACATCCATGTCCCAATTGGAAAGCTGTCTTTCACTGAAGAGGCACTGCATGAAAACCTCGCTGCGTTTATGCGGGCTGTCCGCCAGGCTCGACCGGCAGCCGCCAGCGGCAACTTCATCCGCCGCGTTACCGTGACGTCATCGATGGGCCCGGGCCTCAAAATTGATCCGAATGCGGCATCCCTGACGTTGTAGTTTTTATATTTTGTGGTATTGTTAAGCGGTGTCATTAACAATTAAATATTGAAGATTTCTTCGCTGAAGAAAGCAGGTGCTCCTGAGGAGCTTAAAACCCCGCCGAGGTGAAGGCAGTAAGAACAATTTTCGGTGCCAAAAGGCCCTTTTACCGGAAGTCCTTGCCTCAGCGGATAGTTGAGGCAAGGACTTCATTATTTAACAATATTGAACTGGAAGGAGGTGAACACATTGGCGTTTACTCGTAAAGAAAAAGAAGCGATTGTCGAACAATATAAACAATGGGTCGACAACAGCAATGCATTCTTTGTTTTGTCTTACCAAAAAATGAACATGAGTGCCATCAATGATGCGCGTGAGAAATTGCGTGAAGTTAATGCTGAGGTCCATGTTGTTAAAAACCGCTTGTTTAAACTNNATACAAGCAATGGGTCGATAATAGCAACGCATTTTTTGTTTTATCTTATCAAAAAATGAACGTGAATGCGATCAATGACGCACGTGAAAAATTACGTGAAGCAAATGCTGAAATCCACGTTGTCAAAAACCGTCTATTTAAACTCGTCCTGGATGAAAAGCAACTGGACTATGAACCAGCTTTCTGGGAAGAGAACAACATCGTCAGTTTTGCGTTCAGCGACGCTCCTAACACAGCAAAAGTGTTAACAGAAATTTCAAAATCAAATGTCTTTGAAATTCGCATGGGCTATATGGACCAAAAAGCACTCAGCGCTGCAAACGTTAAAGCTCTGGCAGATCTCCCGACCTTGCCTGTGATGCGCGGCATTGTGCTGGGCACGATCATGGCCTCAGCCTCGAAGTTGGTCCGCACACTGGCAGAACCAGCCCGCTCAATGGCTGCGGTTGTCAAAGCCTTCTCAGAAGAAGGACAGGCTGCCTGAGCCTTCAGGTGAGCATTGTTTGAAGAGCATGTTAATAAAAAAGAAACATCAATTGTAAGGAGATATTTTAAAATGGCTGATTTAGAAAAATTAATGGCTGATCTTAGTGAGCTGACTGTTGTGGAGGCCGCTGAACTCGTCAAAATGCTGGAAGAGAAATGGGGCGTCTCCGCTGCTGCCCCCGTCGCTGCTGTGGCCGCTGGCCCTGTTGCGGCTGCTGCTGAAGAAGAAGTTGAAGAGAAGACTGAATTTGACGTGGTCATTAAGGACGCCGGTCCAAAGAAAATTGAGACCATCAAGGTCATTCGCCAACTGACCAACCTGGGCCTGGTTGACGCCAAGACCATGGCTGAAACGGCCGATTCCAAGGTTCTCGAGGGCGTTGGCAAAGATATTGCCCAGGACGCCAAAGAAAAACTCGAAGCCGCAGGCGCAGCCGTCGAACTTCAATAAGACCGTTTTCCGATTTCGGAACCAAACAAGTCCCACCCTGCCTTAGCATTCTCTGGCAAACTGGGGCTTGTTTTTTTAATTAACCGTCCTGGGCAGTCATTCCCAGGAAGGATTGTTGATTGATTGTTCTGTTTAAAGGCCGCTGGGCTAAGAATCTTCCAGCCGACGAATGACCAGCACAACCTTACCCTGCACCTGCACGTGGGCCGGGTCGTCAATGATGATGGGCTTCATCGAGGGGTTCGCAGGTTGTAAGCGCACACGTCCCCCTTCAAGGTAGAAATACTTAAGTGTGGTTTCATCACGATCAGAAAGCCAAACCGCGACCATCTCGCCGTTGTTGGCCTGGGTTACCGGGCGCATCACCACAATATCGCCGTCGTTAACCATGGCATCAATCATCGAATCCCCCTGGATCTCCAGGGCAAACAGGTCTTCTGTCTTCTCTTTTGGCGGAAGCAGGCTGCGCGCAATATCGATACCGGTTTCCGAATCGAAATAACTAAAGTCTGAGGAGGGGACCGGCACCGGTTCACCCGCGACGATCCTTCCAATGACCGGTACGTTAAACATTTCGCTCAGCGACTGAGCAGCTTTAAGTAGATTGCCTTCCAGGTCGCGAATCAAACGAATCCCGCGAGAGACATTATTTTCGCGTTCAATATATTGCATTTCTTCGAGCTGTTTAAGATAATAATTTACCACCGATGTGGAGGTGATGTTGGTATTTTCACCAATTTCACGTATGGATGGCGGATAGCCATTTTCCACTTGAAAAAGTTCTAAAAATTTTAAAATCTTTTTATGCCGTTCGCTCAGACCAGCCTTTTTTCTCGCCATCATCTCAGGCTCCTTTTGATAAAACCGCTCATTTGTGCTAATATTTCACTCTCATAATACCCGAACATCTGTTCGGTGTCAAGGGCAAAATAGCACTGCTTAGCAAGCAAATCTCTTTTTTATTGTCGTACTTAGCTCTGAGAAAGGTATAATGGTTGGCGCTGTGATTGGTGCACGAACTAAGATTACTAATTAATGAGGTCTCTAATTAATGAGAGATTTTAATGCTGACATAAAAAGCTTCTTATCAGAAATCAAGTTTTCCCGAAGCGACCTATCGGATTTCGCACTGATTCTGGTGGGCGCTCTGATTCAGGCTGCCGCGCTCAGGCTTTTTCTTGTACCGGCAGACCTGGTTAGCGGTGGGATCAGCGGTTTGGCGCAATTGATCAATCATTACACAGATTTCCCAATCGGTTTGATGATCTTCCTCGGCAATATCCCCTTGTTCCTCTTGGGGTGGCGCCATTTAGGTGGGCCGCGCTTCGCTACCCGGACCCTCCTATCGATTCTGGCCTTTTCAGGCTTTACCGACCTTCTGGTGCTCTTTTTACCGAGCGCGGGTGTCACCGACGACCTGGTCCTGAACACCATTTATGGGGGTTTACTGCTGGGGATCGGGTTGGGCGTTGTTTATCGGGGCCGGGGCACCAGCGGTGGTTCTGATATTCTGGGCCGGATTCTCAACTGGCGTTTCAACATCACCATCTCACAGGCCTATTTAATCACTGATTCCCTGGTGGTTTTGGCAGCAGGGTTCGTGTTTGGCTGGACCAAAGCCTTATACGGCCTGGTTTTGATTTATGTTAGTGGCTTGGCGGCAGAGCTTGCCTTGGAAGGTACAAACGTCATTCGCTCAGCTATGATCGTCACCACCCAAACCGAGGCAATTGCCCAGGTGATCATGCGAGAATTAGAGCGCGGCGTCACCATTCTGGCGGGCACCGGCGCTTACACAGGCGAACCGCGTCATGTCATTTATTGTGTTGTCTCTCGGATGGACATTAACCGGTTAAAAGGCCTGGTCCATGATATTGACCCTAAAGCCTTTATGGTGATTGGCCAGGCGCAAGAAGCCTTGGGAGGGGGCTTCACACCATTAAAGCGTGACGGAGATTAACCCTCAAAGGTCAACTTTCTAAGATTTCGAAACTGGTGCTGATGTCCGCCACACCACGCAGCGTGGCTGCGACCGAACAATATTTTTCTTCCGACAGTCTGATTGCCTGCTGAACGTTTTTTTCAGTTAAGCCTTCGCCTTTAAGGAGAAACTTCATATGAATTTTGCGAAACGGCCAGGGTGGGTTTTCATCTTGTTCTGCACTGACCTGGACTTCAAGATGCGAGAGCGGCGTTTGTTTTTTAGTCAGGATGTTCACCACGTCAAAGGCAGCACATCCAGCCAACGATGAAAGGATCAGTTCGGAGGGTTTCATGCCAAAATTCTCATCCGGCGCCGATAAGGTCACCGAATGGCCGGTTGAATCAGTCGAGACAAAGCGCTTCCCTTCCGGGATCCAGCGTAAAACGGTATTTGCTGCCATTAATTCTCCTTATTCCTTTGTATGTGTGTTTATTCGGATAGTTTCCCCAGCATTTTAATCAAATCGCTCATTGCGACCCTTTGCGCTTCCGGGTCGCCCTGATGATCCAGGTTCGCCAGGCATTCCGTGGTCACATCCTGCATAAAGCTCAGGCTGGCCGATTGTACCGCGGAGCGGATGGCAATCAACTGCTGGACAATGTCTTTGCAGTCACGGTCTTCTGCAATCATTTTTTGTACGCCGCGCAGCTGGCCCTCCACCCGCGCCAGGCGGTGAATAATCTGCGATTTTGCCTGGACGCTTTTTAAATTGAGCATCTGATTGGGTTCCTTCCAGACCACCGGTCTGGTTTATTGATTAAGTAGCTCAGCGAAAGGGGCCCGAACTACTGCAACTCGATACACTCTGGTTTTGGCTGGCACTAAAAACGGCCACCGCTGAGATGCGTTTGTGCGTATTCTCCGAGTGACAACCTGGGCAGTCCGGCGAGTTGATCACTGGATCGGAGAAGCGAACCAGCTTTTCAAAATCATGACCGCAATCATCACAGTGGTACTCATAAATCGGCATAAATGTGAATCTCCATTGATACTATACTAGAGTATAGTATAATCCGCTCAGTAGATTTTGTCAAGCCATGCTGGGAATATCCCTTTCCCCTTGTCCTTCTGCTCAGGGAGTCTAGTGGTGCGATTATGAGGATTTGGGTGATCTGGTTCACCCGGTGGGACGGGTTGTATGAATCGCATTTTATGCTAGTTGTGACCACCCACATAGCTTGTAAAAGTAAGTACGAGAGAATTTTGTCGAGTGCCGCTATGGCATCTTTTAATTCAGCCACAGCATAAACGACGCATTAAGCCTTAGCTCGCATAATAATTGATATAATCCAATCAGCTAACAAACTTTCCTGCTGGAGATTCTTGATGCTGCCTGAGATTCTTATCTTAGCAATTATCTTATTGATTGCAATCCTCCTCTTTGCCACCGGGTTGATCCGTACGGATTTAACGGCGTTATTTGTCTTGGTAGCCCTGGCACTCACCGGCCTAGTCTCGCCTGCCCAGGCGCTCTCAGGTTTTAGCAGCTCGGCAACAGTGATCGTGTGGGCCATGTTTATCCTCTCTGCAGGCTTGCACCGCACAGGTATCTCCAGCATCATTGGCGCTCGTTTACGCAAATTAGCTGGCAAAAGTGAAGCGCGCTTAATCACCATCATAATCGTGACCTCCGCGTTGTTAGCGACTGTTGTCACCAATGTAGGTGTGGTGGCGATGTTTTTGCCCATAATTTTAGAAATCGCCCGCCATACCAATCGTTCGCCCTCACGCTTGTTGATGCCAATGGCTTATGGAACGCTATTTGGCAGCATGATCCCATTAATTGGTGCGCCAACCTTTTTGATTATTCAAGATACGTTGATTGCGGCCAATTTACCGCCATTAACGTTTTTCAAAATGGCCCCGGGTGGGTTATTGATCTTAATTACCAGTATTGCCTACATTGTTTTAATTGGACGCCGGTTTCTTCCCGATCGCCAACCGCGCAAAATGCTGACTGACACCGACCCAATGCATGAAGAGATCTCTCAAGATCAATACTTCCTGCAAGAAAGGCTGGCGCTCTTGATCGTTAACCACGATAATCCGCTGGTGGGTAAGACCCTGGCTGAAAGTCGCATCGGTCAGGCGTTGGGGTTGACAGTGCTTAGCATCAAGCGGAAGCATCATCAGATCGTTCAAATCTCTACAGACACGGTCATCGAAGCCTATGATCAATTACTGGTTTTAGGCCGATTAGACCGAATTGATGAGCTTTGCCAGCGACCATTTTTCATTGTTGAGGATCAGCGTCCGGTTGCAGAGCAATTGGTCACCGAGGGCCTTGTCTTAGCGGAATTATTAATTTCTCCAGATTCACTTTTTGCACATAAATCGCTCAAGGAGATCAATATTCGTCACCAACATCAAATCAATGTTCTCGGCATTCAACAGGGTGAAATTATCAGACGGACCAACCTTCAAAGGGTGATCATCTTGCCCGGCGACCGCGTCTTGATCGAGGGGCCACAAGAAAGCATTTCTAAATTTTGCCAGCAACCGGGTTACTGCCAGTTGGGAATCGAGGGTTTATCAAAATACATGCTTGATGAGCATTTGTTGACAATTCGCGTTCCTGAAGAATCATCGCTGGTTGGGAAAACCTTGAACGAAAGCCGTCTGGGCTCTGCCTATGGAATCACGGTGTTAAGGGTTAGCAGAAACAGGGCTGAGGTTAACCTAACAAACTCAAATTTCAAAATTTATGCGGGTGATGTGCTCATCGTCGAAGGGCGACACACTGATATTGAAGTTCTGCGCGGCTTGCAATCGTTGAAAGTTATCCCGAATGTTGAGGCCGATTTAGAGGAATTAACCAGCAGTTCAACGCAGATGGTGGAGGTAATGCTTTCACCCTATTCAAAATTGGCAGGCAAGACTCTGCGAGAAGCTCATTTCAGGGAAAAATATCATGTAACGGTGCTTGCAGTTTGGCGTGGCGATCGTGTTTTGCGAAGCGCATTGGGTGATCTTACGCTGCAGCACGGCGACGCGTTGTTGTGTTTTGGCCCCGTAGAAAACTTAAAGGAAATGGGACGTGAACGCGATTTTGTGGTCTTAAAGATGGACCTGCAGGAGCAGCCGCTGCTTAAAAAAGCGCCGCTTGCAGCAGCTATTGTCGTTGGCGTGGCGCTGTTGGCGCTCATTTTTGACATCCCGATTGCTATCACAGCGATTATGGGTTGTGCTCTGATGGTGCTCGGCGGTGCGTTAACGATGGAAAACGCCTATGAGAGCATCGATTGGAGCTTGATCTTTGTACTTGCCGCCATGCTGCCATTGGGATATGCCATTCAAGATACTGGTGCTGCAGCAGTAGTCAGCAACTGGATGGTGGATTTGGTCGGTGGTTTTGGGCCCTCTGCAGTTTTGGCCGGGTTGATGGTGCTGGTGATTGCTGCAAAATTCTTTTTACCAGCCCCAGTGTTAACCGCAATCATGGCACCCATCGCCCTCAACACGGCTTATGCCCTGGGTGTTTCGCCCAATACCTTTATGCTGGGCATGGCCTATGCCCTGACCGCATCTTTTATCAGCCCTCTATCGCATTCAGTCAATATGATGGTGATGACACCGGGCAGTTATCGGTTTTCCGATTACATCAAACAGGGTTTACCAATTTCAATAATCGTGATTCTGGTAAGCACACTCCTGTTGCCGTTAATATTTCCATTTTAGCTGCAAGTCAGTTCAGCTAACAAGCCTGAAGGGGTTAATTTTCACTCCACTGGCCTACAAAAGACTTCTTCGCCATTCACGAAAAAATAATAGTAATGATAGGTCTCCTCAATGCGCACACCATCCTGCTCATAGACATAAGACTCTTCTTTCAAGCTCAGGTACTTGTCGGTAAGTTTCTCCCGGTTCGTTTCAAACAGACGATCTGCCCGGGCTTTGGAAAAATGCCATTCCGACCAGGAGAGCCTTTGCTCGGGTTTATCGTCAAGGACGGATTTACACGCCAGAATCGCGGACAACGTTTCTTGAAGTTCCTGCGGCATATCCGGGGCTTGTTGGGCCTCAAACAGGATGGGGATGGCGTCAACACTCAAATTATTGAGCAAATAACTAGCATCCAGGGGCTCACCAGCCAAGGCGTGCGCCAGGTTTTGCCGGGCAATAAAGCGATCTATGTTCAGCAGATTCAGCGTCAGGGTAAACCCGAAGAAAACCAGCCAGAGTACCAGCGCCAGCCTCTTAAATTGGTCGAAGACCTCCATCAAGATAACGGTGGGGATCACAACACCCAGCCAGATCATGAAGATGTGGGTAAGCGTGCGCAGGGTGGTAAAACCATAGGCGGCCTCGTACAGACTGAGGCGTTGAAAAGCAGAGATCAGCATACAGCCGACCTGCAGCATCAAGAGGATGCCCAGAGCGGAAAAGGTATACTTAATTTTCTGCTCGGTCCGTTTCGTAAACATGCTCAACAGGTAATACACCCCCAGACTGATAAGCGCCACAGCCACCAGTTCAAAAAACCCTCGTCTGGTGTATGCTGCATAGGTGAAGCCTTCAACAGATATATTGGCCTGACCGGCGAAGAAATAGCGGAATTGAATAATGATGAAGCTTAGAAATAAAAGGTTCACCAAAACCAGCACGGTCAGAGATTCCACATGCCCCAAAAAAGGTTGCAGCAACGGTTGATTGGGTGTGAAGGTTTTTTCTTCTGCACTGCGTGAGACCGCGTGCACAAAGGCGCCAGCCATAAAATAGCCCAGCGTGATGATATAAAACGCTCGAAAAATCAACTGTGGGAGATTTTCAATAGTAAACAGGTCGAGCATGCCCGCCAGGCGCTCTTTGAAGATTAAGTCGGCACTGGCTAACAAGGCACCAAAGATTAAAAGCAGCGGGGCAGCAATGAACACGCCAATGATAAACGGTTGGATTTTTTGCCAGCCGGCATTTTTCCCGCTTGCTGGACGGTCCTTTTGCGACTGTCCATGATGAATAAAAACCATGACCGGGTCGATCAGTGCAGATTGGATCAGCCGCAGAATACCTAACGCCACTTCCCGAACGCGAAACAGCATCCATTGCCCATTGAGCAGGGTCATAGCCAAGTAGGACAGGGCAACGACCGTGAGCAGAATATTGAAAAAAGTGGTGCTGACAGCAGCTTGAAAGGCGGTCATTGCGGCGCCTAACAGGATTGGAATTAAAAGCAGGCATGAACGCCAGGGAATGTTTTTATTCTCGATCCTGGCCAGGAAGAACAAACCTGCGAGGATCATGAGTGTCAACAACAAAAATTGAATCCCGAACTGTCGCCCCCAGTTGAGTTGATCGAAAATCACCATGATGATCAGCGCAACCAGAAGAGGCATCCAGGGATCGTTAACGATTTTTTGAGCCTTTTCTTTTTTAGACATTTGTTTTTCAAACATGGATAAGATCCTTTTAAACAAATCAAGTTTTCAGTACCGTCTTGATTGATTTTATGCTGTTAAGCTTTCAATGACTCTCAAACATGCAGTTAATCGTTGTTTGAGAGGGTTTTGAGAGGGTTAACGGCTTTTATTGTTCATGGAATTTCCGAACCTGGTAAACAAAGACATCAAGCGGCTTTGTGCACCACGTGTCCCTTGGCACCCCCATTTTATAGCAAAGCTGAGAAAGAAATTCTTCAGGATTGGGCAGCTTCTCCCATACCTGGGGTAAAAAGGTGGCCTTTTTAATGCCGTCCTGCAGTATTACCCCGTCAATATGCGGCTTGAGCTTGGTAACCAGGTCTTGCGGCCGATCATAAATCAACCTTTTTCGTTCTGTCAGTACAGAGACCTCAATTTTTATCATTGCCAGCTCATCGACGATGACTTTAGGAAATCGAAAATCTTGCAGCCCCGCCGCAACGGCGTGTTCCTGAACGTCTCGGGCAAGGGGCTGATAGGCGTCAAGCGTACCGATACAACCCCGAAGGCGTTCATCAATCGTCAGGGTTACAAAGGAAGCGCCGTTTTCCGCAAATGAAGCAGGCAATTGATTGAAATCTAATTCTGGCAAAGGCTTCCCCTGCGCGGCATTTTCTAATGCCTGGCGGGCAATCTTCAGTAAATAACCTTGTTCTGTTAGATTGAATTCTTGGTTCATAGTTCCGATAGCTTTCTTTACTTATAGTTGTATTATAAAGCATCAGTGCATTGAAGTTTGGAGTAATTAAATCATTAATCGCTTGTAGTTCCGCAATAGAAAAGCTTCCTTTAGAGTGCCGGCCGCCTCGAATCAGAATGTCACTTTACGATCTTCTATAATTTATCGATATTGGGATCGATACGTTTTCTCTATCGTCAAGCACTTTGGTCCAGTCTAGGGTAATATTCTTTATGAAGCAGCGGATACTCTTACGTTAAGATTATTCGCGAGGCAATACGGCCTTGATTTTATTGGCGCCTGGTGTATAATGTCTACACTTTTGGGTGGTTAGCTCAGCTGGTTAGAGCGTTGCGTTGACATCG
>LSQX01061319.1_pt5 | contig 13421 bp, 15 predicted proteins | sample 654561 | NCBI WGS metagenome assembly LSQX01 (sample SAMN04489861, study PRJNA283612) | anaerobic digester metagenome | isolation source: 4 biogas reactors fed with cattle manure at either 37C or 55C with and... | place: Denmark: Kongens Lyngby | collected 2014 | reverse complement strand
ACATAAAAAGCCTGAAGCGCTTGTATTTCGCATTCAGGCCGGGGACAAAAGCCTTGTTACTCCTCCCCCCCGGGGTTGGCGGGCACGGGGCTTGCGCCGTAGAGCACGGAGAGGGTGGCGGGGCCGGCCACGCCGTCGGTGGTCAGGTTGTTGTTGCGCTGGAATTCCCGAACGGCATTGAAGGTGCCAGTGCCAAAGTCCCCGTCATTCCCCCCGGGCTGCAGGTAACCCAGTTCGATGAGCCGGGTTTGCATCTGCTTCACATCGGCCCCGGCGTCATTCCGGCGCAAAGTGGGGTAGCTTTGTGGCATCAGCGTAATTTCGGGCGCAGAAGTGGGGGAAATGGTCGGTGTTGGCGCGAATGTTGGCGTAGGCGTGGGGACGGGTGTGGGCGTGGGCAGGGTGTCCCGGGCCTCGTCCACCGTCACATAGGTGGCTTCAGGCGCCAGGGTGGGCGTAGCGTCCGCGGCCGGAGCGGCCGGCGTGCCCTGGTCCCTGAAAATATAGACCAGCGCCCCAATCAGGAAAATAATCAGGAGGCTGAACACCAGGATTTGCTTTTGCGCCCGGGTCATGGGGCTGTTGCTGGACATGCTGCGTCTCCTTGCTGATCGTTTTTCCGGGGTTTATACAGGGTTGGCGGCCAGGGCCTGCTGGCGCGCTTCCATCGCCAGGGCATCGATGATGGGGTCCAGGTCGCCGTCCATGATCTGATCGATCTGATAGAGGGTCAGCCCGATGCGGTGATCGGTCACCCGGCCCTGGGGGAAGTTGTAGGTGCGCACGCGCTCACTGCGGTCCCCGGTGCCGATCTGGCCCCGGCGGTTCTGGGCATAGGCTTCGTGCAGCTGCGCATGCTCCTGCTCATACAACCGGCTGCGGAGGACTTTTAATGCCTGCTCCTTGTTTTTCAGCTGGCTTTTTTCGTCCTGGCAGGTGACCACCAGGCCGGTGGGCAGGTGGGTGATGCGCACGGCGGAATCCGTGCGGTTCACATGCTGGCCGCCCTGGCCGCTGGCGCGGTAGGTGTCGATCCTCAGGTCGCCCGGGTTGATCTGGATGTCCACCTCATCCGCCTCGGGCAAAACGGCCACGGTGGCGGTGGAGGTATGGATGCGGCCCTGGGATTCGGTGGCCGGCACCCGCTGGATGCGGTGCACCCCGCTTTCATATTTCATGCGGCTGAAGGCGCCCTTTCCCGTGAGGGTGAACACCGCTTCCCGGACGCCGCCCAGCTCGCTCTCCGACAAGCTCAGGTAATTCACCTGAAACCCCTGCCGTTCAGCGTAGCGGGTGTACATACGAAGCAGCACCCCGCCAAAGAGCCCCGCTTCCTCCCCGCCGGCACCCGCGCGGATTTCCATCACCACATTGCGGTCGTCATCCTCATCTTTTGGAAGCAGCATCAGGTGCAGCCGGGTTTGGGCCGCCTCGTGCTTTTCCGCAAGGGCCTCCAGCTCTTCCAGGGCCATGGCGGAAAGCTCGGGGCTTTCCAGCAGCTCCCGGGTGGAGGCGATCTCCTTTTCCAGCGCCTGAAAATCCTCCCAGGCGGCAACGGCAGGCGCCAGTTCCGCCATCTCCTTCACCAGCGCCTGGTAGCGGGGCTGGTCCTGGATGACCTCCGGCTGGCTGGCCGTCAGGGACAGCTCCTGAAGGCGGGCGCTCAAGGCCTCAAACTTTTCCTGCATCATAATCCTTCCTTTGGGTTTCGGCTGCCCGCAAAAGCCCAGACAGGTCCCGTGCCATGTTCCAGGGCGTAAAACCAGGGGGCAGAAGCGGCCCAAGGGCTTCCGCCTGCCCGTCGCCCATCTCCAGCAGCAGGAAACCGCCGGAGGCCAGGAAGCAGGGCGCCTCCCCCAAAATCGCGCGGTAAAAGGACAGGCCGTCCTCACCGCCTGAAAGCGCCAGCGCCGGTTCAAAGCCCACCTCGGCCTGCAGGCCGGGCAGGTCGCCTGCCGGGATATAGGGGGGGTTTGACACGATGATGTCAAAGCGATGGCCCCGCAAAGGTTCGAACAGGTTTCCCAGGGCTACGGTGATCTCTGCCCCAAGCTGCTGGGCGTTCTCCCGGGTGAGGCTGACCGCCTCCCGGGACACATCGCTGGCCCAGACCTGGGCCTTCGGGCAGGCCAGCTTGATGGCGATGGCCAGGTTGCCGCTGCCGCAGCAGAGATCCAGCACCTTGTCCCCGGGCTTGACCCGGCGGATGGCCATCTGCGCCAGGGTTTCCGTATCATCCCGGGGGATGAGCACGCCCGGGCGCACCAAAAGCCGGTGGCCCATGAAATAGGTGCAGCCAAGGATATACTGAAGCGGCTCCCTTTGGGCACGCCGGCTGACATAACCCGCAAAAGCCGCCTCCTGGGCGGCATTGAGCGCTTGATCCCCCATCAGGGTAAGGGCCAGGCGTTTTACCCCCAGCACATGGGACAAAAGCCACTGGGCGTCCAGCTTGCCGTCCGGCACCCGGGCCAGGAGCGCGCAGGCTTCCTGAAGCGCCGCGGCAACGGTCAAACCGCCACCGCCTCCTTAGGCTGTGCCTTGGGCAGGAGGGTGTAGCCTTCCTTGGTTCTGGCGCCTTCCGGCAGGCCTTCCAGGGCAGCGTTCATGGCCGCGATGGCCACTTCCAGCATCTCGTCCGTTGGGGGCTTGGTGGTGAGCCTTTGCAGCTGCATCCCCGGCCAGCGCAGGGCGCGGGTGAGGGGATTGTTGGCGTGGGCCAGCGCCTTGAGCGCTTCATAGCCCAGGCCCGCCATCAGGGGCAGAAGCAGGATGCGGCTCAAAATCCTGACAAAATAATTGGCGGCCATGTCGTAGCCTGTCAGCCCCAGCACCAGTTCATCAAACACTGAGTAGAACAGGATGGACAGGATGAAGGTGAGCAGGAGGAAACTGGTGCCGCAGCGGGGATGGAGCGTGCTGAACTTCTGCGCGTTTTCAGGCGTCAGGGGCAGGCCCGCTTCATGGGCGTACACCGTCTTATGCTCCGACCCGTGGTATTGGAAGGTCCGGCGCATATCGGGCACCAGGCCGGTCAGGTAAAGGTAGCCGATAAGGATCACCGTGCGGATCAGCCCGCTGGCCAGGTTCACTGAGAAGTGGGACCAGCCGGCGGCCCGCATCGCTTTGGTGGGGATGTTGGGCAGGAGCACAAACAAACCCAGGGAAAGCGCCAGGGCCAGCACCAGCGCCAGGCCCATCAAGACCTTGTCCGCGCCCTTGCCCAGTTTTTTGGAGAGCCAGGCTTCAAACTTCGAGGGTTTTTCGTCTGCCAGGGCGCCTGACATATCGGCGCTGTCCTGAAGGACCCCCACGCCCAGCTTCATCATCAGGCCCATGTTGACGGCGCCCCGGATAATCGGTTTGCCCATCCAGGCATGCTTCTTGCTGGGGGAGGTGTAGGGCTGCCTTTTCACCACGATGTCGCCGTTTTCCCGGCGCACGGCAATGGCGATGGCATCGGGGGATTTCATCATCACCCCGTCCAAAACCGCCTGCCCGCCGATGTCCGGCGCCCGGTTTTTCCTGTTATTTTCAATGGAATTCAATACAATATCCTCCTCATGGCACATAACACCATAATCGTATTATACACCATGAGGCGATGGCTACAAGGGAAAAAGTGGCGCTTTGGGATTTTCATGGCTATAATACAGGGAAAGTTTACAGCAGGAGGAACGCATGCGCAGGCTGTCGGTCATCTGGACCTTTGACAGGAAGGCGGAAAGCCGGCTAGCCGCCCTGCCAGGCGCCCTTGCTGCCCCGCCCATCCACCCCCATATCACCCTGGGGAACTACCTTTGGGAGGAGGAGCCCCTGGCCCGCTACCTAAAGGAGCTGGCGCCCCGCTTTTCTGCCTTTACGGTGCGGCTGGCGGAAATCACCCTGCTGGCCCCGGAGATCCTGGTATGCCTGCCGGAAGCCCCGGAACTGGAGCGCTATCACCGCCTCTTTCACGAACAGCATGACGCGTACGCGGATGTCTTTACGAGCCTCAAGGAAGGCAACTACCGCCCCCACATCACCCTGGCCTATGACCAGGATGGGATCAGCCAGGACAGGCTGGACCAGGCCCGGGGCGCTTTTTTGCCGGGGGAAGCCCGGGTGGTGGCCCTGATGCTCTCCCGGGAGGAGGAAGACGGCGGCTTCACCATCCTGGCGGAGCATACCCTGGAAAAATAAAAAACCGCCCACCATGGAGCGGCTTTACCAAAAAACCGGATCAGTCCTGCTTCTGGGCTTCCAGGCGCTTCTTGAAGCGCTCCACACGCCCGCCCGTATCCACCAGCTTCTGCTTGCCGGTATAGAAGGGGTGGCACTTGGAGCAGATGTCCACGCGCATATCCTTTTTCACGCTGCCGGTTTCAAAGGTCTCGCCGCAAACGCAGCGCACCGTGGCTGTTTCGTACTTGGGATGGATGTTCTGTTTCATGGTTTTTTCACCTCTTTTGCGCCTTACTGCCGGATTCATGGCGCGCAACCATGAGCCGCGAAAAGTATTCTAACACCGCCCGCGCAGTAATGCAAGGGCGATTTTGGGGCCATCAGGGCCGGGGTGCCTCCGGCAAGGGGCCGTGGGCGGTTTCCCAGTCGATGAGCGCTTCCTGGGGGTCCAGAAGCTGGAGCACCACCTGGTTGGGCAGGCAGACGATCATGTTCTGCAGCACCCGCTTGTCCCTGTTCCCGAGGCTTACCATGCCCTGGTGCACGCAGTCCTGGTTGTCGCAATTGGCGGAATGCATGATGATGGAATCAGGTGTTATCCGCACCACATTCTTTTTCCCGTCCGGCTGGGTGAGGTCAAGGTCCCGGTTTTCCGTCAGCGCCAGCGGCTCAAACACGAAGCTGCCGATCTGTACCTTCAGGTAAGCCCTGGCCGGCACCAGGGTGGGAATGGGGGAGGCTCCGGGCGAAGTTTCCGGGAGGGGGTCCCCCGCTGTGGGGGCCGGGCCTGGGCCAGGTTCGCGGGTCTCAATGGCGGCGGTCATCAGGGCGCCCGCGTTGGCTTGCTTGTTTTCCCTGGGCAGTGCCTGGGAGAGGATCAGCAGGATGAGGGCCAGCACCGCGATGGGGATAATGATTTTCAGGTCCTTCTTCTTCAACAGCGACATACCTCCGCAACAAGTCCCGCCATTATAGCGGATGATCAGGCGCGGGGCAAGGGAAGGGACGGCTCCTCAATGGCCCCGGAGGGCCTCCTTCACAATCCGGCTGAGCCTGGTCTTGTTGCCGTAGTTGAGGCTGCCCCAGCGGTAGATTTTGATGCTCAGGAAGGCGAAGAACGCCACAAACAGCAGCATCAGCGCCCCCGCCAGGAGGAGTTCGCCCCAGGGCACAGTCATGACGGCACTCCTGAGCGGCATCACCATGATGGAGGTGAAGGGCACGATGCTGCCGATGACCGCAACGGCGCTGCCGGGCATGTTGGCGGCGAAGGTGGCGATGAGGTAGCCGAAGATGAACAGGAACTGCACCAGGGCGGTGGCGCTGCCCAGGTCCTCCATCTTGGAGACGGTGGAGCCAAGGGCCGCGAAGAGGAAGAGGTAGAGGATGAAGCCGATGAAGGAAAAGAAGGCATAGCTTAAGACATAGCCCGTGGTGAGGGTGCCTGAGAGCATGGCGGTGATTATCTCAGGATAGAGAGGCTTGTTGAACTGGTAGCCCGCCACCGCCGCCAGGATGACGGCGCCAAACTGGATGACGGCCGCCAGGCCCGCAGCCGCCACCTTTCCCAGGATGAGGCTTGAGGGCCGGGTGGAGGTGATGAGGATTTCCATGGTGCGGCTGTCCTTCTCCCGGGCGATGATGGTGGAAACGGAGTTGCCGTAGAGCAGCACCATCATGTACACCAAAAGCATCAGGACAAAACTGATGGCGTAGTTGTTCATGCTGTTGCGGCCAAGCACTGTGGTCACCCCCTGGGCCTGGGCGGCCTCAATGGCCGCCAGGTCAACCGGGGTGATTCCCAGGTGTGCGATCAGCTGCTGCTTTTTAAGCTGGCTGAGCAAGCTCCCCATCTGGCTGTCCCGGCTGTCCTCCATGGAGCGGTCCAGGTAGATGGCCTCATAGTCCAGGTTATCCTTGATAACAAAGCCCACCTGGATCTCCTTGTCCACCAATGCCTGGATCAGGGCCTCCCGGCCGGCGAAAAAGCTTGCCGGGTCATCCCCCAGGGCGGGGGCCAGGAGGGCGTCTGGCTCACCTCCGGGCAGCACATAGCCCGCATCGGAAATGGCGGCGCTGGGGGAGTCCGCAGGCGCGGCTGTTTCAAAGAGGCTGATGATGCGGGGCAGGCTGGAGGCCGCCAGCACCACGATCATCAGGATTACCGTGGTGATGATGGCGGTCTTCTTAGTCAGCTGCGTTTTGAGCTCATACCTGAAAACGGTCAGGAAATCACGCATGGTCAGTCACCTGCCTTTTTGATGAAGATGTCGTTCAGGCTGGGCTCATACAGGCCAAATCGCCTGAGGGGGAGGTGCTTCTCCTTCAGCCAGCCCAGGAGGTCTCCCTGGCTGACCCGGCCCCTGGTGCCAAGAATCAGGCCGTCATCCCCGGGGGTGATCTCAAGGGCCGGGAAGGCGCCGGCCAGCGCTTTCTCCCAGGCTGCGTCCCCTGAAAGGACAGAGAGGAACAGTTTGTCCCGCCCCTCTTCCAGTTTGATCTGGTCCAGGTTGCCGGACAAAAGGATGTCCCCTTTGTGAATCAGCGTCACATCATCGCACACTTCCTCCACATAGCTCATCTGGTGGGAGGAGAAAATCACCAGCCTGCCCTCTTTGACAAACCCGCGGATGGCGTTCTGGAAAATCTGCGCGTTCACCGGGTCCAGGCCTGAGAAAGGCTCGTCCAGGATCAGGATGTCCGGCTCATTCAGAAAGGACTGGGCGATCTGGATCTTCTGCTGGTTGCCCTTGGAGAGGGTTTCCAGCTTTTTTCTCTTGTAATCTCCCAGGCCGAAAAAATCTATCCAGCGGCTTGCGGATGCGGTGGCATCCCCCCTGGAGGCGCCCCTGAGCATGGCGAAGTAAACGAGCTGGGCCAGCACCTCATTTTTCTGGTACATGCCCCGCTCCTCCGGCAGGTAGCCGATTTTCAGGCTCCGGGGCATGAAGGGCCTGCCGTCCAGCAGGAAATTGCCGCTGTCGGGGCGGAACACGTCCATCAGGCAGCGGATGGTGGTGGATTTGCCGGCGCCGTTGCGCCCCAGAAAACCCATGGCCCGGCCGGATTCAACCGTGAAGGAGACGCCGTGGAGCACCTCCGTCTCCCCAAAGCTTTTCGTGATGTGATTGATGACGAGCTGCATATCCTCACCTCTTTCCAAAACAGATGGATTATAGCATATTGATGCCGGCCCGTCTTCATAATCCCCAAAAACCAAAAGGCTAAACGGAAATTGACGCGCCAAAGGATGAACCCAGGCAACAGAGATATACAGACGCGGCTGCCTGGGGTACAATCCCTTTGCCGATTACACATCAAAGGGAGGAACAGGCGATTGATCAGGCTGGAGAATGTCAGCTGGACGCTGCCGGAGGGCGGCGATATTATCAGGGATTTAAACCTCACCATCCCGGGGGGCAAGCTCACCGTAGTGACCGGGCCAAACGGCGGGGGCAAGACCACCCTGGCAAAGCTCATCGCAGGGCTGGCGAAGCCCTCCGCCGGGCGCATCTGGCTGGAAGGGGAGGACATCACAAGCCTGGACGTTACCCAGCGGGCCAGGCTTGGGATCAGTTTTGGCTTCCAGACCCCGGTCCGGTTCAAGGGCTTGACAGTGCAGGACCTGCTTGAGACCGCGGCCGGCCGGGCGCTGGATTTTGACACGCTGTGCGATATCACCGGCAAGGTGGGCCTTTGCACTGTGGACTATGTGGACCGGGAGGTGGATGCCAGGCTGTCGGGCGGGGAGATCAAACGGGTGGAGATTGCCTCGGTTTTGGCCAGAGGCACCCAGGTATCCATCTTTGACGAGCCGGAAGCCGGGATTGACATGTGGTCCTTCAAGGGCCTGGTGGATGTGTTCAACAGGCTGAAACGGGAGAAGCGGACGCTGATCATCATCTCCCACCAGCAGCGGCTCATTGACATCGCTGATGAAATCCTGGTGCTCTCCGAGGGCCAGGTGCGGGATCAGGGCCCCAGGGAAGCGGTGCTGCCGGGCCTTCTGGCCGGGGAAATCGCTGGGTTTTGCCCGGTTGGCAGGAGGGAGAAGGCGCAATGAAAATCCAGGAAGTCAATCCCGTTGCCCAGGATCTGCTTCATGCCGTGGCGGGCTATGAGGGCGGTTTTGAAGGCGCCTACAACATCAGGCAGGATTCAGGGTGTGCCGGCCGCAGGAGCACGGAGCATATCCGCATTGAATCAAAACCCGGCGGAAAGCCCGGCCTTGAAATCCATGTGGCGCCGGGCACCCGGGATGAGAAGGTGTTCATCCCGGCTGTCGTCACCCAGAGCAACCTGAACGATGTGGCCTACAACGATTTTTATATCGGCGCCGGCGCCAGGGTCACCATCGTGGCCGGCTGCGGCGTGCACACCACTGACAGCGGGGAGAGCCGCCATGACGGCATCCACCGCTTCTACCTGGCCAGCGGCAGTGAGGTGCTTTACGAGGAAAAGCACCTCGGCACCGGCGGGGGCGGGGGCCTGCGCCGCATCAACCCGGTCACTGAGTGCTTTCTGGAGGAGGACGCCTTCCTCACCATGGAGACCTCCCAGCTTGGCGGCGTTTCCTATTCTGACCGGAAAACCACTGCCAACCTGAAAGCCCGGGCCAAGCTCATCGTGCGGGAGCGCCTTTTGACCGGCGGGCATGAGGAGGCCAGGACCTTTTTCAGCGTGGTGCTGGAGGGGGAGGATTCTGGCTGCGACCTGGTAAGCCGGTCGGTTGCCAAGGGCAGTTCCCGGCAGAGCTTCATCAGCCGCATCGTGGGCGAAGCCCGCTGCCACGGCCACAGCGCCTGCGACGCCATCCTGGCGGACGAGGCCGTGGTTACCGCTGCTCCCCAGCTGGACGCGCTGAGCCCCGACGCTGCCCTGATCCACGAGGCTGCCATCGGCAAAATCGCGGGCGAGCAGATTTTGAAGCTGCGTACCCTGGGACTGAGCTATGAGGAGGCCGAGGCCAAAATTGTGGCAGGCTTCCTGAAATAAGCCAGAGGGATATTGCTGCCGCCGGGGTGTGGGCTGACTGCTCTGAGATGGCCAAAGGGCAGATCCTTAAAAAGCCCAAGGCTGTCATCCCCGCAGCGTACGGCGCCATGGCAATGCGGGCCGGCGCCAGTTTGGGCGCCGGCATGGGGCCCTCCTGCATTCGCTTGATCCAAACACCTGAAAACGGGCGGCGATCAGCCGCTTTTGCCTGTTCTCCGGCAATGCCGACATAGCATTCCTCGGCCATGTGCCCTCCTTGCGCCTATTCCGGCAAAACCGTTCCGGCCAATGGCAGCCAAAATCCCCGGCCCGACTCTTCGGGAGGGGACGCGTCAGCAAGGTTTGATTTGTGCTAATTCCCAAGCCATGATACATTATTTGCAACAAACAAGAGGGAGAAATGGAAATGGCAAAGCGCAATGCCCTGGTGGCCCAGTCCGGCGGGCCCTCGCCGGTGATCAACGCATCGCTTTTTGGGGTGGCGGAGGCGTGTTTGGGAAGCGGGCAGGTGGACAAGGTTTTTGCCGCCCGGCATGGCATTGAGGGGGTGCTGCTGGAGCATCTGTTTGATCTGGGGCGGCAGGACAGCGCGGAACTCAAACGCCTGATGATCACCCCCTCCGCCGCGGCCGGCTCCTGCCGGTATAAGCTGAAGGACAGCTATGATAAGGATTACCGCCGGATCATCGAGGTGTTCCGTGCCCATGATGTGGGGTCTTTCTTCTATATCGGCGGCAATGATTCCATGGACACGGCGGACAAGGTGGCGCGCCTTGCCAGGGAGATGGACTATGACCTGAAGGTGGTGGGCGTTCCCAAGACCATCGACAATGACCTGGGGGATGCAGAGCGCACCCTCATTGACCATACGCCGGGTTACGGCTCCTGCGCCCGCTATTGGGCCAACCTCATCCGCAACGTGGGGGAGGAGAACCGGGCCATGGCGCCGTCTGAGTGCGTGAGCGTGCTGCAGGCCATGGGGCGGGATTCCGGATTTATCACGGCGGCCTCCCGCTTAGGGGATCCGGAGCGGGAGCTGCCGCTTCTCCTGTTCCTGCCGGAGGCCGGCCACACGGCGGAGGCGGTTTGCGACCTGGTCAACGACGGGCTGAAGCGCTGGGGCCGGGTGATCGCCGTGGTTTCAGAAAGCCTCATGACTGACGCTGACAGCCACAAGGTGGACGGCTTTGGCCATGTGGAATACGGCGCCAGCCGCACCACCGCCATGCAGACGGTGGTCAACCTTTTGAACAGCAGGAAACTCCATGCCCGGGGCCAGGCCACCGGCCAGGTGCCCGGCGTCCTTCAGCGCGGCTGCTCCATTGAAGCTTCCGGGGTGGACCGCCAGGAGGCCTGGCGGCTTGGCCAGGAGGCGGTTCGCCTGGGGCTCTCAGGCAAAAGCGGCATCATGGCCACCATCCTGAGGGCCAGTGATAAGCCCTATCAGGTGCGCTATGATTCGGTGCCGCTTCACAAAATGGCCAACGCAGCCCGCAAGCTGCCGCCCGAATGGATCGCTCCCGGCGGCACGGACGTGACCGATGGGTTCATCCGCTACGCCGCCCCCCTCATCGGGGACTGCGCCGCCCCCTATGAATCAGAGAACGGGCTGCTGCGCTTCGCCAGGCTGGACTACGCCGAGGAAGAGCGCAAGCTTCCGGAATATGTGCCTTGCGGGTTTGAGGCGGGTGAATAGCCAGGGGCCCAGGCCGTGAATGAAAAGGCAAGCGCCATCGCTTTGGCGCTCCCGGCAGCGATGCTGCAGGCTTTCAACAGGCCCTTCTGAAAGCCGCTTCCGGGGATGCCGGCCCCGCGCTGATGGCGCTCCTGCGTCACCCTGGCGCGAATACCGGGATTGGTTTGATCCATTTTCTGGGCGCAAACCGCCGCGCAGCCAGGGAGGATAAACCCGCGCGGGAAAATATGCCGTTTGTTCTGGGCATGGCCGCGCTGGATAGCCTGGCGCCCATTGTGTATTGCTGATGCCGGGACGGAAAGGCGCGTCAAAGGCAAACGTTTCACTGCTGGACAATTTTGAGATGTTGCTGCGCCAGTTGTTGCGCTGCCTGTTTTCAAGGAGGCCGTCTCAAAGCGTGTCTGGCCTGCCATCGCGCTGATCACGCTTGCCAGCCTGCTGTTATCCGTTGAGGGCGCTTCGGGTTTTCAGCTTCCCGCGGTTCGGTATCCGTTCTGGCAGCGGCGGTATGCGGGGCCTTTGATAACAACTTTACCAGGAAGATATCGTCAAAGAACACGTATCAGATTGTAATGATCAAGGGAATTTTCTCGGGCCTGGGATCGGGCATCGTTGCCCTGATGCGTAAAGAACTGCTTCCCGCAATCCGCTTTGTCTTGCTTGCGCTCCTGCTGGGTTCTGCCGCGTATGGGCTGAGCATTTTCCTGTATGTCAGGGCGCAAAAAACGCTGGGCGCTGCAAAAACCAGCGCCTATTATGCCATCGCGCCTTTTGCCGGGGCGCTCCTGTCCTTTGCCATACTGGGTCAAGCGGCAGGCGCGTTTTATGCCCTGACGCTTGTTATCATGCTGGCTGGCTCGGCCTTATCGGTTGTGGACACCCTGATGTTTGATTCCACAGGGGTATGCCCATGCTTTTCGCATACGCATCATGGTGCCAGCCAGTTCCTCCTGCCCGGGTCGGGAAGGAATTATGGGCGCCATGCCGCCCGGACAGCATGGCCTTGTTTGCCGTCACCCGATTTTGGCAATCAGCTCGATTTCCACCAGCGCGCCCTTGGGCAAGGCCCTCACCGCCACGGTTGACCTGGCGGGTTTTGAGATGAAATGCCGGGCGTAGACGGCATTGAAGGCGGCAAAGTCGCCCATGTCCGTCAAAAAGCAGGTGGTTTTCAGGACATCCTTAAGCCCGGCGCCGGCGGCCTCCAGAACAGCCGCCAGGTTTTTGATGACTTGTCCGGTCTGTTCCGTGATGCCGCCGGGCACCAGTTCACCGGTCAGCGGATTGATGGGCGTCTGCCCCGAGCAGAACAGCAGGCCGCCGTTGGCAATGGCGGCGGAATAGGGGCCCAGCGCCGCGGGTGCTTTGGGGGCGTGGATGGGTTTCATGGCGTTCCTCCATTCAACTTTTCAGTTATCCCTTTTCACAGGGTCACTCCGGATCAATATCCGGTTCAGTCCAGTTTCAGGCTGGGCACAAAGGGCGCTTGGGTGGGGGTGTCGCCCATGGTGAGGGTGTCGTAGCTGAAGCTGTATTTCAGCGTATCGGTGTGGTCCATCACATACCACAGCAACTCCTCAAACAGGGCGTTGGCGTCCTTGAACGCTTTCTCCTGGGCGCCGGTGGTGTATTCAGTCAGGTATTCTGCCGCGTCCTCCGGGGAAGCCGCATACATCCCGGCTGCCCGGGTGAGTACGGAAGGGTACTCCGCCAGCAGCTTGTCTTCCATGCCCTGCCAGTAATTCCGCACGCCCGCACCGTAATAGGCGCGGTCCTGCTCCGCCAGGGCGCAGAGGCGCTTGAAAGCGATGCTGGCCATCTCCGGTTGGTAGCTGCGCTCCTGGCTGTCCCGCCTGAAACTTTCGGCGGTGTCGGTAATCAGGCTGGACACGGGCAGATACACCGAGTGCTCGGCATTGGCCAGGCAGAGCCAGCCCACTGCGCGCATGGCGGCGGGCAGATCGTCAAACACCTGCAGGATGTGGGCCGTGCCCTGGGACTCGGTGCCGATGACGCGCAGATCCCCCCGGCCTGTTTCATCCGGGGAGAACGCGGTGCCTTCAAAGCGGTTGCGCGTCAGGGCCATCAGGTCATTGACGCTCACTTTTTTATCCGGCGCATAGAAGAGGTCATAGCGTGTGCTGCCGTCATATTCGCCTGCCGTGGAAGGCGCCAGCACCCTGTGCCCAATCCAGGTGCGCCGGTTGCCATAGTCAGACAGGTTCCCGGCATAGGTCCTGAAGAGGTCCATCCGGCCATCCTCCCCGTACACCGCCAGGCCCGCTTCCTCAGGCACCGTAAACAGGCCGGGGGAATGGAGGACGCCTTCAGCCTCCGGGTCAAGATAGCGGAGCATGAACTGATTGCCATACACGGCCACCCTGTCCTCCGGCATCCGGACGGCGGCCCACTGGTGGCCGGTGTAGGTCTCCACATACCAGGCTTCATCGGCGTCCGCCAGCATGATGATATTCTGCTCGCTGCTGCCCAGCTCCGCCATGATTTTCCCGATGAGCGCAACGCCCTCCCTGGCCGTTGCGCAGCTGGCAGCAATCAATTCCGGGAG
>LSQX01298812.1_pt2 | contig 13422 bp, 11 predicted proteins | sample 654561 | NCBI WGS metagenome assembly LSQX01 (sample SAMN04489861, study PRJNA283612) | anaerobic digester metagenome | isolation source: 4 biogas reactors fed with cattle manure at either 37C or 55C with and... | place: Denmark: Kongens Lyngby | collected 2014 | reverse complement strand
ACTCGGCCGTACGTCGTGGCGTAGAGTCGTGTGCCGTCGGGGGAGGGTGCCAAGGCCAGGACCCCGCCGCCCCCCTCCAGGGTCGTGGAGACCGACACGTCCCCCTCGGCCGTCAGGGCCGTGAGGCGCCCCTCCCGGCCGCCCACCCACAGGAGGCTCCCGTCGTGGGCCAGGTTCAGGGCGTCGCGAGCCGGCCAGGTTTCCACCACCTGCTCCCCATCCAGCACGCGGATCGTCCCGGCGATCTCGTCCAGGGCGTACAGGCGTCCGCTGTCGGGGTCGGCCGCCAGGGCGGAGAGCCAGCCGCCGACCCGGGTGCAGCCGGCCAGCGCCTCCCCCTCGAGCCGGCAGACGCTCGCCGTCGCCACGCAGGCCACGTACACCCGGCCGTCCAGCACGGTGAGGTCCGCCGGGGAGCGGCCGAGGCCGGCGGGCGTCTCCAGGACGATGGTCTCCGCGATGCGCGGCGATCCCGTCGGCGTTGCGGTGGCCGGTGGCGGCGCAGTCGGCGGCGGCACGGTCGCCGGGGATAGGGTCGGCCCGGATGCGGCGGCCGGCGGCAGCGTACCGGAGGGCGCGGCCGCCGGCACGCAGGCTGCAAGCGACACGGCAAGCGCCAGCAGCGCCGCGAGATGCGGGCGCGCCCTGTGGCCCGTGCGCTCGTTCACGTCCCCTGGCCTTCCATCTCGTCCAGCCGCCGCGAGATCTCGAGCATCCGCTCTACGGTTCCCCGGGTGAGGGGGCGCGCCGGCAAAAAGCGGCAGCTGTGTTCCGAGCGGGTGGAGGTCTCGAACGTGCCGATCCGCTGGGCGAGGTCGACAATCTCGGCTTTGTCCATGCCGATCAGCGGTCGCAGGATCGGCTTGGTGATGCCGTAGGAGATGACCTCCATGTTGGGCAGGGTCTGGCTCGCCACCTGGCCCAGAGCGTCGCCCATCACGATCCCGTGGGCGCCCAGCTCTTCACAGAGCGCCGCGGCGCGCTGCAGGAGCGTGCGCTTGCAAAAAACGCAGGCCCAACGCTCCTCGCCCAAGTCGTACAGCCGCTGGAGCGTCGGCGCCACCGCCTCGGCGTGGCTGAGGACCGTGGGGCGCAGTCGCCAGCCGTACGAATAGTGGGACAGGAACTCGATGTTGTCCAGCGCCTTGGCCGTGTCCTCCTCGTCCTGCGAAAAGTGGAGGGGGATCACGGCGCAGCCGCGCTTCATCATCATCCAGGCCGCCACCGGCGAGTCGATCCCTCCGGAGATGAGGGCCACCACCCGCCCCTCGGTGCCCAGGGGCAGGCCGCCCGGGCCCCGCAGGACGTTCCGGTAGATCATGGCGCGCTCGGCGCGCACGTCCACGCCGATGGTGACGTCGGCGGCCTTGGAGAGGTCCACGTCGCCGTGCAGAGCCTCGTGGATGGCGCCCCCGGCGAGGCGGTTGATCTCCGGGGAGATGTGGGGAAAGGTCTTGTCGGCCCGGCGGGCGTCCACGCGGAACGAGACGCCCGGGCGGACGCCGGCCGTCTCTGCCTGGCGGACGGCCTCGCGGACGATGGCATCGATGTCGCGTTCCACCTCGACGACGGGGCTCAGCGAAGCGAGGCCAAAGACGCGGCTGAGGGGCTCCAGCGCCTCCTCGACCCGATCGGTTTCGACGTAGACGCGCTGGCCCGCCGACGTAACCTCGCCGGTCAGGCCGTTCTCCTTGAGGCACGCGCGGATGTTGCGGCGCAGTTGCCGGAGAAACGCCACGCGGTTCTTGCCCTTGAGCGCCAACTCGCCATAACGTAGCAGGATCAGGCCCATATCACTACCTCCGTCTCCAGACGACCGGAGCACGGTCGGCGCCGCGCGGAGAAGGAATCGGTGGCCGACCGGGGCTCATCCGGTCCATTGTAATCGTGCGCCGGGCATCTGCACAACGCAAACCTCCCGGAAGCCTACGCACGCAGCCCAAGGCCGGCGGGGGCTTCCGGGAGGAGGGTGTGCTATCGGGGCGCCTAGCCGCGGGCCTCGGCGACCTCCGTGCGACGGTTGCGGAGCATCTGCCACACACGACCAAACTCGCCCCGCTCCCAAACCACCAGGAGGGGCACGGCGATAAAGATCGAGGAGTAGGTGCCCGTCACCATGCCGATCAGCATGGTGAGCATGAACTGCCGGATGGTCGTACCGCCAAAGAGGATGATGGCCACCATCACAAAGATGGCATTCAGCTGCGTAGCCAGCGAACGGTGCAGCGTCTCCAGGAGGCTGCGGTTTACCGTCGTCTCATAGTCCTCGTTGCGGCGCCGGCCGATGTTCTCGCGGATGCGGTCGAACACCACGATGACGTCCTCCACCGAAAAGCCCACCACGGTGAGCACAGCGGTGAGGAACAGCGCATCCACCTCCCAGCCGGCTACCAGGCCCATGATGCTGGCCAAGCCGAGGAGAATCATGACGTCGTGGAGCATCTTGGTGATGGCGCACACCCCGTAGCGGAGGGCGTTCGGCACGCTGCGAAAGGCAAAGGCGATGAACACCAGGATGGCGAGCGACGCGGCGACGATGGCCAGCCCCGCCGAGCGCGTCGTTTCCCGCCCGATGGTGGGGCCCACGCTCTCGTAACGGCGCTCCGTCACCGGGCCAAAGCGTGCCTCAAGACGCTCCACCAGCGCGTCTTTGGCAGCGACGTTCATCTCCTTGGTGCGGATGAGAAACGTCTGGTCGTCGACGACGGTGTTGACCACCGGATCGGCATAGCCGGCGTCCACCACCACATTGCGGACCGCCTCCGTGAGCGCCGACTGCTCCAGGCCTACCTCGAGGAGCGATCCGCCCACAAAGTCGATGCCCAGGCGCAACGGACTGCCGATGGTGAAGGTCGAGTAGACCATCGAGATCAGGCTGATGGCCAGCAGGACCGCAGAAATCGTAAAGTACCAGCGGCGCTTTTGTACGAGGTTGAACATGGTCGATCTCCCGTCCTGCTAGACGCCCAACAGCCACTTGACCTCGCGCAGCCTCTCCCCGGTGACGGCGAATGCCGACCGGAGGAAGGTGCGCGTGACCGTGACCGCGGTGAACATGCTGATGGCCACGCCGATGCCCAAGGTGAGGGCAAAGCCCTTGACCACGCTGGCGCCGAACGTGTTGCCAAAGGCCCACAGGATCCCACAGGTGATCCAGGTGGAGATGTTGGAGTCGAGAATCGAGGTCCATGCCCGCCGAAAGCCGACGTCGATGGCCCGCGACAGCGTGCGGCCATGGCGCAGTTCCTCGCGAACGCGCTCAAAGATCAGGATGTTGGCGTCCACCGCCATGCCCACGGACAAGAGGAACCCGGCGATACCTGGCAACGTGAGCGTGACCGGCACCAGTTTGTAGACCGCCAGGGTGATTACGGCATAGATGAGCAGCGCCAGGTCGGCGAGGAGACCCGGCAGCCGGTAATAGATCAACATGAACAGGAGCACCATGGTGAGCCCGATGGCCCCGGCGCGCACGCTCTTCTCGATCGAGTCCTGCCCCAGCGTGGGCCCCACGCCACGGGTTTCCACCTCGCGGAGGGGGATGGGGAGCGATCCGTAGCGCAACTGCAGCACCAGCGCCCGGGCCTCGTCGAGGGTGAACTGCCCCTCGATGACGCCCCGCCCGTCGGGGATGGCGGTGCTGATCCGCGGGCTGGAGATCACTTCCTTGTCCAGGGTGATGGCCAGGTACCTGCGGAGGTTGTTGGCCGTGTGCTCGGCAAAGATGCGCCCGCCGTCGGCGTCCAGCTCGAACGCAATCAGAGGCCTGTTGGTCTGCGGATCAAAGGTGACCGAGGCGCTTCTGAGGTTTCTCCCGGTGAGGACCGTATGGTAGACGCTGGCCCCTGATGTTTCGGTTGCTTCCGCGCTCTCTGGTGTGGCGGGATCCGCCTCGGCGTCGCCCGCCGCGTCGCCGTTCGTCGCGTCGCCGCTCGGCGCCTCACCTGCCATATAGTCCGTCTGCACGATAGTGCCGGGGATCAGGAGGGTGTCGGACTCGATCCACTCCATCAGGCCCGTCTCGCGGAGGGTCTCGATGGCTTCCTGGGCGTCCTCGATGCCGGGCAACTCCACCTGGATGCGGCGGGCGCCCACGCGCTGGACGGAGGGCTCTGTCACGCCGAGGCCGTTCACACGGCTCTCGACGATGGTACGTGCGGCCTCCATGTCGTCGGAGGAGAGGTCTTGCCCCTCCGGGACGTCCGCCTCGAGGAGCACCTGCATGCCGCCCTGGAGGTCTAGCCCCTGGTAGATCTTGATCTCGCGCTGGACGCCCAGGAATCCCAAACCGGGGTCGGTGGGCCAGGCGATGTACCCGGCAAAGAGGGTCACGAGGGCGATCAGGATGAGCAGTTGGATGTCTCGCCGCGCCATGCAGTTCGTCTCCTAATCCAGATGGGAACAAAAGACAACACCCGAACGGGTGTTGCCTGCGCGTCTGGTAACACGCTGTTATTATAGGGCGTCGACCCCAGCGGTCAAATGGACGGGGCTTGAGTCAAACTCTTTCGAGTCCGCCGCAGTCTTCTGTCGGGCGCCGGAGAGGGTGCAGGGGCGCGTTGCCTGCCCTCCGGCAAGGGATGTGCTACAGTAGGCCCAGGTCCCGCCCGCAAACAGAAAGGACAGAGGACATGAGCCCCGTCATTCGCTGCTTACTCCTGATCCTGACGCTTGCACTCACGATGGGGGGCTGTGCGCTGCAGGACGTTGGCAGGCTCCTGGGGGGCGGGGAGGGAGCGCTGCCCCTCGTGCCCATCGGCGGCATCCCCATCTCCATGGTTGCCGAGGTAGAGACCGACCATCGCGAGACGGCCGGCGGAGGGGAGGTCCTCTCGTGGTCTCTGGCCTGGCGGCACAGCGCCGAGGGACACCTGTCGACGACGTTGGGATGGGCGCCCGCGGAGGAGACCTTCGATCGGGGTCACGGCTACGGCCGGGATCACTGCTTCAGTCCCTGCGGTGCCGAGCACAACCTGACGTTCAACTGGGAGAGCGAACTGCCCTTCGACGACCCTCTCGAGGCGCCCGAGTTCCACATCCGCATCTATGGCGATGAGGCCCTCGTGCTCTACGGGGCGGCCGACGTCGCTTACGAGCGTCCCCCGATGCCCGAGTGTCCCTGCCTGCCGGACTGGAGGATCCCCGAAGGCCGGCACGCGATCTCGTACGAGACCTACCACTATGCCGATGCCGAACGGGCGCCGGACGCGGCCGACTCGATGCTGGACATCGTGCAGAGCGGCGTCGTGCTCCTCCGCATCCCGATCGAGGAACTGCGCGCCGGCACAGAGATCACGACAGCGGTGGACCTCAATGAACAAGAGGGGGACGCTGATGGGTTTGCCTGGGAGGATCGCCTGCGCATCACGCTGACCCTGACTTCCTCCTGANNGTTCCCGAGTCAAGTTTCTGAGCAGAGGAAGGTCAGTAGGGGCCTCATCACCCCTTGGGTTCGGCCCCCCAAGGCGTTCGGTGCATCAGCGCGCGCACGACGACCTCCAGCACCTGTGCCTCTGCCAGCGGGTCGGTATCCACATAGATGTGGCAGTGGCGGCGGGCGTGGGCCAGGCGTTCGCGCTGGGCCGCGCGGTCGGTGCCGCGCAGGCGCATGGCCGGCCGGCTCCTTGCCGCGGCAGGCGAGGCATCGAGGTACACGAGGATTGCGGGCCGGGTCAGGCGCCGCCACATGTCGGGGATCGCCGAGTGCTCCTGGGCGCACTGGTGGGCGTCGAACCCGAGGCGCAGGAGGCCCGCCATCAGCGTGCTCTTGCCCGAGGCACACGGGCCCACGATCCCGATCCGCCCGGCGATGGGCTCGGGAATCCCGCGGGTGGGGCGGCCTTCGTGGCTCATCTCGCACCTCCGCGCCGGTGGCGCGCTCGGCCGTTTCCCTACAACGGAAAGACGGCGGAGAGGCGTCGGACGCGCGGCTCGGGCGCGTCCGACTCGAGGACGGCCACCACGATGACGCTCGTATCGTCAGTAGGGCGGCGCTCGTCCAGCTCCAGCGCCCGTTCCAGGATGGCATCGGCCAGGGCCTGGGCCCCCGGCCCGTCGGCCGTCCACGCGGGGAGGAGCGCGGCGACGTCCATCGCCAGCCCGCGGCGTCGGCCCGCCGAGCAGACCCCGTCAGAGGTTGCTACCGCATAGGTGCCGGGCTGCAGCGCGATCTCCTCGATGACGGGCCGGGTGTGGGCGTACAGTCCGATGGGCTGTGACGAGGCATCGAGGGCGCGGCACTCGCCCCCCGAGACGACATAAGCGGCACAGTGGGTGTTCCGGGAGATCACCAGCGTGAGGGTCTGCAGGTCGATAGAGACGATCTGCAACTCTGCCGAGACCTGACCCCGGCGGTGGGTGCGCAGGTAATCGTGCGCAGCGCGAGCCGCGGCCCCATCACGGATCCCCTCGCCCAAGAGCGAGATGGCTTTGCGGGCCACAATGTTGGAGATGATCCGGGCCGAGCGGCCACTACGCTGGCCGTCGGCCAGCACCGCCGAGAGGCCCCCGTTGGGCCGCTCGATGAGTTCCACCGTGTCGCCGCTCTCGTCTACCGCGTACTTGGCCACTTTGGCCACGCCGATCTGCGCATCCACCGCGTTCGCTCCCTTTCGCTCCCCGCAGGCCCCCGACTCTGCCTCGCTATCGCAGACCCCGTCCGTCGCGCAGCCCGCGCAGGTACGCGACCGACTCGGTGGTGCTGGCGAGGAAATCGGCCGTCCCCTCGTACTCGCTGAGCACGGGCCCGTCATAGCCCACGGCCTGCAGCGCGGCGAACACGCCGGGTAGGTCGATGTCGCCTCGCCCGGCGGGGAACAGGGTCCATTCGCCGTCGATGAAGCGGCCGTCCTTTACGTGGACGCTCACCGCCATCGGCGCCAGGCGCTCCAGGAAGCGATGGGCGCGATCGATCGGGTGGCCGGCCCAGCAAAAGTTGCCGGTGTCCAGGGTGATGCCGAGCAGGGGGCTATCCACCTCGCGGACCAGGTCGTACAGGCGGTCGCCGTCGTTCAGCAGCCGGCCGTGGTTCTCGATCCCGATGCGCACGCCCCAGTCCGCGATCTCGTCCACCACGGCCCCAAAGCCGGCCACGATGCTCGGGTATAGCTCATCCAGCGTGTGCCCCTCGACGACGTCGCCGGGAAAGGCGCGGACGACCGGGATGCCCATCTCCCGGGCCACGTCGCAGTAGCCGAGAAACTGGCGCACCTCCTCCTCGATGGCCGCGTCGCTGGTGGCGGCAAAGTTGCAGTACCCGCCCAGGCTGGTCGCGTCGACGCCGCTGGCGCCCACCTCGCGCTGCAGGCTCTCAAAATCGATGGGCGGCGCCCACAGGTTGTGGTGCACGGTCTCACGGCCGTTGAGTTCCATGGCCTCGCAGCCCGCGGCCCGGGCCGCGGCCAGCACGGCGTCCAGCGGCTCGCGGCCCATCCCCAGGGTGACGAATCCGATCTGCATGATAGCCTCCTTGTCATGTAGGGGGATTGTAGCACAGCCACGGCCCGCCCGAAAACGGCACTTGGTCCCAGCGCTTGCGGCATCGCCGCCGGCCAGCCGGATGGAGGGCTATGGGATCGGAATGGCGCCCGCGGTCTGATGAACGAGGTTGAACGTAGGTGAACTAGCGAACCGGCCACCATCTGGCCAGAAGTCGATGGGCCGCGAGAGGCTATACCAACCGGTCTACTCGGGCCGGATAGTGGGCGGCATGCCCGTGCGGGAGTCTGGCATGGGCTCTCGCACTTGCCCGGGTCGGCCTACCTCGGCTATACTCGTGCACGAGCGGCCAAGGCGCATACGCAGGTATGCCCCACACGCGCGAGGAGAGAACAATGCCATACGGGTACATGGGCAAGGTGTTGCACGTTGACCTCAGCAGTGGGACGCTGGAAGTCGAGACGCCTCCGGAATCCTTCTATCGGACCTACATGGGCGGTAGCGCACTCAACCTCCACTATCTCCTCAAGATGATGCCGCCGGGCGCGGACCCCCTGGGCCCCGAGAACGTCCTAGCGATCTCTGTCGGCACCCTCACCGGCGCGCCCATCAGCGGCCTCAGCCGCGTCATGATGAACGCCAAGTCGCCCCTCACCGACGCGATCGGCGACTCGCAGGCCGGCGGGTTCTGGCCGGCGGAGCTCAAATTCGCGGGGTACGACGCGATCATCATCCGCGGGCGGGCCGAGCGCCCCGTGTACCTCTGGCTCCACGATGGGGAGGCCGAGCTGCGCGATGCGGGCCACCTGTGGGGCCAGGTTACCGGTGACGTCGAGGACGCCATCCGCGCCGAGCACGACGACCCGCGCGTCCAGGTCCTCCAGATCGGCCCGGCGGGCGAGCGCCTGACGCGCTTTGCCTGCGTGATGAACTATGCCAACCGCGCGAACGGACGGACCGGCATGGGCGCCGTGATGGGCTCCAAGAACCTCAAGGCGGTCGCCGTCCGCGGGCACGCTCGACCCGAGGTCGCCGATCCCGAGTGCCTGCGGGAGATGGCCCGCTGGGGCAGGGACCACTTTGAGGAGAGCGGCGTCTATGGGATCGGGCTGAACGGCACGCCCAACGGCGTCATCGGCCTCCAGGAGACCGGTGCGCTCCCCACCCGGAACTGGTCCAGCGGCGTGTTCGAGGGCTGGGAGAGCCTGTGGGGCGAGACGATGTCGCAGACCATCCTCAAGGAGCGAGATACCTGCTACGGCTGCCTTGTCCGCTGCAAGCGAGTTGTCGAGGTGAACGAGGGTCCCTACACGGTCGATCCGCGCTACGGCGGCCCCGAGTACGAGACCGTCGCCACGATGGGCTCCTACTGCGGCGTGGATGACCTGGCGGCCATCTCCCTGGCCAACGAGATCTGCAACAAGTATGGGATGGATACCATCTCCTGTGGGGCCACGGTGGCGTTCGCCATGGACTGCTTTGAGCAGGGCATCCTGACCGCGGCCGATACCGGCGGGATCGACCTGCGCTTTGGCAACGCGGACGCGATGGTCCAGATGGTCCAGATGATCGCCGACCGGCAGGGCCTCGGCGACCTCCTCGCCCAGGGCTCCTATCGGGCTGCGGAGCAGATCGGCAAGGGCGCCGAGGACCTCGTGGTGGCCTGCAAGAAGCAAGAGTTCCCGGCCCACGTCCCGCAGGCCAAGCGCTCCCTGGCGCTCATCTATGCGGTGAACCCCTTTGGGGCCGATCACATGTCTCACGAGCACGATCCCAACTATACGCCGACCCAGGACAAGGAAACCCTCGATCGCCTTTCGACGATGGGTCTCATCCACCCGGTGGACGCGCGGGATCTGTCGGACGAAAAGGTGCGGTTCGCCCTGTTCACCGAGCACCTCTTTTCTGCCCTGGACTGCCTGGGCACCTGCCAGTTCGTCTGGGGACCCTCCTGGCAGCTCTACGGCCCCGTTCAGCTGGTCGAGGCGATCCGGGCCATCACCGGGTGGCAGACCACCCTGGAGGAGGTCCAGCAGGTGGGCGAGCGGCGCCTGAACCTGCTCCGCGCGTTCAACGCCCGGGAGGGGCTGGGCAAGGACTATGATACGCTCCCCAAGAAGGCCTTCCAGCCCCTGGTCGGTGGCGCCACCGACGGCGTTCGGGTGACGGAGGAAGAGTTCCTGCGGGCCCGCGAGGTGTACTATCAGATGGCCGGCTGGGACGAGAACGGCACGCCCGGCGCGGGCACCCTGGCCCGCCTAGGCCTGAGTTGGGTGGCCGAAGACCTGTAAGCGGACGATGCGAAGGGCGGGGCGGGGGACATCATCCCCCGCCCCGCTTGGCGTTCTGCGTTCTGCGCGCTGTACCGTCAGTCGGAATAGTCCCGCACCAAAGGCCGCAGGGTGCCCAGGGCGATGGCCAGCCCCTCGTCCCAGCGCTCGTTGAGGTAGGTGTTGTCTTCGTGCTCCACGGCCAAGTCGCCCTGGTAGCCGGCCCCGGCTAGGGCATCAAAGATGTCCTCCCAGTCCAGTTCGCCCAGGCCGGGGATGACGAATCGCCACCAGCCCGCACCGTGGACCCCGACCCAGGCCAGTTTGCGCTCGTCGATGACGATGTCTTTGGCGTGGACGTGGTGGATGCGGTCGGCAAAGGCGCTGATGACCCACAGGTGATCGATCTGCTGCCAGACATAGTGTGAGGGGTCATACTCCATGCCCAGGGCCGGACTGGGAACCGCGTCGATCAGCCTGGTCCACAGCTCGGGGGTGGTGGCCATGTTGGTCCAGCGATAGGGACCGTGGCCGCGCACGCTGCCGGGCCAGGGCTCCAGGGCAATGCGCACGCCCAGATCCTCGGCGCGCTCGCAGATCGGGCCAAAGCGCTCGGCAAAGAGGGGCAGGTTGTCGTCCACCGTCAGGGCGTTGTCGCGACCCGTGAGGCCCGAGACGACGCCGCAGCCTAGATCCAGCGCCACCCGCATGGCCCGCTCCCAGTGGTCAACCGCCTCGTCGACCGGCGTGCCGATGGTGTTGCCATAGATGGCCACCGAGGTGACGCCGATGCCACTCTCGACGAGGGCGTCCTTGAACTGGGAGAGGTTGGCCTCGATCTCGCCCAGGGTAGGAGCGGTGGCCCAGCCGGCGCCGACCTCGATGGCGTCATAGCCGAGTTTCTCCGCTCTGGCAATGTTCTCCAAGGTCAGCGGCATCAGAAACGAGAGGTTCACGTTGCGTCCTCCTGTGCGTCGCGCGCCCGGTTCGGCGGCCGCATTATAGCGCCCCAGGTAGCCCGGTCAACGGCATCAGGGACGGGACGCCACACACCGGAGGGGCCCCGCGGCCACACGCGATGGAGGCCGGGAGAAAGGAAAACGCCCGGGCGTCGACCCCCTGGTAGGGCCGGACTCCCGGGCGCGGGCGGTCGCGGATGCGCGGTGGCGGAGGGATTACTCCTCTTCGCCGTCCTCTTCTGCGGCGGGGGCCTCCTCTTCCTCGGCTCCCTCGGCGCCCTCGACGAGCTCCTCCTCGCCCAGTTCGAGCTCCTCGACCTCCTCCTCCTCGACCTCCATCGTAGCATAGGCCGGTCGGACGACATCGCTATCGATCGGGGTGAGGACGGTGACGCCCTCGGGGATGTCGAGATCGGCGACGGTGATCGCCGATTCCATATCCACGAGTCGCGTGAGATCCACGGTGATGGCCGAGGGCACGTTGCCCGGAAGGCACTCGATCTCCAGTTCGTCGAGCTGGGTGTTTATGTAGGCGCCCACGATCTCCAGAACCGGCGCCTCTCCATGCTGCACGAGGGGCACCTGGAGCCGGATGGCCACGTCGGCCTGGGTGCGGTACAGATCGACGTGCAGGATGGCGCGGGTGACGGGGTCGCGCTGGATATCGCGGATGAGGATGATCTCGTTGCCATCGGTACCATCGATGCTCAACTCGATCAGGGCGCTGGTGCCCGCTTCCCGCAGAACGCGTCCCAGCTCCCGGGTGTTAAACTGCAGCGACCTGCTATCGAATTGGGGGCCGTACAGCACCCCGGGCACGAGCTGCGCACGGCGCAGCGCCCTGGGCCGCGAATCGGCGGCGCGCGGCTGTGCCGTGAGCGTAATGGTGGATGCCATGGCCTCTTGAAACCTCCCAAACTACTCGGATCAATGCGCCCGCGTCAGTCTCCGGCGTGTCTCACGGGGACCGTTCGAAGCATCGCGCCCGCGCATCGATGGCTACACAACGGCAACGCTCTGATTATACGGAGCCGCGCGAACCCGGTCAAATGTTCACGACACGGCAGCAGGATACTTGCATCGCTGTCCCTGGTGCGCTCGCAGGCCGTTCAGCGCGTCGTCCACGGTCAACCAACCCTGGCCGGGAAAGACCCGCGCCACCTGCGGCGAAAAGGTGTCCTCGCTCGTCAGCACCCGGCTCGGCGGGCCGTCCGCCGAGATGCGCCCGGCAGATAGGATGAGCACCCGGTCGGCTGCCTGGGCCACCAGTTCCACGTCGTGGGTGACGAGCAGGATCCCCGTGCCCTCTGCCTGCCAAGCCCGCAGCAAGTCGACCAGCTCCTCCTTGGCCGCATAGTCCATCCCGCGGGTCGGTTCGTCGAGGAGGAGGAGGGGCGGCCGCGTGATGGTGACGGCGGCGAGGGCTACCCGCTGGCGCTGACCGACGCTCAGATCGCGAGGATAGTCCTCGGCCAGGCCGCCCAGCCCCAGCCGACCCAGTAGCGTCTCCGGCGCGATGGGGGGCTGGGCCAGCATCCGGTGGTTGCGGAGGGTGGCCTCCAACTCCTGCCGGACAGTGTCGGCGAACAGCAGGTCGTCGGGTTGCTGGGGAAGGTAGCCCACCCGGGCGCAGATCTCGGCCGTGCTGCGTCCGCGGACAGAGCGGCCCTCCACGAGCACCTCGCCCGCCAAAGGCTGCAGGAGTCCCACCAGGCTGCGCAGGAGCGTCGTCTTGCCGGCGCCGTTGCAGCCCATCAGCGCGACGAGCTCGCCGGGCGTGACGCGCATGTCGACGCCGTCGAGGAGCGGTTCCTGCCCGTACGCAAACGACAGCCCCCGCACCTCCAGGAGGGGATCCGCTGGAGCCGGTTCGGCCGATCCGGTGGCGGCGACGCTCCCACCGGGACCGGGCCGATTCTCCGCCGTGCTCTCCGGCTCCTCCAACACCTCTCGGGCCGCCAGGCGACGCGCCTCGGCGACGCTGAGCGGCAGAGGGCGCCAGCCAAGGGCGCGGCCCAAGGCCACCACGGGCGGTCCGATGCCTCCCGCGGCGAGGACCTCCTGTGGGAGGCCGCTCAGCACCGGCTCTCCGGCGCCCTGCAGGTGGATGAGGCGGTCGGCGTACTCGAGCACGCGTTCCAGACGGTGCTCCGCCAGGACGACGGTGAGCCCCAGGTCGCGGTTCAGTCGCACGATGGCCTCCAGCAGGCCCTGGGCGGCGTCGGGATCCAGTTGCGACGTGGGCTCGTCCAAGACGAGCACCTCCGGGTGCAGCGCTAGGGCGGCCGCGATGGCCACCCGCTGCCGCTCGCCGCCGGAAAGGGTCTCAAGCGGCCGGTCGCGCAGGGATAGGAGGTTCAGCTGGGCAAGCGCCTGTTCCACGCGCCGGTGCATCTCGGGGGGCGGCACGGCGCGCTGTTCGAGGGCAAAGGCCACCTCGTCCTCCACGCGATCGACGACGAACTGCGCCTCGGGGTCCTGGAACACGAACCCGACATGACGCGAGAGGACGTAGGGCCCCTCGGCCACCGCGTTGCGTCCCGCCACCAGGACCTCTCCCGAGCACGTGCCCCCCGCAAAGTGGGGCACCAGCCCGTTCAGCGTGCGGAGCAGGGTAGACTTGCCCGCGCCCGAGACGCCCGTCACCAGCGCCAGCTCGCCCTTGTCGACCGTCAGCGAGACGTCGCGCAGCACGGGCGCGGCCGCGTCGGGGTAGGCGTACCACAGATGGCGGATCTCGATCATGTGCCCCTCCT
>LSQX01277388.1_pt1 | contig 13423 bp, 14 predicted proteins | sample 654561 | NCBI WGS metagenome assembly LSQX01 (sample SAMN04489861, study PRJNA283612) | anaerobic digester metagenome | isolation source: 4 biogas reactors fed with cattle manure at either 37C or 55C with and... | place: Denmark: Kongens Lyngby | collected 2014 | reverse complement strand
AGGTCGGGGTGTGCCAGCTTGTCGAACTTATGACAGGAGGGACATTCGCCGCAAGCATCCTCGTCACCACGGTTGCTACAATTCAGATATCTGGCATAAGCGATGGCCAAGGGCAGCTTCCCCACCCCCTCCGGACCGTAGAAAATACGGGCATGCGGAACATGTCCCTGTCGCACCGAATTGATCAGGTGTTGTTTCACATCGTGGAGCCCTATGACATCGCGAAAATACATCAATATATCTCTTTTGCTACCCTACGTATACTTTCAACCGCCATCAACGAATAGAAATGAATACTCTGAACCTGATTATCAATCAGCTCTTTGCACTGCTGGATACACCATTCCACACCAACCTCCTTTGCCTCCTCATCGTCTTTGCATTTGCGCAGTGCTACAGCCAGCTCTTCTGGAATATCTGTGCGGAAGATACGGGGAAGTGCCGTAAGTTGATTCTTCTGATGGATCGGTTTGATCCCGGGAATAATGGGTACCGCAATTCCCGCTTCACGGCAACGTTTCACAAATTCAAAATATTTGCTGTTATCGAAAAACATCTGCGTCACCAGATATTCGGCTCCCTTATCCACCTTCATCTTAGTATAATAGATCTCCGAATCCATATTGGGCGACTCCTCATGTTTTTCAGGGTAACATGCCATGCCGTAAGAAAAAGTCTCCTCCGGGGCGGTGAAGACAGATCGTTCGAAGGTGATTCCCTTATTAAAGTTGTTCACCTGTTCCTGCAAGCCCGTAGCGTAGGTATGACTATCCAGCTTCCGCTGCTCGGCATCCAGCTTCTTGCTGTCTCCCCTTAACAACAACAGATCGGTCACCCCTAAGATGGAGAGGTCGATCAATGCATACTCGGTCTCCTCTTTCGAAAAGCCTTGCGAAATGATATGGGGGACAGCCCTAATTCCGTACTTATTCTGTATGGCAGCCGCAATCGCTACCGATCCGGGACGTCGCCTCACATTTATTTTCCGGTAGGTGCCGTTTTCATCTTCCTTATAAATAGTTTCGCTATGATGCGTCGTAATATTGATATATTTCGGGTCGAACTCCTTCAGCCGGTCGATAGTATTGTAGACCTGCTGAATACTGTTTCCCTTCAATGGGGGTAGCAGTTCAAACGAAAAAGCAGTTTTATCCCTCTTGCTGATTAATTCTAACACACTCATTTTAAATTGATTTGATGATTTGATGATTGTCTGACACTCAATCAGAAGTATTTAGGTATTTTGTACCCATCATACGGAGCCATTATTTAAAAATCGCTCTCACCACATCCATCCCATTGGCATACAACACCAAACCAATGAGCAGGATCATCCCCGCCACTTGGGCATATTCCATGAATTTATCATTCGGTTTGCGCCGCGTAATCACCTCATAAACAAGGAACATCACATGTCCTCCGTCGAGTGCCGGAATAGGCAGGATATTCATAAAAGCAAGGATCACCGAAAGGAAAGCAGTCATCATCCAAAATGCCTGCCAATTCCATTGTGCGGGGAAGAGGTTTCCGATCGCCCCAAATCCACCCAAAGAGGAGGCACCTGCTTTTGTAAACACATATTTAAATTGTGCCACATAATCTTTTAATGTCTGAATACCCAATTTGATTCCTGCCGGGAATGATTCAAAAAAGCCGTAGTTGACCGTAACCGTTTGGTAAACCTGATAGACGCCCTTCACTGAAAAGCCCAAGGTGCCGGCTGAATCAACGTTTGCGGCTGTTGACTGTAACGATCCGCTCCGATAAAAGTCCAGCACAACCTCTTGGTTGCGGTGGTCGTTGAGCGCACTCTTGAAATCACTAAAGAGAGGGGTGACCATTCCATTCACTCCCACGATGCTGTCTCCGGAGGTGAGTCCTGCCCGCTCGGCAGCGCTTCCTTCCATCGACTCATGGACAACCACCGGCATCCTGTAGGAAGCAAATCCCTCCTTATCTTTCAGCAGGTTTTCCATCAACCCTTCCTGCATCGTCAATACTACTTCTCTCCCCTCACGCAGCACCGTCACCTTTGCTGCATCGGCCACATCAAGTAAAGTACGTACGCCGAAGCGGTCCAGCTCTTTATTGTCTGCCTTGAGCAAGATATCTCCATCCTGAAATCCGACTCGATGGGCCGCTTGGCTGAACTCCATCCCTTGTGTCACATTTTTTAGAGGGAGATAGGTATCACTCCAGGTGAAAAGCACCATGGAATAGATAAAAAATGCCAGTAACAGGTTAAACAGTACTCCCCCAACCATCACTAACAGTCGCTGTCCCGCAGGTTTGGAACGAAACTCCCACGGTTGCGGTGGTTGTGCCATCTGTTCTTTGTCCATCGACTCATCAATCATCCCCGATATTTTCACATAGCCGCCCAGCGGTAGCCAGCCGATACCATATTCCGTATGACTGTTCTTTGGTTTGTAGCGGAAGAGTGCGAACCAGGGATCGAAGAAAAGATAGAATTTCTCTACCCGTATCTTGAACATCCTCGCAAAAATATAATGTCCAAACTCGTGTACCACCACTAATAGCGACAAACTCAGTATGAGTTGTAACGCCTTAATCAAAAATGTATCCATTCAGTTATCACTTTCACACCTTACCCGGCGTGCCATTTTTATCAATTAATAAATTCAACTATTTGATCTCTTGCTATTCTTCTTGCTTCGGCATCTGTGTGCAGATAGTCGTCCAGCGACGGTGACTGCACAAATGATGCTATCTGCATGGTTCTTTCTATCAAGCGGCTCATTTGCATATAACCGATCTTTTCCTGTAGGAAAAGCTCCACTGCCACTTCATTGGCCGCATTCAAGATACAGGGCATATTTCCTCCCGCTGCAATTGCCTCATAGGCATAGAGCAGACCGGGGAACCGCTCTGTATCCGGTGCTTCGAACGTCATCTGTGGCAACTCCAAAAAGTTCAGCGGCTTCACATCCGATTTCAACCGATCCGGATAAGAGAAGGCATATTGGATAGGCGTACGCATATCGGGTTCTCCCAACTGTGCAATTACGGAGTGGTCTTCAAACTGCACCATAGAATGAATGATCGATTGTGGATGCACCAGCACTTCAATCTGTGCCGGCTCAACACCGAACAGCCATTTGGCCTCGATCATTTCAAATCCCTTATTGATAAGGGTAGAGGAGTCTATGGTCACTTTCTCACCCATATTCCAGTTAGGATGTGCCAATGCCTCTCTCCGTGTCACATGCCGCAACTGCTCTTTCGATAAAGTACGGAAAGGTCCACCTGAGGCAGTTAGCCATATTTTTTCAATCTTGTTATCTCCCTCACCGTTCAGACACTGGAAGATAGCCGAATGCTCGGAGTCGACCGGCAGGATGGGAGTTTTATGCTTCAATGCCAATGAGGTAACCAATTCACCCGCCACCACCAGCGTCTCCTTATTGGCCAATGCCACCATTTTCCCGGCTTTAATTGCGTTTATGGTAGGTTGCAGACCCGAAAAACCAACCATCGCCGCAAGCACCATATCTAAAGGTCCATCTTGCACCACCTGCTCAATTGCCCTGCTTCCACACCACACCTTGATGGGCAAGTCGCTCAATGCATCTTTCAACTGCTTATATTTCGACTCGTTGGCGATCACCACCACCTCGGGGAGGTATGCCCGTGCTTGCTCTATCAGCAGGTCAACTTTGTTATTGGCAACCAAAGCATAGACTTCAAATCGGTCGCTATGGCTTGAAATAACTTTCAGTGCCTGTGTTCCAATTGAACCCGTAGAACCTAAAATGGCAATATTTCGTTTCATGATTGTTTCATTCTTCGATCAGTCCATCCGGAAGGAACATCTCAATCAGACTGAGCTCCTCGTCGATAGCTTCTATAAAATCTTCGGTAGCCGGAATTAAAAATTCCTTCTCCTCATTTTTCACGACGAATAGTATATTCATAGTGGAATCATCTACCTCCTCTATTACTCCCACTTGTCTTCCATACTGATCGGTGATAGTAAACCCCCTAAAAAAATCCCAGTCGGTCACCTCAGGCTCTGCCTGAGATTTCAACAACTCGCGAGGAAGATAAACATCCCGGTTGACATATTGTGCAGCTGCTGTCTCATCGTCGATATCTTCGAACTTCACCCGGGCAGTTACATCGGTTGAATAAGTAAACTCCTCCACAAAAAAGGGCACGGGAATACCCTCAATTTCCAGAAAATAGTATTCTGTATCTACATCGGCATATTCCATTTTCCGGAATCGGACAATGATTTCGCCCTTTATCCCGTAAGGTTTCTGGGTAGTTCCAACAAGAAGGATGTCTTTCTTTGAGATCACCTTTTTCTATTTTCTACGTTGATATTTTATATTTTTGAGTTTATCGCGACTGGCATTCACCTTCATCTCGGGGAGCACATACGTTTCGGCATCAATCTTTATCTTGCCCTCCGACAGCAGGTAAAGATCGTGAAATATCTTCTGATCATCCGCCTCTTTGTTCCATTGCGAATAGGAACGTTTCATCTGACTTAACAGCAACTTCACCAGATAGTTTTTCTTTTCATTCTCCTCCATATTGGCGGCAATCTTGATCATCCTTTCCATGATCTTGCCATAATGACGGTACTGCATCGTGGGACGGCTATAATCAAGATGTCCCGGTGGAGTATTCAATTCCTCCTCGGTAATCACTACATAGGGATATTCTATATCGAGTTTAAAATCAGCCATAATGGCCAGATGATCCCACAAAATATGTTTGAAATCATTCACATCGCGAAGGTGGGGAAACATGCTCCCCATGATATCGATTACCGTATAGGCGCATTTTGTGCGCTCCTCCGAGTCTTTAATGCCCACGCAGTAATCCACCATATTCTGGATATTACGCCCATATTCCGGCAGTGCCAGCTTTTTCAATTGTGTGTTGTATTGCATATATCAATTATTTTTCAGTTGTTATTCAAATGTACGCTGTCAATGTAGATCGTTCCACTCTCCCATTTTTCACTTCCCCGTTTTCCCTCTTTTTCATCTCAACTTAAGCAGATCCCCCTCTTCCGGTATATATTTATAGCTCTTCTTATTGATTCGATATAAATTGCGTAGTTGAATTCCATATCTCTGCGAAATACTATACATTGACTCTCCCACCTGAACGGTATGAAATTCATACGGCTTATCGGCACGAGCCTTCTTTTTCTGGAAATAGACAATGTCGCCTTCGCTCAGGGGAAAATCTTCAGGGACCTCATTGAATTTCAACAGTTCTTTTTCTTTGAAGCCAAATTCCCGTGCGATATTTCCGAACGTATCCCCATCTACCGCAATCACATACAGCAGACCATGCGTAATATAGGGTTGGTGCGTCCAGGTTACCTGTGCTACTTCTCTTTCTCGTTGTTCATTCCGTTCCTTTCGGCTAACCCCCTTGCGGTATTTTTTATCATCGAAGCGATACAGTTCGTAGTCTTCGATCAGTTTGATCAATTTGTTGGCATATGCCCTATCGGTAGCGTAACCCATTTTTTGAAGCCCTCTCGCCCATCCTTTATAATCGGTGATAGAGAGGTCGAACAGAGGTTTATAACGACTACCATAAGCCAAGAACTCCGAATGGTCTTGATATGAGTCCTCCACACTATCATACTTCCGGAAGCAATCGTTGGGTGTGTCATCGGCAACATATACCGTACTTCCGCTCCATCCGCGATGGCATTTGATCCCGAAATGGTTATTGGAACGACGGGCCAGGTCACTCATCCCTGCGCCCGATTCAAGAATTCCCTGTGCCAACGTGATAGATGCGGGTATCTTATATTTCTCCATATGTGATACTGCCAAATCGCCATACTTCCGAATATAACTCTCGTAGGTACTCACCCTGGTTTGCGCTGACAGGTGATGAGTCGGGACAAATAAAGAGGAGAAAACGACAAAGAGCGGTAGAAAACATCTATATTTGCGAAACAAATTTTGCATTATGAGAGAAATCAAATTAACCACAAAGATAGCTGTTTATCCGATAGCGGAATGCTCCGAAATGGAAAAAAAACTTATTGAAGCCGCAAAAGAGGCCACAAAAAAAGCGTATGCACCCTATTCAGGCTTCAAGGTCGGTGCTGCCGTCCTGTTGGAAAACGGTGAAATCATCGCTGGCAATAACCAGGAAAACGCCGCTTACCCGTCGGGATTATGCGCGGAGAGGGTCACTATTTTCTTTGCCAATGCCACCTATCCCGATCAAAGGATCGAAGCCATCGCTGTGGCCGCCTATCACAACGGAGGTTTCACCGACGACGTGATCACTCCCTGCGGAGGCTGTCGACAGGTGCTGTTAGAGACGGAAAACCGCTTCAATAGAGCAATTAAAATACTATTGTACGGCAACGAAAGCGTTTATAAGTTCGAAAGTGCAAAGGATTTACTGCCGTTCAGTTTCGGTGATAAGATGTTAAAATGATGCTTCGTAAAGGGTCACCAGATACCATTTCTCGTCAATCAGCGTAAAATAATAATCGGCATAAATACCGTTATTGATTCCCCGGATTTCCACTACTACAGTATCTTTTTCGTAACGCACGCCCTGGTAATACTGATCGTAAGGGCGCGTAAGATAAGTACTGTCGTAGGTGAGGTCGAGCAATTCCCATTCATACCTCCCAATTGTTTCTTCCATCGGAGGCATTCCTTCATGTTCATCGTTGGGGACAATCACCCGGATAGGAAATTTTACCCGTTCTAATTGAAAAAAGTCGTACGTACTGAATTTATGGATAAACTGATCGAAATTTTCCTCTTCGGAGTTCGTCTCTTTTCTGTTGTCGGCACTACCTGCTTCCATTTTTTCTTTTCCATTACTCCCCACGCTCCCTCTCCTTTCTGTACCCCGTGAACAGGAGAAAAGAAAAAGCAGGAAGATACAAAAAAAGATATGATTCGAAAATTTCATCGATGAGTAAATCCCTATTGAATCGGTTTTGATTTCAACCATTGTTATTTAACTACAAAGATATTAAAATTAAGGTGATAATCAAACAGCAACCCCACTATTTTTATTTCCTTCCACATCGGTAAAGAGTAAAGGAAAAATCCTTATCTTTGCTTTTAAAAATGGGTACTGAATGGATCTTCAAACGGAAATCAGCCATCTGTTTTCTGCACAACAGAGCGATTGGGAGCAATTACGGAATGGCATTTTACAGATGAATAACCTGCGGGAGAAAGAGTTTTCATGGGGTGGCAATTACCAGGTAAAGCTGCAGTTCAATCCATCACGGATCGTCTCTACGGCAGCGGTTATCAATAAGGAGTCGATTGAAAAGCGCCCCTGTTTCTTATGTGGAAGCAATCGGCCTATTCAACAGAAAGGAGTTGCATTCATGGAGAAATATATTCTTCTCTGTAACCCCTACCCCATCCTTAAAAATCATCTTACAATTCCTCTTCATTCCCATGTGCCGCAGCGCATTCGACAAAAGATGGAGGAAATGCTCATATTGGCAGAACAACTCCCCGATTACCTGGTTTTCTATAATGGTCCTAAATGCGGCGCATCCGCACCCGATCATTTCCATTTGCAGGCGGGGCTTAAGTCTCCTTTGCTCATGCAGGGGGACAACGAATTACGTTCATGCCTCCAAATTGAAAGTGAAAACAGAAGTGAAGTGCAAGTGCTCTTTGAGGATGTATATCAATACCTTCGTCATCTTCAACCGGAAGAGAGTGAGCCGATGATGAACATAATCGCTTTTACAGAGAACAACAGATACAAACTTCATATCTTTCCCCGCAAAGCACATCGCCCGAGTCATTATTACGAAAAAGGAAAAAAGCAGCTACTCATCAGCCCCGGTGCACTCGACATGGCCGGATTAATGATCTGCGTGAGAGAGGAAGATTTTGAGAAAATCAGTAAACAAGATGTGGAAGATATCTATTCACAGGTCTCTATGCCTATTATTTAAGATTGACATAGCAAACTAACAACAAAATTTCGATGCTGTAACATCACAAAATTATCCCTACAATGGAAAAATCAGAAATTATTTTACTCAATATCAACGGAGAAGACAAACCGGGCTTGACCGCCGCCCTCACGGAAATTCTCGCACGTCACGGAGCTTTTATCCTTGACGTGGGACAATCGGATATCCACAAAAATCTCTCATTAGGCATTCTATTCAGAGTGAAGAACAATATCTCCGGCGAATTAATGAAAGATCTGCTCTTCAAAACATACGAAATGGATGTAAACGTCCGTTTCACCCCTATTTCGGATGAGGAATACTCCAATTGGGTAGGGTTGCAGGGCAAAAATAGATATATCATCACACTATTAGGGAGGATTCTTACTGCCAAACAGATTGCTGCCGTCTCAAAAATTATTGCCGAACAGAATCTCAATATCGACAATATGGTACGGCTGACCGGCCGTATCCCACTCGACGAGAAGGAACGGGCAGCACAGTCGTGTGTGGAGCTGTCGGTAAGAGGCACACCGGCCGACCGGCAGCAGATGCAACAGGCATTTTTGAAACTCACCTCTTCACTCAATTTCGATATCTCCTTTCAGGAAGAGAGCATGTTCAGGCGAATGCGCAGGCTCATCTGCTTCGATATGGACTCCACCCTCATTCAGACGGAGGTGATAGATGAGTTGGCAGAAAGAGCAGGTGTAGGAGATGAGGTGAAAGTCATCACAGAATTAGCCATGCAGGGCGAGATTGATTTCAACGAGAGCTTCCGGCAGCGGGTAAAACTGCTGAAAGGGCTTGATGTTTCCGTGATGAAAGAGATTGCCGACAATCTACCCATCACCGAAGGGGTTGAGCGATTGGTGAAGGTGCTTCAGAAAGTGGGATTCAAGACCGCCATCTTGTCGGGAGGATTCACCTATTTCGGCAACCATCTGAAAAAGAAATATGGATTCGACTATATGTATGCCAACGAATTGGAAATTGAGGATGGAAAGCTGACCGGCAACTACCTGGGAGATATTGTTGATGGCAAAAGGAAAGCTGAATTATTGCGGCTCATCGCACAAGTAGAAAAGATCGATCTTCGTCAAACAGTGGCTGTGGGTGATGGAGCCAATGACCTGCCCATGTTGGGAATAGCCGGTTTGGGCATTGCTTTTCATGCCAAACCAAAGGTAAAACAAAATGCGGACCAGGCACTCTCTACAGTGGGTATCGACGGCATACTCTACTTCCTTGGATACAAAGACTCTATGCTCGACAGTGAAATTATCAACAGTTAGACTAAAAAAAAGGGTGGTATGGATTTTGCAGATATGTTATTGAATCGCTTCGACGGTGAGGCGGAAATGAAAATAGGCAAGAGCGCATTGATCAGTTTCTCCACGTTAGAAACCGGTAAAATATTGAGCAAGCTCGCCACCCGGATTATCCAGTCTAAATCAGAAAAATCAGCCATCACCCTTCTTCATTTTATCGGAAAATTGGAAGAGATGGGCCTCAATGAAGAGATAGACGAATACAAGCACAAGATTATCTCCGATTTCCTCCCCGCGGAGGAGAAAGATAAGATTACCTTGCGTTTATTTGTGCAATCGACCGACAACTACTGTGGCGATATCACAAAAATCTGTGAGGAACAAAATTCCGATCTGATTTTAATAGGCATCCACCATAACGAGCTTGATCCCGAAGTAATAAAAAAATATGGACAACTCAAAAGTGACCCAACTCTTTCCGATATTTTCATACTCGATCAATTCGAAAAAAATGAAGCAGAAATATTGAAAGATCTCAACGCTATATTTAGCAAGAACAAAGTATCTACAGCTCTTTTTCTGGATAACGGCACCACGCAGTTTAAAAAATTATTTATCCCCATCCTACAAAAATCCGACATCCATCTCTTCCCCTATATATACCAGATCGCCCAGCAGGAGAATGTAAAAATCATGATCTGGGATGCGATCGGCATGATTGAATCGGATGCAAAGATTCAGAAGCTCTATCAATTCATCAACAAGAAAACAGGAGGAGGTATCTATTTGTGGGACAATAACAAAAAGATAGAGTGCGACTTTATCCATGAACAAGATCTTATGATTATCGGTCTCGGTGGATGGCATAAATTGATCTGTACGCCCCTCTCATGGAGAGAATGCCTCCCGTCAATGCTCATTATTAAAGAGACAATAAACCCAATCCAATTATGAACCCAATCGATATAAGGCAGCAACTCTCCATTATCTATTCATACATCGAACAGAAGCAGTTGAAAAATGCCCTTGAAGGCATTAAAGAATTTTCATCCGTTCGGCAAAACTGGATAGTATCGGAAAAAATGAGCGAACTGATCACCAATTATCAGTTCATGCTTCACTACCTGATTGAAGGTAAAAAGGATCCGGAGCAACAACGTATTTACAATAAGTTGATCCGCGACATATATACCGTAGCGGAAGATGCTGCAGAGCAGCTGCTTCTACTAGAAAGCCGATCCCTCTTTTTCGATACAATGAGGTTGATGGAGGTGCGTACTCCGTTAACCATGGAAGAGTATAGGAGCATCATCACCAAACAGGCTGATACCCTCTCTTTTATCGGTCTATTGGAAGAGGGAACCGACAAAGAATCCCGCATGAGGCAGGCCGCAATCACACATGAACATACGCAACAGGAGCTGTTCTATACAATTTTTGCCGCTCCACGTGCAAATAACGACTTCATCGCCTCCTGTCGCCATTTCATGGAAGAGGAGTCAGTTCCACGCCAGGATAAAATGCTCTTTATCTCAGCAATGACGATGAATCTCTTACAACGTTTCGATGCGCAGAAGATTGAATTCCTGCTCGACATGTGCAATCATCCGGAACCGGAACTGGCCATCCGCTCCATCACCGGTATCATCCCCATCTTCCAGCTATACAATTCGCGGTTAGAATTGTACTCCGGATGCAGCAACCGACTGAAATTGCTCTCCGACGACAAGACCTTCGGCCGCCGTTTCATGGCAGCAGTCATCGGTTATATCCAGGCACATGAAACCGAAAAGATCACTAAGAAACTGACCGAAGAGATCATCCCCGAGATGATGAAACTGAGTCCGATGATTGGGAAGAAGATCAAACTGGATGAGTGGATGGGCGAAACCGGCTTCGACGAAAAGAATCCCGAATGGCAGAAGATATTGGATGAAGCAGGGTTGACAGATAAGTTGCAGGAATTTACAGAGTTGCAGATGGAAGGTGCCGATGTGTTCCATTCCACCTTCGCGAACCTCAAGTCTTATCCTTTCTTCCACCAGATGAGTAACTGGTTTTTGCCGTTCACACCCCAACACAGCAGCATACAACAACTGTTTTATAACCGGTCGGAAAGCGATTCTCTCGTGGAGATCCTCTCCGGCACGTCTCTTATCTGTAATTCCGATAAATACTCATTCTGTCTCAGCATCATGATGATGCCCGAGAATTACAAGAAGATGATGGCCTCTCAATTAGGTGCCGAAAGCGATCAACTGAAAAACATGGAGAAGGAGGAAGAGACCCTCAATCCTTTCCAGAAAGAGGAGACCATGATCAAACAGTATATCCAGGATCTCTACCGTTTCTTTAAACTGTTTCCCCGCCGCAGTGAATTTCATGATATCTTTGAATTGCCGCTCAACTACCACCGCTTACCGGCATTTCAACCGGTTGTGATGCAACCCAACCATTTGGAGAAGATAGCGCTCTACTATTTCGAGAAAAACAACTTTAACGAAGCACTTAGCGCCTATACTCTTTTAGCGGAAATAAGAAACGGCAAGAGTGAGATCTGGCAGAAGATAGGCTATTGCCGGCAGATGATGGGCGATATGAAAGAAGCATTGGAGGCCTACTTGCATGCCGACCTGATGGAGGAGAACAACACATGGGTACTGACTCGAATTGCTCATTGCTACAGGGTGCTGAAAGAACCGGTCACTGCCTTGGAATATTACCGCCGGCTGGAACAATTCCGTCCCGACGATCTCAACATCCAACTCAACATCGGACATTGCCACCTGGAGCTGAAAGAGTATGAAAAAGCACTCAACTACTATTTCAAGGTGGAGATGCTCAACAGCAATAACACCCGCGCGTGGCGCTCCATCGCTTGGTGCGCTTTCCTGTCACGCAAGCTTGATGTGGCAGAGAGATATTACGCCCGGATACTGGAAGCCAAACCCAATGCCCACGATTATCTCAACGCCGGTCATGTGGCACTATGCCTCGAACAGACAAAAAAAACAGTTGAGCTGTATAAACTTTCGCTCGACAAAGCAGGCAATTTTGACATATTTCAATCGATGCTCGCCGAAGATAAAGATGAGCTGCGTGAGGCAGGCGTAAACACCGCCATCCTGCCTATTATCTTAGACAAGATCAGATACGATCGGGAAACCTGATCGGATGTTACCTATAAAGTCTGTTTCGAACGATAAAATCATATACTTTCGAGGGTAGGAAAGCGCGTATGTTTCTCCCGGCACGGATACCCTCCCGGATAAAAGTAGATGAGATTTCCACTATGGGGGCGTTTATAAGCTGCACCGAAGAGTGTAACTGTGGAGGAATCATCACCTCTTCACCCAGTCGCGGATAAATAAAAAGTCGATAATTGCTTGTCAGTTTTTCAGGTTCTTTCCATTTATGGAATTGTCTCCAGTTATCGCCCCCAATGATAAGGGTAAACTCCTTATCGGGATGCTCTTCCGTCAGTTTTGTCAAGGTATCTATGGTATATGAGGGGCGGGGCATATGGAACTCCACATCTGACACCTTCATCCGCTCATAATCTTCCAGCGCCAGTCGTACCATTTCCAGACGTAGGGCGTCATCCAATAAAACTCCTGCCTCTTTAAGGGGATTGCGCGGGCTTACCACAAACCAAATCTCATCCAGGTCAGTAAACTCACCAATATAACTGGCCAGGATAAGATGCCCTATGTGTATGGGATTGAACGATCCCGAAAAAAAACCTATCTTTTTCGTCACCTGTTCTTTTTAAAAAGGGATATAATCCAGAGCAATAAGAGAGCCCCAACAAACGCTGTAATAAGACTGCCAAACACTCCATCAGCCGTGCTTATCTTTAATAAATTAAAGACCCATCCTCCGATAACAGCGCCCAGAATACCTACCAAAAGGTTTATGAGGAAGCCAAAACCTCCACCTCTCATCAATTTACCTGCCAACCAACCGGCAACGGCGCCAATAATAATCCACCATATAATTCCCATGATTTCAAATGATTAATGTTGATACTTTTTGATTTATCAATTTATTAAACACTATAAGCTTGAGAATTGTTTAAAAATTAAGATAAAACTTTAGTTATTTTTTGCGCTATTCGAGGTCGTATTTTCGCAAAACATGAATTGTTTTTGATTTATCTCATATTCTTTTGTAAATAAATAAAACTTGCCTATGGACTGTC
>LSQX01078750.1_pt1 | contig 13423 bp, 12 predicted proteins | sample 654561 | NCBI WGS metagenome assembly LSQX01 (sample SAMN04489861, study PRJNA283612) | anaerobic digester metagenome | isolation source: 4 biogas reactors fed with cattle manure at either 37C or 55C with and... | place: Denmark: Kongens Lyngby | collected 2014 | reverse complement strand
CAAATTCTAAAAAAGAGCGGTCGCCCTTTTCTTCAATGCTCAGAATATCGCCTTTTCGTTGCGTAACCTGATCAATCACCTTCCCGGAAAACTCCAAAGGCGCCTGAATAGTCAAATATTCCACGGGTTCGTGTTTAATTCCGTCAATTTCTTTGAGAATTACCTTTGGCTGCCCGAGCTGCATTTCGTAGCTTTCGCGGCGCATGGTTTCAACCAAAATGGAAAGGTGCAAAATGCCGCGTCCGTAAACCAAAAACGAATCTGCCGAATTGGTTTCCTCCACCCTAAGGGCAAGATTTTTCTCGGTTTCCTTTAACAGACGCTCGCGCAGCTGACGTGAAGTAACATATTTCCCCGATTTTCCGAAAAACGGGGAGTTGTTTGCCACAAACAACATGCTCATGGTGGGTTCGTCAAGCTGGATAGGTTTCAATCCTTCAGGTTCCAGAGCATCGGCAATGGTGTCCCCAATATCGAATCCGTCAATTCCAAATATGGCGCAAATCTCGCCGGATGGCACAGGCTGTTTTGTACGTTCTTTACCCAATCCCTCAAAAACATACACCTCTTTTGCAACCGATTTGACAACAGTTCCATTGCGCTTCACCAAAGAAATCGCTGAGCCGGGTATCAGCTGCCCGCGGGCAATTTTCCCGACTGCAATCCGTCCGGTATATGTTGAATAGTCAAGTGATGTAATGCGCATCTGCAAAGAACCTTCGCGGTGCAGTGCCGGCGGAATATTCTTCAGAATAACATCCAGCAGATAGCTGATATCCTCAGTTTTCTCCTTCCAGTCCGGTCCCATCCAGCCGGTTTTTGCAGAGCCATAAACTGTGGGAAAGTCCAGTTGCTCCTCATTGGCATCCAGACTGAACATAAGGTCGAACACTTTCTCCTGCGCAATATCGGGAGTGCAGTTGGGTTTATCGACTTTGTTTATTACCACAATAGGTTTCAGCCCCAATTCGAGCGCTTTCTGTAAAACGAAACGGGTTTGGGGCATTGGACCTTCAAAAGCATCTACAATAAGTAAAACACCATCAGCCATGTTCAACACCCGCTCCACTTCTCCGCCAAAATCGGAGTGCCCGGGCGTGTCGATAATATTGATTTTTGTATCCTTATAGCGAATGGAAACATTCTTGGAAAGTATGGTAATTCCGCGCTCGCGCTCCAGATCGTTGTTGTCTAATATCAGTTCGCCAACCTCCTTATTTTGTCTGAACAGGTGTCCCTGATGTAACATGCGGTCAACTAATGTGGTTTTTCCGTGATCAACGTGAGCAATTATAGCAATATTTCGTATTTCTGTCATTGTTTTCAAAATTGTCGGGCAAAAATATAAAAGAATTGACCGACAAAGGGTAACCGGGAAAAAAATCGAAAGTTCGGTTTAAAAAATTAACGCTTAACAACGCTGACAGGTCTGTGTCGCTGTCAGGTTTTAACTGTAAATGCGCAATATATTAATCAAACCGAATTGCTTTTATCAGGCGGTCGGCAAAAGAGTCGGCAGATTCTCCGTTTTCAAATATAAATTCATAAGTCTTGTCGGCTCTGTTCATCGCAACGCCGCCATAAGTTCTTTCAGTAAAATTCACCTTTTCACTGGTAGTAACAATCACGGAGTTTCCCGGTTTAGACGGCAATTTGCGTGAAGTTTTTTGCTTTGGAACCGCATCTGACTGAACAACAAGCGATGTAATCAGCTCTTTTTTTAAAAGCACACGGTCAACAAGGATTATCTCGTCGGAATTATTATTCACCAGACATTGCTGTGAAATGTAAACAAAGTTACCTGTGGATTTTATTTCTGCATTTCCATCTTCCTGTGCAAAAACTGCATTGGTAAACAGCAGGGCTAATAGAACAAAAGTTAATTTTTTCATAATTCTTTTTTTTGATTTTTGACTGCGTATAAGCGGCAAAAACTATACCACACAATCAAATAGAGTCAAAAAGACCACTGTCGTAAATGACAGTGGTTAATGATGTAAAGTATGTTCAATTATTACAGTTCAAACTTATAATTTCCCAGGTCGCTCAGTTCCGATACCCGGATAAATTCGGCATGGGCTTTCACCTGTGTTTTTGCAAAAGTGATGTAATTCTGTGTTGAGCGCAAAAACATTTCATCGCGGTTGCTGTCATTCAGCAACAGGTAGCTCATAATAATATGACCCGCCATTTCTACCAGGCGGCGGGCATGAAAATCGACAAATTCATTATCATCTGCTGAAGTAACTTTTTTCACTGCCTGCTCATATTCATCGGTTAAAATAATCAGCGAGCGTTTCAGATACTCTAATTTGGGCGAAACTTTTTGCGATTCGTAATAGCGGATACGCTCTAAGTATCCGCCTGTGGTTACGCCGCGGATTGCCGCCACAACCTGCAATTGCGTGGTTCCTTCATAGATGGAAGTGATGCGGGCGTCACGGTAAATCCGTTCCACCGGATAGTCTTTCATAAAACCGGAACCACCGTGAATCTGAACGGCATCATAAGCAATTTCGTTGCTGAACTCGCTGGACATCCCCTTCACAAGCGGAGTAAAAATATCAGCCAGCTTTTGATAAAACTTCATCTCGTCCCGTTCCTCCTTTTCTAAAGTTCGTTCCTTTGCAATATGTTGCCAGGTTTTGTAAACATCCACAAAACGCGCGGTTTCATAGAGCAAGGTCCGGGAAGCATCCAGTTTTGCCTTCATTGTTGAAAGCATCTCAAAAACTGCCGGAAACCGGATAATCGATTTTCCAAACTGTATGCGTTCCTTTGCATATTCAAGCGCCTCACGGTATGCCGCTTCGCTGATTCCCACAGACTGGGCGGCAATTCCAAGCCGTGCTCCGTTCATCAGCGCCATAACGTATTTAATAAGCCCTAATTTTCGCGAACCGACAAGCTCTGCATGTGCATTTTTGAAAACCAGCTCACAAGTTGGCGAACCGATGATTCCCATCTTGTTTTCAATCCGCCTGACGGTTACTCCCCCATTCTGTTTATCATAAATAAACATGGAAAGTCCGCGTCCGTCTTTTGTGCCCGGCTCGGAGCGCGCCAAAACCAGTGAAATATCACCATCTCCGTTGGTGATGAAGCGCTTTACACCATTCAGCAGCCAGGTCTTTTTCTCTTCGCTCCAGGTTGCCTTTAACTGCACAGCCTGCAGGTCGGAACCGGCATCCGGCTCAGTCAAATCCATCGCCATCGTATCATTTCTGCAAACGCGCGGCAGATATTTTTCTTTCTGCTCATCAGAAGCAAACTCATTGATAGTTTCCGCACAATCCTGTAATCCCCAGATATTTACAAATCCAGCATCGGCGCGGGAAACAATATCGGCTGCCATGATGTAGGGAACAATGGGAAAATTAAGCCCCTCATATTTATAGGGAAGCGACATGCCCATCAATCCTGCCTGGCTCAGCGCTTTCAGATTTTCTTTGGTGCCGGCGGCATAAATCACCCGCCCGTCCACCACCTGGGGTCCGTCAGCATCAACACTTTCGGCATTGGGCGCAATGATTTCGCCACAAATTTCACCTGCAATTTCCAGAACGCGTTCATAGTTATCCATTGCATCTTCAAAATCGAAGGGTGCAAATTTGAACTCATCCTTAAACGAAAAGTCACGCTCTTTCAGCTGCACGATTTTTTCCATCAGCGGATGGTGCAAATGAAATTTCAGCTCCCTGTTATCGGTAAAAAAATTTGCCATGATGTCCGGTAATATTTAAAAATTATTTTGTGTTCTTCTTGTAATATTTGATCATTTTGGGAATGATATCCGTAATGCTTCCGGTGATTACGTAGTCGGCTATGGAATTTATCGGAGCTTCTGGATCGGTATTTATGGCGATAATCTGCGCCGATTGTTCCATTCCCGCACGGTGCTGAATCTGCCCGGAGATGCCACATGCAATATATAGTTTCGGACGTACCGTAATTCCTGTCTGCCCGATTTGTCTTGCCGAATCCACATAGCCGGCATCAATTGCCGCACGGGATGCCCCCACTTCTCCGCCAAGCACTTCAGCCAGTTCAAACAGCAGGTTGAAGTTCTCTTTTGAACCGACGCCATAACCACCGGCTACGATGATTGGAGCGCCTTTGATGTTCAGCCTGCTTTTCTCAATATGCCGCTCGATAATTTCCACAACAAAGTCGGAATCATCTACATAATCCGCGACATTCAGCTGAACCACCTTCCCTTTGTATTTGGGGTCAAGAATACTTTTTTTCATTACTCCTTCACGCACGGTCGCCATTTGCGGTCTGTGGTCGGGATTGATGATGGTTGCAATAATATTACCGCCAAAAGCAGGACGAATCTGATAGAGCAGACTTTCATAATTTTTGTTTGCCCTTCTGTCAAAGTGGGTTCCGATTTCAAGACTGGTACAGTCAGCCGTCAGTCCGCTGTTCAGGGCTGACGAGACGCGCGGTCCCAAATCCCTGCCGATGGAAGTGGCGCCCAGCAAAGCTATCTGCGGCTCTTTTTCCCTGAACAATTTCACGACTACCGAAGTGTGCGGTAGCGTCTGATAGGGGTATAATCTTTTGTCGTCGGCAAGATAGAGCGTATCCACTCCGTAGGGGATCACCTGAGCAGCAACTCCTTCCAGATTATGCCCCACTGCAATTGCTTCAAGGCTGCATGCTAACTCATTGGCAAGGGTTCTTCCTTTTGTCAGCAGTTCAAGGCTCACTTCAGCCACCTGCCCATCTTCAATTTCGCAATAAACAAATACATTATTCATTTTCAGCAAATTACGAATAAAACTTAACCGATGACGTGGCTGTCAATCAGCTCAATCATCATATTTTCAATATCGGCATCCGAGTCCGAAATCACTTTTGAATCCTTAGCCTGAAGCACCACGTTGACAATGGTTTTCACTTTTGTCGGCGAGCCGGTCAGTCCAAGCTGTGACGAATCGGTTTCAATATCATTAACCGTCCACTCGGCAATGTTCAAATCACTCCTTTCATTATAAAGGTGGGTGTAATCTTCGTTTTCGCGCTGCAGTTCGGTGATGGTTCTTGCACGTTTATACTGCATCAGCAGCTTGGCGTTTCGCACGCGGCACTCGGGAGCAGTTCCGTTAACGGTCATCACCAGAGGCAATTTACATTTTACGGTTTCCACTCCCCTGTCCAACCGGCGCTTTAATATAATGGTATCATTTTTCAATTCCGCCACTTCTTCAACGTAGGTAATCTGGAGCATGTTCAGCTTTTCGGCAACCTGCGGACCAACCTGTGCCGTGTCGCCGTCAATTGCCTGGCGCCCGGCAATAATCAGATCAATTTTGCCCATTTTTTTTATCGCCTGACTGAGCGCATAGGAAGTAGCCAGCGTATCAGAACCGGCAAAAGCCCTGTCGGTCAGGAGTATTCCGCCGTCGGCGCCTCTGTAGAGCCCCTCACGGATTACCTCTGCTGCGCGCACCGGTCCCATTGTCAGGATTTTCACCGTAGTTCCCGGATACCGGTCTTTAATCCGCAAAGCCTGTTCAAGGGCATTCAGGTCTTCCGGATTGAAGATTGCCGGCAAAGCCGCACGGTTCACTGTTCCGTCGGCTTTCATGGCATCTTTACCCACATTGCGGGTATCGGGAACCTGCTTTGCCAAAACAATAATTGAGTAAGCTTTCATATCATTTAAATTGATAATTCTCAGAACTTTATACAGAAAGCGCCTAAAATTACAATACTATTTTGTAATGAGCCTTCTGCATGTTTAATTTTTGATTTAAGCTGCCAAAAGTAGTAAATTTATTGGATTTACCGGAGGAAACTGCCGCTACAAAGGCTTTGCTGAAAATTGACTCTCTTCATTATTCGATTTTTCCCAGTCAAAAATTCAAATGTTTGAAATTGTTTTTTGGCTGAAATAAATTATTACAGCCCATTTGTAACAGATGTAGGAAAAGTAAGGGTTGTTTTCCCAAACAACAAAATTGTATCACAATGTGATGTGAAAGTTTTTTTGAAAACTTCTTCAATATTTAAAAGTCCATTTTCGTATATCTTATACTGCCACAGTTCAATATTTGCACCCATCACTTGAACAGCATGTAAATCATACTTTTTGTATTCAGGAGCGAGGCAAATTACTCTGATGTCTGACCAATCAACATCAATATCTTTTCCTAAAGCTCTGTTTGCAGCAATTTGAAAATCACCTTTGTGATCTTTGATCCAATGCAAATAGTATAAACTTTGGTTTATTAAGTCAGACGAAGTAACCTTTTTATATTCAATTATTACCGGATTATTGTCTTCAGATAAGGCTAATGTATCAATCCGACCGGAATGAATGTTATCTGTTGAAAATTCGGTTGCAATAAATTGACAGTTGAAAATTGTTTCCAGATTTTCTTACTTATAATGATATAATACAGAATATTTTCTATATATTTGTATCTTAAACATAAGATAAGATGAAAAGTATATTGAGAGAACTGATGGGGGCATCTGCCATTCCCATAATTTTATCAGCTTTGCAAAACGGTGACAGCTATGGCTATGAAATTGTACAACGGGTAAAAGAGTTGACCAACGGCGGTATAACATGGAAAGAAGCAAGTATTTATCCGGTACTGAAAAAACTGGAAAACGAAGGAATGGTAAAATCTTACTGGAAGGTACAGACAGGCCAGCGCCCCAGAAGGTATTACACCCTTTTAACGGATGGCAAAAAACAACTTGAAAAGAATACACAGGAATGGGAGTTAATCCAGACTGTGTTTGCAACGCTCCTGAAACCGGCGACGTAAATTTTCAGAGTGTTTGAGGACCCAAATGTTTGAAAGTTTTTCAACGGTTATTTGACTATTGCTCAAAAACGTATTATTGTTTGCCATTGGACGGGGCACTTGAGCCCGGAAGCTTCCGCTAAAAACGCACATACTATAAATTTGAAGACAAAACCGGTGGCTAAATAGTATTTCTTTTTAAATTTGGTGTATTGTTTGACATTGTTGAAACAAAATACACCCAACTATGGAAAGTATCACCGGATTCGATCTTCAAAGGAATATAGCCGGATGGATAATAAAGATTCAGTCTGAACCGGCTGTTACAGAAGCTGATGCGGAAGAGCTGAAAAGTCATTTGCTGGAAATAATCGACAACCTGAAAGCAGCAGGACTGCATGAGGAAGAGGCTTTTTGGGTGGCTTCGAGACGATTGGGTAACAGCACGGATTGGGGCGAAGAATACCGGCAGGAAAACAATCCGGTTATCCAAATGCGCAGATCACTGATTATTCTGGCAGGTGTGTTGGCCTATTTTATATGTTATTATTTTATATTGTCAACATCGAAGTTGCTGTTTATAACTTTGCTGTTCAGTGATATTGGCGGACACATGGCGGCTGAATGGGTTTTGCGGTATCTGGTAAGCTGGCACTTTGCGGTATTACTGTTTCTTATCAGCATTTTATTTCTCGAAAAGAAAACCATTTCATTCATCGAAAGCATTAAATTAAAACCCAAACACACTGTCATCCTTCTTCTTACCACCGTTGTTTTGTCCATTACCGATACCTGCCTGTTCCCCATTGTTAAAAATATGATAAGCGATAATCATCCTCTCCGGAGCCAACTTATCCATTTCTATATTAACTTCGACTTTAGCTTTCCATTGCTGATTAGCTTGGGTTTTATTTTTATCTATTTCAGGTATTACAAAAAAGCAAAATTTCAATAAGAAATTTTTGAAATATAAATTTAAAAGTTTTATATTGCATAGAAATATATAAAACTTTAAATCATGGGAAAATTTTATTTTATTTTTCTTTTGTTCATTGTTTTGTTTTCCTGCCAAAAATCTGAATTCGAATTTTCCTGCGACCCGGTCATTAACGCGTTTATTTCAGAAAACCGGGAAGAATTATCTCAAATTACCGTTAAAGAATTGGTATCCTACGAGCCTGAACTGCAAAGAGCAGTATTTAACAGTTGGGATTACCGGAAAAAGAGAAATGCCTGGATCGATAAATTATATTATGTGCTGGCGAACGAAACCTTTACTGAAGCCGAAACCAGCCATGTGCAAAAATTGATCGATCACATCGGACATGATTATTTCCTGGGAAAAGTTATCCACCAGGATTTACACAACCGTTCCGGGTTTGCAGCCGACTGGATAGCTTACGCCTTTAATGAACTGGAGTGGGCAGAACAGTTTGTAGCATTTATGGTTTTCCGCCTCTATACCAATCAGTCTCAGCTTGAAGCCGAGCTTTCTGCCTTAAAATTGTTGAGCGCCAGTGTTACAACCAATTCAGAAGGCAGTTGCGACTGCAATCTGTCAGCCGATTTTTGTGGCACATCTTATTGTCGTTCAAGTGGTTGCTCGACAGGCTCTTCAAGTTGCGGCTGGCTGTGGTCTATGCCGTGTGACGGGGTTTGTTATTAAGCAACAGTAAAATGAAAAAAAGAAAAAATCCAAATAAGGGGGCTTACCGCTCCGTAGTTCTAACTCCCGATTTTAAACTGCAGAAGTGGTAGCCCCTTTTCGGGGGGCAAAAATATTATTAATTCACGAAGAGTTTTAAGAAATTTTTAAAGATATTAACCAATTGTAAAATAGATATGAAAAAAGTTAAAACAATTGGACTGTTTGCAGTGATAGTAATATCTTTTTTGGGATATTTTAGACTTGAATCAAATCCGAAAAGTGATTCTAATCTGCAATTAGTTGAACAAAAAGCGCAGGCTGGCAGTGCTGAATACTTTGAAATAAAATGTAGTAATTACAATAATTACGTAGAGTGCAAAGTTACAGCGCCAAATCCGAATCAGTGCTATGCAATTTCATGGTGTCCATAAGTTGTTTAATTTCACTTAGATAAAATGACTTTAATACCGTGATAGTTCTGTTAGTAACCCATTGGATGGGCTTAATAGCCAGGAAATAAACTTGGATAGAAAGTATTAGCAACCTTGTTTAAAATTTCTATCTGGTTTGTTTTTTCTGGATACTCCTTCAATGGGTTATATTACTGATAGTTTTACGACTTACGGCTTCAATAATTTAATTTTCTACATTATGAAAAACTTATTTTTTTTAGTTTTAGGATGTATGGTTTTACAAGGATGTTTCTCCCGTCGAGAAGATATCTTAATAGAAACCAAACATGCGACGCAAATAATAAAAGGCACTAAATTGGATTCATTGTCGGTTCCAATCGATTCTGTGTCCAACAACTATTATTCAGGTATTTCAAACGTTTATGAAACATCCAGTGATGTGTATTATGTATCTTATAATAAAGCAACTCATTCTTTGGATTGGTTAAGTTTAACTAATGAACAGAACTCATTTCATACGATTTTTGATTCACAAGGACCAAACATGGTTGCAATGGACGTTGAAGGGCTTTATATACATAATTTTGATTCCATTTTTATAAATGATGGGTTTAGTTTGTTAATTGTAGATAAAAAAGGTGCGGTAAAAAAGAAAATGAAGAATTTATTTAACCAAGATTCAGATAAAAGTTTTCGGTTATATAACTATGATTCATCTAATCTTTTTTACAATAAAAAAAGAAAAAGTATTATTAGTCATATTTTTTTTATTCAAAATAACCTAACTGCCAATACCCCTTCAATGGCTGAAATTTTTATTGGAAACGGAGATTTCCGGTTTCTTCAGTCATTTTATCCGCAATATTATATCAATCAATACAAATATTTGGGTTCAGATATTTGTATTAATACTTCCTACACCTTAGAGTCAGTAACTTACAATTTTTCCTGTGAATCCAATATTTACACATACAATTTAATAACAGATGAAATCAATTGTTATGGAGGAAAAAGTAAATTAAGCAAAAACAGAATAGCAAAAATGAAATCTACGAACAGAGAAAAAAAATGGATTCATTATATTGAGAATCCCAGGTTCTTCAAAGTAGTATTCGACCCATTCAGAAATCTTTATATCCGGCTTCATTGGAAAGAAATAAATTACCGCAAATCTCAAAATAGGTTTAATACACCCTATGAAAAAGAAATTATTATGTCGGTGTACACAAAACAATTTGAACTCATAAATGAATTTGTTTTACAATCTGATACTTATCTGATAAACACTGAAGAGATAACTTCAAAAGGATTAATTATTAATTCAAATCATCCCAAGAATAGGACTTATGAACCAGAAAAGTATAAAGTACACACGTATCTTATTGAATTATAGCATTTCATTTATGCTTCTATTTTGTTTCGGAGCTTGTAGTAGTAGAATAGGCTATAAAAAACAAATTCTCACCTATTTATCTGAAGAATATGAGATTAACGTAAAAGATTATGATAATTTAATAGTTATATTTCTTAAAAATGGTTCATGCGGTGTATGTGAAGAAAAAACGATTCAACTCATAGAAGAATTAAACGCAAATACTGATTTTAAAATTTTAATTCACTATCGGCAGAATGATTTTACAGTTGAAAGATTGAGAAAAATGCCTGTGGAAGTAATAATTAGCAAAGGAAATATAATGGATTCATACGGAATCATACTAATTAATGATTTGCTTATTCACTATAAATCAGGAAGGATTAAATATTTTGGGTGGCTTTTTCAGGAGGAATTAGACGAGACTTATAAGCATTTTTTTAGTAAAAAGTAGTTCAAACCATTATATCATGAACTTAACCAGAAGCATATCCTTCGCAGTTTTGCTGATTTTATTAGCTGTTGTGCTTGTGCTGTTGCCATCCGTAGTTTATGAGCCGTTTATAAATGCGACCCAAACCGGGAAAATCCTGTTTTTTCTGTCGGCATTACTGGTAATATTACCTGTTTCTGCAATTGTTTTTATATCGGTCACTTCGCCCTGCCATTTTGTTTTTACCCGGTTAGACCTGATCGTTTCAGTTTGGCTTGCTTACCTCATTGCAAATGTTATCATCCAAGGAACGCCCTGGTCGCTTTCGCTGGCAGAATTTGCAGGGCTGTCCCTGTTTTATGTTGTGCTCAGGCTCATCCCGTTAAAGCATTTTAAATGGCTGTTTTTTGCCTTTATTACCGGCGGAATAGTTCAGGCTGTTTACGGCAACCTGCAGCTTTGGGGATACTATCCTTCGCACCACAACCTGTTTAAACTTACCGGCAGTTTTTTTAATCCCGCCCCTTATGCCGGTTACCTTGCTTCTGTATTTCCCGTGGCAATGGGGTTTTGGCTGTTCGGTATAAAATTGGTTAATCCCCGGAAGAAAACTGAAAGCACTCCGGGAAAAATAACAGAGGTGTTACAAACCGGCCTGGATGTTACAATTCACTGGTTCAATAAAACAGGAATAAAAGTCCAAAAAACCCGGATAAGGGAGCTGTGTACAAACATACTGAACAAAGCCGGGTACTATTTACCAGTTGTGGCGCTGATAAGCATTGTACTGGTACTTCCTGCATCGCAATCGAGGGCTGCCTGGCTGGCGGTGTCGGGCGCTGCGGTTTATCTGTTCGCGGTAAAATACCGGTGGATACAAAAACTCAAAAGATTGAATTTTTCAGCCGAAAAAAAAGCGCTAATGGCTTTTCTGGTTATTGCCGCGACGATTGCGGGCGCTGCCGGGTTGTGCCATTTGAAAAAAGGCTCGGCTGACGGGCGCATACTCATTTGGAAAATAACGACCAGAATGATTGCCGATCATCCTGTAACCGGAACCGGGTTTAATGGATTTAAAGCAAATTACATGGATTATCAGGCCCGTTATTTTGAGAACAATACGGATTCCGAAAAAGCCAGGGTGGCTGGAGATACCAACTATGCTTTCAATGAATTGTTGCAGCAAACAGCAGAACATGGTTTGATCGGAACTTTTTTGCTTGCATTGATTTTCATGCTGGCCTTTTCTGTTTCGAAAAGTGATAGTATGACTTCGGAGCACTCTATTAACCGCTCCACAATACATCTTGTTGTCCTTTCAAAGGCCCTGCTCCTATCATTTCTGATTTTTTCTATGTTTTCCTACCCGGTCCAAATATTGCCCATAAAAACCGGCATGGCGCTTTCGCTGGCCTTTTTGTCAGGGAGTTCACGAAAAATAAGTTTGGGTAGGCCAGTCAGCAAAATAACCCGTCAGGTTACCATTTTTATGGCGAAAGTATTGGTTGGGGGCGTTGCCCTTGCAGCCGTTTATTTCGGAGCTGGTTCCCTGAAAAAACAAACCGGAGCTTTAAAAGGCTGGAAATATGCGTTTGCGCTGTATAGCATGGGCGCTTACGAACAAAGTAATGCTGAATACGAAAAAGTCCTTCCGGTTTTGCGATACAACGGCGATTTTCTTACCAACTACGGCAAAGCGCTTTCCATGGCAGGGAAACATGAGGAAGCAATTACAACACTTAAAAAAGCCTTGAAATATTATCCCAACACTGTAGTTTACACGGCTCTGGGCGACAGCTACAAGGCAACAGGCAAAAGCAAAAAGGCTGAGGAGGGCTACCTCCACGCCTGGCATATGAACCCCAGCCGGTTTTACTCCAAATACCTGCTGGCAAAACTGTACGACGAAACTGGGCAAAGGGAGAAGGCGATAAAGGTTGCAAAAGAATTGCTGGAAAAAGAGATAAAGGTGGAATCGACCGCAATTGAAGAGATAAAAGCGGAAATGCAAAAGATGTTGGATAGGTAATTCCGGAATAAAAACCGGAAGAAGACGAAAGAAAAAATAACACCTGTAAAAACCTTGTATGTGACTGATGGGGCGAAGCTGTGGGAAATGGGTACATTTTGTAGTGATAATGCACTAAAAAATAAAACTATTTATTATGAGTGATTTCGACTATTTGAGAAAATTATTTTACCTGACAGAACTGTTGGAACAGGAAAAAACCGGAACTGCCGATAGTTTAGCTGAAAAGCTGGATGTTTCAAGACGGACCGTATTTCGTTACCTTGATGAGTTGCGGACAAACGGGGCAGATATTGGCTATTCAAAAATCCAAAAGAGTTATATCCTGCAAAATAATTTCGACTTTAAGAAAGTTTTTTTGCAAAGTGCTATGAAATGGCACNNTCAGTTTTGGTAGCTCCCCTTTCGGGGAGCAAAGGTAAAAAACAGGTTATTAAGGCACAAGAATTTAAATCCATAGAGGATGAATAAAATACTGATTTGTAATTTATTAAAAATTAAAATATCATGAAAAAATATTTATTGCTATTTATAGGAACGTTATTTTCCTTGGCGGTTGTTAATTATAATATATCGTCAACCGACAAAAAAGTTCATGATTTTACCTTGCAAAACATTAATTTGTTGCAAGCATATGCGAATGGAGAAATGGGAATGTGGTGTACTGAGGGATGCGCATATACCGGTGACCCAAATGATGTATGCTTAATTTGCAGAAGTTGCAGTCTTATGTTTTTTAATAAACATATAGGTACGTCAGG
>LSQX01044221.1_pt1 | contig 13423 bp, 7 predicted proteins | sample 654561 | NCBI WGS metagenome assembly LSQX01 (sample SAMN04489861, study PRJNA283612) | anaerobic digester metagenome | isolation source: 4 biogas reactors fed with cattle manure at either 37C or 55C with and... | place: Denmark: Kongens Lyngby | collected 2014 | reverse complement strand
TCGCCCAGACTTGCAGCAGCCCAGGCAGCTATCAGCGGAGCGGTGAATGACGCTATTGCCTTCACGAATTGTCCCAGTGTGAGCGAACTTGCCAGCTTATCCCCTTTCACTATATTCGATAACAAGGGATTGATAGACACCTGCATCAGCGTGTTTCCTATACCAAGCAAGGAAAAAGATATGAGCATCGATACAAAACTGTAACTCACAACCGGGATCAGCAAGGCTGCAGCCGTTACTACCAAACTCAACAGCACCGTTTTTCTTCGTCCTATCTTATTCATCAGCATCCCCGTGGGAACGGAGAAGATAAGGAACCAGAAAAAAACCATTGAGGGAAAAAGGTTAGCTACCGTGTCCGACAGATCGAAATCGGCTTTCACGTAATTAGTCGCAATGCCCACCAGATCGACAAATCCCATGGCGAAAAACGCCAGCATGACGGGAACCACTCTTAGAAATACTTTTTCTTGTTTTATCGTGTTCATACTATTACTTTATTTTTCCTTGCCTGTTTCATAATCAATTTCAACTTTTTCACTTATAGTTTTTCACTTACTCCGAATCGGATACACATTTATACTACTGATTGTCACTTCTTCATCGCTTTCGAAAGAAAGGGAGTTATAGGGTTCTGTAGGGAAGATGCTGTTGGTCTGCACCAACTCACCGTCGTTTACAAAACATTCCACCGATGCTCTGTCAACAAAAATCCTGATTTGGTAGCTCTTTTTCTTTACAAGAGGCGCTTTGATGGTTTCCGATGCAAAGTTATCAGAAAAATCAACAATTCCGCTTTTCGACCGGTCGATGCCGAATACGCCCTTTTCGGGATCGAAACTGAACACTGTCCTTTCGCCCTTCCCGTTGGCTAATATAAAGCTGAAGACAGAGGCACTGCCGGCCTCAATATCCATCTCTATCTCAAAGGAACCCGTGTTTCCTTCCGTCAGATTGTCTATCGTATGCGATTTGTTGACTGTGAATGCATCTATCTTCTTTGTATTTCCACGTAAAGCATTCACCTCTTCTGCCGGTGGGTTGGCTACAACAAGGTGTTCACCGTTATGTGCCAGCTTCAGCTCGCGGGGCAGCGTACTGGCTCCCTTGAAATGAACCGGCGGGATATGGTTGGCATAGTCCCAGTTATTCATCCATCCGATAAACAATTTGCGTCCGTCAGATTCGGGAATATTGCTCCAGGTTACGCCTGCATAGTTATCACGTCCGTAATCCAGCCAGAGAGGATAAGGGAGTGCGTCGGGTTTAAAAGTTTTTCCATCGAAATCACCGATGAAATACTGTGTGGCGCTTCCGCCATTGGGTCCGCCGGGATTGATACTCACAAAAAGTACCCATTTGGTCTGTCCGTTATATGTGAGAGGGAACAGGTCGGGACACTCCCACACACCGCCGTGTGCGCCTATGCCTTCACCGAATTCGCTGAGTTTATTCCATTCTTTCAGGTTATCCGAGCCGTAGAAAGAGATAGTCTGTCCGGTTGCCAGTGCCATTATCCATTGGTTCGTAGCGTTGTGCCAAAATACTTTCGGGTCACGAAAATCGGGATAGCTCAAATCGCTCAACACGGGATTTTCCTCGTATGTGGTAAATGTACGTCCATTGTCGAGGCTGTAAGCAATTGATTGGGTCTGAATTTTTCCCGCCGAAGTATAGATGGCGATCATCGCGTCATTGCCGAAACCGGCTGTATTGTCTTTGTCAATTACCGCGCTTCCCGAGAAAATTGAGCCGAGAGAATCGGGTGCCAGTGCGAACGGCAGATGCTCCCATGAAACCAGGTCTTTCGATACGGCGTGTCCCCAGTGCATGTTTGCCCAGCGCGACCCGTAAGGGTTGTATTGGTAAAACAGATGATATTCACCGTTGTGATACACCATTCCGTTGGGATCGTTCATCCAGCCGTATTTTGGTGTAAAGTGATAAAGCGGACGATAGGTTTCGCTGTAATCGAATTCGAAGCTGTCGGATTGTTTTATGCGGGAAAAGCCGATATCCGTTTTATTTACGTGTTCAAACGTGAGCGTGACTTTCCTGCCTTTGTATTTCGATACATCGATGGGTACCCAATAGCCTGTTTTCGTCTGTGAAACACGGATATACATCGGTTCACCGATCTTTTCACCATCCACCGAAAGTTGTACGACCGATTCCGGAGCGTTGTCCTCAACAGGTATCAGGATATAATTTTCGGTTACGTCAAAATTTATTGTATTTCCCGCGGAGCAAGCATATAACAGGAATGCACTGCATCCTAATAATAAATGTAGAATTTTCTTCATAACTTTCTATCTATGTGATATTTTTGATTCTTGTAAAGTATAATCAGGGTGTTTCCCAGATTGTTATTTCCGTAACTTTAATAGTTCCGTTGTCCGAGAAGATTGTCCAGGGATTTTGATTCATCTTGTAAATACGGTTTGTAAATGCTGTATTGTTATTCACATATACTACGGCTATTGACTTTTCGATAATAATCTTTACGTCAAAAACCTTATTCTCCGGAACGACAAGTGGGGTAAAGTTCAGCTCTTTCCTGTTTGAACCTGTTTCGTTGTGCATAAACAGGGAAGGCATGTTCCAGCGATTGTTCGGCGTCAGATCAAAGGAGACTGAATATACTTCCGATAAATCATCGCACGCTCCGAAAGAAAACCCGAAATGATCCGATTCCGATGCGTCAATTTTCATCGAGATTTTAACCGGGCCGTTATTCCTGTTGAACAGTGCGTAGCTTCTCCCGGAGGCTTGGGCGGTAATGCTGTATGAGCCGTTATTGCCTGATACATTTCCTTCTGATCTTATCTTTTCGAATTCGACTTTCCGATTGAATTTTGCATCTACAGCCTCAGGTATTACCGGGTATAGATGTCCGTTTGCCTGTTGCACAATCTTATGTGTTATCAATGATCCCGCCCAATCCAGTTCATTGTTGTTGTTTACCGTTCCTCCGGTTGAACACCAACCCGACAAGTAGCGGTTTGTACCGTCACCCGCCGTTTTTGCGGCATAAAGGTATAATCCGTCAAAAGTCTCGTGGTGTCCTGAAGCGTCTTCGCTCCTCCTCCACGGCCCGTCGGGTGAGTCGGCTATACGGTAAAATGTCTTACGGTGTTCATCGCGGTTGATGCGTGAAAAGACCAGATACCATTTATCGCCTATTCTGAAAATGTCGGGACATTCCAGAATTTCGGAATTCGTTTGAATTTCATATATCGCCGGATTATCGGAAGTCGTTGCCATTAAAGGTTCAATCAATGACCAGTTTATCAGGTCGGATGATGTATAGCGTGCAAGCGCCCCTTTTCCGTCTTTGCGCGTAGTAACAAGCATTACATATTTTTCGCGGGTCTCATCCCAGTACACATGCGGGTCACGGAAATTATTCCGGTCAAATCCGTTTGGCGCCTGAAAGGTAGCCGAAGGTTGCTTCGTCCAGTTCAGTAAATCGGCAGATGTGGCAAGCATCACTTTTTCGGCAGGGTCAAGATTGCTGTTGTGCCCCGTATAATAGCCATAATAGGTATTTTCCGCTTTGATAAAACTACCGGTTCCTATCCATTCCTCCTGACTGCCTGTGGCGCCTGCCGGCAGTGCCTGTATAAAGCCGTCAAAAGTGGCGTAATCTGCCGTTCTTGTCAAATAGATGGGATGTTTGTTGGCATTTTCGTAAAGGTAAAACAGGTAGAACCTTTTTTCATCGGCGTTGTAATACGGCATGGGGTCGCCTACATAACCCTGCTCCGGTTTGTAGAATGTTTGGTACATACCGGATTCCTGTGGGTTCCTGCACGTGGTAGACATATCTACGGTCGGCTCATCAGGCTCAGGTTCAGGAGTTATGTCATCACCGCTATTACATCCGGCCAATAAGTGAGAGAAGAGTAAAGCCGGAAGTATCAGTAAATACATTTGTCGTTTCATATACCTGTTTTATGTTGAGTACGTGGAGGACATTATTGCCCTGCCACGTACAAAAATACATATTTTACTTAATTTTTAGGGATCGCTTTCAATTCGTCCCAATACATACGATGTGTCGTGAAAGCTACAGGCTCACCATTAGGATGTTCATGCGGCATCACCAGGATATTGTTAATTATCGCCGTACGATTCTCCGGGATATTGAACACCAATTCCTGCCATTCGCCAAGATGATCTTCAGAATACCAGGCCCTCAACCAGTCTTTGTTGGTTTCACCATCGGACTGAATTTCGATCTGCACATCTCCCGCGACCTCTTTCAGTATCATAACCGAAAAACGGTCGTATTCGGCAGGGTTGATGTTTACTTTATTGTTATTCCACAAAGCTCCTCCATGCCAGCCTTCCCCGGTAACTGCATCCCGTACAAAAGAGGCGCAGAAAGGTGTATTATTGATACCGCCGGTATTTGGGTTAGGATAAGGACTGTCTATGGTAACCACTAAGCCGTCCCAATGCGGGATTATATTTTCGCCGTTGTAAATAAGCAATGGCAGTTTGGGTTCTTCTCCCGGGATCACGGTCACGGAATAGGTGAATGTTTCTCCCTGATAAGCAAGTGTGTAGGTGACAGGCGAAGTGAAATCAATAAAACTACCCGGCTCAGGCGATATCACGGCGCCGTCTGTGTACTCTATCACAGGGCTTAGTTCAGTCACGTCCGTCCCTTCCGGAAGATAAATCACGATACTGTTGTCGTCCTGATTGATGATACCGTTCCGGTTTCCGATACGGAAAGAAGTGATCTCTGCTTTGATTTCCATCACCGTTACCCGGTACGTATTGTACAGATTGCCATTGAATACCCGGTATTCTATGGGGGTATTTGCTGAAAAAGTGAAGTTCTGCGCTTCACCGGAAGCCGGTGATACTGTTGCGTTCGCGGGTAATGTGATGACAGGAGCCACAGCCGACAGGCCAGTCCCTGAAGGCACCAGAACGGTAATCGTTCCATTGTCGTTATTGATGATCCCTTCCACATTATTGACTTTGAATGAGAGGATATCCACATCAGCCGTCAGGTCGAGTGAATCACCTTTGTCGTCATTGCAGGCAGTGAAAATGCCGCCTAAGAATATGATGAGCGTTAAACTTATGTTTTTTAATGTCTTCATACGACTCAAATTTAATTTTTTCGTGTGATATGTAGCCTGTTACCGAAAAAGCAGCAGGCTTCCTATTTGACTATTTTAATATCCCGGATTCTGTTCGTACATGAACTTACTCAACCTGATTTGCGCTTCGGGGATGGGTAGGTATTCATGTTGATTCGCATTAAATTGTGCGGAAGAATAATAGGGCCTGCGCATTCTTTCTACGTTATAATACTGATTCATGACTTGTTCGGCAATTCCCCATCGTACAAGGTCGAAGAAACGGCCGTTTTCCATTGCCAACTCCAGGCGGCGCTCCCAACGCAAAGCCTGGCGGGCAAAAGATTCGTCCCATGTGCAGTTTATACCGTCCCTGTATATGTCGATATTCATTCTGTCTGTCGCGTAATCAACAAAAGCCGTACTGTTTCTTGCCCGCGTGCGCACCTGGTTGATTAACGGCAATGCTTCCGATGACCGGTGTAGCTCAATCAGCGCTTCGGCACGCATCAGCAGTACATCGGCAAAGCGGATCAGTATACGGTTCTTCGAGTTGGCGTAAAAAGGCACCATAGGTACAAAACAATCGCAATCGGGATCTACATTTTCTTTCAGCGAAGCATAAAAATAGTAATCTGCAGGGTTCCGGTTCCAACTTTCCTCATAAATACGATCGGAATTGTACTTGTACGGAAGACCGGGAATGGCTACCGTATGAAAGAGCCGTGGATCGTACTGTTCCTGCGTACTGTACTGATCCAGCGTATTGTAGTTTTCGAGCGGCAATCCGTTTCCTGTCGTACGGAAAGCATTCACGAGACTTTGGCTTGGTTTATTGAAATCGCAGCAACCCAATCCCATCGGTACCGAAAGCAAGTCTGAAAAATTCAGGCGTCCGAATCTTGTTCCGTCGTCTTTAGAGTATTGAACCGAAAACAGCGCTTCGGGGCCATTCTCATAACTTCCCGGCAGGAAATTGAATGCGAAATCAGGCTCCAGTGTATAACCCGACGAAAGTACGATCTCCGTGTTGTCCAGCACTTTTTGCAGATCCGCCTGATCGATACCGGTTACAGCATGCTTTTCAGGATCATCTTGCCGATAGGCTTTATACAGGTAGGTTTTAGCCAGATAGGCTGCTGCGGCTGGTTTACTGGCACGTCCTGCTTCAGCTTGTACATCCGGTAGGTGATCGACGGCATACTGGAAGTCATCGGCTATTTTCTGCCATAACCCATCGTTGGTCAATGCCCTGTTGGAAATGGTCTCGTACTCATCCACCGGCGTATTTTCATCCACATAAGGCACATACTTGAACAGTATTTTTAACAAAAAGTAAAAGTGTCCGCGCAGGAAACGTGCTTCACCCAATTTCTCCTCTTTGTTATCAAGGTTTTCGGCTTCCTGTATGGCGCGAATAGCGTTATTGGCACGTGAAATGGCGATATAGCATTGAAACCATAAGCGATCCACTTCGCCAAAATTCGGCATTATATTGTTCGACACTTCAAAAAAGTGAAACACCTGTATATCCTGTGGGCCGGAACCTCCTTTATAAGCATCGTCCGAGCGGACTGTCCCGTATGGCCACAGGCTGAGGGGGACATCGTAATGGTCGTTGCCCAAAGCCGAATAGGCGGCTGTCAATAATCTTTCCGGGTCGTTTACCTGATCGGAACTCAATACGCCCTTGGGAGTTTCATTCAGAAAATCGGCACATCCCGACATAAGAACGACGACTACAACTATTGAGATGATTTTATTTAATTGCATATTATAATAATGATTTAACATGTGTAACGATAAAAATTAAAATATTACGTTCAATCCTACAGTCCATGTGGTAGGAATAGGATAACCCCAACCTGCGTTTTCGGGATCTACTCCCGTAAAGTCTTTTGATTTCACGGTAAACAGATTCTGTCCGCTGACGTAAAAGCGCAAACGGTTCATTTTCATTTTTGAAACAATATCTGCCGGTAGCGTATAGCCCAGGGATAAATTGCGTAGTTTCATGTACGAACCGTCTTCGATGAAATAAGTCGAAAACCGTCCTTCGTCGTTGGTATTGATCGTTTGCAAAGCGGGGATGGTTGACCCTGTGTTTTGCGGCGTCCAGGCATCCAGCAGGCGTCTTCCCTTGTTGGAGTTGACATCATCGACACTCCAGAAATCCGTCTGTGCTTTGAGCCAATTGTGTACATCAATCCCCTGCACGCCCTGGAAATAAGCGGTAAGGTCGAAACCCTTGTACTGAAGGGCTATATTCAGACTATATGAAAAATCGGGATGCGGACTGCCTATCCATGTACGGTCTAAATCGTTGATCTCATTATCTTCGTCATTCACGTTTTTGTAGCGTATGCGTCCGATACCTTTACCCGTCTGATTCACATGTGCATCCACTTCTTCCTGGTTTTGGAAGATACCATCGGCAACATAACCGTAGAAAGAGCCTAAAGGACGACCGAGAATGTTGTCACCCGGACGACCGCCATAAGAGTTTTCTACAGATTCGGGCAGATAAGTGACCTTGTTTCTATATGCCGAAACAATTCCGGTAATGTCGTACTCCAACCCGAACGAAGTGCTGTTTTTGTAACCTGCGGAAAAATCAAACCCCCGGTTTTCCATCGAAGCGCCGTTGGACCAACGATAGCCTCCTTCACCCACAATACCGATATAAGCGGGATTGATCAACATATCTTTTGTAGCCTTGATATACCAATCGATAGAACCGTAAAGGCTTTGGTTGAAGAGTAAGAAATCCAGCCCGATATTGGTCTGTTCGGTAGTTTCCCATTTCAGGTCATCGTTTTCGGTCTGGATTTTCCGGTATCCTGAAGGCAGATTGCCCGAACCCGATCCCGCAAGGTCGTATGCCGTACCATCTATGATATTCCAGGTCGGGTCTCCGATACCGTATTCAGGAACGAAGAGCGCGTAAGTCGCAAGATTATCGATACCCTGGTTTCCTGTCTGCCCCCAACCGAAGCGTAATTTCAGGTCGGAAATGTAGTCTTTGGTATTTTCCATAAAATTTTCTTCCGAAATCCTCCAACCGGCTGTTACGGCAGGAAAAGTGGCAAAACGGTTATTTCTTCCGAAGCGGGAAGAGCCATCCTGCCGGATAGTAAACGAGGCAAGGTAACGGTCGTTATAGGAATAGTTGGCTTTTCCGAAATAGGAAAGCAGGGAAAACCCTGTTGAGCCACCGCCAACAGATGCGGTTCCGGTACTTACGCCGGGCCACATATATTCGGGTGTTTCGATGGCAAAAGCACCTTCTCCCGAAGTATAAGCGTTAAAGTTTATGTCGCCTTGCCGATTCATTTCCACACCTGCCAACACATCAAACCTGTGCCTGTCGATTGTTTTCTGATAAGTGGCGGTATTCGACCATGTCCATCTCATCCAATGGCCCTGCTCCATATTTACCGCCGTATTGTCGCTGTTCATGAAGCCCGAACGATAGGAATGTACCATATGACGTTTATAGAAATTGCCGTAATCAATGCCATAGCTTGAGCGAAAGTGTAAATCCCTGATTATTTCCAGATCGGCATATGTATTTCCGAACAAACGCCAATAAGCGTAGGCGTTATTCCGATTGTCATAAAGCAGGCGCATGGGATTATGGCGGTCGTTCATGCCTCTGGAGGGTCCACCCCAGCCTTCACCGTCTATCGTGTGTACCGGTATCATGGGTAATGCCTTTAAAGAAAGGTCGAGGACATCGCCCGGCGCCTGTACTTCACTTGTCCTGTTCAATGTGAAATTTTCACCGATAACCAACCTGCCGTCAAACAATTTATAATCGGTATTGATACGTGCCGAAATACGGTTGAAGTCGGTATGCTTAAGCGTTCCGTCGTTGTAAAAATACCCCAGGGACAAAAAGGAACTGCTTTTTTCTGTAGCCGAACTAAGAGACATGTTATACGATTGGATCAACCCGGTTTTGGATATTTCATTAAACCAATCGGTGTCAGAAGCAAGCATTGTCCGGTCATTATCAACATATTTAGCCAGATAAATATTATTGAGTTGGGGGTGTCCGTTGGTATCGTAACCCCAATCGAAGCTGTAACCGATATTGTTGCTGTTCGGATTACCGCCTCCGTTTACCGATGCCTGCCACAAAGCCTGTCCGTATTCGCGCGCATTGAGCACCTCCATGCGGTTATTAAAATAAGTGCTCGTGAGAAAAGCATCGAAAGTCAGTTGGATTCTTCCGGCCTGTCCCTTTTTGGTAGTAATAATGATAACCCCGTTGGCGGCACGTGAGCCGTAGATACTTGCAGAGGAAGCGTCGCGAAGAACCTGAATACTTTCAATATCGTTTGAATTAAGCTCGTGCATACCGCCTTGCGTGGGTACACCATCAATAATATAAAGGGGATTCTGGTCGCTGTTGAGGGAGCTGATGCCGCGAACACGCACGGTAGCTGCTCCGCTCGGATTGCCATCGGCGCTGATGGTCATACCGGGGACACGTCCCTGAAGTGCTTTCATCGGATTGTTCTCTGCAACGGACAATATATCTTCCACGCTTACCACCGAAACGGCTCCCGTTAAATCAGCCTTACGCCGCGTGATATATCCTACCGCTACTACTTCATCGAGCAACTGCATATCTTCGGTCATTGTGATATTCAATACCGTTTGCCCGTCAATAGGTATTTCTAATGTTTCAAAACCAATGTAGGAAATAACCAATACATCGGTTCGACCCGCTTCCAGACTAAAGTTACCATCTATATCGGTTACGGTTCCCACGTTTTTTCCTTTTATAAGGACATTTGCCCCGATAACAGGCTCCGAATCGGTAGCGGATACTATGTTTCCCCGGATCGTAATTTCTTGTCCCCATGATAAAAAGGGGAGAGCCAGGAAAATCAATAAAGTCGATAGTTTTTCTAACATCTTCTTCATCTCTGGTTTTAAAATTAAAATTATATATATAGACTATGCTTTTATTCCTATACATTCGTTCTGAATAAAGAAATAGATTCTTCCGTTTTATAGGGGAGGGCTTAAATGCAGAATGTGTTTCATCGTAAAGAAAACAGTATTCGCAGGATGATGATTCCCCTGATATATTAAAATGGTAATAAAAACAGTTCGCCTTACTTCACAATGTTATGCTGTTATGCTCACAAATAATTATTGTTGAAAACAGGTTTTATTTCCGGGTACAATGATAGATGCGGAGCCTGGATTTGCCAATAAAAAATGTAACGAAGGCTGTCAAATTTGTAAACGAAGAGTAAATAAACAGCCTGGATTTCAATGATGATACAGAAATGTAACAAAAATGATAAGGAATAGAGGTTGTTCCCGGGGCTGTTTTCAGGATTTAGGAGTGTGTGTGGTATGAATTCCGCAAGTGCGGTTACTTTTTTTCCATGTATTCGGAAGGAGTCATGTTAAAAACGTCTTTGAAACATTTCGAGAAATATGCCGGAGAGGAAAATCCGGTCTGATAGGCGACCTCACTGACGGAGAAACGGCGTTTGTCAAGTAGTTCCACAGCTTTGCTCAGTCTGAAGTTGCGCAGATAATCAACAGGTGTAAGTCCGGATATCTCCTTTATTTTCCGATATAGATGAACGCGCGAAATATTCAGTTCTTCACTTAGCTTTTCTACTGATATATCGGTTTTTGCATACGACGTTTCCAGTAGCGAGATAAATTGGGAGATAAAGATTTCATCGCTACTGTCAATTTTCTTGTTATTTTCGATTATCGGAATGCCGCCTGTTTGCATCGTCTGCATAAACTTTTTCTGCAAACGGCGGCGTTCTTCGAGTAAACGTATGATTTTTACTTTTACATAATCTATATGGAATGGCTTGCGGATATAATCGTCAGCTCCTTCGGCAATACCATACATTCGCTGGTCTATTTCTCCCAATGCTGTAAGAAGGATGACCGGGATATCCGACAGTACAGGTGAAGCCTTGATTTTTTTACATAGCTCGAAGCCATTCATCCATGGCATCAACACATCACTCAGCACAAGGGTTATGTTTGTCTGCTTTTCCATAAGCTGCAACGCTTCCAGGCCGTTTTCTGCCGTCAGCACCTGAAAATTTTCCGAGAGCTCTTCCGAGAGGTATTCTCTGATTCCCTGATCGTCCTCCACAATAAGTATCGTATAATTGTACTTCCTGGCTGTTATCTCCCTTGTTCTTTCAGCATCAATAATTGATTCTGTATCAGATTCCAAAATCTTGTTTTGGTTTTCTATTATACTATATTCAGGTAAATGGTGTTTACCGGTAGGAATTTCGATGGTAAATACCGTTTTTTTATTCGGATCGCTTTCCAAGGAAATTTTACCACCGTGCATCTTCACAAATTCCTGTGTAAGATGTAACCCTATACCGGTACCTGTCTTATTGTCGCTACTATCTGTATAAAAACGATCGAAAACAAGTGGCTGCTTATCTTTGCTTATTCCAGTCCCATTGTCACTTACAGTTATCGATATTTTTTCGTCATAACAGTGCATATCCACTGCTATTGTTCCGTTGTCCTGCGTAAATTTAAAAGCGTTAGACAATAGATTCACCAGTATCTTCTCCATCTTATCGGCGTCGAACCATAATTGGGCAGAAGGTTTGTTTGAGGTGAATGAATAGTGTATATTTCTGGTTTCGGCCAGTTCGTCGAAAAGTGATTTCACGGTTGTGGTGAACGAGACGATATCTTTGTTACTAATGTTGAGTTGTGTTTTATCACTTTCAATTTTCTGAAAGTCGAGCAGTTGGTTAATGATCCGGGTCAGTCTGTCGGTATTTTTTTTCATGCGTGTCAGATCGGCAAGTAAAGCCGGATCCTGCACGTTTTTGATCCATTTCTCCAGGGGGCTGACGATCAGCGTGAGCGGGGTTCTTACCTCGTGCGACACGTTCATAAAAAATCGCACTTTCTGATCGTTTACCTCTTTAATTTTTTCATTAAGAATAATCAATTGCTGTTTCTGATGCTCTATCTCATCGTTTTTCAACCGGAGCTGACTATTCCTGCGCTTTATCTTCCTGTTGATATAAAAGATATAGATCGAAAAAAGGAAGAGCAATCCAGCCAGCAAAAGAATAAGAATTAAAGAATGCCGAAGTATACTGAATTCGTTTACAATAGATTCAAGGTTTTTCCTTTGTTGCTCTATTCTGTTTTGATAATTAATGAGTTGGTCGGATTGTAATAAGAGGGTCTGCGCCGTAGGCTTGTCTATAATTCTCGTGCCTTCGAGGATATATTGTTTTTCTACAGGTTGTCCTGTGAGTATCTTCATAGCTACCTTGATGACTTCATCTCCACCGGTGGGATAGAGGAACGATGCGTCGATCCGACCATCGGCAATGGCTTCTAATCCCGCATCCTTACCGAAAGCCCCGTCAACTCCCATTATTTTTATTTTCGGTATAAGGGATGAATCCCTTTTGATAATTGCTTCTCTGGCACCTATCGCCATCACATCATTATGGGCATACACAAGATCGATGTTTTCATAGCTCGGCAGTTTTTCAGTTTCATCACGGGCAATCTCACGCCGCCATTTCCCTTCTATCGATATGATGTTGAAACCCTTCGACTTGTCCAACCCATCAATAAAACCCTGATGACGCTCTATGGCGGGAGAAGTAGTTTTTGTCCCCCATATTTCAAGGATGGTAGCACTGTCAGGTAACAGGGAACTGGCATGTTGTCCTGCCATCTTCCCAATCTCATAACTATCGCCACCAACGTAAGAGGTATATTCGTCGGAATTTATTTTCCTGTCGGCGATAATCGTGGGGATACCCGCCCGGTACGCTTCTACGGCAATCGGAGTAAGGCTGTCGGATTCATTGGGTGAGATAATAAGCACATCCACCTTCCTCTTGATCAATTCCCTGATCTGGCGGATCTGCTTCTGATTATTCTCCTCCGCATCCATGACAATGATATCAATATTTTCATAATTCGATACCTCGATGTTCATTTCCACCATCATGGCCTGCCTCCATACATCGTCCATCATACATTGGGAGAAACCTATAGTATATCTTTTTTCGGTGTTATCCTGGCAAGAAAGTAAAAGTAGCAGGAAAAACAGAACTGAAATTATGCTATTAAATTTATGCATATAATTGGCCGATTAAAACAAAATGATATATATTCTGGTTTTACACTGCTCCTGGGATGTTATGATACAAATTTATAAAATAAATTATTATAATTCAAAAACTTTTCCTTCAGCGGCAAGCTCAGTGTTAGGGAATACAGCGACAGCCTCTTTTAAAAGGGTTCCCAGTTCATTATAGCGGGAAGAA
>LSQX01230890.1_pt2 | contig 13424 bp, 9 predicted proteins | sample 654561 | NCBI WGS metagenome assembly LSQX01 (sample SAMN04489861, study PRJNA283612) | anaerobic digester metagenome | isolation source: 4 biogas reactors fed with cattle manure at either 37C or 55C with and... | place: Denmark: Kongens Lyngby | collected 2014 | reverse complement strand
CTACATCGTCGGCAACGCCCATAATGTCGCCTTCTTTGTGGGCCACTACGACCTCATCGATGTACCGGTTTAGTCCCGTGTTCCAGACCGTATTGGCCAGGTCGAATATGAGCTTTCCGCCTTCGGGGTTTTCCTTCGCGAAGTTCAGGGCCGCCTCCATGTATACGGCGTTGTCTTTTGCGGTGGAGATGTTCTGCCCGCCGGGATAGACGTTTTCGCCTCCCAGTCCCCACATGAACGAGATCAGGTTTTCTTTACCGAGCCTCCGCTCGAGCATTTTCCATGCCACGTTGTCGCTGTCTCTTATCGCTTTTTCGCAGAGTTCCCGGATGGTGAAAGTGTCTCCGTCTCTTGCCGTGTACTGCATGGTGCCCGCACCGCTGCGCCAGTCGCGGTCGGAGTAATAGGTAAGCCTTTCGTCCCAGGAGAGCTTTCCCTGGCTTACCAGGTTGCTGGCATAAAGGACCACGGCCACCTTTACCGTGCTCGCAGCGGGTATGGCGGCCTTTTCGTTCACTCCGAAGGTCTTCCCTGAGGTGAGGTCCTTGAAGTACACTCCCCACTCGGCCGTCTGGGACGCGACCCATTCTTCCACCTGTTTCCTGAGGGGCTCGTAGTCGGGATCCCAGGGTGGAGCCGATTCAAGTTTTTTCATGGTCTCGCTCAAGAACTGGGCGTACTCGGACCTTTGTCTGAAGACCCGCCAGATGACGCCGGTCCCAGGCACTGCGTTCGGTACCTGCCCGTTTATCTCAAACACGCCGAAGTCTACAATGTACATGCTTCCATCGGGTCCGAACTTCACATCGATGGGATGGTTCAGCCCGGAGAGGTTCCTGCCCGCCGGCTTGCGGCTCCGGTTGTAGGCGAAATCCTCCACTTTTCCTGTGGCGAGGTCGAGGGTCACGACCTTGCTTCCCGTTATCTCGCCGACGACACCGGTGGCAGGATCTCCGGCGCCGAAAGCGGCGATAAACATCTTGCCTTCTCCGTCAAACCCTCTAGGAGCGAAATCGAACTTCATCGCCGCCGTGTGGGGTTTGAGGGTAGCGAGGGGCTCCTCTACGGGCGGGTGTTCCGCCATGAGGAAGGCCGTGGCAGCGTCTTGGGCGGAAGATCGAAACCCCATGTCGGTGATTGGGATACCCGCCACGTAGTCGGGCCATCCGTACCAGCCGTCCCGGACGATCTCGTACACGACGTCGGGAGCGTTGGCCACAGGCCTCACTCCCCGGTCGTCATACCCTTGGTCGATGGCGATGAGCCTTCCCGACGGGTCGAAACGAAGGCCAAACGGGTTTCTGAGCCCCCATGCGTAGACTTCGGGGTCTTGTCCGTCCGGCCTTACCCGGAGAACTACGCCGCTTGCCTTCAGGTTGCCGGGGATGACCTGTCCGGGAGATGTGGGAGTCCCGAACGGTGAAAACCCGCCCGTGACCGCTTTGTCGGCAGGGTTAGGCGTCCTGAGGTCTACCGCCTCGTAGTTTCTGCCGGTTAGCTTTACATCTTTGGCCGGCACATCATGGAGGTCCGGATTGTCCGTCACCCAACCGAACCGGAAATTGTCGTCGCCGACGACTCCCGAGTTTGTCACGGTCCCGTTGCCTACATAGACCCAGCCTTCTTGGTCGAAGGCGATTTCTCCGGTGTAGTGGTCTCCTGAAGGCAGCTCCGTGAGAAGGTCGACGCGCGCGCCGTCTCTTATCACAGAGAGAGTGCCTCTGTGGGCTACGTACATCTCACTTTCTCTGAACTTCACATCGGTGGCGGGGGAATTGAGGCCGTCGACCACGGTTGTCGGGGTCCCGTTTTCAATGCGCAACACCCTGCCGGGCCCCACTTCCTTGGGACCGTAGGCGTATCCCGCTTCCAAGACGTGCATCCTGCCTTCTTCATCCCAGGCTATGGACGTAGGGAAAGTCAGCCCCGTAACCACGGGTTCTATCCTGTAACCGCCCGGGAGCATGACCTCGACCGTTTCTTCCGCTTGCAGCGGGGTGAACTTCAGTGTAACGATGGACACCACGACAAAAGCCGCAAGGAGTAGGATCAAGAACAGCCTCTTCGTCATTCTGCTCGCCGCCTTTCAGGGATTCTCTCACGGAATGCATGAAAGACCTCGCCCAGGACAAGTCCGTAAGCCAAATACGCGGCCAGCACCTTGCGCCACCTGGAGGCGAGGGTGTACTGGGGAGGAAGCCCGATCCAGAGTGGGACCAGGGTGAGCGGCCCTACAACCCATGCGATCAAGCCCGTAATGAGGCCGCCCGCCACCGCGCTCCCTCGCTCCGGGAGGAGCGCTCTGGCGACGAAGGCGAACGCTACGCCGAAGATGAGGGAGATGATGAGGTGGGGAATCCACCCGGTAGACGGATTTGGCGGGAGGGAAAGGAGGAGGCTGAGCGGGGCGAGTACCCACATAAGCTGCAGCATCAAACCTGATACCAATCCTGCCACAAGGCCGGCGAACACTCCGGCGTACAAGGTCTGTCCCACGCCTTGATCCCTTCTTTCGAGCGAAGATTAGCCGGAACTTGGATGCGTCCTTACTTCCCGTTCACGTCTAGTATTGAGGATTTGGCTTTGGGTAATGCCTTCTTCAAGAAGATGCCTGTCTTGAGGGCGCAAGGTTCGGGGTGTTCACGGCGCCGGAGCCCCGGCATGAGGTGGTGGGACCTTCACGGGTGTGCCTTGTGAGAACGGCTCCTTGCGCTTTTTCTCTTGTTCCTGGCTCTTAGGGCGTTTTCGAGTCTACCGGACAGGCACTCGCAGGCGATTTCCAGGACTTTATAGGATATGTCCAGGTGTTTCTGAGTGATGGCCTGACCGGGGTATTCGCGCAGGTAGATTCCCGGATGAATCAGGTTCCGGATGACCCTTACCACTTCGATGTAGTCGCCTACCTTGGCATCATGAGGGTCAAGGTTTTCTATTTCCCTGTGGCTTGAGGGAAGCCAGCCTAAGTTGCGGGCTATAAAGAGCAGTTGGGATAATCCCCATTCCCTTCTCGGTCTCGACAGCTCTTTGGCCCTGGACTTCCGCTTGAACTCGGCCACTTCCCGTGCGAAGCACTCTGCCATGGCGAGAAGGGCGGCTTCCAGAGCCGATGCCAAAAGGACGCAGCTTGCCAAGTAAGCACCGGATTCCCTGCAACGCTCCGCTTCATCTCTGTAGAAAGTAAAAAGGGCTATGATCTCGCAAAGTGAGGTTACGCTTCCTTTGTCATCCTCCAACGGATGGTTCCCTCCGACAGCCTCCTTGTCTCCTATCAAGTTTTTACAGTGTATAGAGGACTATTCCTATGAGGCCAGGGCCCCCGTGCACGGCAAGTGTCGGACCCGCTTCTCCGACTATGAGTTCTTTGACGTTGAGATGCTTCTTCACGCGCTCTGCGAACGCTTTGGCCGCCTCAGGCGCGTTGGCATGGATTACGGCGACAACGGCAGGCCGCTTCCCTGCGACTCCGTGGGCAAGTTCCAGCAACCTCGCAAGGGCTCTTGGGAAAGTACGGACCTGGTCTACTACGCTGATCATCCCGTCTTTGATTTCGAGGACAGGCTTGATGGACAAAAGGGATGCAAGAGCGGCCTTGCCGCGGCTTACCCGGCCGCTTTTCCGCAAGTACTTCAGGGTGGGTATGGCGGCGAACGCAAAGATGCGGGATTTTAGCGAGTCAAGTCTCGCCAGTATTTCGTCTTTCTTAAGCCCCCTCAGGGCGCACCGGGCTGCTTCCAGAACAAGAAACCCTACTCCCATGGAGACCGATCCCGAGTCGTAGACCGTTATGTTTGCCTCGGGGACCGATCTCGCCGCCAGCGAAGCTACCGAGAATGTAGCGCTGGCCGCAGACGCTATGTGGATAGATATGATGTCCTTGAATTTCTGTGCGAGCCTTCGGTACACTTCGACGAAGTCGCTGGGAGGAGGGGCGGATGTGCTGGGCATGTGAGGTCCGTCGAGCCTCCTGTAGAAATCACCTACTGTGAGGTCGATACCTTCTTTCAAAGACTCATCGCCTATTTGCACCCAGATGGGTACCAGCGAGATACCGTATTGGCTCCTAAGTTCTTCCGGAATACTGGACGCGCTGTCTGATACGACGGATACCTCTGGTTCGGCCGATTCGTGTGTCATGTTGTTAGCTCCTTTGAATGGGATTTCTCCGGGAAATCCTGCACTTCCTGCATAGAGACGAAGGTAAGCTGCGCTATCGCATGTTGGGACAGCGGGGTGAGGGTCTTGACCGCGGATATTGGTATATATTGCCATATACCGTGTGCCCGTGGTACGATCCTGTCATGCACCGTAGGCTTGATATCCTCATCTACATCGTGTCCGCGGTTTTCCTGATCGGCGCCTTAAGCATCTGGTGGCAAGGGGTACGGCCGCCCGGAGCCTCCGGAGACTTGGAAGTCCTGGGTCCCGTTCCTGGCACGGAAGTACCGCCACAAGGAGAGCCCGAGCCTCCGGAGGAGCCCGCGACCGTAGTAGTGCACGTAGGAGGGGCAGTCAAGTCCCCCGGCGTCTACCGCCTGAAAGAGGGTCAGCGGGTCTATGAAGCGGTTGCCCTGGCGGAGCCCGAAGAAGACGCCGACCTTGACCTCTTGAACCTGGCGGCGGTCCTAAACGATTCCCAGCGCATAATCGTACCCAGGAAGGGGGAGGCTCTACGCCCCGGCAACGACCCGCCACCAGTTCCGGGAGGAGGATACGGAGCGGGATCGGGTTCTTCCGGCTCCGGCACAGTTACTCCGTCATATCCCCTCAACGTGAATACTGCTTCTCAAAAGGAACTCGAGACGCTTCCCGGGATCGGCCCCGTCCTTGCACGTGCCATCATCGACTACAGGGAGAGATGCGGGCCTTTCAGGAAACTTGAGGACCTCCTCAATGTCTCGGGGGTAGGCGAGAAGATCTTAGCCAGGATATCCGATTACCTCGTGGCGCAGTGAACGCTCCTCATCCGTTCTCTCTTAAGCACCGGGAAAATGAACCATTTTCCTCAAGATTGCCCCGCGCTAGGACCCGGAGCACTCAGGCAATGACTTGTTGACAACCCGCTTTTTGCCTCACTATAATATCCCTCGGTTAGCACTCGCACCGCTTGAGTGCTAACAACAGGGTAAGAGCCCACAACTACCTTCAAAGGGGGTCATTCTTGGTGGTGTTGAAGCCTCTAGCTGACCGCGTGGTCGTGAAGCCGATCCAAGCGGAAGAGAAGACCAAGGGAGGTATCGTTCTTCCCGATACCGCCAAAGACAAGCCGCAAGAGGGCGAAGTGATCGCCGTCGGCACCGGCCGGATCCTTGACAACGGGACCAAGCTTCCTCTCGAAGTCAAGGTCGGCGACAGAGTGGTCTACTCCAAGTACAGCGGCAGCGAGATCAAGATCGATGGCGAGGAGTACCTCATCATCCGTGAGAGCGATGTTCTCGCCATAAGGCAGAAAGACTAGCCGTTCTTAAGGGGCTTCCCGTTACGACTATCTAACTAGGAGGGACTAACTGAAGTGCCCGCAAAGATGATTGCGTACGACGTCGAGGCGCGCAAAGCCCTCGAAGCCGGAGTCGCCGCCGTAGCCAACGCGGTGAAGGTAACCCTGGGTCCCAAGGGCCGCAATGTCGTCCTGGACCGCAAGTTCGGGTCTCCGGTAATCACCAAAGACGGCGTTACCGTCGCCAAAGAAATCGAGCTTTCGGATCCTTATGAGAATATGGGTGCCCAGCTCTGCCGCGAGGTCGCCAGCAAGACAAACGATGTGGCAGGAGACGGGACCACCACCGCGACGGTCCTTGCCCATGCCATCGTCCGCGAAGGCATGAAGAACGTAGCAGCAGGCGCAAACCCCATCTTCCTGAAGAGGGGAATTGACAAAGCTGTCGCGAGGGCCGTCGAAGAGATGAAAAAGATGGCCATCCCGGTCGAGAGCAAGGAAGACATTGCGAACATAGCCGCCAACGCAGGAAACGACAAGGAAATCGGCAGCCTCATAGCCGATGCCATGGATAAGGTGGGTAAGGACGGAGTCATTACCATCGAGGAGTCCAAGGGAACCGCTACCACCGTTGAAGTTGTTGAAGGTATGGAGTTCGACCGCGGCTACCTCTCGGGGTATTTTGTCACCAATACCGAGGCCATGGTGGCCGAGCTCAACGACCCCTACATCCTCATCTACGAGAAGAAGATCTCTGCGGTCGCCGACATCCTGCCCCTTCTTGAGAAGGTCGCGAGGAGCGGCAGGCCTCTCTTGATTATCGCCGAGGACCTTGAGGGTGAGGCGCTTGCAACTCTCGTCCTTAACAAGATCCGCGGCACTTTGAGTGTCTGCGCAGTCAAGGCTCCCGGATTCGGAGACAGGCGCAAGGCCATGCTGGGCGACATCGCGGTCCTGACCGGCGGCCAGTTCATCTCGGAAGACCTCGGCGTGAAGCTGGAGAACGTAGAGCTCGATATGCTTGGCCAGTGCGCCAGGGTCAAGGTCGCCAAGGAGAAGACCACTATCGTCGAAGGTAAGGGCTCCAAGGAGGATATCGAGGCCCGCATTAACCAGATCCGCAAGGAGCTCGAAGAAACCGATTCCGATTACGATCGCGAGAAACTCCAGGAAAGGCTCGCCAAGCTCGCAGGCGGAGTCGCCGTCATCAAGGTCGGCGCTGCTTCAGAGACCGAGCTCAAGGAGAAGAAGCACCGCTTTGAGGATGCCCTCTCGGCCACAAGGGCCGGTGTCGAGGAAGGCATGATCCCGGGCGGCGGCACTATTTTCATCAACGTAGCACCCGTAATCGATGAGCTCGATCTAAGCGGCGACGAGAAAGTGGGCGCCCAGATCGTGAAGAGGGCCCTTGAGGAACCGCTCAGGCAGATCGCCTACAACGCAGGCCTTGAAGGTTCTGTCATCGTCGAGAAGGTAAAGGCCGAGAACAAGAAGGGCTGGGGCCTTGAGGTCGTCTCGGGTGAGTTCATTGACCTCGCCAAGAACGGCGTAGTCGACCCGCTGAAGGTCGTCCGTTCCGCTCTGGAGAACGCCGCTTCGGTGGCGTCCATGGTCCTCACCACCGACTGCCTGGTCGCCGAGAAACCCGAGAAGGAGAAGACCCCGCCGTATCCGCCCGGCCCGGATATGGATTATTAAGGACAGCGGTTTAACCATAAGCAAGGCCCGGGAGGTTAGCCTTCCGGGCCTCATCATCTGCCTCTCGGCGATTCCCGCGTCACCTAGGGATGGCACACGTCTATGCCCTGAACACCTCCGCAGGCGGAGTCCTTGCTGCCGTTCTCGCGGGATGCAATCCTCCTAGGGCGGCTGAAGCCGTTCCTGCCGCAACTGCCCACACGGCAAGTCTTGACATGGTGTCGAACGTAATAGGCACAAGCGGCTCTAGTAGTCTTAGAATGGGACAAGAAGCGACCAGTCCTATGACCGAGCCAGGAAGGCAGATGCCCAACGCTTCCCTAAGGTAGAGCTCCATGATATTTCGTTTTGAAGCCCCGACAGCCCTGCGGATCCCTATCTCCCTAGCCTTTTCGGTCACCCTAGCCATCATTATCGCGAACACCCCTATGGCAGACAGGGCAATGGCCAATATCCCCGTGAGCCCGAACACCTTGGTGAGTTTTGCCCGTATCTCGTCCATTCTCTCAACGTACCGCAAGTACTTGTCTACCCGTGGGGGAGCGAAGAGCGGGTACTCCTCTGCGAAGTGCTGCTTAGTTTTCTCGACCAGCGCCTCTGGTTTCTCTCCTTCTCTGGCTTCCAGAAGGATCTTCGAGTTTTCGCAGAACCGGCTGGCTAAATCTGGGACCGACAACATCGATAGGGGCGGTATGAACACGCTGTCCTCTCGGTAGAAAGACAAGTCCAGTACTCCCTGCGGCCTCGGCTTAAGCACCCCGACGACGGTGAAAGGGACGGGGCTGCCAATGTGAAGCGTCTTTCCTACGCAGTCTTCTTCGCCAAAAATCGATGCGGCCAGTCTGTGTCCCAGCACGCACACCGGGGTTCTGTCGTCTTGGTGAAGGAGAAAACGCCCCGATGCCACCTCGAACCTCCTCAGGGAAGCGAAACTCGGCGAACAGGCTACCACGGAGACGGCGTGGACCTGATTCGAATCCGGCAAAGCCACGGTGCTCGCTATCTCCTGAAACCACGCGGCGCGGTACGCTCCCACCGCTTTCGCCAAGTTGTCTGCAAGGGACGGATCCATGGGGAGAGGGGGATGTGAATCGCTGGCACTTGAACCTGGCTTGGACACGGCCTCCGGCGCACGGCCCACGCCTTGCGATGCTAAATGCTCATTCTCAACCAGCACAAGCCTTTCACCTACTGACTTCAGGTAAGAAGCGACCTTTTCTTGAGTGAGATAAGAGATCCCCATCATCACCACTACGCCCGTAACCCCGATGGCCACCGCCGCCACCGCCAGCGCGCTTCTAACGTCGGCTTTCAGGTGCTTCTTGCCGGGTCTCCAGGCAAAAGCGTCCCTAACTGCTTGGATAGGTGAAATCCTTGAGGAAACTATCGCGGGGTAAAGCCCCGCCAGAACCATAACCGGCACGATCACTGCCACCGCTTTCAGGATTGACCCGGGACTGAGGAGCACAGCCTCTCCGAACCACTTCTCGAACAGGCCGCGGACGCTGAACGCGAGGCCGAGGCCCAGAGCGATTCCCGAGAGAGTAAGGGCCACAGTGCGACCTAAGACTTCAACTGCTATGTCTATCCTGGCGGCTCCGATACACCTCTTTATGCCTATCTTCTTTCGCAGGGACACAACGTCCAGAAGCAGTAAGTTGGTGGAGTTCATAACGGCGACGCCCAAAACCGCCAGCCCGGCCGCAACCAAGCCGCCGGTGGAGTGTTCCTTCACAGTGCCGTAAACAAGCTGGGCGATATCGCTGAAGGATATATAGATCTTTCGCTGGTCATCGTTATAGGCTGAAAGAGCGGTTTCTATTTCAGCCATAGCTTCCTCCACCAAGCCCGGCTTGGGCCTGACCCAAAAAGCCACTCCTGGATATGCGACGTCACGTTCCGAGATCCGATTTGCTCTTAGGAAAGAAGCAGCAGTGTCATTGATCTGAACCGGGTCAAAAAGCGAAAGTGGGACATAGAGAATCCTGTTCTCGAAATCGAAGGTGCCGTTTGTCTGTTGCAGCGCCAGCGACCCAACCACATGGTAGTCCATTCCGGTCATGGGGCAGTGGTAAACTTCTCCCACTTTGACCAGGCCTGATTCGACCAGACTCGCCCCGGCGACGGCGACCGGCAGTTTTCTTTCCTCTTCGAGAGAAGTAAAAGTCCTGCCAAGATTAGTCTTGAGCCCTCTCACCGAGAAGTAGTTGCTTGTTACGAACCGGATAGATGGGACGAACAAATCCGGGAGATCTATCCCAAGTGTTCCCTTGCTGTAGGCGGCTATGTCTTCTGCCGACGGAACGCGGTCGCGTATTGTGGCCATCTCTTCAACGTCGAATAGGTTCCAATTCGGTTCATACTTTCCTGACAAACTCACGTTAAAGACATCGCCTGCGGCTTGCGACACTGTAGCGGCCAACTCCATCTCGAACCCGCGCTCGACCCCAAAGACGAAAGCCATAATGCACGACGCTGCCGCCAGGCACGCAAGGATCAGCGACGTCCTTCCGCTGCTCTTTCTTCGGGCTACCCTGTACACCTTTTTCCCTCCATTCATTCAGTCAAAGGGAAGGGAGGGGTCCTGAACAACTTGCGATAACCCCATCGATTATCTGCACAACCCGCCGTGCCTTTTCGGCTACAACCGGGTTGTGCGTGACGACGACTATGGTCCTTCCGCTTGTGTTGATGGAGTCGAAAATGCCGAGGATCCGGTCTTGAGTTGCAGAGTCTACATTTCCGGTGGGCTCGTCAGCCAGCAGGAGCTTCGGATTGTGAACGATTGCCCTCGCTATGGCAACTCGCTGCTGCTCCCCGCCGCTTAGACTCGATGGGTATGCCCGTGCCCTCTTGGCGAGTCCAACTGATTGAAGTGCCTGGACAGCCCGCTCGGTTCTTTCCCTCTTGGTTACGCCTGCATAGTAGAGGGGAAGGGCGACATTGTCCACAAGGGTCATGTCGCTTATGAGGTTGAAAGCCTGGAATACGAATCCTACGAAAGTCCTTCTGAACCGGGTGAGCTCATAATCACCGAGGGCTGGCAAGTTGCGGCCGGCCACTACGCATTTCCCGCTGCTTGGAGTGTCAAGTCCTCCGATGATGTTCAGGAGAGTCGATTTTCCCGATCCCGACGGGCCGGTCACGGCGACATAATCGCCCTCGGAGATGGTAAGCGAGACGGATCTTAGGGCATGGACCGGCTCTGATTCCCCCTCATAGACCTTGCTGAGGTTCTCCAGCTCGATCAAGCTCACCATATGCACCTCCCAAGACTGTCAGTGTTGTGCGCCGGCTTTTTGCCTCCTGTTGATTGTTCCAGAAGGTCTACGTTTACAGAACTTCTGTGGGCGTAATCTCTGCAGCTTTCGTTCCGACGCAACTTGAGGACTGTAAATTCGACCTAGACCAACTATTCGTTATGATATCGATTGTTCCTGTACGCAAATATACTGCCCCCGGTCATCTCCTACTGCGACAGTACTGTTACCGGGTTATTGGTATGCTATTGACCTTGAACCACTGCTTTCGGAGATACAAGGACGCAGTTATTCAGGCAAGGGGGAACACTGCTGCGCAACAGGTAGACAATGCGGCTACAGTTATCCCAGTCTCTCAGCTCACTGTCTTGTCGCTGGATTCTGGACCTTGCAGGAGCAATAGGGCCGACAGCAGTAGGAGCGATCTTCCCACGTAGTCTTGCCTGCCTTCTCTGTCAAAAAACGGAGGCACAATACTGAGCTGCGAACTAAAGCGGCGGGATGGATGGCAACACTGGAACATTTACGGATCCCATACGTCTAGAACGGGGAGGATCCTAAGGCATTTTCGTAAGTACATACGAGTACAGAACTGGAAGAGGTTCGCCTAGAATCGGGGAGGAGACAGCATGCAGCGATTTCCGGTGAGATGGGCAGTAATCGCGGTCATAATCCTGGCTATCGTCGGGCTCGGTTATTGGGGTGTCAAAGCCATGGTAAGCGAAGGCGAAGCCAAACTGGTTATGGCCACCAAGCCCGTGACCATGGGCGATATTGAGGTTGTCGTATGGGGCTGGGGAACGCTCACGGCCAAAGAAGAGCGGGATGTAATCACCAGCGCCGAAGGCGTTGTGAAAGAGGTGTTTTTCGAGGCGGGCGACCCGGTAACCAAGGGACAAGTGCTTGCTACCATAGACCCGGGGACGCTCTCTATGTCCATCCGGTCCCTCGAACTTGAAATTGAAGGTGAGAGACTGGAGCTCGCGCGCCAGTTTGGAGTCTCCCCGGACCAGGTTGAAAACGTTGACCCGTCCTCGGCCCTCATAGTGAGGAGCCCCATGAGCGGCACCATCTCGGGTTTGGCTGTCGACGCAGGTTCCACTGCCCAGGGCGAAGTGTGCAAGGTAGTGGACGACAGGCGCTTGATCATCAAGCTGCAGGTGCCCGAGTTCGTGTATAACGCCGTAAAGGTCGGCACTCCGGCGGCGTTTACGCCCAAGAGATTCGAGGGGCGCGTACCTGGCGCCGTCACAAGGATCGACTCGGTACCTGTTAAGACCGACCAGGCCTACCTCTACAATGTATGGGTTGAGATAGGAAACCCGGGTCTTCTCAAAGTCGGCGATGAAGGCACGGTGGCTTTTGAGGCTCCGGGAATTGAGTACCAGCCGTCGGCCAAGATCACGTCTTTTGGCGCCCAAGAAGCGGTTACGACGGCGGTTTCGGGAAGAGTCAAGTCGGTGTTCGTGCGGGACGGTCAGTGGGTCAACGAAGGGGACCCCATACTTGAGCTTGAGCCGGGCGGGGCGCTGTTCCAGGCCATGACCCTCCAACTCAAGTTCAAAGAGAAACTCGCGGAATTGGAAGACAAGAAGGCCATGCTTTCAAACTTGAGTGTGATCTGTCCCATGGACGGAGTGGCCTTCGACAAAAACATAACCGTCGGTCAGACCGTCGGCAAGGGAACTCGGGTAACACGGGTGGCCAACTTCCAAGAGATGAACCTCATGCTCAGGGTCGACGAGATAGACGTCCCTAAAGTCCAGGAGGGGCAAGAGGCCCAAGTCATGGTCTGGGGACGCGAAGGACAACAGTCGGTACCCGCCGTCGTGAGCAAGATAGGGGCGAGCGGCGACTTGAGGGACGGATACTCGTCGTTCAACATCACCTTGTCGGTCCAAAACCCCGGCTTCCTGAGGCCCGGAATGGGCGGCGAAGCGCGGATCTTTGTCTCGAAGAAGGAAGGAGTCCTACTGTGCCCCGTGGAGGCTTTGTACAAGGAAGACAACAACTGGTTTGTTGACGTGAAAACCGGTGAGAACGAGAGGACTCCCGTGCCTGTTGAGGTCGGCGCCATGAACGACATGTTCGCCGAGATCATGAGCGGGCTTACCGAAGGCCAGGAAGTCGTGGTCGGGATGACCAAGGACCCCAACGATCCCTCTATGGGAGGGCCCGGGATGGTCATACGGAGGTACTAAGATGGGCCAGTCCGGAAAGGAGGGATACGGGTGCGCACGCTAGACGTTTTCAAGGTGTCCGTGAGGGGACTTACCGGCAACAAGATGCGCTCGGCGCTCACGATGCTGGGAGTCATCATAGGAGTCGCTTCGGTCATCGCCTTGGTATCGATCGGTGAAGGTGCGAGGCGCGACGTCATTGAGAACTTCGAGAGCATAGGGACCAACATCCTCAGGATGTATATGCAGAGGTGGGATGCCCGGCTCACTATCGAACAGGTAAGCACCCTTAAAGAGCGTGTTCCCGACATGGAAATGGTGATGCCTACGGTGAGCTGGGGTGCTCAGATCACTTACGAGGGGAAACAGCGCTGGGCACCCACCATGGGTGTCACACCCATATTCCCGAAGATCCGGGAACACGAGGTGTACATAGGCAGGTTCTTCACAGACGTTGAAATGGAGATAGCCCGTCCCGTGTGCGTGTTGGGCTGGCAGGTGGTGCAAGACCTCTTTGCAGGCAGAAACCCCGTGGGGAAGACCATCTACATGGACCAGAGGCCATTTCAGATAATCGGCGTCATGGAGGAAAAGGGCCAGAACCTGGGGGAAGGCGTAGACCACATGATCCTCGTCCCCCTCACGGTAGCCCAGCGCGGCCGGGGCACCAACAGGGTTGACGAAGTCTTCATGAAGGCGACAAACAAGAATACGGTCCCCATCGTAAAGGTTACGGTAGAGCGTATCTTCGAGTCTAAGTACGGTGAAAACGCCGTCTACGTGTGGACACAGCAAGAGATGCTTGACCAGCTTCAGGCTTCTACCAGGACCATGACTCTCATGCTTGGAGCC
>LSQX01000477.1_pt1 | contig 13424 bp, 30 predicted proteins | sample 654561 | NCBI WGS metagenome assembly LSQX01 (sample SAMN04489861, study PRJNA283612) | anaerobic digester metagenome | isolation source: 4 biogas reactors fed with cattle manure at either 37C or 55C with and... | place: Denmark: Kongens Lyngby | collected 2014 | reverse complement strand
CACAAATCAAAGAAATTATAGCACATCTCGACACACCATAATTCTAAGTTTTTAAAAACGTGCAAAATCGTACAAAAAACGACAAAAAAGCACAAAAAATAACAAAAACAGGCAAAAGTGATACAAGCCTGTTTTTTTTTGGTTGGAAATTGCCAAAAAAATAAAATGTTTAATAATTAAAAACTTATAAAAATGAACGAAGAACACATTTCTAAAGCTATTAGAAATCAATTTAAATTTAAACTTGAGAATGAATCAGGTAAAACAGTAAGAGTTGCTCTAATTCCCGCTTATTTGCAAAAAATGAATGTCATAACAGAAGATAAAGATGTGGTTATTAGCAAAGAGGCAAACGGGGATCTTAAAACCGAAAAAATTGCAATAGTTAAGGGCATAACCTACTCGAGTCCAGAATTGCTTGTGAACAAAGGTTATCCTGTTGATGTTGTGTTGGCAGATGAAACAGTTGCATTTGATGATCCAACTAAAACTCTTATTATGTCAGCATCTGATCCTTCAGTTAAAATTGAAGACTTTTTGAATTACATCAAAACCAATCCTACCCCTCTTAAAGGTATAACTATAATAGCATCTAATAAGATGGCTTTCGAAACAAGTATGAAAGTTGCGAAATTGAATCCCTTTGGCAGAGAGAAAGAAGAACAAATTGATTTAGGTAGATTTTTCAACAAATTTCAAAATCAAGACGACAGAATTGATGTGTCATTCACTGGTTCAGAATTGGAATTAAGTGATGACTTATTGTGGACAGTAAATGTGCCAGCTGGTGTTACTATGGACTTTTCACTGTATTTTTAATTAGTTATTAATTTTAAAATAAATAAATAAAATGAAAAAATTTATAAATGACAATATTGTTTGGTTTGTACTTGGAGCAGTAATCTTAGGTGGTTTGGCTTTATATAAAGTTACAAAGAAAAACGAAGAAGAAAAACCAACCGACAAACCAACCGACAAACCAACTGAAACAACAGCGGGTTAATGATTATTTTTCCATAATTCGAGGTTTATATACATAATTGAGTTAAGTTAAATTAAAAAGCCTCTTATTGTTGCAATTAGAGGCTTTTTTTAAAAATTGAAGTTATGAGAAAGAAAAATTATTACACAGGCGGTTATACAGGCAGTTTGGACTATAGTAATAGCGTGTTATTGGGAAACAAGCCTTTTAGTTCTGTTTTTGTAGGCGGTTCAGGCTCAAACACTGGCAACACCAACACAGCAGGAGGTACTGCTGACGACAAAAAAAACAAAGGCGATTTTTGGAAAAATCTTGCAAATGTTGTGGGTGGTTTATTTGGTGGCGGTGGTAATAATCAGCAACAACAAACCTATGTGCCACAAGAAGCACCAAAAGATAAACCTAACTACGGTTTAATAATCGGCATCATCGTGGCGGTAATTGCAGTTGGTGTAGGTATTTATTTTATGACAAAAAAATAAATTTTGAAATGAAAAATGTAGAGTTCACAACATCTAAAGAAATAGGTTTAAGTCCTGCTATGGTTCACATGGATACAGGGCTGATAAAGTTGAATAGAGATGTTTGGGATAACTATGATGATTTTCAAAAAAAATTTATTTTAGAACATGAGCTTGGACATTATCTAATGAATGAGGATAGCGAAATAGAAGCTGACCAGTATGCTTTACATAAAGTTTATAAGACCGAGCCAAACTCGTTAAATAAAGCTATCGGCACGCTACATAAGATAGGCATTAAAAACCCAGAGCGACACAAGGCATTAGTGGTGGAAGCCTTAAAAATTGATGCAGCCGATAATCACAATAAGTTGGCATTAAAAGAATTAGAAAAATTAGGAATAAGTATGAATAGAAAAAGAACAATGGGCGACAGTCCTTTTATCCGCAGAAAATTTGCAGCCGTTACAGGCGATGAAGATGTAAGCACCAACACTAATATCAATAGTGCTGGCATATCTCTTTTAAGAGAAATTATGAAGCCAAAAAAAAGAGGGATAGAAATTAAAGACTATTACATCTCGTTTGAGGCGATTTCATTGGTATTAATTGCAATTGCTATTTTTATGTTAAGTAAAAAATAATGAAATTAAAGAGAAACATATCAAGCGCACCGTTTAATGACTTTATAAGTTTTGCAACTGGCAATTTGCATGGAATGTCCCCAAAACATTATGGGGATTTAGCCAAACTTATAGTTGGTATAGAAAATGGTAATGGTAAAAAAAGACTGCGAGTATATATAGGTAAACATGTTGCTGATGGCACTTATTCCACTGTTAAATGGTATTTAGATAAGTATTTTCACAATTATATTAATAATTATGAAAAACACTTAAACAATGGATATTTTACTATTATAAGTTCAGGTGAGGGTAGTAGAAATGTTTTAAAAGCTATTTTAACCGACATCTATGAAAGTAATTTGAGCGAAAAACCAAGCGACTATACTTCAACTAACAGCGGTGGCGATAATCCACCACCAAATAACGGCGGTGGCGATAATCCACCACCAACTAACGGCGGTGGAGATAATCCACCACCAAATACTGGTGGCAGTGGAGATGATTCACCACAAAAAAACGACAACACAATGATATTGATTTTAGGGGTGGCGGTTATTGCAATAGTTTTGATTATAATTTTAAAGAAAAAGAAAGGTTAAGAGATGGACCCAGTAACCATAAGTGCTATAGTGTCAAGTGTAGGTAGTGGTATCAAAGAAGCTGGTAATACTATATTGGGTGTAATTAAAACAAAGGAAGAAAATTATACTCAAAGAGATAGTCAGCGTTCTGGTGCAAGAACCACTACCGCAACTACAAGGGGTATTGTGTTGGCAATTATTGTAATATTTGTAATGTTAATGTTCTGGCAACTGGCAAAAAATTAATGATATGGCGATAATTTATAAAGATACAACAACTACAAAACGTCCAAGCTCTATACTTGATACAATTTTAATGGGTCGTAGAGAAAGGCAATTGAGAGCAGAACAAGGTTATTATCTCGAAGCTGATGCTCTACAAGCTGGCGTTGACAGTAAAATGGTTACTGCTGTTGTTTTTGTAGTAGTTGCCGTTGCTGTTGCATTTATTTTTATTAAAAAAAGTAAAAAATAGTGAAAACAAAACAAAATAAATCAAATAGCCCCCTAATTCAACCAGTCAATTATATGAGCTGGTTCGAGTTTTGGCACCCAAGACGTGCAGCTGCACTAAAAGCGGAACAAGAGCGATACCTTGCGGAGTTAGCTTATAATAAAGAGCAAGATGAGTTAGAAGCTGACACCTCTGTTAAATTAACCGATATGGATAAGGAAGCGGCTTTGATTCGTGCTGAAAATCAAAAATATATAATAGTGGCTATTATAGTTGTGGTAATGACTTATTTGGTAATTAAATTTATATAAAAATGAAAAACGATCAATTAATAACAATAATTATAGTTGCAGCAATTGCGATTGTTGCTTATTTGTTTTACAAACGCACAAAACAAAATGGTGGGGCGACTACCTCCCAGCCTGACGACAGAATTAAAAGACTGTTGCAATTTCCAAAAGAAGTAAGAGAAAAATTTTGTGAAGTGTATGATATGTATAAATGGGCTGATGAAACTGGAAAAATTGATTTACGCCAAGAAATGGAAGACGAAGGAGTAAAAATGTCTTATGAGAAATTTTTGTTTGACAAAACCATTTGGGACATGCGTGCTAACAGAAAAAAAATAAGTCATAATGACGGCTATATTCTAAGTATGTACACTATTGATGAAATTAGACAATCTTTAATTTAAAATGAAAGAAATTTTTGCAAATAAATACGTAAAAATAGGATTGCTTGTCGCTATTGTTATAGTTGTAATTGTAATTATTTCGCAAGTGGTAAAACTTCTGAAAAAAAGAGATAGCTTATCACGTGGAGCAAGACGAGAAATCGATAAAAGCAAGTTGAATTTTACAGAAACGGAGTACAAGACAATGGCGGAAAACTTATTTGAAGCCATGACAGGAATAGGGACAGATGTAGATAGTATATATACAACATTGTCGAGATTAAAGTCGCAAGCAGACTGGTTTAAGTTAATAGATGTGTACGGTGTTCGTGAACATAGCCAATCTTCATATATGGGGTTTTGGTCGTTTACAGGGAACTTGGTAGAGTCTTTAAACAATGAACTTTCAAGTTCGGAAAAAGCAAGAGTGTCAAGCATATTAGCAAGTATTGGAGTAGTTTTTTAAATTAAAAATGTATGAGGTTATCAACAGTAATATTAATTATCATAATAGCAACTATTATAGGAGTTGTGATTATTGCTACAAGTGCTGTTAAAGCAGTTGGCGAAAATCCCGACATAATTAAAGCGGTTGCGTTAAAAGGTATGTAATATGGATAAAAAATTTAAAACAATATTAATAATTCTTCTTATAGTAGCAATAATCGGCATTGTTGCTTATTTTGTTTTGAAAAACAACAACGAAGACGAGAATAGTTATTCTGAAAATAGTGATGCTGAAGAAATTCCTGTTGATACTACTAATAGTGGCAATAGTGGCTCAATAGGTATTTTTGACAAGCCTAATTCACACCTATATCCAATTAAAAAAGGCGTTATAAATTCAGAGGTAGAACTGTTTCAAAAAGGTTTAATTAGAGCATTTGGTAACGATTCTTTAGAGGGCGGAGCTGACGGCAATTGGGGTAGTAATACAGAGAAATTAGTAACGTCTAAGCTGCCTGTTAATGTTTTTAAAGAAAGAGGCGTCTGGGTAGCGCTATTAAACAAGGTAAAAGGTGTTCCAATAAATTTAAAAACAATTGGTAAATATAGAACTCATTATTTGTTCCCAAAAGCATAAATAAATATGGCAACAGATTTACAGAAAGAAAATAGAAAGTTTATAAAAAAATTCTCCAAACTTATTATTTACGGTACGTTTGGCACTACTCTATTTCCTTCTGTAAAAATGGCTCAATCCTGCTTAGAGAGTTATTACGGCAGGGCTACTATTAAGAACGCAAAAAATCTTTTTGGAATTAAAGCGGCTGGAGAACACACCCCATATTGGAAAGGTGCAGCTGTTAACGCTGATACAAAAGAAGAATATAATGGCGTAATTAAGCCTCAAAAATCTGATTTTAGAAAATATAAAAGCTTTGCAGATTCTGTAAAAGACCATACTTATTTTTTAAAACAATACGCTCGCTATAAACCAGTATTTGAAGCTAAAACTCCAGAAGACCAAGCGAGAGCTTTGCAAAAAGCTGGTTATGCTACCAATAGCGAATATGCAAGTAAATTAATCAATATAATTAACACTTACGATTTAAAAAAATTAGACAAAAAAAAAGAAACTATGAAAACAGTTAGAATAATTGTGGCAAGCCTGATTATACTGGCAGTAGGTTATTACATTTATACAGTTATAAAATATTAGTAAAATGAAAAGTAAAAGACCATATTTAATTACGATTATCGTTTTAATAATTGGCTTCCTTGCTTACAAGGTAGTTCAGTTGTATAAATGGTATAATACGCTTGGTGTATTACCTAAAATAAGTTTTAAAAAAATTGACAAAAACAATCTTATTTTAGATTTAATTATCGTACTTGATAATCCTAAAGGCTTTTCTTTAAGCATTACAAGACCAAATATAAGACTATACTTAAATAATAGCCTATTAACGTCTTCGGACTATAGTTCCAAAAAGGTAAAGATATTACCTTTTGCAAAGACTGAAATTCATTACGAAATTTCAATACCTATTACAACTACCTTAATTAAGGAGATTGCAACTGCTGGCGTAACCACAGTTGACCAGTTGCGAGCTGGTAATAGTGAGTTAAAATTAGGATTAAACCTTGAAACCCATGCACACTTTGAAGTTTGGGGAATACCTAATACTTATGTTGAAAAAACAAATATTTAAAAATTAATTATATGAATATAGATTGGTTAAAAAAGAATTGGATAATAGTTGTATTAATACTTGGCGTAGCGTACTATTTTTTTGTGTATAAAAAACAAAATATAGAGAAAGTAGATGATGTTGTTGATGATAATCCAGTAATTGGAAGTGGTGGTTATGTTACTTATGGTCGGGATGTTAATAGTGATCCTAATGAAGAACCAACGTCTGATGTGGTGGGTGTAAAACCAGCACCATTTGCTATTACGGACATTATAACGCTGGAGTTGATTAAGGAGGGCTTTAACAAACAGCCAGCAATTTCAGCATTTTCGCAAGTAGACAAACAGTCGTTATTTAGCGGTAAACGACACAGAAGATAATGATTAACTGTAAGAGTATAAGCGTTTTGATTGGTGCAGTTAGTTCTGTTGGCGTATATTCTGCTATCGCCGATATAACAATGGCGACTGGCATTGCATTTATAGGTGGAATGGCTGGCTACGTTGGCAATTATTTTGCAAAAAAAATAGTAATAAGCATAAGAAAACGAAAAAATAAAAATGCAAATAAGAACTAAAACAACTATTGGCGTAGTTGCCATAGGTGTAATTACTGCTATTGTAGGCATTGTAAATAAAAATAAGTTCGTCCATGTTAACGAAATGCCCAAGTCGAATATACATGTAGTTATTTTGAGCGGGCATGGCTCTATTCAAGACGGCAAATATCAAACACAAGGCAAACAGTCTCCCACTTGGGAGGACGGCTTAAAAATCTATGAAGGCTACAGCTGTAAACTCTTAGCTTTAGATTTATCGAAAAAACTAAATGAAAATCATATTGATAATACCATAATCAACAACTATAACACAGACTTGAGCTTAATAGATAGAGCTAATAAAATCAACGAATTATTTAAGGTTAACAAAAAAATCGTTGGAATAAGCCTGCACCACAACGCACAACCTACCAACAATGCCGATTATACAGATTTTGAGGGTTTAAAAGGTTTTACCAGTACGTCAACAGGCGGAGCTACTGGAATTGAAGTCTTTACTTCCGTTGGTAAAACCGAAAGTGATAACATTGCAGATAATTACATCTTACCCGCAATGAAGCGAAATATGCCAAACCTGCATTTTAGAAACAACGGCAAGGCTAAGGAACAGAATTTTTATATATTATCAAAAACAAAAAGTCCGCATATACTTATAGAATGGCTGTTTATGACAACCTATACGGACTGCTTGATTATTGCAGATGATTATTATAGAGGGGCTTATGTAAACTCCATAGTCGAAGGATATATACTGTATAATAAAAGTTTAAATTAAATGAGAACAATAAGCATTAATCCAAATTTTTTTGGCAAATATAATACACAGAAAGAATTGTTTAAAAAAGTTTTAGACTTTGTCAAAAATGATTTAGTAGGTCAAAAAATAACAATAAACCTAAACGACAAACAAATGGAAGTTGAATTAACTTGGCAGGGTTTGAAAAATGATTTATACGAATATCATCAACCTTATATTGAAAAATTGCTTTCATTTTCAAAATTGCCTACAATCTTGCGTAATAGCAAATTTATTATTAAGGAATCTGAAAAAAATCCTAAAAAACAAAGAGATGTAAAGGCAATTTACAAATTCTTAGGTAAAGTGTCTATTTTAAAAACTGATTATGATGTTTTGATAATTATTAAAGAAACTTCCAAAACTTTTATTTACGACCACGTATTAATAAAAAATAACTAATCTTTAGCTGGAAAACTGGAGCCTCGCAAGAACATCCACCCTATTATTCTAAACATTAGTTATTTATATTGCAAATATAAGTCAAATTTTAACAAAAAACAAATAAATTTCAATAAAAATGAAAAAAAATATAATAATAACAATATTTTTAACATTTACACTACTTATAGTGTCGTGTAAGCCTCAAAAAAACATTATTAAAAATGAAGTTAAAACAGAAGTAGATAGCACCGTTAAGAATGATATTATTGTTGAAAAACTAATAGATAGTGCAAAAAATACAACGCAAAACACAATTATAAGCTCAATTAAGCATGATTTTTCAGAGAAAGAAATTTTTATTAAAGAATATTCCACTCCAGACAGCTTGGGAAATCAATTTTTACAAAAAGAAATAAAAATCCTTACAAACAATAGAATTACAGAAAAATCTGATAAAAATAAAGTAATAAAAGATAGCATTAAGGTTCAGCATCAGGACAAGTCTATTGACAAAACAAAAATAGACTTTTCGCAAAAAACACACGAAAAAACTAAGGAAAAAACAATTAACAACACTGCTATTATAATATCTGCTTTAGTTTTGGTATTTTTGGGCTTAATGGTTTGGCGATTTTTTCCAAGATAATCACTTGTCCCATTTCTTCATATACTCCGACAATACAGGATTAAGGATTTTAGCATAAATTTTAGTTGTACTTAAATCCTTATGCCCTAACAGTTTTGATATAATTTCTATTGGAATACCTAATTCAATAGAAATAGTCGCAAAAGTATGTCTTGCTACATGACTGGTTAAGTTTTTATCTACACCTGCGTAAAGTGCTACTAATTTTAAATAATGGTTATATTTTTGATTAGACGGAATAGAAAATATCTTATCATTGCTGTTTTTTTGTTTATCTAAAATTGTTTGTGCTTTATTAACGATAGGAATATTGACTATCTCATTTGTTTTTTCGGTCTGTATTATAATAAAATTATTGCGAATATTCTCCCATTTTAAAGCTGCAACATCAGAATATCTTAAACCAGTATAGCATTGAAATAAAAAAACATTTGCAATCTTTTTAACTACATCTGGAAACGTATCAACCTTTTCTTCAATCAGTGCGAGTTCATCAGCGGTTAAAAAGGTTCGCATTGTTTGAACGTATTTAGTTTTAAAATTTTTATATGGATTTTCGTGTTTATATAAGCCTAATCGAATTGCTGTATTTATAAGTGCTTTTAAATCTTTATGATTATCCCAAATAGTATTATTGGCTAAACCTTTTAACGACCTATCAAATTCTTGAATTTTTGTTAGACTTATTTCATTTATAGTAATATCGTCTCCAAACAACGCTTTTAGCTTATTCTCTAATGTACTATACCTCAAAAATCTCGAATAAGGTAGTTTTTCGCAATGAAGTTTAATAATTTCACTAAGCGACACTTGAGCTTTGTCAAAATACTTGTTTTCAAAAGTTTCAAAATTAATCGGCTCTCCAAGTTCCCGAAGCTCTAAGTATATATCATTAATCCTGTTTATTTCTCTAAGGATTATTCTGTTTATTCTATCCTTATCAGCTCCTTTAACCTTTTTCGTTTTTCTACAAAAATCTTTAGGATAAATAAAGATTTCTAAAGGATAACGTTTTGTTTTCCTATCTATCAAAACTTGAATATAAAGTTTTGATTTACCCTCTTTATTTATGTGAGGATTTAAAAATACCGATGTGCTAATTTTGTTTACCATAAAAAAATGTTTGGTCCGTTTTTGGTAAACAAAAATACTAAAATCTATCAAAAAAAACAAATATTTATCATTTTATTTTTAAAGAACTTATTGTTTTTCAACATTTTACTAATATTTGTTATTTTTACAAGTGAACTAGGGAGGATATTTCAACACCCCACCCCGCAATACTTTTAATTTCTTTGGTACGCTTTTTAAAGGATTTGGCAAACATTTTTACTTTTTTCTATACAATATTGCACAACGGTCTATAAGTAAATTTGATAACTTAAAGCCATTATCGCTAATACTTTTACTACCTATGCCATCGTAGCCCATATATAAATGAGTTACACTATAGGCATTTGAAACATAACTAAGTAATTTTCTATCACGCTTTACAGCTGCCTCTTTGTATTTTTCTATCGAGGGACGACCTTTCCCTTTTACAATATCAGGAAACACAGCATTTAAAGCTACTAAACAACCACTCCAGAGAGTATTGCCCGCCATTTTTACATATTTACTATCTTGATATGAATCTACAGACCTATCATATTTGCCATTTTCTTGCAATAGTTTCTTAGCATTTGCCACATAACGCTTTGCTTCCTCTATAGGATTTGTCTTTACCGCCGTTGCCATAGTCTTTTTATTTTTAGTTTTCTGCAAATTTAATAAATTTTTCATTACTAATTTACAGAAAACTAAAAAATTTCATCTTATTACTTTTTCTTAAACGCCTTACCAGCTTCTTTTACACACGTTGTCCATTTTTTATTAGGATTAGCTTTACGAATTTGTTTAGCTTTAGTCATTATTGACTTTCCCATTGTTGCAAGTTTTGCATTCGATTTTTTTGTTTTTTTTACTTTTTTTGCCATTTTCTTAAAATTTATTTTGTTTTTAAAAAATTATTTATTATCTTTGTACTGTTTTATTATGTATCCATTAACCCAACATTATTAAGCCCTACATAATTGCTTAATAAAGATGTTTAAGGAAAATAGTAGTAGGAACTATTTGAATCTTGGGTAAGTTCTCCATAATAAAACTTTTTTATTTATATCACTCGATTTTCTTGGTTGAGCCGTTTTAACTTCCCAAAACTCATTTTGCAAAGACACTAATTGTATAACGGCAACGTTTGAATAATTTTCATTATAAACAACTAAATATAACCCTCCATCTCTCCCTTTCCTTATTTGATTAAAATTAGTAACAACAAATTTTACAAAATTAAAAGCACTTATCCCCAACTGTTCTAATTCTTTTTTGTGATTTTTATTTATATGTTTTATATAATTTTCAGATATATAAATATCAGCACATTTAACATGTATTTTTCTCGCTATACTTTGCTTTAACCTACCCACCTTATAATATGGGTGTCCCATATCTGCTTTTTTACCTTTTGCCATATTTATAATTTTTTAGTTAATCCTCGCAATCAACAAAACCTTTTTAAACACATTGTACCACTTTTGCTGTTTTTTGTGCTTTTTTGTCATTTTTTTCTTTCGACTTTCGACTTTTAACTTTCAACTTTCAACTGCTCGGCGTTCCAAACTCCTTATAAATCCTTTCCACATCTTTCGGCAGTATAGTGTTTCCAACCCTCTTAATCACAATTCCATTCTCTGTCAACATCTTTTTAAATGTCGCCACACTCACACCATACTGGCTTGCTAAACTTTTCAAATTTGTACACTTTTTACTCATAATATTTCCTTTTCAACTTTCGGAGCGATTTGCACAATTTTAAACATCTGTCCATTTTCAAAAAAAGCTACAAACTCCGTCCATATTTTATTTACACTATCATAAAACCTTATTTCGCCTGTGTAATTCGTTTCTTCTACCTCCCTGCCCTCGCCCCAGTTGTTAATTAGCAGTAGCTTGCCGTCTTTGTTAATAACCAACGTATCAAGCGTGCTATAATAGCTCTTAGTTTGCCACCCAGTTTCATGCTCTTGTAAATCTTCTGGCAAAAACTTTTTATCAATTTCTAACTCATCAAACATTCCCATAATAATCTATTCTATACGTTTCTTGTCATTACACCTAACTGTTATTGTGTTTTTTCTAATTATCATTCTTACGCTTTCATATCTTCTTCTTAAAAACGCCAAAGACGCTCTTATTGAACTACTCACACATTCAAAACACAAACTTTTACATGTTTCATCAGTTTCAACTACATTATCTATAATTGTACGCACCCTAACAACCTCTGCGTTGTTGCTTTCACATAGCTCACATTTTTTAACACTATCCATAACAATCTTTCCTGTTTTCCATGCACGAAAACATGCATAATTATTAACCACAAAAAACTTTATCCATATCAATATCGTAAAAATCGCAAATTGCACACATTCTAACAGCGATACAATCCGTTTTCAAATTGCACTTATAAAAACCTTTTGCATCAAGGTAATCCTTAATCAATTCCTGGAACTCATCAATATTTTGTGTGGAAATAAACATAACTATATCATTATATTCTTCTCCGTCAAACTTCTCCCACTTCCATTCCACATCACACTCTTTTATAAACTTATACAATTCTAAATCTGTCATAACTCTAAATTTTAAATTAATACTAAAAACTCAACACTAAAAATTCTTTCAACTTTTAACTTTTAACTGACTTGTATGTACTCCGCAAACACCTTATCCACCCCCACACCATAATCCTTAGCTAACATACACTTCAATTCTTCCATTAACTTCATATCCGAAAATTCCGCAATCCTAACCACGTCCAACAACCTACTATTACTCCCGTATATCATAATCTTATTAACAAAAACATTTTTCACAATTCTAAACTTTAATTTCTTTTAACTTTTAACTTTTAACTTTTAACTCAATTCCTCAAAGACTTACTTGTAAAATCAATCGTAACCGTCTTCTTAATCAACCTATCAAAAGCACGTTTGCCATACATCGCATACAACGCTTCATCACTTAGATTAGTCGTTACAAACAACGCTTTGTTGTTGTCTTCAGAAGCATTTATTAACCACTCTACAGGATTAAACTTCTCGCCGTAGTTATTAACTTTCATTTCAACACCAATTTCGTCAAGCAAAATATGCCTGCGTTGACTAACTTTATCAAAAACAGTTTCGTTGCTTTCTCGTGGATTTATTATCTTGTGTAAATCGTAGCACGACACTGGAAACACTTCCAAATTTCTCAAAGTATAAACAGTAGGAATTATCTTTTTCAAAATAATACTCTTTCCAACTCCTGGACCACCAGACAACAGCAAACCCTTGCCCTGCGTATCTTTCAAGTATTCTCTTAACTTTTCGTATTCAGGTAAAAATACAAAACTTTCTTCTGTAATACTACTGTCATACTGAAGAAAACATTGTTTTACAAACTCATCTATCCACTCATTAGACTGTTTTAAAAAGTATTCAGGCACGTAATTAACACGCCTGCTAATCTTATTTTTCAAATTAGCAACCGCCAAAACCGCCTTAACTTCATTTTGTAAACTCTTTATTTGTCCCATAATTCTAAATTTTTAATTCTTCATTCTTAATTCTTAATTCTTAATTCTACAACTTTTTCATTCTCTTTTTCATCTCCTCAAACTCACTCCCAATCACTTCTTTTTGTTTTTTTCGACTACTACGGTCGTTTTCGGTAGTTGAGCGAAGTCGAAACTCCGAAACGCCCTTACCATACCTCTTATACACCTCACTCTCCAAAATCTCCACAAAAGTTCCCAACTTCTTCTCTGTTACATAACACCGCACATACCCAGCTTTCTCAAGTTTTTGTAAAAAAGTACGTGTATTTTGCTTTGAAAACATAAAAAAATCGTGGTTTTCTACAGACAGCAATACTGTATGTTCTGGTATCATAACCTGTTTACCGCATACTTTTTTTGTATAACTTTTACTTCTCACTTGCATAATCATATACAACCAAAATTTAATGTAATCACTATTACTCCATATGAATGAAGAATATAACGAATTTTGTATGATAGAGTAACCACTATTCACTTAC
>LSQX01265969.1_pt1 | contig 13428 bp, 14 predicted proteins | sample 654561 | NCBI WGS metagenome assembly LSQX01 (sample SAMN04489861, study PRJNA283612) | anaerobic digester metagenome | isolation source: 4 biogas reactors fed with cattle manure at either 37C or 55C with and... | place: Denmark: Kongens Lyngby | collected 2014 | reverse complement strand
ATGACGCCGGATTTCTGCAGCATCTCCGCCGCCTGAATCGAGACATCAGTGATCTCGTTCGGGTGGTTGAAGTGCGCCATCAAATATATCCGTTTCTCCGGGGTGCTGTACCGGGAGAGGACAGAAAGAAGTTCAGAATCGTTGATGATACGGTATGGATCGTATGCGAGCATTTTACTCCCGATCCGGATGATGTTCACATGCGGGATCTCGCGGAGTTCACGGATCACGGATTCAAGATGCCGGGTATCAAGGGTCAGCGGATCCCCTCCGGTAAGAAGAACGTTGGTGATCTCCGTATGCTCTCTGATGTATGCAATATTTTCGGATACGTCTCTCACGGTCTCGCGTTCGCAGGACATAAATAGGCGTTTTCGAAAACAGAAACGGCAGATCCCGCCGCAGACATCGGTTAAAAGAAGAAGTCCGGTTTGATCGTATTTGTGCTGGAGACCGGGTTGTTTGGTATAATCCTTTTCACAGGAAGGATCAGCAGATCCGCCGGCTTCCAGTTCACGGGAGTCGGGGATGATAATAGCTTTGATCGGGTCCCTCCGGTCTTTCCAGTCAATCAGAGATAGATAATAGTCGTTGGCCCGAAAAGGGAATACGTCGGTGACTCTCTCCATCATCTCCCTTTCTTTGGGAGCAAGCCCGACGAGATTGTCAAGCGCAGAAATTGATGTAATGTACTTTGGTTTCATTTTTTCCCTCGATTGAAGGTATCATCTGTCCAAAGGGACAGATTCACTATGTGCAAAAAGACTGGTCACATTGCCGTTAAACAGAAGATCTTAGTGACCTGATACACAATTCTTTAAACGATTTTTACTTGGCTCCAATCATATAAACCTTTTCCGTCTATGCGGAAATGCTGACTGGATTGTAAAAATGGGTCAAAATCGCGTTTGGAATGGCGCCAAGACGCGATGCTGAATGCTCTTTTTTCTCACTGGTATTTGGCTTCAGGACCAGTGTTACGCGGGTGAAAAATTAGACTAAGGGTTCCGGCTGTTTTCCCATATCCTCGACCGGCAGCTTGGTGTTTTTCACCAGAATCTGCTGATCTGTTTCGATCAGTCTTTCCATTATCAGGCGTTTTCCTGCCTGGCTCACTGCATACACCGGCACGCCAACTCCTCCCTGGACCAGGGCTTTGGACACGGCGGCACGGACATACTTCGAGGCGCAGGCAAAGACCAGATCGGAAGCGGCGACGAGTCTCTCTGCATTTTCGGCGCTTGTAACGCCGGATGTATGCACTGCTATGATCAAAGCTTCCGGATATTTTGTGCGGATCTCCTCTGCGAGTTCATGCTGAAATCCTGCAATCGTAACTGCCGTTTTAGTCCAGCCTTCAGTTTTTGCCCGTGCAAGTCCGGCGAGTACGTCAAGTTTCGCGGTCTCTTTATCGATCACGATACCGCCTGCCTCCTCGATTTTTTTCATAACTTCCGGATACGGAGTCGTCGAGACGAGACCAGACATCCTTCCGCCGAGTCCCTGAACAAGGTCCGGTGTGCGCACGATCACCGTACCGGCTCCGTCTGCGCAGATGACTGCAGCATCCAGCGTCTTCGTCCTTAGACCTGTGCTCATCAGCTCGGAGGCTCCAAACAGAACGAAGGTTTCCTTGTCAAGAACCTGACGATCGTTTGTACACATCCCGAAGTTTTTGATCCGCGACTCGATGTTTTTCTGCACAGATTCCTTCGTGATCGGGGCAACTGGTGTTGCAAATCGTTTTGCAAGCGGACAGAACCGGACCTCCGGCTCTCCTACTTCCACGACCTCTCCGTTCCTTATGACGACCCGGGTCATCCCGATCGCCTCGATAATATGTTCGTCTTTCATTTTCCGATGGATAGATATGACATCCGCATCAACATAAATCCAATGAGAGGATCACGCTACTTCGAACTGGATGCCGCACGCGGAATTGCCCTCATTTTAATGATCATATATCATATCCTCTTCTGTCTGTACTTCTTTAAGACCGGGCTTGCCCCCTGCTTCGATCCGTATATCATGTCGGGTGCGCCGATCGCATTTCTCTTTGTAGTGATCGCCGGCGTCTCCCTCGTTCTCTCTACCAGCCGTGAGACCAGCCCCGTAAGGGCGGCGAAGAAACTCTTTTTCCGCGGTCTCTATCTCCTTTGTTTTGCTGCCGTCATTACGATAGTGACCTGGCTCGTCTATCCTGCGGAAACGGTCGTTTTCGGCATTTTGCATCTGCTTGGCGTTTCCACGATCCTTACCATCCCGTTTGTCGTGCTGAAAGTCAAACCATATATCCCGCTTGTATTCGGCTTGATCTGTATCGCCCTTTCGCCGATCGTCTCGCTGCTTCGGGGGCCTGCGTTTTTGATCCCGTTTGGTATCACCTACAATGGATTTGCGACTCTGGATTATGAGCCGCTCATCCCCTGGTTCGGAGTCGTTCTTCTCGGTGTGGCACTCGGATCGGTAGTATATAAAGACGGCATTCGGCACGGGATCCTCACTCGGCTTGGCGAGATGCCGCGGGGATGTGCCCCGCTCTGTTTCATTGGCCGCCACACGCTGATCATCTATCTCATCCATGTTCCGATCATCATAGGGTTCCTCTTCCTCCTCGGTCTCGTCAGCCTGTAACGATATTTTCTTTTGTCCAGGAGTAGACGTACATACCATCATGTCACAGCGAGCCGCAGATGCAGTATTTCAGGCCTTGTTCTCCCTAACGGATATCAGAGCCATTCTCCGGACTACTGCCCCGGACCACTCCCTTGACGAGGACCAGAAGGCAAAAACCGCAAAGGCCCTCGCTTCAGTGGAGAAACAGATATCCATACTCAGAGAGGAACTCTTATGAAATGCTGTGATAATATCGACGCACGCATGATTGAGGAGACCTCCATCAATCTTGATCCGATTCAGGTCGCAGGCCGTCTGACGCCCGAAGCGATGAAGGCGATGATCTCCTGGGGAGACGGATACTCGGTCTGTGACAACTGCAGAAAGCCGTTCCGCCTGGATTATATCCAGAATCCCCCGCTGAAGGATTTCCATGTGGATGTTGCCGAATGGCTTGGCATGGCCCAGGCACGCACGGTTCCCGGCGCACGCCGCGGATTCCAGCAGGTTGCCGGAACCTATGTGGAAAAAGGCGATCCTGTTCTGATCGGTGCGCTTGCCCACTATACTTCATATCTTTCCGTCGAACTTCAGAAGGGAATCGTTCGTGAGATCCCAAAAACGGCCGACAATCATATCACCGCTGAGAACACCGCGAATCGGATCGAGGATGTTGTCCGCGAATTCGGCACCGCGCCGAAGCTGCTCTACATCGATCATGTGGATTATCAGTTCGGCAACATGCATGATGTTAAAGGCATCGTAAAGGTTGCTCACCAGTATGATATTCCCGTCCTCTACAATGGGGTATATACCGTTGGGGTCATGCCGGTGAACGGGAAAGAGCTTGGGGTCGACTTTATCGTCGGGTCCGGTCATAAGAGTATGGCTGCCCCCGCCCCGTCGGGAATTCTTGCCGCGACCGAGGAGCGGGCCGACGAGGTCTTCCGCACGACGCAGATGGAAGGCGACATCACCGGACGAAAATTCGGCATCAAAGAGGTTGGCATTCTTGGATGCTCTTTAATGGGTGCTCCAATCGTCGGCCTTCTTGCTTCATTCCCGACGGTTAAGGCCCGCGTCGAACACTTCGACGAAGAACTTTCCAACAGTAAGATCGTAGTCGAGGCTCTTCGATCGATCGCGGGAACGAAGATCCTTTCCGAGTATCCAAGAAAACACACCCTGACACGTGTGGACACCACCGGCTCCTTTGATCAGGTTGCTCAAACCCACAAGAAAAGAGGATTTTTCTTATCGAGTGCGCTCTCAAAAAAGGGAATCACAGGAATCATTCCCGGCGCCACCAAGGTGTGGAAGTTCAACACCTACGGCATGACAAAAAAACAGGCCGAGTATGTAGCGGATACATATCTTGAGATCGCGGAAACGAATGGTCTGACCATCAACTGACGTATGTTTTTCCATCTGATCGTGACCGATGACTGTAATCTCTGCTGTTCATACTGCAGGGGAAAGATGTTTGAGGAGGAAGATCCTGCGGGTCACTCTCCGGGCATGATCGATGATACGATCTGCGAAAATTTGGCGTTTCCGTTGGAAGAGCTCTACGTATTTCTTGCAAAAGATCCAAACGCTGTTCTCACGTTTATCGGCGGGGAGCCGCTCATCCGATCGGATCTGGTTATGGAGATCATGGATCATGCCCCGGTCAAACGGTTCATGCTCCAGACGAACGGTACCCTTCTTGGAAACCTCCCTTCAGAATACATAAACAGGTTCGAGACGATCCTTATTTCTATCGACGGGGAAAAGGATCTGACCGACAGGCACCGCGGCGAGGGAATGTATGATCTCGTTCTTGGCACCGCCGATTTGATCCGCTCCAACGGATACAAGGGCGAACTTATTGCCAGAATGACCGTGGCTGAAGACACGGAGATATTTTCCGCCGTCACTCATCTTGCAGAACATTTCAGTTCGATCCACTGGCAGATGGATGCGGATTTCACCGGAGATTTTTCCCACAGGAAGTTTGCCGCGTGGAGCGAGGAGTACAATGCCGGGATACGCCTGCTCGTTTCCGAGTGGGTCTCGCGAATCGAGAAAACAGGCGTTGTTCCAAAATGGTATCCGTTTCTTTCGACGACCGAGGATCTCCTGCTTGGCCGCTCGTCGAAACTCAGGTGCGGCTCGGGGTACGTGAATTACAGCATTATGACCAACGGCCGGATCGCTCCTTGTCCGATCATGGTTGGGATGGCAGATTATTATGCGGGCGAGATCCGTACAGCTGATCCTCTCTCCCTTCCCGAGATCCCGATTCGGGAACCCTGTCTTTCCTGTGACATATACGGGTTCTGCGGAGGCCGCTGTCTTTACTCGAATATTGTTCGTCCTTGGCGTGACGAATATCAACTCGTTTGCGGCACGGTCAGGAACCTCCATGATGCTCTCGTAGAATATCTTCCCCGCATCAGGGCAATGATCGATGAAGGCAGACTTGGCATGGATGCATTTACCCACACACGATATAACGGCTGCGAGATAATACCCTGATATCATGGACCCAATCTTCATCTGTATTTTGATTGGAACCGGCCTTATTGCCGGTTTTATGTCCGGCCTCTTGGGGGTGGGCGGCGGATTTTTGTATGCGCCGGTGATGTATTTTGTTCTTCGCCAGTCCGGTGTCCCCGATGATATGGCGATTTTGGTGGCATTTGGGACCAGTCTCGCCGCGGCATTCCCAACCGTTTTGACCGGTGCGTTTGGTCATACAAAAAAGGGAAATGTTGTATGGCGTGACGCCGTTATGATGGGGTTATGCGGTACGGTAACCGGATTCATCGGCGGTACGGTCGCCACATATCTGCCGGTTCAGATTCTCACGCTTCTTTTTGGCGTAATGCTGATCCTCGGTGCAATTCGGCTGGTCACTTCTCTTCCGTCGGGTACGGGAGAGAAAATGGCAGCTCCTCTTGCCGCGGGTATCGGCGGTACCACAGGATTCATGTCGGGACTTCTGGGCGTTGGCGGCGGAACTATTCTTGTACCGCTTATGGTACTTCTTGGAAAATTTTCGATGAAAAAAGCGGCAGCAACCTCTGCTGCTGCTATTCTCTTCATCACGGTAGGCGGGATCCTCTCATATCTGGTGAATGGTTTTTCGGCTGGGATCGATCTCTCCGCATACGGATTTTATCTCATTGGCTACATCGACGTCCTGATGTGGGCGATCCTCGTCATTACAGCAATACCGATGGTGTTGTTTGCCGTCAAAATCTCGGGCCGCGTGCCTGAGGTCTGGCTTCGGCGCATCTTTTTCATCCTGATGCTGGTGATCGCCATCCGGATGCTGATTCCGTCATAAAAAAGAGGATAGATTATGCAGTTAAACTGCTGACGAAAGTATCAATAAGCTGATCCTCGTTATGTTTGCTTTTCATGATGTCCAGAACGGAAAGATATCCATCTCGTTCTTTCAGGTTCATGCCGCCCGACGAGACGATCAGATGCACTTTTTCTTTTGGAACTTCGCCCAACAGTTTTCTGATAGCCGGGGTGATTTTTCCACACCACATCGGGCTCACGACGATATACTCGTCCACCTCGCCGATTTTTCCGCGGGTCTGAATGGCGACCTCTTTATTCTTCATCGCATAGCGTGCTGCACGCATATAGCCGAGAGTGCCGTCCCAATCCATGTTGTCGGTCACTTCAACCGGTTCGATGGAAAGTTTTTTCGCGATTTTTTCAGCAATCCTTCTGCTGGTTCCCGTTCGTGAAAAGTAAATTACTGCGTATGTCATGATCCTGCCTCCGGTTTCGTTACTAACTACATAACATCAGGTGCATTTATAGGTAATTGTCAAAGGTGTTTTTCAGATCATCTTTCCGCCGTTTTTTTCACCTTTCGTGCCTTTGACCATCTCATGCGAAGAATGTTCAGCGTTACAAGACAGATAATCAGCAGAAGTTTTGCCCATGGCGGGACCGGTGCGATAATTGCAATGAGAAGCAGAAGACACCCAAGAAGAGCATGCGCCAGAAGATTTTTCCAGTCTGTCAGATATGCGGCAAGCCCTTTCCCAGCTTTTTTTGCGATTTTTGCGTGTTTGTTCATTCTCTCTCCCGGCTGCCGGCTGTTTTCGCATTTTGTGCAAGTCTTGCAAGCATATCGTTCATCGAATTGATTTCCTCTGGTGTGAATCCAGCCAGTACTGCGGCATTCCATTTTATCATGATGGTCATAAGCACTTCGTTGAATTCCAACCCAGTTTCCGTCAGATTGAATATAAATGATCTGCTGTCCTTTGGGTTCACGGATCTGATAACATATCCCTTTCCTTCAAGTGACTGCATCGTTCTGGTCATAACACTTTTATCATAATGCAATTCTTGTACCAGTTGGTCCTGGGTTATTTCCGACTCAGCGGTATGTATATTATTGAAAATTTCTGCCTCGGTTTTTCGTCCATTTTCCAAAAGGGAGAGGAGAACCATTCCCTCAGCGGCATTGAGGTCATGGTCTTTAAGACTATTTTTCAGATAGATTCGGAAATACTTGTCAAAGGCCATAATGTTGTGGCCAAGACCTCTCTGTAATGTGTTTTGCTGCATTGACATTATTTAGTTGCATTTGCAACCATATATTTCTGTTTCAAAAAAAAAAGATTATTCATCAGCTGCTGCTTTTTCTTCTTTGATGAAGAAGCAGAGAATCAGAATAAATACTGAGAGAATTACCGAAAGGACAAATGCCATGTCAAAACCGAGTGCGAGGATCGATGCGCTGATTTGTGCCGGAGGTATCTCCGTGATCCCGGAATTTTTGATGATCGTGACGATACCCACGATCAAGATCAGGTTATAGACTGCCACGCCGATCGTCATGGGGGCGTAACGCTCCAGACCGGTCAGACCGGAAACCATCCCTTGTTTGGATGTTGGAGCGGCTCCCATTATCAGTGTGGTAAGAGGCGTAGTCGTAACGCCGAGACCAAGACCAATTAATGCAAGCGCCGTGATAATGACACCTAATCCGGTGACCGGGCTCAGATGCGTGAGCAGGAAATATCCAGCACCGATCAACACGACTCCGACCATGATCATATACTTGATCTTTCCAATGAGTTTACCATAGATCTGACCGGAAATAACACCAGTGATCATCATGCCGATCGACAGCGTTGTCAGAATCAGTCCTGCATTTGAGGTCGAAAATCCGTGCACATATTCAAGATAGAACGGGAGCATATAGTTTGCTCCGGCAAAGGTGAAAAAGAGCAGTGCCAAGACTACGTTCACGATAAGAAACGATCTGCTTTTGAACATGCCAAGGTCGATCAGCGGATTTTCGTAGTGCCGTTCTCTTTGAATAAAACCGCCGATACAGAATACGGCAAGGAGAGCTGAGATGATGATTGGAAGCGATGTCCAGCCAAGGGAGAATCCTTCCGAGAAGGCGAAGAGCAGCGCCGCAAGGCCGATAAAAATAAGGATCGCCCCGAGGGTGTCAAATCTTTGCAGAGGGCACGAATCGGGTTTGTTTTCCGGGATGACGATCATACCGAGAATGACGGCAATGATGCCGACCGGGACATTGATGTAAAAGATCCAGTTCCAGGAGAGATATTCGGTGAGGTACCCGCCAAGTGTCGGACCAAGTGCCATGCCGATGGCGGCAAAGAGCATCACAAGCGAGAGACCTTTCGCCCGCTGATTTCCAGGCATGAATCGGGAAAGCATGGCGGGCGCCACCACCATCATCATCACACCGCCTATTGCCTGAATGATTCGTGATATCAAAAGAATCTGATATGAATTCAGAAGTTCGGGGAAAAATCCGCAGGAAAAAGATCCGATCACGAAGATGGAAAATCCTGCCAGAAATATTTTTTTCAGACCGATGGTGTCGGTAAGTTTACCGACGATCAGTAAAAGTCCGGCGATGACAAGAAGATAGATGGTGCTTACCCAGGCGACCGAGGATGTGGTGAGGCCGAATGCCTCGGCAATACTCGGGAGGGCGATATTGACGATCGTCCCGTCAAGGGATGACATGAATGCGGCAAGGGATGCCGAGATGAGAATGAGTATCAGCGTTTTTCCAGTTGGGAGCGGATCTTTCATAGATGTTATAAAAAAAAGGATTTTCTTTATTATAAACCAATAGGGTAGATGCTTATCCAAAGTCATTATTAGTATGTCACGCATATTTGTGAGCATAATGGATGCTGTGACAGAAGCAAAAAGAAATGCCGGATATCGTGCGGCTGATTTGGTTAAGGATGGGATGGTCGTGGGCCTTGGCACCGGGTCTACCGTGTTTTTTGCGATGGAACGTCTGGGAGAACGGATCAGGTCAGAGGGCCTGCGGATCTTTGGTGTTCCGACCTCCAATCAGACTGCGATGCGTGCCGAGGAGTACGGCATTCCGCTGACGACTCTTTCTCTCCACCCGGTTTTAGACATTGCCATTGACGGGGCGGACCAGGTCACTCCCTCAAAGCAGATGATCAAAGGACGTGGGGCGGCACATCTCAGAGAAAAGATCGTGGCTGATGCGGCAAAGCAGTTTGTCGTGGTGATCGATTCGGCAAAGGAGGTCTCGGTTTTGGATGCCGCCGTACCAATCGAAATACTGCCGTTTGCTTACGGGAGCGTCTGCAGGAAACTTGCTTCCCTTGGCGGCGAGCCTGTGATGCGAAACGGCGTTAAAAAGGACGGCCCGGTAATCTCGGACAATGGAAATTATATTTTTGACTGCGCGTTTGGCAAAGTTGACGATCCTGCTCTGCTTGAATCCGCTATAAATGCGATTCCGGGTGTGCTGGAGAATGGTGTCTTTGCAAAAATGACCGAAAAGACGGTCGTCATCGTTGGCAAAAGCGCCTGATATTTATCTATTCTCATTTTTTTAGAAATCCAGTTCTATTGATGCGACACTTTTGTCTTAAGGTAAAAAAGTAATTTAGAACCAGGAATCCAGAGTTGCCTGGCCTTTTTTTGCACCGAGCCGTTCAAGGCCGGCCTCAACCCTTTCCTGCGTGAATCCATGCTCCCCACATAACAGATCAATGACCCGATCCGGATCCGGCGGCCGGCTTTCAATTTTATAGGACCGCTCGACGGGGGGATCCATAAAGTATCCGATCAGCTGATCCGGCTCTGCCGCATTTTCCGACTCGCCGATCCGGTCATAAAATTTCCCCTCTCTGACGATCTTGACAGCGGTCTTTGGCCCAACACCCGGAACCCCGCTGTTGTAATCAGTTCCGATTAGTAACGCTATCTGGATCAGTTCCTCCTGCGTTACCCTCATTCCTGCGAGTACCGCTTCCAGCCTGAGCCGCTCAGGATACACTGAGAGTACCTTTCCCCGAATTCTTTTCTTGCCCGAGACGGTGATGTTTCTAACCAGGTCAGGGGCCCCAAAAAGGAGGGAATCATAATCCTGAGAAACCGCATAGGTCACGTCTCCGCTCTGCGTCATAAATGAGGACTGCGCTTCTCCCTCTTCGGGTGCCTGTATCCACGCTATTCCAAGGGCAGACAGGAGTTCCTTTGATGAATCGATTATATATGCGTCGACCTTCGATGAAGCCATCGCAAACTTTCTGGCACTCTCTTCATCTCCTTCTTTCAGTGCCTTTTCCCATGCATCTGCGGCATTTTCCCGAACTTCACGGCGTTTTGCGAGTGTTGATGCTTTGAAGACCGGCGGCTTTCCGTCAAAAACATATACGGGGGTGATATTCTTCTCTATCAGGTTCGCGTTCCGAAAAAGCAACCCGCTCAGATGGGACGTGGTGCGCCCTTCATTGTCCATAAGGGGGGCGCCGTCAGCCTGCCGTATCCCGGAGAGGAATTGATACAATGCGTTGAATGCATCGATCGCCGCAATCCCGCCGAGCCCTTCCCATCCAGGCGACTCTTTATATTCCGCAAGAAGCGGCCGGAGGGCAACACCCATCTAACGGTACATCCGCATTTTGATACTTTCGACCGCCTCGATGACCGTCTGGGAGGTGTGGTCCTGCTTGGCGATCAGCTGTCTTCCCAGATCTTCAAGATTGCTTCTCAGCATGCGCTCACGCTGGGCTGCCTGTTCTTCCAGCCTGCGGAGACGAACCAGTACCTGCAGGATGAGCCCGCCGAATGCAAGTATAAGCAGCAGAATCCCGATGGATATGATGGCGTCCTGCCATAATCTGCTGACAACCACGATCGCGGATACCGCCATCAGAAGGATGAGCAGTATCTCCGGAATGATGTCGCGAACATTCATAGTTTAACTAAGGTGAGGGTTAATATTAACTTAACTATATATGAGTGAACATACTCTGCGTTCAGCGGCGTCATATGCCGGTCTTATTCTGATGATGGCGGTGACAAGCCTTCTTGCTGTCCTTCTCATCGGTCCGGTCACGGAGGCAGGTTTGGGTGCATTTGAGGATCCGGACTCAGTTCTGAATGCGTTTCTGTTCATCTTCGCGATGCTGGTGGTTACTGCCGTCCTGCTCATCCTCATCAAATGGAAGGCACAGCAGGTAATCAGCATCATCATCGGCTTTTCCCTGGCGGCAGTGATCTATTATGTGGTAATGGCTCTCCTGCGGCAGCTCGGACTGGGTATCTGGGCAGATGTGGGGGGTGTGATTTTCGGGATCGGGATCATCGCTCTTCTTTGGTTCTATCCTGAGTGGTATGTGATCAACATCGCCGGAATCGTTGTGGCGGCAGGATGTGCAGCTATTTTTGGCGTGTCGCTCTCGCTTCTGCCCGTCCTTATCCTTCTTGTTCTGCTGATGGTCTATGATTTTATTGCGGTGAAGAGGTCGAAGCATATGCTGACCCTCGCAGACGGCGTGCTTCGTCAGAAGATGCCGATCATGTTTCTCGTTCCAAAGACGAAAGGTTACTCGTATCGGAAGAGCGGTTTTTCCACCCGTGATTCAAAAGGAGAACGCGGCGCGTACATGATCGGTATGGGGGATGTGATCATGCCGGCGATCCTTGTGGTCTCGGCACAGGTGTTTGCCGGAGGCGAGGGTGTCATCTCGGTTTTCGGTCTGTATCTGCCTGCATTTGGTGCACTTATCGGCGGGATTGTCGGTCTTTTGATCCTTTTGGTGCCGGTAAATGCCGGAAAACCCCAGCCAGGTCTGCCGCTCATCAATGGGTGTGCGATCATAGGTTTCTTCCTCTGCTGTCTTATAGCAGGCTCCTGGGCCTGGCTTATCTGGTAGAAATCTTTTTATACGAATTTATGTAATAGAATAGGGCACACTAGCATCGATAGTGTAGTGGTTATCACTAGGCGTTGCCAACGCCTAAACTCGGGTTCGAGTCCCGGTCGATGCATCTTTTCTTTTAGAGTTTTTATCAGTCAGTTCATCTGTCAGACAATTGTCTGTTCTTTCAAAGACAGAAAAAAAGGGAATATTCTGTTATTGTGTTTTCAGATATTCGTTTAGTTTGATGAGTGTCCCTTCAAGCGATCCGTCTCCAACTACGACCGGCGCAACGCCGCCATCCTGCATGCGTTTTGCCGTGATTTCTCCTATCGCTGTGGGAATGATCCTGGTAAGATCAGGCAGTTGCGCCTGTGAAAAGGAGTTTGCGCTGGTGAAAAGCACTATGTCCGCCCCCTCCAGATCAAGGAGTTCGCCGGTTGGGACAAGCCCGTAGCATCGGTACTCAAAGGCCATTCCTCCCGCATCTTCTATCGCTCGAATCAGCTCAGGGTTTGGAACATCCGCCCTGGGGATTCCTATACGTTTCCCTTCGATCCACTCGCCGAGGTACGGCACGAAGTCTCGCGAGTAAAAAGTTGGGAGGGTCTCTGCGGCAATCCCCTGATCATGCAGGATCTTTGCCGTCTGCGGTCCGATTGCAATGACACGACAGCGTTTCGTGATCTCCCGGTCAAGAAGCATGCCTATATGTTTTGCCGGATATGCGCTTGTGAAGAAGATCGCATCAAAATCTCCGTCATTTGCGGCTAGAACAAATGTTTGAACAAGACTTGCCCTAAGCTCCGCCCGCAGCGGCGAGACTATCCTGGCTGAATGGCCGTATTTTTCGCACAATGCCTGATCTTTCGTACCTTTTTCCGCGAGCCGGGTTATTGCGATCTGCATAGATATACCATTGTCTTTTCCCGATAAAAAGTATCTCCGGTTGGTTCGGGAAATAATCATGTCCTTATAGCAGAAAATGCATATCATTATTCCATGAAAATGTTCTGGCCCGGCTCCCTTCCCACCCCGTCCGTAAGGACCGTGGAGGATATGGAGAATGTATTTGCCTCCCGTCCATCGAATCGTGATCCGGACACGCCGTTGTATTATATGTACCGGGACCTCTACCAGACGCACGGAGACCACACCTGGCTCGAACGTCATCATCTCAGATATGATATCACCAGGATACCTGCCGGGGTTATCAACGGTGAATATACAAAAACAAAAGGGCATTATCATCCCTCAAATGCCTTCGGGGTCCCGTATCCCGAGGTGTATGAGGTCCTGTCCGGATCTGCCTATTATCTTTTACAAAAACGCGACCATACCGACGTCATCTTAGTTCCGGCTCACACCGGGGATCTCGTACTCATACCTCCCGGATACGGCCATGTAACCATTAACCCGGGACGCGAAGAACTGATTATGGCGAATCTGGTCTCCACTGACTTCTCCAGTGAATACGGCGAGATCAACGAGATGCATGGGGCCGCATACTATTATATGAAAAAGGAGGGCTGGGTTCCCAATCCTCATTACGGTGATCGAATCCCTATGCATGTGATTCTCCCTCTCCCTCTTCCGGAGCTGGGTCTTGTTC
>LSQX01019802.1_pt1 | contig 13428 bp, 6 predicted proteins | sample 654561 | NCBI WGS metagenome assembly LSQX01 (sample SAMN04489861, study PRJNA283612) | anaerobic digester metagenome | isolation source: 4 biogas reactors fed with cattle manure at either 37C or 55C with and... | place: Denmark: Kongens Lyngby | collected 2014 | reverse complement strand
GAAGCGTCAGATGTGTATAAAAGACAGTGTCATCTGCAGAATGTCATCGTCCGCGGCGAGCAAGGTCGCGAGATCCGGCTGACGCTCAAAATGGAGCTCGGGGCGACTGAGGAATATGACGAGATCGTCATCGAGGGCGACCCGAGTGTGACCGCGCGGATAATCAGCGGCATATTCGGCGACAGCGCCACAGTCGGCTGCACGGTCAATATCATCCGCCAGGTTCTCATGGCGCGACCAGGCCTGCTGACGGTCCTCGACCTGCCATTGATGTAACTTGCGGCACGATATGTGGACCAGCGGGGCAGGGGAAATCCTGCCCCGCTTTGCGTATGCCGGGCGCGCGGCCCCCCACAACTGCTACCGAGGTTTCTCATGCGACTGTCCTTCATCGTCATTTCACTGCTTCTCGCGGGCCTGTGCCATGCGGCTGTGTTCGATGTAGTTGTGGACGGAAAGCCTGCCACCACCATCGTCACCCCCGATGCGCCTCTGCCGGTGGTAACGGCCGCCGCCGAGGAGTTGCGGTACCACATCCGCAAAGCCAGTGGCGCTGAAGTCGCGATTGTGGGCGAGAAACAGGCCCCGGCCGGCTCCCCCCTCATCTACCTGGGCCCCTGTGCAGCCACTCACGCGCTCGGCCTCAAGCTCGGCGACCTGCAGCCCAACGGCTGCTTCATCCGTCTCAGCGGTGGCAATCTGTATCTCCTGGGCGATGACACCGCGGGCGACGTCTTCTGGATACTCCATGGCAACCGGACCCGGGTCGGCACCTTGTTTGGCGTCTACGAGTTGCTCGAAAAGCGCCTGGGGGTGCGCTGGCTGTGGCCGGGATCGCTGGGGGAGGTTGTGCCGCAGCGCGACACGATTCGCCTGCAGATCACCGACCAGACGGTGCAACCGCGCTTCGTACATACCCGCTGGCGCGATGGCGGTATCTACATGGCAGGCACGAAGGGCTGGGCCAACCAGCAGGCCCGTTCGACGTTTCTCAACGAGCAGGGCAAGTGGCTGCGCCGGCACCGTTTCGCCATGGGCATCAACATGGACATGGCGCATGCCTTCACCAACTGGTGGGATCGCTTCAGCGCCGACCATCCCGAGTACTTCAACCTGCTGCCGGACGGCACCCGCCGCTCCGACCCCCTGTACCACGGTGGCAGCAAGACGCTGATCTCGATGTCCGTCGGCGAGCTGGCCTTCTGGCGGCAGAAGATCGCTGACTGGGCCGCCAAACGCTCTCCACAGGCTCCGCACGTCGATGCCAGTGAGAATGACACGGCCGGCAAGTGCGTCTGCCCCAAATGCCTCGCTCTCGATGTCCCTGATCCCGAGAATCCTGTGTCGTTCGAGAAACGCGTTGAGAAGGCAAAGGAAAGATTTGCCGCGGGCGAAGCAGACTGGTTCGAAGCGCTGGGCTCTATGTCTGACCGATATGCCCGCTACTACCTCGCTCTGCAAAAGGAAGCGGAGAAGATCGACCCGCAGGCCGTCGTCATGGGCTATGCCTACGCCAATTACGTCAGGCCGCCGCTGCAGACCAAGCTCAACCCGCGCATCATCATCGGCATTGTGCCGGCGCTGATGTACCCGTGGACTGCCGAGAAGCGCAAAGATTTCATCGAGCAGTGGCAGGGCTGGTCCGCTGCAGGAGCGCGCCTGCTGCTGCGCCCCAACTACATGCTCGACGGACACTGCCTGCCTCTGAACATCGCGCGGCCACTGGGCGAAGATTTTTCCTTCGCGGTCAAGCACGGGCTCATCGGCACCGACTTTGACAGCCTCACCGGTCAGTACTCCACACAGGGGCCAAATCTCTATATGCTCGCGCGCCTCCACGAGGCTCCGGACCTGACGCCCGAGCAGGTGCTCGGCGAGTACTACGCTGGGTTTGGCAAAGCGGCAAAGCAGGTACAGACATACTTCGAACACTGGGCGGCGGTCTCAGCCGCAGTCACCGGGAAGCAGTATGACGACGCGGACCTCCACTGGTCGCGCTTCTATCGTGACGCCGACACTATCTTCAATCCGGCGGCGATGACGCAGGGCCGGAAGCTGCTACAAGCCGCTGTCACGGCCGCCAGTGGCGATGCCGAGGCAGGGGCTCGGCTTGGCTATCTCGAGGCTGGCCTGCGCAATGCTGAGCTAACGCTGGCCACTCAGCGCGCCTTCCGCGAGTACCGCAAGACAGGGGACCTCGAGGGCTACACCCAGGCGATGCAGGCGCTGGATGCGTTCCGCGCGGAGAAGGAAGCTGATCTGATCGCAAACATGGCCTATCTGGCGTGGTCGGAGAGCATCACGTGGGACCGCGACCTGCTCAGACTGATGGCGCAGCCAGGGACGCGGCTGCCCGACCCGTGGCAGTTCATGTTCGACCCGCAGGGCCGGGGTGAGCAGCAGACGTGGTACGCGGTGGACTTCGATAGCAGCAAATGGCAAAGCATCGGGACAGCGCAGGCGTGGGAGCATGAGGAGCCGGGGAGACACTGGAAGGCCAAACACGGGGAGGACTACAACGGCATCGCCTGGTATCGCACCAGCTTCACCGTCTCGCCAAAGCCGGATGAACAGGTGCGCCTGGTATTCGGCGCGGTGGACGAGGCCTGCAAGATCTGGCTCAACGGCCAACTGATCCTCGAGCGCCCGTACCCCTTCGAGGGTGACACGGAATCGTGGCGGCAGTCGTTTGAGATTGACATCACAAAGCTCATCGCGCGGGACAAACCAAACGTCCTCGCCGTGCAGGTAACGGATACCGGCGGGGCGGGCGGCGTGTGGAAGCCCGTATGGCTGGTGACGAGCGAAGCACCGGCGGCGGCGGATCGGAACCTGCTGAAGAACGGCGGGTTTGAGGCGCAGGCACCAGTCTGGGGGCAAAATGTCCAGTGTGGCGTCTTCAAGTTCAGTCTGGACACCACACGGAAGCGCTCAGGCGCCTCATCAGGCATGGTGCAGTGCACGGAACTGGGAAAGCCTGATGTTCAGCAGAAGACCGCGACCAAGGCTTGGGGCCGATGGTACCAGACGGGGCTCAAAGTCGAGCCAGCAAAGACGTACCGGCTGCGCGCGTGGTACCGGACAGATCCCAGCTTTGCCGGCACGGTGAAATTCTGGGTGCGCGTGACGAAGGCTGGAACGGCGCAGGCCCAGGCGCTCAATACGCAGGGCCTGTGGAGGGAGGTTCGACTGGAGCATCTCAAGCCGGCGGAGGCGGATTTGTCAGTCTATCTGAACGTGACGGATGCGACCGGCAGCGTCTGGTTCGATGATGTGGAACTGGTGGCGGAGCAGTGAGCGCTAACTCTCTCGAAGGTGAGAGACCCGCTACGCCTCTTCCCTCTTCCCCGGCTTGCGGTTCCATTCGTCGGTCATGTACTTGGTTTCCTTAAGCTCGCGCGCTTTCGCCAGTTCCCACTCGGTCAACTCTCCCGGCTCAAGCATCAGGCCCAGGCGCTGCGCGAAGCCTTGCGCCAGCGCGGCCGCCAGTTCCTCATAGCTGATCGGATGGCCCAGCGCGTCGGCGACGCCGCAGGCGGCTGCCATCAGCTTCGCCTTACTCGCCTCATCCACCCCGTCACCCGGCATGACTGCCAAATGTTCCTCTGGATCTATGTGAATGGGGACAGACCCGTGCTGCATGATGATCCCGCGGCGGCGAGTTTGCGCGCTACCGACGATCTTCCGTCCCTGCACCGTCATGTCGCATTTAGCGGCTTTGGCAAAGCAGACGGTCGGTAGTCCCCTGGCCTTCATCCGCTCCTCATCCTTGCGCTCCGCCAGGTGCGCTCCGACGCCGAGGAGGCTCAGGCCAGCCTCGATCCCGCGTGAGATGCTGCGATAGGAGCCCATCACGCTCTTCCCGTCGGCCACTTCAGTGTCGGGAACGGTGACGCTGTAGGTCAGCTCGTCTTTATGCAAAATGGCGCGTCCGCCGCTGGGCCGACGCACCAGCCCAAAGCCGCGCCGCTCGATTTCTTCGAGGCCTATCGCTTGATCCAGCGGCTGAAAGTAGCCGAGCGAGACAGCCGCCGGCTGCCAGGCGTAGAATCGGAGGGTCGGCATGAGCATACCTGCCACTCCCGCCTCCAGCATGGCCTCATCAACTGCCATGTTCCACGCGCCATCGGCAGGGCCGCTATTTAGCAATCGCCAATGTTTCAGGTTTGACATGCTTACCTCACCATAGTCCGTACGAACAAATCAGGCGGCCGATCTCTGACCGGCCGCCTGAGTGCTCACTTCCGTGGCTGCTACTCTTCCTCTTCGACTTCATCTTCCTCGTCGTCGTCGTCTGACAACGCTTCGGTGGAATCGAGGTAGTCGTCGCGGCTGAGCAGAGCGTCGAGATCAGTGTCCTCGGTCAGTTTCACGGCAATCAGCCAGCCTTCGCCGTACGGATCATCGTTCACTGTCTCGGGATTGTCCACAACTTCATCGTTGCGGCGCGTGATCTCGCCGCTGATGGGCGCGATCAGATCCTCGACCGCCTTGGGCGATTCAATGCTGCCAAACGGATCGTCGGCTTCAATCGTCACGCCTACTTCAGGCAGTTCGATGAAAACGACGTCGCCAAGCTGCTCCTGGGCGTAATCAGTCACGCCAATGACAAGCTCCTGCCCGTCCTGCCGGACCCAGGTATGCCCTTCGTGAAACTTCATCTCAGAAGACTCCATCTGCTGCATCCTCCTTAGGGCTTACAACTGCCGCCTCACCCGTCATGGGCCCCTGGGTCTATAGACCCCTCGCGGCGGTAGCAATCTTAGCTTTTCTCCGGACTCTGTGCAAGACCCCCTTTGATTGGGATCTAAGAAAGTGCCTTCGCCATGGCTGCGACATGCGAAGGACTTGTCCCACAGCATCCGCCGATGATGCGCGCGCCGATAGCTGCCGCCTCCCGCGCCAGGGTCGCGCCATCCTCTGGAGAGCCCGAGAAACAGGCCTCTCCCTCACGCAACTCCGGCAGTCCAGCGTTAGCCTGCACCATGAGCGGCCGATCTGTGAGTTCCGCCATCTCCCGCAACGCGGCCATGGTGACCTCCGGCAAGCCACAGTTCGCGCCGATGATGTCCGCGCCAAGCTCAAGCAGCTTCTGCGCCGCCTGTCGGGGCTTGACGCCCATCATGCTGGCGCCGCTGGCCTGTGAGAACGAAAAGGTGATCGCGAGAGGGACGCTCAAGCCCGCCGCGCGGATTCCAGCCACGGCGGCCTCGACTTCGTCCAGCGCCTCGAAAGTCTCGAGCAGGACAAAGTCAGGCCCTTCAGGCAAGAGCACGCGCGCCTGCCGCTCATAGACGGCAGCGATCTGCTCAGGCGTCGCCGTTCCCAGTGGCTCTAACATCTCGCCGGTCGGGCCGAAGTTAGCCGCCACGTAACCCTTTTCGCCGACGGCTTCCCGCACCAGGCGGAAACCCGCGCGGTTTGCCTCATCATGCCGCTCAGAGAGCCCGGCGTGCTTAAGCATGACCTCGTTGGCGGCGAAGGTGTTGCTCTGGAAGACTGTGGCGCCAGCCGCCGCATACTGCGCAAAGATGCCGCTCACGACGTCCGGATGATCCAAGTTCGCCTGCGCCGAGTTGCTCAGCCTCAGCCCCGCCGCAGCCAGCATCGTGCCCATCGCGCCGTTGGCGATGAGCACCCGGTCCTTGATCGCCTCGAGCAGCGGTACCCGGTCAGCCATTGATCCACTTCCTTATCAGCCGTCCGATATTAGAGAAACCAGCGGGGGCTGTCAACCATGAGCACTCCCCGCGAAGGCAGGCCGCCTCGGGCAGTAACGCCCGAGGCGGCTTAATGGTTCAGCCTGAGGCCGATAGTTGCTTACGCCACCACGTCGTCCACTTCTTCGCCATTGAGGATGCGATGCGCCCGGTCGGCGTAGGCCACCTTCTCAGACTGCGGGACCGTGCGCCAGATCAGGAACTGCTTGCGGATGTTCGCCAGGAAGAGAGTGTTGGTCTTCTTCCACGATGTGATGTCGCCAGCAAGGCGGTCCAGGCGCAGGACTATGGCATAAATGTCGCCATCATCGGTCGGCTCGCAAGTTAGCCGGAACGCTTGGCTAACCCCGAGGTCATAGGGGGCCAGCCACATCTTCAGTGAGACCTGCGTGCCCTGGCCCAGTTCGGACTCGACGGGCTCGAGGTGGACGCCTTCCGCGAGGAATTCGCCGCCAGCGTAGCCCACATATTCATCGAAGAATTCCTTCAGGAAGCAGGTCACACCCCAGGCATCGCGTCCGGTTACCTGGAAGGGCAGGACGACCGTCATCAGGTCTCCCACAGGCTCTGGCAGCGACCACTTGCGCTCAATACCCGGGGAAGCGACCTCACCGGCCTTCTTCGATGGGTACACCGTCGAGAGCAGCACGACGAGGATGACCACGATGGTGACGCTCACGGCGGACATCGAGCTATAGTTCAGTTCGAGACCGTGCATGGAGCCCGTGGCATACAGCATCTTCGTAATCACCTGTCCCAGCAAGTACCCCATGATTGCACCGAGATTGGCGAACACCGCCGCTTCTGCCAAAAACAGCATCGAAACGTGCGACGGGGCGAGGCCGAGCGAACTATAGATGCCAATCTCGCGAACGCGCTCGTGGACCGAGCCAAGCATCGTATTGAGGACGATCAGCGCGGCGATCAGGATCGGGATGACCAACTGTTCCAGACCGGCGAACGAGGTCACTCCAACCGAACTGAAGAGATAAGTCTGCTCCTTGTGGCCTGCATACAGGCTCAGAGCAAAGCGGTTCATCATGGAGCGGACGCTCGGCAGAACCTGCTCGGGGTCGTCGTACTTGACCGCTACCGAGCGAAGTGTACCGCCGAACTCCAGGGTTGTGTCGTAAGGCAGGATAACGAGCTTCTCGGGCCCGAAGTGCTTGTACTCCTGCAATAGGGATTCCGCGTTGGTATTTCCAAGCTGCGAACGCTGCTCCGCCTGCCGCTGTAGCTCTTTGAGGACTTCAGGCCGCAGCAAGGCGTAGTTGACGGGCATCATCGGCTCACCATCGAGGTCGCGCGCCTTGCGCATCTGATCCTCGCTTACCAGGCCTATAACCCGGAAGGTGGTGCCGAAGATGCGAACCTCCGCTGAGCCGAGTTGCTCGGTCGTGATGCCGATTGCTTCCGCGACGGTCGTGGGCAGCAGACAGACGTTCTTGTCACCCTGCTTAAACCAACGACCGGAGGCGATGAACTGGTCGACGTTCATGACCTTGCTCTCCTGCGGCGAGAGGCCCAGGATGCAGCTTACGACGTACTTGCGGCTGGCATCAGCGGTGCTGCTGATGTCGATCATCAGTTCCTTATCGACCTGTGCTGACGTGAACCAGGAGCGCGCCGCCACGGTACCGACTTTGTCCAGTTCATTGGTCAGGATATCCGCGGTTGGCTCCTCCAGCGACAGCCAGGCGCGGTCACGTAGCATGACGCCCTGATAGCTCGGGCTGGTGGTCAGCAGGATCTCGTTGGTGCGGAGGCCTTCCTTCACCGAAGTGAAACTAAGTACGGTGAAAGTCAGCAGGACGAGCGTCGTGGCGGTCAGCCCGGTGCGGAGCTTGCGCCGGCGCATGTTGGCAATACCGAGGCTGAAGGCAGCCGCAGCCGCAGACATACGGCCTACATCCGCCTCGTGGACACCGCCGCGGGCCTGCTTCATCGCCTTAAGCTGCTCGTTGAACTTCATTGTAACGATGCTGATGACCATGACCGCCAGAGCCATGATGACGAAAGCCAGGAGGATGATCGGTGGATTGGCAGTGAGCGTGAACGCCGGATGCACCGCCGCTAACATGAAGAACACGACCATGAAGACACCGAGCGTGCCGATGATCATGCCAACGACAGTGCGGGACGAGATTAGTAGCCGCTCCCCAAAGTATGCAAAGGGCAGCAGGATTGCGAGATAGAACAACACGCCCTTCACGACGTCGATGGCGGTCTTCTGAACATCCGGATAGGCCCGGGATTCATAGCCCCATGCATGGCGCGCGCTGGCCATCGCCTTGTCATAGTTGAGCGCGCGCAGTGCCTGCGCAGCCACCTGAAGCGAGTCGGCTGCCGACTGGTGCAGCTTTTCCAGACGCGAGTTCTGGATGCCGCGCGCGCGCAGCTTCTCCATGCGGAATTCATCGATCCGCCACATATCCTGCCCGACCTGCAGCGGCGTAAAGGCGATTCGCGAGGTCGTGCTCGCTGGGAAACCCATTCCTGTCGGGTTTTCCGGGGTGGCATTGATCAGAACCATACGCACGCCCAGCAGGCCCATGCCCATTGTCACCTGCAAGTCAACTTGCGGCATTGAGAAGATGACGGCGACGGGTTCCACATAAGACGGGAACTCCGACGCGGAGGCGCCCATCGAGGACAACGAATAGCCGAATGAGATCGGCTCCGAGTAGTCTTTCGCGTCGTAGATGAAGACCTTTTGAAGGGTCTCGAAATAGCGCTCATCAACGAGATCGTAGATATCGGTGGGAGTACAGCCAAACACGATTACGGGCCGTCGAAGCCCGGATCGCCCTGCGACTGCCCGGGGATACTTCTTGTCACCATCAGGCCCCATGTCCGGCGCATAGTTGAGGTCACCGGTGCTCGCGTCGAAGCCATAGGCCTCAAGTTGCGGTCCGCCGCCTCCCTCACCACGCAGCACGAACTCACTCGTCTCGTTCGCCATCGTCATGACTTCGGTGTGGATCCCCATCATCATCCGGTAGTTGCCCTGGATCATCACCAGCGCGCCGGGAACCGGGGTGTTGGGCACGAAGCTGTCGCGGCGGCGGAACTCGAGAATCGTTCCGTTGACATCCTTGAGGTCATCCATCTTCTTAAGCGCCGCGATCCGCTTGAGAGCCTTCTCAGCCAGGGTCTCGTCGCTCACGAACTCGGTAAGGAGGCAGCTGAGCAGGCGGGCCTGAACGTTCAGATTGTCGAGGTTCAGGTTGCGGAAGGTGTCCAGAGGGGTGTCTATGAGCGGGCGCCCGTCATTCACAGTCGCCAGGACGATCGCGGGCCGGCCGCCGCGAATGATCATCTCGTGGTCAAAAGCAACCTTGCCGGGGAAGAAAGTGTACCACTCGCGGCCTTTGACGGGGTTGATGCCATCGGCGAAAACGTTGTCTTTGACATAGCCGAGGGCCTCGGATGCCTTCTGCGCGTACTCTACCAGTTGCTTGCCAAGTGGCGAGTAGAACCGCAGCAGGTGAGACTGGTTGTAGTACCAGCCGCACTGGAAAGGACCCAACTGTCCGCTGCGGGTGCTGAGATCGAGACCAATAAAGAGCTGAATCTTGCCGATCTGGTCGAGGCGCTGCCAGATCTTGATGTCGTTTTGCTTGCGGACCATGTCCCGGTCCAGACGCTCGAGGCGAACAGCAGCGGCCTCGGGCGAGAGTTCAAGCTGCCCCACATTTATGACGTTCTTAAAGACGGCCTTGTCGGCCTCGCTCAGGCTCTTACGCTGGGCGTTTAGCGTAGCGAGATCCTTGGTCAGCTTCGCTTTCAGGCCCTGTAGCTCTGTTAGCTGCTTGTTGAGGTCGTTGAGTTTGTCCTCCCGATTCTTGGCCTTGCGCGGCTCTCGGCCCCACAGAGCTTGAAACTCGCGCGCACCCGACAGCGCCTGATAATGGCCACTGCAGGCCAGGAAGACCACTGTTCGCGCGGGAGGATTCGCCTTGAAGAGGCGAGCGAGTTCCAGCATCGTCGCGATACCCGTCGCGCTCTCGGCGCCGGGGGCCAAGCGCGGGACGATTGATACGGAATCGTAATAGGCCTCGAGAATGATGGCTTCTTCTTTGAGTTCCGGATCCCGCCCGGGCATGATGCCGATGATGTTGCGGTTGACGGTGCTGCGCCAGGAGATCGGCTGGCGCGAGCGAATGGTCCCGCGCACCTCATCCTCGGCTACTGTGGCGAGGACATCGGACGCCTGGTCGCCACGGATGTAGAACCGGGGTACATTGACTGGAGCGCGCAGAAACTTCATCTCGGCCTCACCGCGCGTCATTGTCGGCGGCTCGATGAAGACTACGGCAGCGGCGTTGAGAAGCGGCGCATTGAGCCAGTTCTGCTGGGTGTTGAAGTCCATCAGCACGATCGCGCCGTTGGTGTTCTTCCCGTTGAAGTCAGACAGGCCGCCGCGGCCAACGTAGATAACCGGACCCGCCAGCCCCGCGGCTGGTACCTGACATGTGCGGGCGTGGTTGGGCCACAGCGCGGAGAGTTCGTACTGCTTGTTACCAAGGGTCAGTATGCTGCCGTTATCGACGGCACTGGGCAGGTCATAGTCCTGCACCATCGTCTCCAGACCCAGTGCTTTGAACTGGGCGAGGATGTAGTCCGCAGACTTCGTGTTGCCGGGGTAACCAACCGCGCGAGACCCGAAGCCCTCGAGAGTGCGGATGGTATTCGCAATCCGGTTGATGTCCACCGCCGCAGCGGTGGCCTCATAGTCCACACTGGCGGCTTGTGCTGACAGTGCCAACATCAGCAGCAGGGCCACCAGTCCGAGGGTCAGGTGCAGCTTGCGGCCTTTAAGTCCAGACATCGTGTCTCTCCTCTGCCAGCCCGTCTTTGGGCAGCAGTCATTTCCATTGCGATATGTCGGAGGGGCGAGCTTTAGCCGGCCCCTCCAAATAGCTACCTAACCAAACGATACCACGTACCGCCTGTACATCTCGTTGATGATGCTGATCCAGCCCCAGACGAGCCCGGCCAGGAAGAAGTGGCCGACTACCAGCCCCATGAAGAACGGCACTCCCCGCTTATAAGCGCGCATCCCGCCCAATCTCAAGATCAGAGTCTTGGCGATCCAGACCAGCAGGAAGGGACCCCATAGGGGACCGCCATAGGCTGTGACCATCGCGTAGCCAAGCGGGTGGAGCGGAAAGCGCAGGAACTGGCTGCGCAGGACTACCAGCACCGCCACGATCAGCGCACCCGACAGCCCTGCCAGCGCCCGCGGGCGGTCTGGCGGGCGGTGGGATTTCATGAAGCCCGAGAGTTCCTCGAACTCCGTGCGTGCCAGCGTGACGCGGTATCCGCCCTGGGTGGTACCGCCTTCAAGAATATTGGCCCCGGCTGAGTAGTAGGCGTGCAGGTGGATGTACGAGGCAGCCAGCGTGCCGAGAATGACGGCTACTATCAGCCATCGCGACATGGTCCGCTGATTCAGCCCCGTCTCCTGTGCCAGCTTGCTGCTCTCGACCTGGTAGGCCATCTGGGACTGGAAATAGCCCCGTGATACATGCATAAAGGTTGAGAAGATCGTCAAGTTCCCAAGATTAGGGCCGCTGACAAAAGGCGCAGACCCTGCAACGTAGATCATCATCTGTTTGTGCAGGTAGAATGGGAAGAGCCAGACCATGGCAGCGCCTGCTTCGGCCCGAGCGCGAGCATATACGAGAGCGAACAGCAAAATCAACCCGAAATAGATGAGCGCGGTCCACCACCACATCCCAGCCTTCATGGCAAAGGCCAGCATGAAGCCAAAGCCGCCCAGCGCCATCATCACGGCGGTGCGATGGGATAGCGGCTCATCGGCGTCATTTATGTGCTTGAGCCGGTCGGCGCCTTGCCGGAAAGCTGCCATGATGATGTCGCGAAGCTGGTACCGCGCCACCCAGATCAGGAAAATGCCAAGCCCAAAATATGCGCCAAAAGACTGCTCGCGGTCAAAGGGAAATCCAGATATCTGGTACCCGGCGCCCGTGAGCACCACGTTTGCGAATCGCTGCAGTAGATAGAACATCCAGACCGACAGAGTGATCTCAGTCGAAACGAGATACCCCAGGCCGATGTTCTCCGGGCGCCAGACGATTGCCAGCGGCCTGATCGCCGACAATGGTCGCTCGGTGAAGAGCCGGCCGATGTCGTACTGCTGCCCCATCGCCGGCACTGCCGGGTTCCAAGCCTGCAGGATGTTGCCGATGTTGAAGGCGCAGCCCAGCGCGAAGCCAATCCACATGAGCGGATTGCCAAAAAAACCGCCAAGAATCCGCTTCCCATCTTGATCGGAGATGTCCAGCGCAAGCTGCGCGATCGGGAAGGTCAGGCGCTCCTTGTCCATCCACTGCCGGCGGAAGAGCGCCATCAGTCCGAGCATGGCGCAGAACCAAGCGGTCATGAACAGGGTCCACATGGCCACTGGAACGGCCCAGGCTGCCCAGGGCACCTGCCCGTTGTCTGCCCCCTCATACATCGCCTGAATTACGTTCGGGGCCGGTGAAAGCCAGGTTGGCATGTACCGCTGCAACTCAACGAAATTGTTCTCGGGAGTTTGGAAGTAGTACAAAGCGGTAATGTTAGGAAACAGCAGGCGCAGAACGCCCACTGAGCTCATGGTCACGGCCACGCACAAGAAGGCGTATATGTAGATGATCTGTCCCTGAGACAGGCGGATGTGACGTGAGAAGCGTCGCAGCAGCAGTCCTATTACCGTGAGCAGCAAAAGCGCGCCCACCGCAGGAACTACGGGGACGCTTTCACCCAGTTGGACGCCTTGGGAGATGATCTCCGCCTGCAATACCCACGCCATCGCCCCCGCCAGTAAGACGAGTGCAATCAGGATAGTTGAGAACGAAAGTCCCTCTAAGCCCCGCTGCGGTGCTGTATGGTCGGTTGTAGATACGCCGGTCTGGCTTTCTGCCACGAACAACAAAGCCTCCTTTGCACGACTGGACGGCGGCTGTTTCCCCGTCTCTTTCTGGGAGACCTTCTCGATTCTGCATCTTTTCGAGAACAAAATGTGAGGCAACTCGCTCCCCGGTAGGACAGGCATCCCTGCCTGTCTCTGAGGAAACGCCAAGTCCGCAGCAGGCTACGATGCCATCCGGACAGGCAGGGATGCCTGTCCCGCCGAGAGAATACGCGGGAGCAGGATATTTTTAGTTACAACACAAAATCTGCTATAATCAGCTTCTGGCGTGGGCGGTGGCGAAGTCAGACCAGCCAACCTGGCAAAGCAGCCACAGACTGCGCCAGTAGATAGGAGCGCCCCAATGGCCCTCAGCATTTGTCCCAAGTGCCATTCGAAAGTTGCCCCGACCGATACGATCTGCATGGACTGCGGCAACGATCTGCTGGCCGCGAAAGTTGATATCGTCGAACAGGCCAAGCGTGAAGCTCGCGGCGGTCCCGCGGGACCAGCCAGTGGAGCCGCGGCGGTCGCGAACCCCGCCGCTGCCGGTATGGTCCTGCCCGGCGAGAACGCGGATGACAAGCGCCTGCGAAGTTTTGACAGACAGGAAGCGGATAAGCTCCGTAAACAACGCCCGGCCCAGATAGTTCTGATAGGTATTGCCGCCGTGGCCGCCATCGCCGTCGGTGCCCTGATCCCGTCGCTGCTGAAAAAAGCCACCGCGGCGGGCGGCCTCGGCAGCCTGAGTGTCGCTGAGTTCAAGCAAATGGGCGCCAATGTCACCTC
>LSQX01174663.1_pt1 | contig 13429 bp, 8 predicted proteins | sample 654561 | NCBI WGS metagenome assembly LSQX01 (sample SAMN04489861, study PRJNA283612) | anaerobic digester metagenome | isolation source: 4 biogas reactors fed with cattle manure at either 37C or 55C with and... | place: Denmark: Kongens Lyngby | collected 2014 | reverse complement strand
ATCCATTAATATGCACATTATATAAAGTTATATTTTTATTGAAAGTACAATAAGCGTTAAATTGATTGGCATTTAAATCATAAGGTTCATTGTTTCTTACCGATGAATCATTAAATACATCATCATTAAAAGTACAATCTAGATAGATTGCATTATACACATTATCTAAAATTTTATAATCAAGTAAATTCCAACTTTTATGAAATTTACAATCTTGAAAAAATACCTTTGTATCTTTGAGGTCTAAATTTCCTATATAAAATTCACAATAACTAAAATGAATCTCTCCAAATAGATTTAGTATTTTCAAATAATCAAAATAATCACCACTATTTCTATCTGGAAAAACTATATGAGTTGGCATCAAACGCAATTCTTTAAATATATTATTATACTTTAAATCATTATAGTCTTCACCATCTAAATAAGTCTTCATCTCCTCTTTTGTTATTCTTCCATCTATTAAAAAGCTATGTTTACTAAAAAAATCTACGATATACTTCTTGAATTCTTCATAAAAAGATGGAGCCAACCACTGCCAATCTTGCCCATAGCTATTTTTCGGACAATGCAAAACACATTCACTGTATCCTTCGTATACATCATTTTCACAATTATTTATTGAGCAGTTGCTAAGTTTTTGAAGATTAGAATCTAAATTATTATCCATCACACCCCCTCCACAATTTTAATCTCATCATCTGTTAAATCATAGAGTTTATAAACCATATTATCTATTGTGATTTCATTTGTATTACAAATATTTTCTAGATTTTCAAGCTCTTTTTTGAGTGCAATTTCCCTATCGAAATTATTTGTAGCGATAGCTTCATCTAATAAAACTTTATAATCTTTGATTTTTTGTTTGGCTTCCAAAATCTCATCAACCAAAGCAATAAATGGTTTTTGTGCAAGTTCATCTATTTTTGGGATTGGTAATCTTTCTATGGCTTGTATAGTTATTTCACCATTTATCCCACCTGATTGTAAAAAATTTAAGAAAATATATTTTGAAAGTTTTGAATTTAATATTGCTAATAAAAATTTTAAATTTTCTCCAGTCATAATATAAGAGGTATTTTGCAAATAAATGGTATCTACTGTATAAGAAAATGCTTGTTCTTTTGAGGCTTTTGAAAAAACAATTTTTTCCTTATTAAATTCTTGTAAGTAAGCACAATTTCTTAAATTATAAGGTGTAGTTCCCTTATCGCTTCTTTTTTCTAATTGTTCATAATATTGGTTTAAATGTTCTTTTATTGTTGGATAATCTTCAATATTTACTGGTGGATTGTTATGTGAATTTATAAGATATAAATTTGCAAAATTAGCTTCATATCTTTTTATATCTCTACCTCTTAAAAGTGGTTTTATAATTTCAGCACTTTTTTGGTCTTTTTTTATTAATTCATTTTTTGTAGTTTCATCTATAACAAAGGCATCATTAAATCCAGTAGTTATTCCTCTATAATATTTTATATCCCACTCTTTTAAAGGGGTTTCTATTTTCTCTATTTTTTGTTTTATTGCTAGTTCTTTTGGGTTTGAAAAACTAAAGCTAGTTTTTGTTAAATCATTTTGCTTCATATCATAACTATTTAACAAATCACTATCTACAACTTTAAAAGTAGAGTTTTTAGAAGCTTTTTGTTTTTGAAATATTGTAATAGCGCTATCTACTGTCGCATCGTGAAAAATCTTAATCCCGTTAAAATCTGCTATTCTTAGAATTGTTGTATTTTCTAAAATATACTCTCTTAAGTTTTCTCCATATTTTGCACGGAAGAATTTATTTGAACAAATAAAACCTTTTAAACCATTTGGTTTTAGCATATTTAAGGCTAATTCATAAAAATATACATATAAATCAGCTGTACCTGTATAAGTTGTATATTTTTCTTGAAGTTGTGGTTTTATATCTTTTATCATCTCTTGTCTTACATAAGGCGGATTACCTATAACCACATCAAAACTACCCATCTCAAATGGCATTTCAAGAAGTGAATTTGCACAAATTATCTTATCACTTAGCCTTGTTAGTACTCTTCCTCTTTGTGCAGTTCTAAGCCACAAAGAGAGCTTTGCTATCTCAACTGCATCTTCGTTGATATCTACTCCAAAAAGGTTGTTTTCTAGTACTGCTTCTTCTACCATATAAGAAGCAAACAGATCTCCCATCAAAGCTAGGTCGTATTGGAGTTGGTTATGTTCAGCTATAAGAAACTCTAGTGCTTGGTTTAAAAATGCACCACTTCCACATGCAGGATCTAAAATCTTAAGACTAAGTAGCCACTCTTTATATAAAAGAAGATTTTCTTTTGTTTGTTCTTCACTTTTTGTAAGCTTTTTTGGGTTTTTGGGTGAGGATAAATCATCACTTGCGATATTTAACTCAGCTCTTTTGTCTGTGCACATTTTGCCTAAAGTGTTTTCAACTATATATCTTGTGATATATTCTGGTGTATAAAAAACTCCATCTTTTTTTCTTTTTGATTTTGTTTTATCATAGCTGGTATTATCTAGGTTTGCTTGAAGCTCTTCAAGATCAGTTAAAGATTGTTCAAATATATGTCCTAGGATATTGACACTAACTTCACTCAAAAAATCATAATCAGATAGTTTTTGCACTTTTATATCTAAGATATCATCATCTATTTTTAAGCTATCAAGTAACTCATCTTTTAAAAACATCCCACCATTGTATCTAGGGATATCTAGCTTATTATTTCCCAGTGAAATAGCATCAAAATAAAACTTATATATATCATACAAATCATAATCAGTAAACTTTTGGTTTGCAAACTCCTCTCTTATCTCACGGATAGTATTGGCTCTAAGAAGTCCTCTATCTTCAGCAAAAAGTATGAAGATTATCCTATCACAAAGCTTTTGAGTAAGTCTTAGAAGTATGGATTTGTCTATATTTTTATCTTTGTGATTGTTTTTGACTATATTTTCAAAAAGCTCTAGCCTAAAAGCTGAGTAGTCTTTGTATAGCTCTTTTGAGATATTTTGTTCAAAAGAATTGGATTTTTCTTTGATTTTAAGTGGAATATTTTTTTGTATACTTTCATATGAGAGCAACAAATGAAGCTTTTTAAACTCCTCAAAATCAAGATCAAAAAGACTAAATCTTTCATAAGCTGTTGATTTTTCTATATACAATCTTAGTTCATCAAAGTTAGAAATAATGACATATTTAGCATCTTGATGCTGTGATAAATAATAAAAAGCCTGAGCTTGTACTCTATCAAGGTTTTTGGTATCTTGGGCTTTTAGTTCTATGATGCCTATTATCTTACCATCTAGATAAATGACACCATCAGCTTTTTTGCTATCTGTTTCGTTTTTCTTCTCACGTTCTAGGTTGTATAATGATGGATTTGTAGTATCTAGTGTATATCCTAAGCACTCTTCAAAGATATCTTTTAAAAAACCATCTTGGTATTTCTCTTCTTTAACAGTTTTGATAAAGTCTATCTTTTTTAAATACTCTTGATATGATACCCATCTAGTGGCTATGAGTTTGTTATCAAGATTTTTACTAAACTCTTTTATAATACTATTTTGAAACATACTACATCCTTTTATAGGCTTTAGTATATCATAAACTATTTTATTTATTGGTAAATGAATTGGTGAGGATGAATCCTCACTTCCTGTTTTTGGAAGTGGGATTTCAATCCCACCATAACTTAAGTGATATATCTTTGAATATTATACTTTTTTGAGTGGGTGAGACTGAAGTCTCACTTCCTGTTTTTGGAAGTGACAATTTATTGTCACCCATTCTTAAATATTACTATGCTTTTTTGAGTGGGTGAGACTGAAGTCTCACTTCCAAGTGGTATGAACCCATAAAGTTGGACTATTTACCCAAAACCTTAGCTACAGCCTTACCTATATCAGCTGGGCTTACTACTACAGTTACACCCGCAGCTTCAAGTGCAGCCATTTTTTCTGCTGCAGTTCCTGCACTACCACTTATGATAGCACCCGCATGACCCATACGTTTACCTTTTGGAGCAGTTTGTCCAGCGATAAATGCTACAACTGGTTTTTTGATATTTTCTTTTATAAACTCAGCTGCTTGGATCTCAAGATCTCCACCAATCTCACCAATCATAACTATTGCTTTGGTCTCTGGATCAGCTTCAAACATAGGAAGAAGTTGTTTATATGATAACCCTATGATAGGGTCTCCACCTATACCAACAGCAGTTGTAATACCAAATCCCTCATTACATACTTGGTTTGCACTTTCATATGTCAAAGTACCTGATTTTGATATAAGTCCAACATTTCCTTTTTTGAAAATAAACCCTGGCATAATACCTATTTTACACTCATCAGCAGTGATAATCCCAGGGCAATTTGGCCCAATAGTCATCATATTTTTTTTCTTAGCATAGTGTTTTGCCATCATCATATCTTTTACGGGAGCACCTTCAGTGATGATTACAGCAAGTTCTATACCCGCATCAGCAGCTTCCATAACAGCATCAGCAACAAAAGCTGGTGGAACAAATATCATAGATACAGTTGCATTTGTTTCTTTTATAGCTTCATTTACAGTATTATATACTGGTTTACCTAGATGTTCACTTCCACCTTTACCAGGAGTAACTCCGCCAACTATTTGTGTACCATAAGCCATACATTGCTCTGCATGAAAAGATCCCTCTTTACCTGTAAAGCCTTGAACTATAACTTTTGTATCTTTGTTTACTAAAATTGACATCCCTACTCCTTATTTTGTAGCTGCTTCAACAGCTTTTTTTGCACCATCAGCTAGATCAGTTGCTGCTATGATATTGTCCATACCAGCATTGTTCAAAATATCAGCAGCTTCAGTTGCATTTGTCCCATCTAGTCTTACAATAACAGGAACATTTACATCTACTAGTTTTGTAGCTTCTAAGATACCATTTGCAACTCTATCACATCTTACTATACCACCAAAGATATTTACAAAGATTGATTTTACATTTTTATCTTTTAAGATTATCTCAAAACCTTTTGCAACAGTTTGTGGATTTGCTCCGCCACCCACATCTAGGAAGTTAGCTGGTTTGCCACCAACATAGTTGATAGTATCCATAGTACCCATAGCTAGACCTGCACCATTTACCATACATCCTACATTGCCATCAAGTTTTACATAACTAAGTCCATAATTACCAGCTTCTATCTCTGTAGGCTCTTCTTCACTCAAATCTCTCATCTCTGAAATAGCACTTTGTCTATAAAGAGCATTGTTATCAAATCCCATCTTAGCATCAAGAGCCAAAAACTTGCCATCACCTGTTTTGATAAGTGGATTTATCTCTATCATCTCTGCGTCATTATCCATATAAACTTTGTATAATGAACTAGCAAATTTAATAAATGTATTTATCTCCTCTTTTGGTAAACCAAGTCCAAAAGCTAGTTCTCTACCGTGAAAGCCTTGAAAACCAATAGTTGGGTCAATAGCAACTTTTACTATTTTTTCTGGACTGTTGTGAGCTACTTCTTCTATCTCCATACCACCTTCAGTTGAAGCCATCATAACAGGCATCTCCAAAGCTCTATCAAGCACCATACCAAGATAATATTCAGCCTTGATATCTGCTCCTTCTTCTATATATACTTTTTGTACAAGTTTACCCTCTGGTCCTGTTTGGTGAGTAATAAGAGTCATACCTAAGATTTGTGATGCAAGTTCTCTTACTTCATTGGTACTTTTTGCTAGTTTTACACCACCGCCAAGTCCTCTTCCACCTGCATGAATTTGGGCTTTGACTACCCATATATTGCCACCTAGCTCTTGAGCTACTTTTACAGCTTCATCTGGAGTATAAGCAATATGTCCTCTAGGAGTAGGAACACCATATTTTTTAAATATCTCTTTTGCTTGATATTCATGAATATTCATAATCTTTTCCTTTGTAAAATCAATTCTTCATTAAATCAAATAGTATCAATTAGTTACTTATTTCTACTTTATTTCGTATTTTTCTCTACCCATTTGATACAAATCGTTACCTTTTGTATCATTGATAACAGTCACTGGAAAATCTTTTACTTCCAATCTTCTTATTGCTTCAGGTCCTAATTCTGGATAAGCTATAACTTCTGCTTTTACTATTTTTTTGCCTAGCAATGCCCCTGCACCACCAGTTGCCCCAAAATAGACTCCCTTATACTCTTGGCATGCTTTTATAACCTCAGCATTTCTTTTGCCTTTGCCTATCATACCTTTTGAACCATATTTTAGTAGCGTAGGAGAGTAACTATCCATCCTATAGCTTGTAGTTGGTCCTGCACTTCCTATAGGCTCCCCCGGTTTTGGTGGTGTTGGACCTACAAAGTATATAACACTCCCCTCTAGGTCAAAAGGTAGTTCTTTACCCTCTGCTATCAAATCAACCAATCTCTTATGTGCAGCATCTCTAGCTGTATAGATAACTCCACTTAAAAAAACTATATCACCACTGTTTAGTTTTGTAACATCTTTATCTTTTAATGGAGTAGTTAAATAATATGTTTGACTCATCTAAAACCCCTACTTATATAGTAATATGTGCATGTCTAGAGCTATGACATTGGACATTGACTGAAATAGGCAAAGATGCTATATGACATGGATTTGCTTCTATATGAACTGCTAAAACAGTTTGTGTTCCGCCCATACCCATAGCACCAATTCCTAGTTTGTTTAGCTCTTTATGAATTTGCTCTTCAAATTCTGCCATTTCGCTATCTTCGTTTACTGTTCCTATTTCTCTAAAAAGTGCATGTTTACTTGACATTGCTGCTTTTTCAAAAGTACCGCCTATTCCAACACCTACTATTATAGGTGGACATGGATTTGGTCCTGCATCAGAGATAACTTGTTTTACAAACTTTAAAACACCATCTTTACCTGCTGCTGGAGGCAAAACTGTAGCACGGCTTACGTTTTCACTTCCACCACCTTTTGCGGCATATTCTATTTCTATCTTATCACCTTCAACTAAATCAAAATGAACTATAGCTGGTAGATTATACCCTATCTTATCTTTTAAGTTTGCTCTACTAAAAGGCTCACATGTTGAAGCTCTTAAATATGCTTCTTGGTAGCCAAGTTCAGTGCCTTTGTTAAACGCATCTCTAAAACTTCCACCATTAAGCTTCACATCTTCACCAACTTTTACAAAAAACACAGCCAATCCTGTATCTTGACAAAGAGGTCTTTTTTCTTCTTTTGCAATATCTGCGTTTTCTAGTAGCTGTCTTAAAACTTCACGGCTTACTTCTGATTTTTCCTCATTGTAAGCTTTTTGTAAAGCATCATAAGCATCTTTTGGCAACACTGTACCACAATGAATAATCATCTCTTTTACTGCTTTTACAAGCTCATCAAACTCTATAACTCTCATAAATATATCCGATCTCTATTTTTTCTCAAAAAATTTATGTTTATTTAACGTATCTATAAGCTCTTGAACACTTGCTACTGATTTTGCAAATCTTCCTGCTTGTTCTTCGTTTAGACTAGCTTCTATTACCTTTTCAGCCCCTCTAGCTCCTAGCATAACAGGAACGCCACTTACTACATCTTTGTATCCATACTCACCATCAAGCATAACAGCACATGGATAGATCTGTTTTGTATCTTTTAGTATAGCTTCAACCATAATAGCAGTTGCTTTTGCTGGTGCATAATACGCTGAGCCTGTTTGAAGATAACTTACTATTTGGGCTCCACCGTTTTTGGTTTTTTCTACTATCTCATCTATCTCATCCCAAGAAAGAAGATCTGTTAGAGGAACCCCTGCAACTGTAGAAAATCTTGGTAGTGGAACCATATCATCACCATGTCCACCCATAACTGAAGCTCTTATTTGTCCTGCTCCATATCCTAGCTTTTCATAGATAAAATGAGCCATTCTAGCACTATCTAAAACACCTGCCATTCCAATAACTCTGTTTCTACTCCAACCACTCTCTTTTAACGCTACATAAACCATAGCATCAAGTGGATTTGAAACTGGAACTATTATAGCTTTTGGAGCATATTTAACAATATCAGCTACAACTTCTCTCATAACTTGTGCATTTACCAAAAGTAAATCATCTCTACTCATCCCTGGTTTTCTAGGACTTCCTGCGGCTATAACAACAACATCACTATCAGCTATATCACTTGCATCATTTGCAGCTGTTACTACAGTATGAGCTCTAGCAGCATTTGCAGCTTGTGACATATCTAGTGCCATACCTTTTGCTCGATCTGTTTTGTTGTCTCTTAGAACTACCTCATGTGCAGAACCGTTCATAGCTAATATATATGCTATAGTTGAACCTACATTTCCTGCACCGATTATTGTTACTTTTTTACCTCTCATTCTCATCCTTTCTTTTAGTCTATAAAACCTACAAAAGGTTAAGATTAAGTTTAACGCTATTGCTTTAGCTCTTAACTTAAGCTTAACCGTAATATTTGTAGATCTTATGATAAGGTTGGAAAAATCCCACCTTATCATATCGTAATTTTGTTTATAAAGTAAAGTTTTTAATAAAATTTACTTAAATAGAATCAATAATGTTATTTAATGTAGCACTTGGTCTCATCGCCTGTGATGCTTTTGTAAAATCTGGCTTATAGTATCCACCTATATCTTGAGCCTTGCCTTGAGCATCTATAAGCTCATGATTGATTTTTTCTTCATTTGAGTTTAAATCTTCAAAAACTTTTGTAAATTTTTCTTTTAATTGGCTATCTTCATTTTGATTTGCTAACGCTTCAGCCCAATACATACCAAGATAGAAATGACTTCCACGATTATCTATCTGCCCTACTGCTCTAGCTGGAGATTTGTTTTCATCCAAAAACTTACCATTTGCAATATCAAGGGTAGTTGCAAGAACTGCTGCTTTTTTGTTGCCAAATGCGTTTGCAAGATGCTCTAAGCTTACTTGAAGTGCTAAAAACTCTCCTAAGCTATCCCATCTTAAATATCCTTCTTGCATAAACTGTTGAACATGTTTAGGTGCTGATCCACCTGCACCTGTTTCAAATAGTCCACCACCACTTAATAACGGTACAATTGAAAGCATTTTTGCACTAGTTCCTAGCTCTAAAATAGGAAAAAGGTCTGTTAAATAATCTCTTAAAACATTTCCTGTTGCAGAAATAGTATCAAGCCCTCTTCTAATTCTCTCCAATGTATATGCCATAGCCTCTTGTGGAGCTAAAATCTCTATAGTTAAACCTTTTGTATCATGCTCTGTTAAGTATTTGTTTACTTTTGTGATGATTTGAGCATCATGAGCTCTGTTTTCATCTAGCCAAAATACAACAGGAGTATTAGATAATCTACATCTTGTAACAGCTAATTTAACCCAATCTTTAATAGCTATATCTTTAGCTCTACTCATTCTCCAAATATCACCAGCTTCAACATCATGACTTATCAAAATATTTCCATTTGCATCAACTACCCTTACAGTTCCATCAGCTGGAATTTCAAATGTTGTAGGATGAGATCCATACTCTTCAGCTTTTTGAGCCATAAGTCCTACATTTGGTACTGTTCCCATAGTAGTTACATCTAGTTTTCCATTTACTCTTACATCATCCATAATCTCAGCATACATAGTAGCATAACATCTATCTGGAATAACAGCTAAACAATCTTGAACTTTGCCTTCACTATTCCACATCTTACCACCATCTCTAATAACAACAGGCATAGATGCATCAATAATAATATCATTTGGAACATGTAAATTTGTTATACCTTTATCACTATCAACCATAGCTATAGATGGTCTTTTGCTATAAACTGCTTTTATATCTGCTTCTATTTCTGCTTTTTTATCTGCTGGAAGTTTTGATATTTTTGCATATACATCACCTAAGCCGTTTTTAACATTTACACCTAACTCTTTAAATGTTTGTCCGTGTTTAGCAAATACATCTTTATAAAATACCTCAACAAAATGTCCAAACATAATAGGATCTGATACTTTCATCATAGTTGCTTTTAGATGAACTGAATAAAGTAAACCATCTTCACTAGCCTCTTTGATAGACTCTTCTATAAAATCTCTAAGTGCTTTTACACTCATAAAAGTACCATCTAAAACCTCTCCATCAGATGATTTTAATCCATCTTTTAATACAACTGTACTACCATCTTTTTTTGCTAGTTCTATTTTAAACTCTCCACCTTTTGCAACTGTTACTGATTTTTCATTGCCATAAAAATCACCACTATTCATATATGATACATGTGATTTTGAGTTTTCACTAAAATCTCTTAGTTTATGTGGGTTTTTTCTAGCATAGTTTTTAACACTTGCTGCACATCTTCTATCACTGTTTCCTTCTCTAAGAACTGGATTAACAGCAGATCCTAAACATTTACTATAAGCTTCAAATATAGCTTTTTCATCATCTGTTTGTGGATTTTCTGGATAATCTGGTAACTTATACCCTTTTTCTTGAAGCTCTTTTATAGTAGCTATAAGTTGAGGAATAGAAGCACTAATATTTGGTAACTTTATAATATTTGCCTCTTTTTTTAGTGTAAGATCTCCAAGTTCTGCTAAGAAATCAGACATTCTTTGATTTTCTGGCAACCAAGGGCTTAGATTTGAGATAACTCTACCACTAAGCGATATATCTCTAGTTTCAACATCAACACCTGCTACTTTTGTAAAAGCATTGACTATTGGTAATAAAGAGTATGTTGCTAAAGCTGGAGCTTCATCTATCTGAGTCCATATGATTTTTGTATTTGCTGACATATTTATTTCTCCTAAAGTTTATTATTGAATAAAGAAATAGTAGCATTTATATACGAAGTGTAGTATAAAGTTACACACAACCATTTAAAAAAAGTGGGAGTATGTAACATAAGGTAACAAAGTTACTTGATACTATCAAAAAGTGCTTTTATATCTATAGGTTTTGTAGATTCATCTAACACTGAAGGCTCAATATTGTTTTTGGTATGTATTTTGGAAGAATCATTGATATATTGCTCTTTTGGTAAAGTTTTAACATAGCTTTCTTGCTGTTTTGTATAGTTTATATTGTTTATATGTTCACGATATGTTTTACTAAATATATGTGTTTTTGTCGTTTTATCTCTTACAAAATATAAAAACTCTGTATTTTTTGGTTTTATCGCTGAAATCAAAGCTGTTAGGGATACATTACAAATAGGGTGTTCTGGTAGTCCTTTGTATTTGTAGGTATTATATCTACTCTCATCATTTTGGATAATAGCTGGAGTAATAGCTCTTTTTGAAAACTCCCCATATTTCAAAGTCCCATCCATCTGTAGTGGCATAGAGTTTTTAAGACGATTATATATAACACTAGCAACTAATGGCATCTCTTCTATATTAGCTGCTTCTTTTTGGATAATAGATGCTACTATCAAATATGAGTACCAATTGTCTTGATTATAGCTACCAAAGATTTTTTTACTCACTTCAGAGTATTTTCTTTGGCTATGATTTATAAGATAATAGACTAAATATTGTTCATCCATACCTATAGGGATACTATAAGTCTCTGCTAGGATATTGCCATCATCTCTAAACTTCAATCCATCATAAACATCTATTAGCCTATCATAAGAAAGATCCAATTCCAAACTTACTTTATTGAAAAAATCAAAATATGTCTCCCCAGGAATAAGTGTGACTTGTTTTAGGGCTGCTTTTGAAGTGGTTAATTTATATAAAAAATCCCCTTTTGTCATCTTGTTTGATTTAAGATCTATCCAGCCACTTTGGGGATATCCCAAAAAAAACCTCATATATAGTGAATCAACCATATTTAACTCATAGCCACTTTTAGATAAATATGATATAATAGTATTCGTTGATCCTTGAGGTATAAATATTATCCTAGAAGAATATACATTAATACTTAGGTAAAATAGAAGTGAAATTAAAATTACGGATATCAATTCAAATATGAACAAGCCTCTTATAGCTATATTTCTAATACTATTTTTGATTATTGCAACCTTTTATATACAAGTTAGGTATTTTGGTGTAAGTATAGACAATTTTAGGTTTAAATCTTATTATATAGAAGATTTATATATCAAATATGATAAAAAATGGAGCCTAAGTGCTAAAAAAATAGATCTCTCTAGCCTTGAAGATATAGATAGTGATGGGGATTTTTCAAATATAGATATCAAAAAAACAGTTACTTATATATGGGATGTATTAAAATATTTTGAAACAATAAAAATAGATCATTGTGCTATAAAAGAGCATAGTTTTTCTATAGCTTACAACAAAGAATATTTCTTTTTTGAAAACAATCTTCTTAAAATCCAAGCAAAACCAGAGATTTTTAGTGACTTTATAGATTTAAATATTGATCAATTATATATAAAAAACTACGATATACTAACATCTGGTGAGGCAAAAATAGATTTAAATAAACTAACTATGAACTATTTTGGTGCTTACTCTCATCAAGAGGTAAAAGGTGGTTTGGGCTTAAATATTACAAGTGATTATATTGATTTTTTTGTAGATTCAAAAGAGACAAAAGATATTAAATTTGTAAAAAACTTTGTAACACTTCATCCAGAGATAGAAAAATGGATGTATGATAGTGTATTTGGAGACTATAGTTTAGAGTATCTAAAAGGGAAAATAGATTTAAGTAAACAAGAGCTTATTTTAAACTCTTTAGAGGGTAAAGCCAATATCTCTAATGCCAAAATCAGATTTCACAAAAAGCTTGATTTTGTAAATACAGATAAAATAGAGGTTATTTACCAAAGAAATACACTTTCATTTAATCTAATCAATCCTATCTATAAAAATATCTCTATAGATGGTAGCTTTGTAGAGATTACAAATATTACAAATGATATTTTACCTGCTTCTTTGCTAGTCAATATCACTACTGATCATCTTCTTGATAGTAATATTTTAGATATATTAAAAGCTTATGAGATAGATATACCTCTTATACAAAAAGAGGGAAATACCAATGCAACTGTTATGATAAAAGTAAACTTAAATGACTCTAGTGTAGAGGCTAGTGGTGCTTTTGATGTAAAAAATGCTTTTATTAAAATAAAGGATTTTGAGTTTTATGTAAATAGTGGTAAAGTGTGGCTAAAAGATACCATAGTTCAAATCAAAAACTTTGATGCTTATATCAAAAACCTTATAGATGCTACAGGAAGTATGACTATAAATACTACTACAAAAATAATTGAAGGAAATGCAAATATCCAAAACTTTAAAGTCTCTTCACAAGATGAGGATATATTGTTTGTTAAAAACCATAATGCAAACTTTACTTATGATTTAAATAATAATACTCTAACAATAGATAATCTTACATTTAAAATGAATATCAATGACAATAGTCTTTTTACAATCAATATAGATGATTTACTTACTTTTAAAC
>LSQX01146618.1_pt1 | contig 13431 bp, 14 predicted proteins | sample 654561 | NCBI WGS metagenome assembly LSQX01 (sample SAMN04489861, study PRJNA283612) | anaerobic digester metagenome | isolation source: 4 biogas reactors fed with cattle manure at either 37C or 55C with and... | place: Denmark: Kongens Lyngby | collected 2014 | reverse complement strand
ACATACCTCCCTTCCCGCGACGGGTAGAGACAGACATGTTGTAATCCATCTCATCCATCGTGTCGTCGAGATAGTCGGGATTCGGTTCCCTGACGACTGCCTTGGTGCTCCTCTTGGATCTCTTGACCTGTGGCCTAGGCAGGTCATCTTCCTCTTCATATTCGGACACCTGCGCGGATTTCCATCTTACTCCCTTGGCCTTCACCCTCCTTCTAACTCGGGCCACCATATCGTGATTTCGCCCTTTTTTGAGATGTTCTCCTATGTCGGGCTGAAATCACGTAAGGTGTGCCCTCAGACAGCGCTTCCGGGTTTCGGCCCGGGAGTAAGAAAAAATGAATAGAGATTATAGAAGATCTAGAATTGAAAACGAATTGAGAAACAACTTGACCAATGTAGTCGGTCTAGATTCCGACAGATGGTTCATCCCGAATGATATCGACGATATCGGATACAGCGATGATCCGTGGACCTTCGAGAACGGATACGGATTGGACGAGGATGGAAACTACCCGGAGGTGTTCTGAATGGTGCAGGACATCGTGGAGGTAAGGTCGATGCTCGAAGCATCTGCATTCAGGGAACTGTTCCTCTGTGACAATTGCAATCAATACTCGAAGGATAAGGGAGCTTGCAAATGCGGAGCACCCAAGAGGAGGATCGGACTGGAGGAGCTGGTCAATGAGACCCCGTACATCGAATATGTCTTCAGTGACCTCATGAAATATGTTTCAGCAGAGGTGACCTTGGAATTCAATGATAGGATAGTCACCATAGTCACGGAGGATCGCACCCTTGAGGGGAATGACCCCAAATACGGTGAGGAGAGGATCCCGTTGTTGAAGAGTTTCTGCGACCTCGTCGATAGCAATTGTAAGAAGAAATTCTTCGAAAGGATGAGGAAGGTCCTTCAGGAGGAGATCTGATGTCCACTGTAACAGAACTTAAGGGTCGTGCCAATCATTTCAAGGAGACGATCGAGGGGATGCGCGAGGTAATCGTCAGATGTCCTTCATGCGGGAATACGTTCCCTTCCAACGAGACGGATCGTATGGACTGCCATCTCGCCCTACAGGATTATCTGAACGATAATTTGGATGTATATTACAAGGTGAAGAAGGATGGCAGCTACTATTCCTGTCGCATATTGAAGGAGTACGGTGGTCCGACAACATACATAGACACGGAGAAGGGTGGGATCGAGACGTTCTGGGGAGGAAAGACCCACTTCGAACTTTTGAACGAGGAGACCTTGGAAGCCATAGATACGATCATGGAAAGGGAATATCTCTTTACGATAGGGAGGTGTCTCTGATGCCCTTCTTCAAATGGGAACTGGTGATCCTCCAACTGAACAGGTTCAGGGACGTACCCTATGAGAAATTAGATATGCCGTACGGGATGACACAGGACGGTATCGCCACCGCATTGTGCATCTCGAGGGCACATGCATCCGTCGAGTTGAAGAAGATCCAGAACAAGGGATATGTGGACATCTTGCCGGCACACGTGATGTACCGTCCGAAGACTCTGAACGTGTATTCTCTGACATCCAACGGTAGGAGGAAGGCGATGGAACTCCTCGATAGAGCGAAGGAGGAATCCATCGATGTGGATTCGTCGGATTGGTCGCTCCGCACATCGTGCGTACGGTCATCGGTCCGGACAACAGGTTCCTCCTGCCGGCATCCGCCGCCTTCGGAGCCCTGCTCCTGGTGGCCGCGGATCTCATCGGCAGGGTCGTCATCGCGCCCGCGGTTCTGCAGGTCGGTGTGATCACAGCGTTCCTGGGAGGTCCGCTGTTCCTGTGGCTGATCCTGAGGAAGAACAGCACGATCTGGGGGTGAATCGATGAGGATGGAATTGAAGAACGTCTCGTTCGCCTACAAGTCGTCTCAGACCCCTGTCCTCCACGACATCAATCTGGTTCTGGAGGAGCCGGGATTGTATTGCATCGTCGGTCCCAACGGGGTTGGGAAGTCCACGATGGTCAAGTGCATGAACAGGATCCTGAAGCCCACCTCCGGGCAGGTCCTGCTCAACGACGTGGACATCCAGGACATGAAGCTGAAGGAGATCGCCGAGCATATAGGATACGTCCCTGTTCAGACGCAGGACGTGTTCTCGATGCCGGTCATCGATGCGATCCTCCTTGGAAGGCAGAAGGCCAACAAGTGGAAGACCACCGACGAGGACCTGGAGATCGCAGCCCGTGTCATGAAGATGATGGGCATCCAGGATCTCGCCATGAGAGGATTCAACCACCTCTCCGCCGGACAGCATCAGAAGGTGGCCATCGCAAGAGGACTCGTTCAGCAGCCTGAGATGCTCATCCTGGATGAGCCCACGGCGAATCTCGATGTGAAGCACCAGGTGTACGTATCCGAGCTCCTGAGAGCCATGGCCATCGAGGAGAACATGATCGTGCTGATGATCAGCCACGATCTGAACATCGCGGCGAAGTACGCCCACAAGATCATCGTGATGGAGCACGGGACCGTAGTGGATGTCGGAACATCGAAAGACATCATCACAGAGGACCTGGTGGCCCGCGTCTACGAGGTCGAATGCAAGATCGAGGATGACGAGGACAGACCCCACGTCGTCCTCGGATCCGTTCTCAGCATCTGAGAACCAAAACGCACCCTGCTCCGGCAGGGTGCATCATCATTCTCATTCGAGGCCCCTTTCCTTCGATGCTCCACCGCGTGATCTTCCAACGGCATCGAAGAACACAGTGCCCGAATTGTTTCGTCGTCAGAGAACGGCATATATATCCTTCGACGGGGCATACGACAGTCAAGGACTGATGCGCATGCCAGCGGGAACCCCAGGACTCGTAACCAGGAGCTATATCGAATCATTTTTCTCATCCATGTCGGAGCATCCAGTATCCGGTAATTGCGAATCCCTATCCATGCTAAAGGAGGCCCTTGTGAGCTTCACTGAAGCGGAGACGGATGAGAACGCATCCATGGTCTACATGACGTTCAGAGGCATGTCCGGTCCGAGCGGCGGCATGGACATCCTCGGATTGATGGGGTTGATGCGCACCTACGAGCTCAGATCGATGAACATCGTCGACAGTCAACGGGATCACTACATCCATTCCATCAACGTCTTTGCAATGGGCATATGCATCTATCAGAATTCGGACAGGCTTCAAGAGGCGTTTCGTAACTCCCGTCCCGACGGTATGTTCCCTAACGAGAGGGAGGAGTTCCTATATGTCTGGGGTCTCGCATCCATGTTTCACGATATGGGCTATCCAATCGAGATAGCATACAATCAGATCCGTAGGTTCCTCAGGATCTCATGCGGCGGCAGTCAGGATATCGGCCCCGTTCCTCTGGTAAGGAATCTGGAGGAGCTGTTCAGGGTCGGCGACTCGTCGAATGATGCCCTGGATATGATGTCAGAGCGCCTATCTCGGGTGCTGTCTTTAGAGGCCTCTGCCGTTTCGGATGTACTTCACGGGTACGAGGGCTCGATGTACGAGTCCTGCAGAGTGGATCACGGCTTCTTCAGCGCAGCTATGCTCCTCAAGTGGATGGGTATGGCATCCGAGATGTCTGATGCGGATGTGTCGGAGAAGATCAAGGCCCGCGTGGTCGAGAGCGCTACATCGATCCTCCTGCACAACTTCTACAATCACACCTTCACCAGACCGCCCTTCTCGCTGGGGCCGATGGAGCGTGATAGGGATCCGATATCGTATCTGCTCATTCTCTGTGACGAGCTGCAGGAGTGGAACCGTACCGTGTATGGTGCGGAGAACAGGTACGTGTATCCCTCGCAGTGCCGCCTGTCCGTGGGTGAAGGGTCGCTTACTATCGTTTATCGCACCTTGTCCTGCCGCATGGCTTCCGATTTCCCTGAGCAGAAGATTGCTCTATTGCATCGTCTGCTTGATTTGGACGGGTTGTTCCCCAACGGGTTCAATGTGTTCTGCACCTGTGACAGATCATCGGAGCATTTCGTAGAGGACATGCTCGCCACATCAGGTTCAATCCCCCGTTTCTATGCGGACAGGATACTGGAGATCGCCCAGGCTATCCACGATGACTACAACCGCAGACGCAGGGCGGAGCATCCCGGGGAGACTCCGGAATACGAAGGGTGGGACTCCCTCCGCGATGACATCAAGCTGTCCAACCTGAAACAGGCCTACAGTTACATCGACAAGCTGGCATCAATAGGATGCATCATCTCTGATATCCCTCTCGAAGGCGAGAGGATTTCGGAACTCACTCTGGCAGAGGTGGAGTTCCTCTCCATGGCGGAGCATGACAGGTGGGTTCTGGAGAGACGCTCCAGCGGATGGATCTACGGTACCGAGAAGGATGTTCCCAATAGGATCTCCCCCTATGTCGCTCCCTGGTCGATGATCCCCGAGAATATCAGGGAGTACGATAGGGAAGCCGTCCGCAACATCCTTCCTATCCTGGAATCCAGGGGGATCTCGGTATACCGTTCGGATTGAGTAGGAATCTCGCAAGTATCCGGTTTTAAGTATTTTGAGCAGTCTTCAGAGTGTATGCTTCCCGATGCCCTTGTCGCCAATATGCTGAATCTGGCGAAGCTTATCCACGATGATTACAACAGGCACCTGAGGGAGGAGGGGAAGGCGATAAAGTATCCGACCTGGGACTCCCTTCCCGACGATCTGAAGTTCTCCAACATCAGACAGGCCCAGAACATACCGTTGAAACTGGACGATATCGGTTGCTATATCGGCGACGGAATCGGAGCGGAGGTCGTCGAATCGTTCACCGAGGATGAGATCACCACGATGTCGATGAAGGAGCATGAGCTCTGGGTCGACGAGAGGGAGATGAACGGGTGGGTCTACGGCCCCGTCAAGGATGTGTCGAGGAAGATCTCCGATTGCATCGTACCGTGGGAATTCCTGAGTGAGGGGATGAAGGAGTATGACAAGAACGTCTCCAGGAACATCATTCCCCTTGTTGAGGGGATAGGCCTTAAGGTATGCAGGAAGCTTGTGACAGATCGTGTCATCGAGACCACCGATTACTACCGCGGGGACAAGGCACCTCTCATCGTCGCGATCACAGGTCATGTGGATGTCCCTGTCTCCGAGTATTCTCGTATCGAGGAACGGATCGGCACCATGTTGGATTCCTATAGGGCCAGATATTCCAACACGCCTTTGATCCTCATGTCCGCTCTGGCAGAGGGGCCTGATCGCATCGCCGCTAAGGTCGCCTTCTCACGTGGTATCCATGTGGCCCCGGTCCTTCCGATGCCACCCAACGAATATGAGGGCACGTTCGCCGGATTCGGATATCATAGCACCCAGGAGTCGATAGATGATTTCAACGGCATCCTCGGGAACGGATTATGTTATTCGCCCTGCATCCTCTGCGGCTCCAGCGCTAACGTCCATCGGATGTACAGGGTTCTGGCGGCCTATCTGGTCACGAATTCCCACGTTCTGATAGCTGCATGGGACGGCAGGACCTACGGGGTCAAAGGAGGTACATATGATTGCGTCAGGATGTCCGTGAACGGGGTGGATCCGGATCTTGCAGACATGGTCAATCCCATGACTTCCGTCTCTGCATCCCCTGTCATATCTCCTGTACGCTATCTGGATACGTCTGTGGATTCCCCGGTGTTCTGGATAGAGGTCGGTAGGAGCCTCGACAAGGAGGGGTTCAAGGAGCGCCTCTGCGATAATATGGAAAGGATTCCGGGGCAGTACAGCGGATACATCTCGAAGAGGGATCCCCTCTCTGATTCCGATGATGTCACGAAGCGCGGAGTGCTGGCATTCCTGAGAGGGTTGATTCCTGAACGTGAGGACGTTGCTCCTCCGCACGATTCAGGCATGTCAGCTCCAGATGATGTCACCATCGAAAGGAATGATGTGCGTGACCTCTTGTCTCCGCTGCTTCCAGGCAGACACGACGCTACATTCCTCAGGATGGATGATCTCAATGCCGACCTCGAATCGCTGGAGCAGAGGGGTACATCCTATGGGGAGGACGGTTGCGGTCTTCTAACCGGCTCATTTGAGTCTACAACAGCGGTCAAAGAGGCAGGCGTCATGAGCGACATGGCGATAAGGTTCTCCAGATTAAGCGATCTGTCTTCGTATTATGATAAACGCAGTAAGAGGTCGATCCGGGCACTTACGGCGATTTCCGCAATAAGCTCCCTGTTCTTCTATTGCATGATCCTGTTCAGCGGAACCCTGATCTTCACACTCTTCTATGCTGTTGTATTCATCCTGCTTCTCTGTCTCACCCGTAAGCACTTCGACGATCGCGAACATAAGAAATTCATAGAATACAGCACTCTGGCTGAATCCCTTAGGACGGAGTTCTATTGGGGCATGCTGGGGATAAACGACGAGGTTTCTCGCAATTGCAGAGGATATCAGAAGAGTGGGATGGCATGGGCATCTGCCATATTGAAAGGGTACGACTCGTACTTCTCCAACAACTACTCTTTATCAAATCGCGTCTCCTTGAAGAACCGCATCGAGTGTGCCGAGGACTCCTGGATAGAAGAGCGGAGGGCCGCATACAATATCGAGGCCAAGGATGCCGGTATAAAATATGGCATTCTGAGCTGTCTATCATTCAGGGGACGTCAGATGATCGCGATCCTGTCTGTGGCGGCGGTGGTCGTAGGGCTCTTCTTCATGGAGCATTTCGATGACTCCCTGTTCCATCTGGTGGATCTGGATGTGGGCAGCCTTTCTGTCTCCGAGGGAACCGGAATCACAGGGTACGATCTGATCAAGCTGATGATGATCTTCGTGACGGTTTTCGTCAATATCCTTCTATCCTTGATGAATACGGTTTACAAGGACACCGATACTCAGGTGATATCCAAGAGGCTGACCTTCGATCAGGCTTTGACAAGCCTTCGTGCGCGGATGAACACCTCCGAGCACAGGGTTATCGAGCAGAAGACCGCACTCTTCCACGAACTGGGGGTGCAGCTCACCAACGACAGCAACGACTGGGTGTTCCAATACCTCAATCGCGACTTCAACGCTCCTGGAAAACTGCTCAATCTGGGAAGGAAGACGGAATCATCGGAGATCGCTGTCGATGAATTGGACGATTTGTGAGCAATGGGGGCGAGATGGTATGTTCATAGATCCGGAGGAAGATCCGAAGCAACGCAGGAAGATCCGTGAGAAGAAGGTGCTTACCCAGTTAGAATTGACGATAACGCCTGCGAACTACATGTTCGAATCTCTGAAGAACGGGATGGAGGTGCCTAGAGGGCTTCAGTTCCGGGAATACAGGGGTTGGGCAGGGATGTATATCGAATCACTGTCGGACGATGATCTCATAGCTTTGATGAAGAGACTGAAGCTCACCGTGGTGCTCCATCCAGACGAATGGCGCGGTGTGTTCATCATCCACAGCACAAGCGACTCCCGGTATGCCAATAGGATAAAGAGGGCTCTGAATTGTATAAACATCCCTGATACGCTGATCTATTGCTCGTCCATAGAGAAGACGGGTACCACATTGGGGGAGTCGTTCTGCGAGATGATACGCACGTGTCTGACCAATGCCTCGTTGATCATATGCATTCTGAGCGATCGTAGTGTGAAAAGCGAGTATTGTCTGCAGGAGATGGGTGCGGCATTCGTTCTGGGGCATCCGATAATCCCCGTCATAGTGGATGGGTTCGATCCCTCGAATATGCCAGGATTCCTTGACAACACTCGCTATCAGGCATCGGGGATCTCGTCGTTCGAATCGGCGCAGCTCTTCTTGAAGGAGGTCTGTTGCAAGTTCGATGTTCAGTGTGCCGGCGTCAATCTGTTAAACGGGGCGAACAATCTGATAAACGACAGAGGATGATGATCATGGGATCGAACGCAGATATTCTGAAGGATGATATCAGGATGGCCAGGTTGAAGGGCTCTTCGCCTATGGCCATTCGCACCGCGGATGCGATACTGCAGGATGCCGAGGAAGCGTTCGCCGAAGGGAGTTTCAGGAATCAGCTGAAGGACATGATACAACAGCTCGGTGTGGATATAATAGCATCCCGTCCGTCCAATGTCACGCTCCGCAACTCGGTGAAGAATACCCTGTACAAACTGGAGAAGGTCGATGATTCCGATGATGCCCGCGTTCTGGAGGTAGTCCGCGGCAACGTCGCGGCTTTCAAGGAGACCGTCAACACATCTGCTCAGAAGATCGCTCTTCTGGGTGCCAATATAATCAATGATGGCGATCTCATCCTGACATGCAGTTACAGCGCGATGGTGAAGGGAATACTCGACATGGCTTACAATCAGTTCGGGAAGCATTTCAGGGTTATCGTCACGGAGACCAGGCCCCGTTACCAGGGGATGAAGATGGCGAACGAACTGATCGAACTGGGAATACCGACAACCGTGATCGTGGATTCTGCTGTTCGGCTGTTCATGAAGAAGATCGACTTGGTTCTGGTAGGCGCGGACACTGTCAGCTCTGATGGTTCTGTGATATCGAAGATAGGCACATCACTCATAGCCTTGGCCGCCCAGGAGGCGCGTGTACCCGTGTATGTAGCCACTCCGACTTTCAAATTCTCCGAGGATACACTTTCTGGAGTGATGGTGGATATAGAGCAGAGGAAGCCCGGGGAGATAACGGGCGGTACGGTTCTCGAATACGTTGAGGATATCAACCTGACCGTCGAGAATCCGGCATTCGATGCGACCCCGCCGGAATACGTCCGCGGGCTCATCACAGAACTTTATATAATGTCCCCCTACTCGGTCGGAGAGTATCTGGCCCGTTTATCGGGTGTGATTGACTGAGGTTTTTCGATGATCAACGCAGTGATTTTCGATATGGATGGGACGCTGATCGATACTGAGAAGCTCAATGTCCGGTTCTGGATTCAGACTGGGAGGAATCTGGGATTCGATATCACCCGCGAGGATGCTCTCCATATCCGTAGTCTTGATGGGAAACTAATCAAAAGATACTTCGAAGATAAATTCCCTACATTTGATTTCGAAGTAGCTAGAAATGAGAGGCGGAGGCTGATGGCTGATTATGTTGATTCTGAGGGTCTGGAGCTTAAGCCTGGCGTTGTTGAAGTTTTGCGGGATCTTGGTAATAGAGGGATCAAGATCGCCGTCGCTACTGCTTCGCGTCCGGATCATGCCGAGTCGTATCTGGAGATGCTTGGTATTAGACAGATGTTTGACAAAGTCATCTGCACATCGTTTGTTGAGAAGGGGAAGCCAGAGCCCGACGTCTATCGTTTCGCATGTGAGCAGATCGGTGAGCGTCCTGAGGACTGTCTTGCTGTAGAAGATGCTCCTAATGGTGTGGAATCCGCATATAGGGCCGGATGTAGGGTTGTGTTTGTTCCAGATCTCACCGAGGCTGACGAGGAAATAAGGACTAAATCAATAGTGCTGACAGATATCCATGACATCGTAGCAGTGTTGAATTTATGAGGTTAACATCATTATTCAGCATCTCATGTATTGATGACTTATATAGTTCACGAATAGAGAAGCTGTTGGTTGTTTAATTAATATATAATGATGGAGTATTGAAGGAAATATGCCAAGCTATCTCGGGTGTAGGCATCATCTGGAATTACCTCATTCAGAACGATAGTAATTTGAAAGAGTGCGTGTCATCGCGGGTCATATATCATATTATTTATTTCAAATCATTTGCACACTCTATTAATGCCTTTTTCAGATAATCAAATAATAACGGATTTGAGGAAACAAGGATGCCTGCGTCCCCAAAATTGTAGGGATGTCCTTCTAGGTTAGAGATCAGACAGCCTGCTTCTGAACACATAAGAATTCCAGGAATGAGATCCCATAAATTACGGGTCATTATAATGGTGGCATCTGTTTTTCCGCTCGCTACGAACGTGCAATCCACACAAGCAGAACCAAACATTCTAGTTTTTGCTACGTCTTTTCTGATTCTATTCATTATTGAATACTGGAGATCGCTTAGATTATTGTTCGAATGGGAGTAATCTCCCGTACTGATAAGTGCTCTGTCAAGAGGTGTGTTCTTTTTAGCAGTTATTCTTTTTGAATTAAGAAATGCTCCACAATTTAATTCAGCTGTGTACATTTCATTTTGTTGAGGTAGATACATTACGCTGACGACTACACAACCGTCACAAATAAGTGCACTCTGGATTCCGAATAGTGGAATATCGCGAGACATGTTGAATGTCCCGTCAATGGGGTCAAGAATCCATGTTCTGCCCTTAAGTATTTGTGAAGGGTTAGTCTCTTCGGATAAGATGGCATCTTTTGGATATTCATCATTGATTCTATTTATGATTTCATTTTCAATGTTAATATCCAAATCTGTAACGATATCAAATTGTTCTTTATTTCTGATATTTATATCCATTTTGTCTAAACAATATTTGGAATATACATCAAGGATGGTCTCCTTTATGAAGTGGAGTTCGTTCTCGTAACGGGTCATTGTAATTCCTTAGCATATTTTTTCAAGGTTTCATATGTTTGAATGCAATATTCGTATAGGGGTGAATGCGAGGAGTTTTTATCCTTTACGATTACAAAGCAAGGATTATCTAGGCCTGCTACTGCATTCGCATAGTATTGTAGTAGAACGGTATCATCCATTATGATTATATTCATCCTTGGCAATACATCATATGTTAAAATGTGTAGGCGAGATGCAGCATCGTCAGGCAGACGTTTTTTCATGTCTTGTGGGTACCCCATATTGGATATGGTTATTTCTTTAATGCGTCCGGGGATATGATTTTCCTCTTTTTCACGAATAGAAGTGTATTTTCCAAAGGGATCTAAAAACATCAACTCGATTACAGCTCCATTATTTAGAGCATATTCCATTGCATCCTTGTCCATTTTAGCCGTCATTTCAGTGTTAGATATACCAACGCAACGGATATTATTTGAATTTGCAATAAGGGATGCAAGGTCATAATCTTGATTCATCGAAGACCTTTTTGGATATACTTTTTCAATTTCGGAAGTGGTTTTTATTTTCCAAGATGGTTTATTATCTTTGATACGAGATATTATCCACTCATATACTTCATCATAATCCGGGTCATTTTCTTTGAAGAAAAGGTGGGTACGATCAGAGAAAAGTGGGTGTAGTTTACTTTCGACGCCTTTAAACCCATCAATACCATTCGAGTTACATACAAACACTTTAGAATCTTTAGAATTGATTTGTTCATCTTCCATTTGAGTTAGTGCATAGAATGCATCAATTTCTAATGAAAGTTCGTAATGGAATGATTGATCAATACTGCCATCGCCTTTTCTATGAATGGAATCATTACATACAAATATGAAGGTCTTTGATTTGAGAACATTCACCATATTTACCTTGTACGTATCGCTTTTGCATTCTGGAAAAAAGAACGCGTTAAGGCCTCTCTTTACAAGACATTTATATAATCTTTCGGCTGTATCGAATGAACTGCCTGGTTCATATGTACCATGATAAGCTATGAACACATCGTATTCTTTTTTAATCATGCCACACCTTTCCTATCATTAATCCTTTGTGATATATGATAGCACAATACATCGAAGATTAACTCGGGTATATATACGCTTTTTAAAACCGATGTTCAAAACCTGATTGTAGTGGTTCGTCTTACTATATGTGAGGATGCATTCGAGGTATGTCGACGTGGATAGTCTTATAACTGGTTTATCCTATTCATAACTATGCACGATGTTTTTATTAGTTATGAGCATGAGTCCAAATCGATAGCTGATAACATCTGTTCAGTTCTTGAAAGGAATACAAGCTAGTAGTTAGTTCATCCTAAAACACTAAAAAATTCATCCTAAAACACTATTACATTTCTGATTCTGATTATTCATATGCAGGTATGGTCCAACCTCATGTTGTTCAATCTAAAAGACTATTTATACACGTATAGCCATATCTTTTATAACCGAAAGACCGGCATAAGGAGTGTATAGGATGACGAGAGAGTACAACAGGTGGGATATCCGCCTCTCTCCGGAGGAGAGGCAGAAGCTGAGGAGGTTCGTATCGAAAGGGAACAATCCCGCCATGATCGTGAGAAGGGCGAACGTCGTATTGGCTGTGGATCTGAATTCCGAGAACCCACTGAGTTGCAAAGAAGCCGCCGAACGGTTCGGAATCGCGGATTCATCGGTCTGCAGCATCAGGAAAGCGTATGTCGAACTCGGCATCGACGAGTTCCTGCACAGGAGGGTCCGCGAGAAGCCTCCCGTCGAGCCGAAGATCACCGGGGATGTGGAAGCACGCATCCTCCAGATCGCCTGTTCCTCGCCTCCGGAGGGACGCAGTCGCTGGACCGTTCGTCTGATCCAGGAGAAGGTCGTGGAACTGGAGATCCTGGACAATATCAGTGTCGGATCCGTTCAAAACGTTTTAAAAAAAACAAGATCAAACCGCATCTGAGCCGTTATTGGGCCATCCCTCCCGATCATTCTTCCCGTTTCGTCGCCAAAATGGAGGACGTCCTCGAAGTCTATTCCCGCCCATACGACCAATCCAGGCCGGTCATCTGCATGGACGAGAAGCCTCTGCAGCTCCTCGGGGAGAGCCGCCCCAGATTCAGATGCACAGACGCATCCATGGTCGTGGATTGCGAGTACGTCCGCAACGGTACGTGTTCCATATTCATGTTCGTCGAACCTTTGACGGGATGGATGCGTCCCGAGGTCCTCGAGCACCGCACGAAAGTGGACTGGGCCCATCAGATGAAGAAGCTGATCGACGAGGATTATCCGGATGCCGAGAGGATCATTCTCGTCATGGATAATCTGAACACGCATAACATCGCATCGTTCTACGACGCCTTCCCTCCGGCGGAGGCCCGCAGACTCGCATCGAAGCTGGAGATCCATTACACCCCGGAGCACGGAAGCTGGCTTGACATCGCGGAGGTCGCACTCTCGGTCCTGTCCCATGAATGCCTCGGGAACAGGCGCTTCGAGACCATCGATATCCTGGACAGGGAACTTGAAGTATGGAAGATCAGACACAATGCCAACAGGAAGAAGGTGGACTGGCAGTTCACGACCGCGAAGGACCGCACGAAACTGAAGCATCTCTATCCCGATTTAAATAGTGTTTTAGAATGAACTGACTACTAGGTGACATGCGAGTTGGTGGATTCCGAGTAATAGCTATTACAAACATTACAGATAGCTGTTATTATACGCACAACCCGTCCCTGTCATCATGGAGGGGGACATCGGAAAAGTCGAAGAGGTCGTGAAGAGCCTTCTTTCCGGACTCACGTCCGAACAGAGAGTTACGATGATCCAATCGATTCAGTCCATCCTCAATTCCGAACTCATCCGGACCAATTACGAGATCCCCGACATGACATGTCCCGTCTGCGGAAGCACGGAGTGCATCCGCTACGGGACGACCAGGATCG
>LSQX01238331.1_pt1 | contig 13432 bp, 17 predicted proteins | sample 654561 | NCBI WGS metagenome assembly LSQX01 (sample SAMN04489861, study PRJNA283612) | anaerobic digester metagenome | isolation source: 4 biogas reactors fed with cattle manure at either 37C or 55C with and... | place: Denmark: Kongens Lyngby | collected 2014 | reverse complement strand
ATATAATAGCCATACTGGGCATGGAAGAATTGTCCGAGGAAGACAAAATCACTGTGCGCAGGGCGCGCAAGCTGCAAAGGTTCTTCTCCCAGCCCTTTTTTGTGGCCAATATTTATACCCAGGACAGCGGCAGATATGTGCCCGTGGAAGATACCGTAAACGGCGCGCAAGCCATTTTGGAAGGGCAGGTGGACCATATCCCCGAGAGCATGTTTTATTTCGCGGGAGATTTGGACGAAATAATCGAGAGGTATGAGAAAAACAAAGAATGAAAAAGTTTTTGCTTGAAATGCTGACTCCCGAAAAAACCTTTTTCAAAGGGGAGGTAAAATCTGTGTCCGTGCCCTCCCTGGACGGAAACATGGGCGTTCTTGCCCACCATACCCCCATGGTGATAGGGCTGCAAAGCGGCCAAATAACCATTGATACGGGCGAGCAAAAGGAGATTTTGGCAAACGGCGAAGGCTTTATGGTAATAAGGCCGGAAAAAACGGCGATTTTTTGTCAAACTATGGAATGGCCGGAAGAAATAGAGATAAATAGAGTCAACAGAGCCATTGAGGAGCATCAAAGGAAGATAAGGGAAGCAAAAAGCATCAGCGAATATAGGGTGAGCAAGGCCACCTTGGCAAGGGCTTTAGCCCGTTTGAAGGTAAAAATAAATAAATATTGACACTTTTTCCTGTAAGAAATATAATAAAAATAAAAGGAGAAAATAAAATGCCAGGACAAGAAAAAAATATTAAAAAAGATGAAGGATACAAATTCGAAAGTCAAATGTATGTTCTTCATGAAATGAGAGACGAGCTAGAAAAAGCTATATCTAACTTAAATACAGTAATGTCTCAAGAAGAAGAATTATTAGATATTTTGAATAAAGATGAAAAAAACAATAACAAGAGAAAACATGATTGGTCTAAATTCAAAGATGGTTTAGGAGATAGTAGAAAAAACTACACTACTCAATTAGAACGTATGACAAATAAATTAACTCATGTTGATGCTCTTATTAAAATTCATGAAAATACTGGAACTGAACAAGAAAAATTAATGTCAGAAACAGTTGACATGATAGTTAGTTATATATTAATTGCTTTATCGTAAAGAAGTTTTAAATGTAATTAACATCTATAAAGGATGTGATATATGTTGGGTCCGTTAGATATATTATTATATAGACAATTATATAAAAAATCATTTTATGATTTTGTAAAAGACTTTTGGATTGAAGCAGATCCATCACAATTTATTGATGGTGATTTAGTTCAATTTTATTGTGAAGTATTTCAATATATGAGTCGTCTTTGGGTCGAATATGAAGAGATAGAAATTAATATACCTGAATTTGATGGAGATATAATTGATGTTCGTGAAGATCGAAATAACTTATGTATTATGGTTCCACCAAGACATTCAAAAAGTATGATATTTAATGTGATGGGACCGGTTTGGTTATGGTTATCTCACCCAATTAAAGCAGCATCAATTTCTCATAGAAGCGAATTAGCAACAACAATGAATGAAAAGAGACAAAGAATTCTTAACTCTGAAAGATTCAAAATGTTGTTTAATGATATTAAGATAATAACTAATACATCTACTAAACTTGTTGATAATCGCGGTGGTGAATTATTTTCATTAAGTAGAAATGCATTCACTGGATATGGTGGAGATATTATAATTAATGATGACTTAACTAATGCAGAGACTGCTCGTAAAGACCAGGCTGAAATGGCAAATGCATGGTCATATTATCGTAACACCATGCCATCAAGAATTAACAATCCAGAGAAAAGTATCATTATGAATATTCAACAAAGGTTAGCTCCTAATGATATTGCTGGACATATTATGAATGAACCAAGTTTAAGAAATAGATATACATTCGTTACTTTACCTGCAATATTTCAAAACAATACCATGTTAGTATATCCTATTAGTGGAAAAATTAAAATCTATCAAAAAGGTGATGCGTTATGGCCTGAACGATGGAAGGATAATTATGAAGGTATTAAAGCAGATGTAGGTGATGCTGTATTTGAAACACAATACTTACAAAACCCAGTCGCAACTGATCGAACTGCTATTAAAGAAAATATGATACACATCAAATCAATTAAAGAAGTTCCTTCTGAAATGGATGCTGAAAAAACCTATAGTTCAAATGACTTCCCAGTTAAAGATAAAGATACTTCAGATTTATTCGGTTCAGTGTTGGGCTACCAAGTAGGTTCTACATTATATATTAGAAGATGTTTAGAAAAGAAAATGGCTTTTGTAAAATCTCTTGAACACATGAGAAAAATGGACGACTTATTTCCAGGTATGATTCATATCATTGAGGATACTGCAAATGGTGCTCCAATTATTCAACAATTACAAGATGAGATAGCAGGAATTATTCCATATCACCCAGGAGCAGCTTCTAAATTCCAAAGATTAGAATCTTCAAGTTTATATATGGAAATAGGAAATGTCGTATTTGTAGCAGATCAATATAACAAACATACTGGTGAATATGAATTGTCTGAAGAATTAGATAACTTAAGAAGAAGGTTATTAAACTTCCCATTTGTTGAACATGATGATATTGTAGATGCCTTCTCAATGTTAGTGTTATTCGTATTCTTAGATAAAAGATTTGCAGTATATGGAAGAAACTTTAATGATAAAAATATCACTGAGTATATACCTAAAACAATATCTCAAAATACAATTTTCTTCAACCGTGAAGGTGATATATGGAGAGTGTCTGACATTGCAGTAGACTATGCAACTAATACAATATATAGTATTAGAGAAACTGAATTTAAAGCCTCTGTAAAAGAAGCAATTAAAAAATTAAAAGAGTTTAATACATATAATCAAGTATTTATTGATAGTTCATTATCAGATGCAATGGGAGGTTTCTACTCAGATGATGCTTATGTTGAGAGATACGAAATTGACGACTTTGATCAAAGTGTATTACAATTAAGTTCAGCATTTTCACAATCAAAAGTTATGTTAAATCGAACTTGTGTTAATACTCAAAGAGATATAGATTTATTTAAGTATTCAAAATCAAAAGATGAGAGTGCTAAATTCTCAACACAAAAAGATGGTTTCGTTGCTAACTTAAGAGTAGCAATGTTATACTTTGGTATTACAATTTAATATAATGGTGCTAATTAAATAAAGTATATATGTGTCTCCTTCTACGACTACATTTCAAAACTTAATTTGGGAATTAGTTAAACTGGGCAAAATGCTACGGCCATTAAATAATAAAAGAACCTACTATTTATTAGTAAGTTCTTTTCTTTTATGCGCTTTTAAATTAAAATTGATATATAATTATATTACTTCACTAATTTCGATTCATCAGAACACTCGTTATTTTTGAATAACGTCTATTTGACCACATGTAAACACCCAATTTCGTGTTCCTGGTTCAGTGTCAAATGATATTGCCGGTAATTTCCTTAAATGGCAACTAATACACGTAACCACAATTGTTGAGTTTTGGTCAGATAAAGTTAGTGTCATAGGTTCATCATCATGATTAATGTTATAATACAAATTTAGAATAGTTGTCAATTGAACTGACTTAGGTGATAGCATATTAATTGTTAATGAAGCAGTTCCGCTTCGATCTAAATTCTTAATATGTATCCAACTACCAGTTGAGTCGCCTGATGTTGACCATAAATCTGACTTGTGTTCAATTGATATATTACCAAGGTATGAACCTTCACCACCAATTGAAATAGATTCATCATCTAAACCCAAAGCTAATGTTAAACTTTCAGGCAACTTAATTTCTAAAATATAATCTGCTAATGAATATCTCATGTTATACCACCTCTCCTGTCACTTCAATATGTCTTATGCCATACGAATCTGCTAACACAATGTAAATTGGCGGAGCCTTTTTCAATTGTTTATCTGCAGAATCTAATGAAGACCAAGGTAAAACTTGAATTAGATAACCTAAGTTTAATGGAGTTCCTTTTTTAATGATTGTAAAGTTTTGAGAGTTGTGATTTACAACCCAATCTTCCATTGACCATATCTTATTACTATCAAGGTATCCATTCGTTACATAACGATTTAACTCTTGTGTTATTGTTCCTCTTATAGCTGATAGTGCTTGATTACCTTTAATCTTTGACATTAATAAAACTAATAAATTATCTGTCACAGTTTGATGTAATACTATTAACATAAATTCGTTTATCACTGATCTTCCACTTGTTAAATTACCACCAATATTTCTAGTGGCACCAGCTATAGGAATATTGAAATTGAAATTAAGAGTTGATAAAGTATCAAACAAATGATTATCAATTGGTTGGCTTGTATCAGCAACAACATTTTCAACTGTGAACGCATAATCATGAACTGTGTTTGAGCCATAAATATTAATTCGAGTTAAGTATGCTGCAATCGACATTTCTGACCCAACCTCTTCTGAATATTTAATTGCTAATGAATTATAACCACTTGTAAGTGGATCTACAAATGTATACACATTATCATTCTTTTCATAAATATCATCATAAGTTAATCTTGCAACTAATAATTTTCTATGGACACCTTCAAGTGCATCAAATTTTCCTGCTAAAGTCTTAATATCACTTAACGATTGATTAACTACTCCAACAACAATATACTTATCATCTAACTCTAATATATCATCACTAGTAGAACCTTCAATAACCAATAAGTTTACACCACCATGAGCAAAGAACATATCGACATAAGGAGTGGTTGCTGTAAATGATCCACCATCTGCATAAGTATCCCATTCTAATTTTGATGAGACTAGTGTTTTTGGTTTAGTTGAACTATTACCCTCACTTGTAACTAATACTGCAGTATCACGTTGACTAATTACAGTGGGTCTTGAACTATAACCAATATTAACATTAATAAATTTCCTAACATCTATAGCCATTATTTACTACCTCCTTCATTTTCTGATCGAACTGTTGTAGCAATTCCTTCATCTCCTTCTCTGAATAATTCATCTTTATCCTGATCTGTTTCTTTAATTAAATTCTTTTTTAGAATTCGTTGAACTTCATCTTTTTCAATAATCTCAACACGGTTTTCTAAATCAAAGAATGCAAAGTATTTATCTCCATATTCATAAAAACTAATTTTACGATCATCATTAAAACCTAAATACTTAACTTCATCAGCATCATCATCTTCTTCTAAAAATGTATTTTTGATTTCTAATTGAGCAAGTGTTGCGTCTTTAAAGTATTTATTTAATGCTCTATTATATTGACTATCATTCCAATCATTTAAGTATCCACTAACAACATAATCAATTTCATCTTTATCTGCATTAGGGAACTTAGATTTTAATTCTTTAAATATTTTATCTAAGTTTCGTTCATTTTGACTAAACTTTGACTTTAAATATTTTTCAACATCTGGAATATATACATCATTTACTGAAGAATCTCTAATATATAAGTTATAATTTAAACCACGAATAACCTTTTCGCCCTTTTGCTCTAATAATTTTGCAGTCTTTTCATACTCTGAAGGAGATGTCGAAATTACATAATATTTTACATAATCCTTTTCATTTCCCCTTCTATCAGGATTAGTTTTGTTCGCAAACTCAACTCTAACATATTTAGTATTTGCTAATTTTTTTAACTGGTTAACTCTTGAAGAATTATCCCTAGTAAATGAATCATTTGTAGGTTTCATAATTGTTATTTTATGTTCACCTGAACTTTGAGATGAAGCACTTAATATTAATTTTCGATCAACTTTACGAATATGTTCAATTGCTTTTTCAAATTTATCTCGATCTTTGTCTCGATATTTCCAAATTTGAATTTTACCATTTCCTTGGTAATGCATAAAACCTAAATTAGCTAATAACGTATCCCACTGAGCATCTTCACTAAAAGTATCTTTATGTAAATCAATATACTCTTTAGCTTCTTTATCAGTTGCAAACTCAATAATTTTATTACCAATTTTGACCTTCCAACCATAAGACGATTTAATAATAACATATCCTTTATAAGTAAATGAATTACCATCTTTAATATACTTTTCATACTTATCTTTAGCATCTCGATATGATGTTGCTTTTACTTTATAAGTAATACCAGTGTTGTGATTTTTAATATTATAAGATTTTAATCTTTCGTTAGAATCTTTTACAGCTTTAGGTCTATGTTTTTCCATCATTTTTCTTGCTTCTTCTAAAGTATCATAAGGACCTGCTTGAGTTGCTCCTTTATAATCACCGTAAACATTAAAGAATTTACCATTCGGTGCTTTAATAATTCGATATTTACTACCATTACGATGATAAGTTTCAACAATATGTTCATAAGCATCAACTAAAGTTTGAATAGAACCTCTATCACCTCTAGAATTTCTAACTCTTTCAGCAGCAATTCTTTCAGTAAATATTCTAGCATTTTTAATATTCGTCACTAATTTACCATCATTACCAACCCAATAAGAATTTTTATCTCCTTTATCTTGTGGTATAGCAATTACAAATTTTTCATTAGCATCTTTAGCATTTAATAATAAGAATCCTTCAACAATTGCTTGTAAGTCACTATTGCTTACCTTCGGATTTTGTTTCCGTAATTCATCTAACATTTTATCTTCATTCCAGTTAACTCGTTTTGCTAACTCTAATAACTTTTTACTTGATAAAATGTCATCTTTAATAATTCTTTTGACTTTCATTTTTTATCATTTCTCCTTTTTCTATTCACTTATTCGAGGTGAATTATTCTTCAAAAGATTTTATATTATCAACACGAACAGTTTCTATTTCTTCATAATCGTCAATCAAGTCAAACTTTAATTCAGTTATGAAATTGATTGTCATATCTCTACGAATATATCTTGTTGTGTTAATCATTTCAGTAGATGGTTCAATTGGTGATATTGTAGATATACTAATACCTTGTTCTGATAAGTCACTACATATCTTTTGACTTAATAATCTAGCTTTTAATTTTTTAGCTAAAGTTCTTGCGTCATCACCATAAATTGTTAAGTGTAAACTGTATGAATCAATAGTGTGGACTTTATTATCTTCTTCAAATGTTTCTACATAATCTAATGAACGATCTTCTGTTAATTCAAATATAATCACATTTTCATGTGGTTGATATGCTACTTTTTGACCATTTACAATTTTAGTTAATTCAGGACCTCTTATCGAATCTGCATTAATTACATCATTAAGATTAAGTTCTGCATTCATTGCAATTATAGGTCTTAATAATAATATTGTTTGTTCTACACTTTTAATCATCGTCTAACATCTCCTGTTTGTAAATGGATAAATTCAGCAAGGTCTCTATGCTCATTTAACTGTGTCATTTCTAGAGTGCATTCCCTAACACCATATTCATTATAAGGTTGACTATCTATTACATGTAATAACTTATTATCATAAGTCATAAAGTCACCTATATTTAAACGATATTTTGATTTATAATAAAACTTAAATCTATTACTAACAACATTGCCTTTTGCACTTTGAGATAATGTTGAGCCTTGTGTTTGTAGAGAGCCTCTTACTTTAACTTTATCAAATGTTGCTTTTTGCATACCATACTCGTTAGGTTCAATATTACTAACAATATATGCTTCATACTCAAACGAGTATTCGTCTACAGCATCATCGAAGAACGTTGGGTTTATAATATGTCTACTCATTATGTTCCCTCCATTGTCACTACAAATATTGATGGAACTGCTTTAGTTTTATATAAAGTCATTAATTCTGTTCCATAAGCAGTTTGATTCCAAAACTTAGTTTCATCTGAGTCAATTAAACTTTTATCAAAATCAATACTTTTACTAAAACCACCAATGCTTGCACTCTGTAAAATACCTTTATGAGTTCCTCCTGCTAATGATTCTTCTAAAGTTGATCCAGAATGAGCTCTTTCACGTTCACCCTTTAATTGTAAATAATGAGCAATACATAATGACATAGCATATTCCCAATCAACACCAAAGATTGAGTGGTATATTCTTTGATTGGCAATTTTCTTTAATTTATCAAAAGCATAAATACCATCATCTGTGTTAATATAATTTTTGAATTGAGGCATCCAAAATTCAAAATCTCTTCTGTAAAACTTTGGATTGTTTCGATCTAAATCTATTCCATGTATTGCCATAATTATTCTCCTCTATCTAAGTTTACGTTTTTCAAAAAATGAATATTTGTCATAACGTTTTTTCTTTACATACGCAATTGCTTCATTTACGTCTGCTTGTGACAAGTTCATTTTTCGAAAGTCATTATACGAATGCATTGGCTCACCATACATTACTTGTAAAGCAAATAATATATCATCTGCTTTTTCACTGCCTTGTTTTGCACCATAAAAGTCTGCATCTTCTGTAAGCGAGTCTTTCACTATTTTAATAGAACCAGGAACTAAGCCTCCATCGAATAAAGATTGCTTTAAAAATTTTTCTATATTTTGTATTTTTCCGCTTACAGTTATATCACCATTACTTCTTCTTTTTATAGTAACATTATATATTTCTTCTGCTGTGTTTTGAGTATTTTTGCTTGTTAAATAACCTTTAGGTTTAACTGATATAGTGACAGTTGAATCATCATTAAATGAATCTCCTAAAATAACTTGATATTTATTGCCTTCTTTAATTGATTCATAACCTTTTTTACCATATTTAGTTCTTAAGTGTTTTGAACCTAATGTCCAATCTTTTTCATTATCAAACTTAATTATAATATTACCCTTAGTTCCATCAATTTTAGAAAACTTAATACCTTTACTTTTTAGAAATTCAGCAACACCTAAGTCACTTGAGTCATGTAGATATTGGTTATATATTTCTCTTGCTTGACGCTCTGATTTAGCTTTAACAACAATACCTTGTTTCTTAAATACATAATTTTTCATATCCTCACCCTTTCATTAAAATATAAGCCACCATAGTAATTTATGATGGCTTTATTTTAATAATTATATTATGCAATAAAGTCCCAATAAGTAACTGGTCCATATTCTCCACCAGCATTTTTAAAACCACCTTGATTTCCATCATTATATGGCATTTGAATCTGTGAGATCTGACCAACGAATGCTGTTGTATAAGCCATTCTATCAATATTAGGTAGTGTAATATATTGTTGAATTGGATAAGGCATGTCGCCTCTTACAAAGTCTGCATCTTTACGATATGCAATAACTCTACCATTACCAGTAACACCAATGTTGTTTAAACCTGGTCTTGAAGCAATTGTCAATTTGAATGAGTCTGTTGAACTCTCATCAACTGCTAAGTTATGCTTTAAGATAAATGCTCTTAATGTAGAAGTATATAATGCACTGTATCTTGCACTTAAATCTTTACCAACAAATGTTGGAACTAAAATTGTATCAGGTAAAATTGATAAATTCATACCAGTTTCATCTAATGCCAATTCGAAGATTCCATTAAACCATGCTACGATTACTGAGTCTGCTAAACCAGCAAAACCTTTTCCTGTTGCTCCACTATTATCAATAGTAGTAACTAACACATTAGGATTGTTAAATAAGCCATGCGTTCCAGCAATACCTTCATATAATGTTTTTTGTGCAAATAAATCAAAACCTGCAACAATTATATTTCCATAGATTTCTTGAATAGATTTTTGAAGAGTTAATTTCTTCATCTTTTCTAAATCAATAAATCTTAAATCATAAGCAACTTCAAATGTGTATACATTAACTCTCTTTTGAGTCATTCCTGCATTCACTCTTGGAATTAAGTTTGCTGCATTACCCATAATATTTCGGAATTCATTCATAATTCCTGACCAATCAATTGTATAGTATGATACGTAATCTACGAATCCGCCACCAACATTAATTGGAATGTCTTGCGTATATGTAACGAAGTATTTTGGTTCATATACTTTTTCATGTAGCTTTGCTAAAGTTGTTGTTAAGAACGCAAAGTTTGCATCATGTAATGTTGCATCTTGAGTATAACCTTTTTTAGCTTGATGACCGAATATATCACCAATAGAAAATGTTTTCCCTCTGTTTTCAGCAGGAACACTATCTACATAAAAATTTTGCGTAACCTCTGTAGGTTGAAAAATTTGTTTGTTCATATCTTATTCCTCCTTCTCTTAAGCTCTACGAACTTCAATTTCAGCAAGTCTTCCATCAACGAAACCAGTATATCTTGCACCTGGCCAATTATTAATAGTATTTGCTGCTCCACTGTTTTCTTCATCACTAGTCATGAAGTTTCCTGTTGCTAATTCAATTGCAACCTGTTTCCCTGGTGTAATTTGATTTACTGATGCGTCTTTACCAAGTTCACTCAATTCATAATAAGTATTCATTGAACCTTGAACTGGATTAGCAACAAGTGTATACTTATTTGCTCCATCATTTAAATAACCTGCTCCACTAGCATCAACTTCTCTAGTGTAATAATCTTTACCCGGAACAACATCTAAGTCAGCTGTTAATACTCCTACAGCTGCAATTGCTGGTGTTGTGATTGTTGAAATTGAATCATCTAACTCAACTGCAATAAAACCATCAACGAATAAATCAAATGCATCACCATTATAATATGTTGTAGGCCTTGTGCCTGCGTCTGGCCAGATTCGATTTAATTTAACATTCACTGCTAATAGAATACCGGCAATTTCATCAACACTATTTAATAATGTTGCTTCAGTGTAAGTTCCTAATGTGTCAGTATATTTAACAAGTTGTCCAATTTGAACTCCATTTGCACTTCTAATAATTCCACCGGCAACATTATACTTATCACTTACAGTTGGATACCCTCTCTTAAGAGCTGGGATTCTGTCTTTAATAATCATGCTCATATTTTACTTACCTCCTTGTAATCTTTTTAACCATGCATTTTCAATATCTAACTGCCTGTCAATTTCTTCACTATCATTTGCTACTTGTTTCTTTGTAGTAGCTCCTACTGATTTAAATGAGTCTTTAGCGAGTTTTTCTTCTTCATCTTTATCTTCATCTTCATCAGCATCTTTAGCGTCAGGATCCTCTTCATCTTGAGTTCCTTTAACTAATTCTAAAAGTTGTGGCACCACAGTTGCTAACTCTTTAAGAGAAGCAATTTCTTCTGCAGTTAACGCTTCGTCTTCAACTATTTCTTCTTCGTCAATAACGATTACTTCTTCATTCGAATCTAATGTTAAAATCTTCATATTTTATTCCTCCTTATTACATTATATTCTTTATATATTTATTATATAACATTTTTATCAAAATGTAAATAATATTATCATTTTAAGACGTTTATATTGTTAAGTAATATTAATATCGTCTTTTACTAAACAAGTGCTTCAATTTACACTCTAATTAATTCTGCTGTAATACTTCTTGCTAATTGACCTGTATCAAATAATGGTAAATCACTTTTTTTATGTTTTATTGTTGCAGGTTTATTAGCTGCTAAACGTAGGTCTCGATTATATATCATATTTTGAGCATAATTTTGAATACGAACACAGAATCGATTTAGATGTTGTTCTAATTTTTTTCTATCCCATCCTTCAAATATACCTTCAATCGCTTCATTTAATACTTCTTCAATTTGACCCTGCGCCCACTCAACAGTATATTGTAATACAGGTCTCTTTGGTAAATTTCTCATAGGTGACCCATTTTCGTGTATAAACATAAGTTCAGCATTAGTCACACCTACTTGAACTCTTGTTATAATATCAGTATAAGTTCCTTCTCTCATACTATCTCTTTGAATAACACCAACTAAAATTCGATAACTATTTAGTGAATCAATTAAGTCTTTACTTTTTTGTAAATCTAAAATCATAATACATCAATCCCTTTTATCAATTAACTCTACAAATATAATTTATTATTCTTTTGTTTCTTTATCTTTAACTTCTCTAAACTTTTCTCTAATCATTTTAATACTAACATTTTTATCTCTAAAAATATATCTTTGGACTAACATAGCGATAGCAATGGTTAAAGGTATCAACGGAGTAAATGGTCCAGCCCAGAAAGCAAATACAGTTCCACCAATCCCTATTAACCACTTGTTTTTAACGATAAAACCAACTATCGCTAACCCAACTCCGCTTAACACAAGCCAAACGATTAAAAGGCTTAAAACACCTTTCCAATTCCCCATAGACTTAACAACAGCCCATAGACCTTTGAAAAACCTAACCCACCAGTCCCACCAACGCTTAATCGCTGTCTTTTGTTTCAACCCATTCACCATACCTTCTTTATCATTGTTCTAATCATTTTTATCCTCTTTCATTACCAATTCGCAAACGCAATGTAAAAATTATTTATAACAACATATAACATGAATGCGTTGAATACATTTGTTGAAATAATTACAGCCCTTTTAAAGTTAATTGTTTCGTGTGGTATTTTTGATAACTTAATCAATATTACAGAAACAATAGAAATAACGACAACTTTAACTATTAAGAACAACGAATAACCACCGTTTTTTATCATTAAGTCTACTAAATATGTGCTTTCATAACCACGTCCACTTTCAACTCCATAATAAGTTGAAATTACATCAAGTATGTTCATTGCAAAAAGTAAAATGATTGTTGTTTTCATGTTAATCGTTTTCTTTTTCTATCTCACGATAAATATAACTGAACTCCTTAGTGTCTTTGTCAATATATTTAACTGCATAATAGCCATCTCGCTCTTCTGGTTCAGGTAAAGTTTCTAAAACCAAAGTTGCTTTTTCTTGTTGTTCCTTTGTTAAAAATCTTTCGTGCATGATTACGGAAACTTGGTCTTCCGTTCCAAATAAATAAATCATATCTTATTTCCTCCTTCCTTAACCTATTGATATTGAGTTTATATTGCCACCATAACTCTTACTTTGACCAACATATGATAAATTACTCTTTAAGTATTTTCTAACTGTTTGGGTTGTCCAACCACCTGCATAGACATACGTGTCATCTATTGCTATTGAGTTTATAGAACCTCCATAATTAGAACTTTCTCCAACATATGACAAATCACTCTTTAAGTATTTTCTAACTTTGTTTGTTGTGTCACCACCTATATAAATATGCGTGTCATCTACTGCTATTGAGTTTACAGTGCCACCATAACTTGGGCTTTCATCTATGTATGATAGGTCACTTTTTAAGTATCTTCTAACTGTTCTGGGTGTAGAACCACCTGCATAGACATACGTGTCATCTATTGCTATTGAGTATATAGCACCATAATTAGCACTTTCTCCAACATATGACAAGTTGCTCTTTAAATATTTTCTAACTGTGTTTGTTTCATAACCACCTGCATAAATGTATGTATCATCTATTGCAATTGACCGTATATAGTCATAACTATAACTTGGTGCTTGACTGACATATGACAAATCGCTCTTTAGGTATTTTTTAACT
>LSQX01163995.1_pt2 | contig 13432 bp, 7 predicted proteins | sample 654561 | NCBI WGS metagenome assembly LSQX01 (sample SAMN04489861, study PRJNA283612) | anaerobic digester metagenome | isolation source: 4 biogas reactors fed with cattle manure at either 37C or 55C with and... | place: Denmark: Kongens Lyngby | collected 2014 | reverse complement strand
TTTACAAAGGCTTTTATTTTATTCCTGGTTGGTAAAAGACCTGTTACCGCATCACCGTTTGCAAAATGTCAATGTCTTGACCCGCTGTCTGCCAATGTGGAAATTGGCGTTCCCAGGAGTGAATCTCAACGACTTTCAGGATTTCCCGAAGTATTATCTGTTCGTGATCGTTGGAAGACACTTTGCTGAATTGAGAATCCCACAACATCTTGAAGTTATATAACTTGCACAGTCAGCAATATGAACTTCTTCAAAAAAATAATGAATGTTGACGAGTAGCAGCACGGAAAAGATCCAATGCGATATAAAAAGGTCTATAATCTTAACGCGTCCATTCTCACCATTTTGTCCATTGACCCTGTATCAAAACCAAGCCCCCCCCTCGCCCCTATTACAACCCCCGCCGGAAAGTTTTTCAGTCGTGGATTCCTTTGAGACTTCGATGTAAAAAAAATCCCCGGTTGCATTTGAAGCAACCGGGGATCTGTTACAATCACACTATTTTTCTATCACCCGACTCAGGGGAAAAGCAACTGCATATTGAAGTATTCAGGCTCATCCCATTTTGCGCTCGCCAAGCCTGTTGAGGTCTGAACGATAATGGTGAGAGGCTCACCTTCATAAATGACGTTCAACACATTATTCTTGGGCAGGGCCAGGCTGTTGCTGGTAGTTATGTCAAAGAGCGTGTCTGATGTGAATTTACTGACGTTGCTCTCGAGCAGGAATTTCAAGGTTCCCACGGAATCCTGTGACGACCCGAAGATCATTCCCGGAACGGAGTAAGCGAGTTGATCCTGGGTCATGTCAAAGCGTTCCACCTGTGGGAATGTGGAAACGTAGGCGGTTCTGACTTCGTTTCTTCCGTCGGCAAAGACAGTTCCCGTTCCACGGGTGAGGCCCTGCTGTGCAGCGCTTACGGCCTGTCTCAGGTTAAGGGAATCATAGAGCACTTCACGCAAGAGAGGCATCCCGGTGGACAAATCCGCATCGGGGGTCATATTGGGAATGTCAGCCCCGGAAATACCACCGAGATTCACACCTGTATGCCCGAAGGTCAGTCCGGCATAGGTGAAGACCGTATGGGGCACGCCCTCATCAGGGATATAAACGACAGCACACTGATATGGGGCCAGTTTCAGTCCGAAGGAATCGTTCACCGTTGCACTGTGCATGGATTTGATTCTGGGGGCTGTGTCCAGAATGATATTCCCATAAGCGGCCGTGGAGTAAATAGCCGCAGAGCCGGCTGCATGGACCATGGCTGCATGTGCCATGTTGAGCATATCCCTGGTAACGGTTACCTTGCTTGCCAGTGCGAGTCCGTTGATTTCTTCCAACATCCTCTCGTCCAGGAAATTTTCTTCGAGATCATCCCAGATCTCGCGCAACGACTCTTCAGGCAATTCTGAAGCTGCAATGATTTCAGGAATGGTGTCGTTGATCTGATCTCCGAGAACTTCTCCGTAGTATTTACCCATTTCTCTGGGAGTACCGTAGACAACGGCAACGGGCAGTTTCTGCTCGCTGAAGGGCACGGCATCGGGTCTCTCGCGGTTGGCGAGATAGCCGGTAAACTCGGGATATACGGGTTCACCATTGGCAACGGGCAGGGTTTTCACGCCTGTGGTGAAGACAAGGCTGGGCGGGTCAAAAATCGGCAGTGTGAGACTGCTGGGATTGGCGTATTCCAATTCCACAAAGAAGGCTGTATATTTTCCCGGAGCAGGCTGAGACACTGTTCCCCGATAGGTCGTCAAGCCACCGGTCGGGCTCAGATCTCTGTAGGTCCATTCAACTCCCTGTGCTTTCATGACTTCGTTTCTGAAGTCACGGCTGGAAGAAGTGGCCTGGCAGAGGCGAACGCGCAGAGGACGGTTTTCAGGATCGACCTGAACGAGGATGGATCCGTCTCTCTCAAAGCTGTGGGTGAATTGAGGCAGTTCTTTTTCCTGAGAAACGGTCAGGTACCAGGCGAAGAATTTGCCCAGAGGATTGGCGGGATCGGCCACATCCGCGTTTTCGATGCCGCCGAGATCATGCCCGGCATTGGGGATATAACAGAGGTGTTTTTCGTTTTCGAGGTCATCAAAATAGAATTGAGTCGTATCGGGTACGAAGAACTGATCGCCTGTGCCGTTTATCATGAATTTCGGCATGGGATAGCAGCCTTTGAGGGCGAAGGCATAAGGATCCACCCGATCCAGGAGCGCCAGCGCTTCCGGTACAATGGAGCCATCATGGGGATCAGGAAGAAGGTGATCGAAAACGGCTTCCTGTGCATAGGGATAGATGGCCGGGCTCCAATAGCCGTAAGAGGCGCGGTGGTGGGCCAGATGGTCAGGCATGTTCAACACATTGATGACAATGGGCGCTATGGCCTTGACTCGGTCATCGCCCGCACCGGCTAGCCAGGTGGTCCATCCGCGTTTGGATGCACCGGCGATAATAAAGCCATCCAGCGTGATCCCGGCTCTGGATCTGAGCACGGCTTCGGCTGTGTCCATGCCTTTGACTGCGGCTTTGGCCATGGGGAAGATAGTAGGCCAGTGGAAATTGGCTTTGCCGTCATTTTCACGCCAGGATTTCATATACTCATCATAGGAAAAGGCGAAGATATCGTCTTCGGTGCGACGACGCAAGATAATCTCGGCATCACTGTAATTATCCTGTCGGCCAGCAGGAATCACGTCTTCCAGGAAGACAATGGGCTGACAGGGAATGTTTCTGATGTGAACAATGGTAGTTCCGGACAAGACAGCCATCTGTCCGAAAGCGGGTTCGAGTTTCGGAGGTGAGGTACGGCTGCCACCATCAATAAAGAGCATGGCCGTATCTGTCTTTTTGATGTTCGGCTCGAAAATAGTCATGGGATGGAACCATTCAACATAATCAGGATGCACACTGTTATCGGGGTTCCACCGTTGTGAGGTCATCCGATCAATGATATAAATGGTCCCGCTTTCGATGTCGTCCATCAGAAGCGGTTCCGTCCTTACCGGTGAATAACTGTAGGCACCATCATTATGTTCTATGAAGTCCTGCAGATCGGTGAGGCCGTTGGTCTCGTCACCATCATCATCGTCATCGTCATCATCTATGAAGTCCGTGATGAGAATGAAGTTTTCTCTGGTAATGGTATCGCTGAGGCCTGTGGGATCACCTCCGGTGACGGTCAATGTGACTGTATATGTACCTCTTTCGGTATATACATGGGTCGGATGCTGTTTTGCACTTGTGTTTCCATCACCGAAATCCCAGGCCCAGGCGACATTCCCGCCATGACCGGGTGAGGAGGTATCTTTGAAGGCTACAGGCTGGTCGACTTTTTGTCTTGTGGGTTTGGCTGTAAAGTTGGCTTTGGGCACACGGTAGTTCAGGGTGAGCACTTTTTCCTTGGTGCTGAAACCTTTTTCCGTCTGAACACTCAATGTGACGGTAAAGTTGCCTTGTCCGTTGTAGCGGTGCACAGGAGCGGCTGCATTGCTGATTGTGCCATCGCCAAAATTCCAGCTGCGGTCGGTAATCGTACCCGTACCGGGGTGAGATCGGTCATAGAACCTGATTTCTTCGTTCACATAGAGCAAGCCTGCGTCCGATTCGAATCCGAAGTCCGCAACGGGGGCTGTGCCTGACCGGACGATAATATAATTTTCTTTAACCGATTCCAGAATGCCATGGCTGGTTTTGAGCTGCAAGGCAACAGTGAATACGCCGGTTCTGGAAAAGCGGTGTGTAACGGATTTGTCGTTATTGAAACTGGTTTCAGTACCGTCCCCGAAAATCCACTTGCGACCGGTAACGGTGACATTCTTCACGGTGGAATGATCTGTGAAGATGACCGCTTCGCCCACTTCCGGTTTGGTTGTGGAGGCACTGAAGTCAACATCGGCTGACGGACTTTCCACCTGAACCAGTGCCTTCTGTTCCACGGTACGCACCAGGCCTTTGCTTGTCTGAATTGTGAGGCGCACATCATAGATACCGGGTTGTGCGTATACATGGGTGGGATTGATGGCTGTAGATTCGTTGCCATCACCGAACTCCCATTTCCAGGCAACAAGATTGCCCGCTTCTTCGGCAACCTGACTCAGATCAACAAACTCGACGGCCTTGCCCAGAGCGACAGAACTCTGGCGCACGTAAAAATCAGCCTGTGCGATTTCCTGAGCAACGATCTGAATGGTTTTGACTGAGGCGGGGTTGGCTCTCAGGCGGATGGCACCCGTATTCAAGCCCATAGCCAGTTTGTTCCGGTCAATGCGGATACGCAAAATGAGGTCGTGATAAGGCCCCGCACTGATACATCCGTCCTTGAAGTCCAGACAGTTTTGGGGGAGAATCCAGGCTTGATCGGCTGTAACCTGCAGCGGTTCGGTTCGTGTGCCTGTCTGATTGACGTGCACCTTGACCACTTCTTCGCTACGGTCGTATCCGAAATCAAGCGTGTCCTGGGAGACCACCAGTTCGACGCCCAGCTGAGGCGGACATCCGGGCAGTATCAACGCCATGAGGATCAGGCCGGCAATAAGCCCGGCAGCCGTATGCGTACTCTTCATAAAGTGCACTCCTTGCGCCTTCCGACATCGTAAATCGGTATGTCATCCCGGAAAAGGGGAATTAAAAAACTCGATGCCTATTATAATGCCATTTTCCATCCTCTTTGTCAAGAATTTATTCCTGATCAAAGAAGCTTTTTCTATTCAAAAATCGGGTAAAAACTGCTTTTCTAGCGGACCAGATCGGCTTCGACCTGGCGACGCTGTTCCAGCCCTTTCATCACTTCAACCAGAGTGAGGGCAAAATCCAGTGCTGTTCCCGGTCCGCGGGAAGTGATGATATTGCCGTCCACCTCCACAGAGGCACCGGTAAAGCGGGCTCCGGCGGAAGCCGGTTTGTCGAGAACACCGGGATAAGCGGTGAATGTTTTATTTTCCAGAAGCCCTTGCTGATCGAGGATAAGCGGTGCAGCACAGATGGCGGCCACACGACCTCCGGCGGCGGCATACTTTTTGAGCCAGTCTGTAAAAAAAGCGGCCTTTGCCAGCGCTTCCGTTCCGCCCATGCCTCCGGGAAGTACAACGAGACCGATATCCTCCTTTTCCAGAGTTTCGACCAACAATTGATCCGCCTTGAAAACAACGTCTCGACTGGCTTTGATCGTGAGATCATTGAGACCGGCACAAACAACTTTCAATCCGGCACGGCGCAGGATATCAATGACTGATACGGCTTCCAGTTCTTCACAACCCGGGGCCAGCGGAACCAGAACAATACTCATTACAGACTCACCTTTCAGAGGGTATTCTGAAATCCCTCTTTCTCTCCGGAAAGAGAGGTCTGGCGCAAGACAATGACCGGGATCCGGGCGAGAAGCCGGGACCGGCGGAGTTCCAGAAAACTCTTTCCACTTCTTCTATATTTAATCAGCTGGTTTTAAATGTTGCAGTTTTTCCTGATACTGTTTGATTCGGGTATCGAAAAAGACCAGAAGCTTTTCATGAAGCCCTGCATTGCTGGCGGCTATAACAGAACGTTGATTGGATTCTGTGCTGTCGAGGAGAAGCAGATCATCAAATGAGTTCCCGTATGCGTCGGTGACAACACATCCTGCTTCCTGTGCGATAAGAAGAGCCGCAGCCAGGTCGTAGGGAGCAACACCGATCACCTTGCCTCTTCCTGCAAAAACAAAGAGTTGTTTGAGTTGATCGGGCATGTCTCTGTAATAGCGGTTGGCAAAATCGACACTGGCTTCCATCTGGTTTGTCAGAAGTCGTGTAAGGCTGAAAGAAGTACTGTTGCAGCCGAAAAAACCACCCTTCAGACTGGACAGATCGATGAGGCGTGCGGCTGTGGGAAAAATGAGCTCTGACGGCCTGGCCGGTATGGTCATGGACCAGATGAGGGCTTCCAGATCGGTATTGGCTGAAAGTTTGGGACGCTTCAGACTTCCATTATAGTAATATCGGGCCCCTTTCCCGCGCTCAGCCACGAAATAGCGGTCCGTTGTGAGCTCCAGAATACAGGCACAATCAATATCGGCTATGGTGGGCCGTTCCAGTACACGTGTGGAGGCTACGGCTACGACACAGCCTTCAAAACCATTTTTTGCGGCCCGTGTTCCGTCAATGGGATCCACAATGAGCAGGTGTTTGGGCTGTTTGGAGGTGAAAGTTGAATAGCCTTCATCTTCTGAATAATAGGACAGGGGCAGATTTGCAGAGCGCAGGTACACTTCGAGTGCTTTTTCCGCCATTTTATCTATCTGGAAGGTCACGTCACCGCTGGTGGCTTCGCTTACAATCTCCCGGCCTTTGAGCGAGTGAATGAGAGGTTCCACAGCTTCTTTAATAGCCCGGGCGACACTGACGAGAAAATTGATATTCACTGTTGTGTGCCGGGGTGCTTCCGCCACTTCCACTTTCGAGGCCGCACCGCCTTTACCACCAGTTGCCGCTGCTGCTTTTGCCTTGGCATCCTTGGCTGGCGCTTTTGTTTTTGGAGTCTTCGCAGCGGTTTTGGCTGTTGTCTTTGTTTTCGCCTCCGGCTTCGCAGCACTCTTGGCTGTTGTCTTTGTTTTCGCCGCAGGTTTCGCCGCAGCTTTGGCCTTGGTCGTGGCTTTTTTTGCAGGGGCTGCTTTTTTTACAGCCGCCTTTTTCGGACTCGCTTTTTTGGCTGTGGCCGCTTTCTTTTCGGGGGCCGCCTTGGCTTTGGTTTTTGCAGCAGCCCTCTTTTTCTTCGGGGTCTCCGTCTTGGCCGCGGCTGTTTCAAGCTGAGCTTCGGCTTTCAGTTTTTCAGCCTCCACTTTTTTGCTGGCTGGCCTGGCTTTGGCTTTCACCGCCGTGGATTTGGCTTTTGTTTTCACTGTTTTCTTGGCCTCTGCTTTTTTGGACGGTGCCATTTTCTTCTCTTTTTTTTCTGAAGCCATATGGGTTCCTTGTATTGCTCGCAAAACTCAGCACAGCATGAATCGAACAGACATCACTGTTGCCTTGTCTCCGATGCTACAATTGCAATTGCATCGGAGATCATTACAGACACCTGGCGGAAACTTGTCAGCTCCGACGTCTGAAGGCCGCAAAGGCCAGCAAACTGACACCCAGCAGCAGATAGTCGCCCAGAAGTTCGGCTGGAGATATCTTTTTGCCGTTACAACCTGTGCATCCACCACAGCCGGTTTCCTCAGGGGAACCATCCTCCCCTTCTCGGGGATCGCCTTCATCTTCACCTTCAACAATTACCGGCGCTTCACCTTCAACAACTGCTTTATCACGTTCCACAGTAACAATGCGTTCCGTTGATGCCTCAAGACCGGAATCATCCACAGCACTGTAGGTGATGGTATAGACGCCTTCTTTGGAGACATTCACTTTACCATCGGCCCGAACAGTGAGCTCACCGCTGCATACATCAAGGGCTGTAGCACCTTTTTCAAAATAAGGCTGCCCCAGTGTGAGTGTCTGCTCCGGCATGCCATTGAGGCGGATCACGGGCGGTGTCGTATCTTTCACGATGACTGTGCGTTCACCGATGAGCAATTCCGTACCATGGTCCGTGGTTGTATAGTAATTGAGGGTAATGATGCCTGTTTCCGTTCCGACGACGCCAAAATAGTTGTGGCTTCGTGAAAAGACCCGCAGACTCTCGCCGGCATAACGGGCTTCCACGCCGGGATCAATATAGGGATCGCCACATTCAAGTTCGACTTCTTTCTCGCCGAGCATGGTGATTTCCATGTCCTCAGAAGTCAGATCAATGATGTTGACTGTCCGATAGGCTGTTCCCACATTGCCGGTTTTATCCGCCACCGTGTAAACGATGGTATAGCGGCCGGGTCTGGAAGTATCTATATCTTTGGGAAGAGGTGACTGCTTTATTTCTTTATCCAGAGAGCCGTCACAGATATCGTAGGCTTCGCAGCCCTGTTCGATATAGGGTTCCCCGGAAAGGAGTGTGACAATCTCGCTGCCAATGAGTGTCATCATCGGCGGTTCCGTGTCTTCAATGCGGAATCGAATCAGATACGGAGCATCGGGATCCTTGAGATATCCCTGATTATTGATGATATCCGGAAGTTTCTGGCTCGTAATGGGCGGCTGGTTTACACGTCCGCGCTGAGACACCATCACAGCCACATAATCACCGAAGCGTCCTTTGAGCGAGGTCGCATCGTGGTGGGTGGGCTGATCCAGCCGGTCCCTCTTGATTGTGCCATCTTCCTGGAATCTCCAAATGAAACGACTCCTGCTGTCTGCGGCACAATTTTCAACGAGACTCTCACTCAGGAATTCTTCCACATCGGCTACGCAATCAAGCAGATAAAAGCCGCTTTCCTCGTCCACAGGATTATCAGAGCTGAATAGGGAAGCGGCTTCTGTACGTACAAGACGGACAGAGTCTTTGAAACGGTTGGAGACTTTACCGCCTTCTTCAAAAATATTCAGTCCACCGTTGGAGTGGAAGACATAAGGCAGGCCGTTATCATCGAGAGGCAGGTTCGTATTTCCATCCGGATCTTCCACCGTATAAATGATGACATAATTTCCGGGATCTGCTTTATAGCGATTGTTCCGACTGTAATCCACCGGATTCCCTCTGGCATTGCGTTCGATAGCGGGCACCCGGTTGACAAAACGATCGTCCAGGAGGCGCCAGATAAATTTCTGCAGTGTCAGATCATTGGCACTGCTGCAGCCATCAATGAGCTCGATGGAATCCACAGTACCTGTTTCAAAGCAGGGGATCATCCATCCATCATGTTCCGGAACTCCCAGATTACCAAACTCAACGCTGGGAGCCTGTGTATCCACGACCTCCACTTCCACCTGTAACGACAGGCCTCTGGAGGGGTCGATCGGATAACTGCTGTAGGTAACGGTATAAACACCCACTTCGGGATTGGTGGTGCTCAGCCCGCCTCTGTCTATGACATAGGCCGGCAAATTGCCCAGATTGCAACCAATGAGATCAAATTTCCCATTCGGAAGCGAGATGTCATGTCCGCACTGGAACTTGTTGTCGGCAAAATAAACCTGGGAGGGAACCCAGATGCCTGCACCGTGATCCGAAGCGCCATCGGGGGCAATATTGAAAGAGAGGATGGGTGGGATATATACAATCAGGGCCGGACGTTCGACATAGGCTCTGTTGTCACGGGGATCCCTGGCTTCGTACCACAGGCGGTGGTAAATTTCATGGCCCTGAGAGAGCCCCCGGGCCGCCAATCCCAAAAGTATCTTGGAAATTTCACCGGTACCATGAACCCTGGTCTGGGAGGAAATCACATAGCCATCATCACAGCCATCTGTCACGTAAAAGCCTTCATCGGGGCGCAGAGGCCACCAGTATTGCAGCCCGAATTCCTCTTCTTCCACAATGATGGCACCATCATCAACCGGATCTTCCCGCAGATAATCACACCAGTTGAGCACGGCCGCCGCTTCTTTCTCAAACCTCTCCCGATCATCCTCACCCTTCAGAGGAGGAATGATATTCTGGTCTTTGTCGAGGAGCGTTACGTTCGGAAAGGCGTCCTGCACGTGAATCGTCCGTCTCGCGACTCTTCCGCCGGCCACATAGGTCAGGTAATAGGTGCCCGGAGTATCCCAGAGGACTTCACCTGTTTTGCTGATCAGAAAGGACACGTCTCCACGACATGAGTCGAGGTAACGGTCTGCTTTTTCCAGCATTTCAATTTGCGGCCAGATGGAATCATCACCGCATTTCACTTCAAAATAAGTAGGCTCCACAAGAGTCAAACTTGACCAATACGTAGGCTGTACATCCCGTACGGCAACGCCCAGATTACCGGCTGTGTCGGGAGCGTAGTAGTAAAAACGATAGCCCACCAGATAGGGTTTGCCTCCGGGTGGGAGCAGATAATTGGGATTATGTTCCGTATATTTTCCTCGCCAGATTTGTTTTTCCCACGCATAATTTTCATGCAGATAGGCTTCGGCCATGACGACATAGACTTCATCGAGGGGAACGGTTATGTCACAGGCATCAAAGACTTCCAGACCCGGATCTTTCCAGGGCTNNGGCTCATCACTGCACAGCCATTGCATGGGCGCCCCCCCCCAATTGGGGATCCGATAAATCTGCCTTTTGCCCAGAGGATAAAAATACCAGACCCAGGCAATTTGCTGAGCCCATTCGGGCCAGTCCTTGATATCCTCGAGAGTAAGGGTAAACTCTTCAGGATCGGGCTCCAGATCTTCTTCCTCTTCCCCTTCGAGTTCAGGGAAAGGACCGAATTCTTTTTTCAACCAGATGAGCCAGAGGGGAGGAACGGGTTGTTTATCCGGATCGCTGGGAATAGGGATCATGGTGATGGGAACTTCTCCCGTCCTGTTATTCAGATCTTTTTCCAGAGCAAAAAAGGGAGGCACCGTATCCGTGATAATAACCCGGCGTGTGTCTGTGGCCGTGAGCCCCAGACTGTCCGTGACTGTGTATTTCACCTCATAGGTCGCCCCGAGTATGGTTGTATCCATATTGTGAGCACCGTCAACAACGAGATGTCGGGTAATATCCTCGCCGTTACTGTCTGTTGCGATGGCTCCCAAATCGTCATAAGGCACACTGCACTCCCAGTAAAAAGGATCAGGACCGGTAATTTTAATCGTCGGTTGTGCCCAGGCCGAGAGGCTGCAGCAAAGCACTAACAAGCCAACAGAAACCAGACCGCTCTTCCACCCAAAGGCTTTCGCTGTCATAAGGATATTCCTTTATACAATGCCATTATTGCAAAACAATTGCATATCAAAGAGCATACGCTCCCCCCCTCCGGCTGCTGAGGCATGACCCGGGAGGTTTTCAGACGACCAAGACTATTATAGGTTTCTATAAGTGTAACAGTATTCTGCACATTTGTCAACTGTTTGTCAACAATAAACCCCCTGCAAAAATATCTGTTTTACAGCCCAAACAGAGAAATCCCCGACGAAATCGCTTCGCCGGGGATTTACTTGCAGAAAGGCATAAATCAAGAAAATTGTCAGGAAGCAGGGGTAGCCTCGTTTTCAAAGAGACCTTCCAGAACTTCCAGCAGTACATTCACTTCCACGCCATAGGCGCTGCAGACCTGCTCGACAGTTTCATAGGCATTGATGTGGCAGTGTGCGCATCCACCCAGATGGAAGGCGGCAAAAACTTCCGCCGCTCTCGGGTGCAGTTTCATGGCATCGGCCACAGACATATCGGCTGAAAAACGTTTTTGTGTATCTGACATGGCATGTCCTTTCATGTTGTTACGAGTATAACGGCTTGTTTCCCCCGGTTATTCCCGCTGTTTTGATACTTTACAAAGGGAACGTGCTCTTCAGTCCGATCCCGGTGTCCAGGCCTGGAGAAGCACTCCGGATCCGCAGGGACCGACCATGACAGGGAGAGCGTTGCAGATGCCAGTCTGTGCACAGAAATCAATATCTTTTTCCATGGATATGGCGCGGAGCTTATCGGCGTGGGGCGCGCTGTGAAAAAGTGCCTTCACCCCCTCCTTTTCAATCCGTTCACGATAATAACAATAGTTTTCTTCCCCTTCGCCCCAGCGAAGATGAGCGCCCAGTTCCTGATGGCGCACACATTGGTCGGCAAGCCATACAGCGGCGACCCAGTCTTCCTGACCGTCAAAATCGGGATCTCCGGCGAGTCCGGCGGGGATAATGACCAGTTCTTCAGTCTTTTCCGCACAGAGATAGTCCATGAGCGCAGTATCATTGGTTGTGGTGGCCATGAGCGCGGCTTTGGCTCCGGAAGCACTGATGAGGCGTCCGGCACCGGTAGTGGTGGTGAATACGACCCGTCGTCCTTTGGCGTGAAAAGCCTCGGCCGGACTGTTTCCGAAATCAAACCCTTCGGGCGGAAGTCCCCCACGCTCCCCGTACAGAAGAGCATCAGGCCAGATTTTTTTCATGGCCAGTGCCTCTTCCACTTCACGGACAGCGCAAATCTCCAGAGCACCTGCTTCCAGAAGGCCCGCAGCTGTAGCGCTTGCCCGCAGTGCGTCAACGATCACCGCCACGGCCCGACGTTCCACGGCGAGGCGACATCCCTCCTCCCCTTCTGCAAGATGAATACGGATCATGGTATTTTTCCTTTTCCTTTGACAGTCCGGCCCGGGCTCTTTTTGGGCGTACCCTGGAGACTCAATTTGCGTAAGTGGATGGAGCAGTCGTAGATACCGGGAACCTCCCAGCCGAGATTGAAGGAGGTAAAGCGCAAATCATCCAGTGTCGAATTTGTAAAGTGCCCGTGGACCTGTGAAGCGGCCAGGGCATCTTTCAACTGCGGAATCAGGTCTGCAGCCAGGGTGTGCCATTTGCCCGGAAAGATTTCCTCCTCATAGAAGCGGCTTCCTTCCAGAGTGCAGATGAATTTACCGGTGGCATCGCCTTTGCCGATGTCCAGCGCCTGATGACCCGGTGACATGCCGAAGCGCACATCATAGACGGGCAATCCGAACCAGATCATATCCCGATAATCGGGGCTTTTCCTGTTGATATTATGGACTGTAAAGAATACGCCCACCTGTGCTGTATGCAGTCCCGGATCCTGAGTCAAATCTGTGGCGGGCTCGCATTTTTCAACAAAGAATTCCAGATGAAAATCCAGAGCCTTCCAATCAGCACAGGCAACAGGCTTCAATCGCTGCTCCACCAGCAGATGAGGCCAGGGCTCGCCACGCTTACGCAGTCGCTCCGGATACTCGGCACGGCCTTTCACCTCCAGCGTAACCCCTTCGCCGGCCAGTCCGCCGGGATGGAGGAGCACGGTCTTCCCTTCGTTGCTCAGACTACGGATCCCGCCGGGAAGGCTTTCTTCCACAGCGGACACGAGATTATAACGGGTGCCCCATTGCGCCAGCCGCCATTGAGGGATCCGATAAGACGGGGTGGCAATAAAGACATTGGAGATAATGAGGGGTTTTTCCGTGGAGGCGACATTGGAGAGTTTGAAACCGTAGTTCTGGGAACTGTCCTGAAAGAGTTCAACTCCTGGAGAAAGAGGGGCATATAAAAGCACGCTGAGAAGCAACAGGCTTCTGATCATGATAATCTGTTCCTTGGTTGTGTGAGATTGAAGTCAATGCTTTTTGCGGGATATTCTGATAATGAGGGCTCACTATACCGCAGAAGTGAAAGGCTGCACAACTTGACAGCGGAGAGGTGCAGGATAATTTGTCTGATTATAGCGCAGCATAGCTGCAAATAAATGAACTTTTCCAATTGAACCAGGTCAATAAGGTCACACACGGAAAAACATATCTTAACCGACGAGATGACACTGACACGACGTCCCTTGGAACCACAGATAAACACTGATTAACACTGATGAATTAAAGACCTAGGGTCGCGCAGCCTGGGAACGCCAATTTCCACATTGGCAGGACATCCGGGAAAAGACCATGACTTATATATGCATTTGACGG
>LSQX01208664.1_pt1 | contig 13434 bp, 9 predicted proteins | sample 654561 | NCBI WGS metagenome assembly LSQX01 (sample SAMN04489861, study PRJNA283612) | anaerobic digester metagenome | isolation source: 4 biogas reactors fed with cattle manure at either 37C or 55C with and... | place: Denmark: Kongens Lyngby | collected 2014 | reverse complement strand
TTTTTCAACCATTAAATTTTATGCAAAAATAGTAATAGATTTTGTGTTTTGCATAAAAATCAATACTTTTTTATGCTAAAATAGCAACCAACTATAAGAATTACATAAAACAATACTGATTTTTATGCAAAAATGAAAATTGACTATGGGATTTACATAGAAATTAAAATGAGATAACAAATCTGCTTTCTGAAAGAATTCAATCTTTTGCAATGCTTTGTTCTTTTCTCAGGGCGGCAAAATAGCCTGCCCGGTAGATATCAAACAAAAACAGCCGGGGATTTGTTCCGGTGCGATTTTTATGGATGGGATGGCGAACTGCACGGAACAGCCGGAATAAAATCGCTTCAGGGATGACTTTTGTGACTTTTTCATACTGTGCCAAAAAACCTACGTGTTTTTTAAATTCCGGTGAATCACCGGCAATATTTTCCAAAATAAAGTGAAGATTTTTCAGCGCCTCTCCGGTTTTTCTCAAAAATATACCGGAATCCTCCAGGCCGGTGTGCTCCACCGGATTGTCGATTTGCAACGGGAGCACGCCTGCAGAAAAAAGATCAAAACCAAGGAGCGTATCTTCATGGCCGTAAGGGCCAATATTTTCCCGGAAATGAATTTTCAGGAACAGATTCCGGTCAATGAAAAAATTATTGGAAGTGATAATAAAACTTTTCTTTTGAGTGCGTTTTTCAGCGGGGACAGCTTCGCGCCGGCGGCCATATACCCAGCGAAGAAGCTTTTCATCTGCCGGTTTGTCCGCAGAATAAGCTGTTCCGCCACACATGACAATTCCCGGAACTGCCTGATCCAGGTATTTTTTCAGGTAGTCGTCCGAAATCAGTTTTGAATCGGCGTCGATGAAAAGCAGATAGTTTTTTTGTGAATCGAAACCCATTTTATTACGAATGGCAGCGCGACCAAGATTTTGCTCCAGTTCCCTGTAGATAATCCGGGATTGTGCTTTCAGACTGCTGTTTGCCTGTTTTGTCTGTCCGCCGGAACCATCATCATAAATCCGGATTTCATAATCAATTCCAAGCATTTCCGCTTGTTGCACAAGCTGCTGCGCAAGAGCGGTAACATCAATATTAAAAACCGGAATATTTACTGATAGCATCTTTTTTCTTTTGAAGCGGATGAAGTTATATAAACCATCTGAACAACGTGGCACAAATGCCGTTTAAAAATTAAACTCTACTTTTGTTCTGTCTCACTGATGCAAAATAATGGATTTTCAATGATAAAATGGTTTTCGATACTCTTTTTTCTTCCCTTGCTCACTTTCGGGCAGCAGTTTCGCCTGAAAGTGGAAATTAAACCGGCGGCAGGGCAAAAAATCTTCCTCGCCGGTTATTATCTTGAAAATATATACGTCAGAGATTCCGTATTGTTGGATGAAAAGGGCAAGGGATTGTTCTCCCACGATTCGGCGCTGCCGCAGGGATTGTATAAGATATACCTGGATCAGAACAACCATTTCGATATTCTACTTGGAGAAAACCAGCAGTTTTCCCTTCGGAATGAAACCTTCAAAGCAGAAAATCTGGAAGTGGAAGGCTCTGATGAAATGGCGGGATTCAGAGAATATTCGCTCCTGATGAAAGAATTTCAATTGAAAAACATCCAGTTCAGAAACAAAATGAATGGCGCATCCGCCTTCCGAAAGAAAAATCTTGAGAAAGATTTATCAGCAGCAACTATTCAGTTTAACAACGACCTGGAAGAACTTGCCACCCGGTTTTCGGGAACTTTTCTGGCAAAGTTTGCAATGGCAAACCGGATGATTCCACCTCCCGACATTTCACTGCTGCCCAAGGAAGTGCAAAACAACGATTCGCTGCTGCATCTGGCGCGGTTCTATCATCAGCAAAAGCATTACTGGGATTCTTTCGATTACACGGACGAACGATTTTTACATACGCCGCTTTACAAAAAAAGCCTGGAAACCTGGTTTACAAAAGTGCTTTACCAAAGCTACGATTCGGTAAAAACTCCCGTTTTCCGGTTTATCGAAGAAGTGAAGCCCCATGCAGAGATATTCCGGTTTGTGGTTTCCTATTTTTTGAACAGCAGTTTCACCAGCAAGGTGGTGGGCATGGATGCACTTTTTGTGGATATTGCCCGTGAATATTATTTATCGGGGCAAACTCCCTGGGCAACAGACGATATAATGGAAAAAATCAGCGAAAACGTACTGTTCATGGAGAACAGTCTGGTTGGAAATACAGCGCTCGATCTGGTTCTCGAAACTTTTGAGGGCGAATATTCCAGTCTGCACCGGATCAATGCAAAATACACGCTGCTGCTCTTTTATGAGCCCAACTGCTCCTACTGCAAGATTTATGTGCCGGCAATTTACCAGGAGATTTTTCAGCCATACAAGGAGAAAGGTCTGGCAGTATTTGCTGTTTTTTCAGCCATAAAAAAGGAAGAATGGCAGGAGTTTCTGATTGAGCACGACCTGTTTGACTGGATAAATGTTTGGGACGAGCATCACGATTCCCGTTTCCGGATTTTATATGATGTACGCTCCACACCGGGGCTTTTCCTGTTGGATGAAAACAAAAAAATCATAGCAAAAAAGTTAACTGTGGAACAGATCAAAGATTTTATGGAAGCCTATTTAGACTGAAAATCTTTTCCCTTTTTTTCCGACACATGTGTTTTTGCGTATTCCAGCGCATCATCAAAAACCGGAAAAATCGAATCCTTTCCTATCAGTTTGAAGATATTGAAATTTTCAAGATCGGCTGCCACATTTTCATTTACCCCCGAAAGAATCACCCGTATATCAGAATGAATCAGGATTTTCAATGCTTCTTTCAGGTTTGTTAAGCCGGTGGTATCAACAAACGGCACATGCCGCATCCGGATAATCATAATCCTGCTTTTCAATCCGGCAGATTTAATCACTTCACTATAATGCTTTGCCGAACCAAAAAACAACGGCCCGCTGATTTCATAAATTCCGATTTCGCGGGGCAGTTCCGAGTAATCTTCAATAACATCCGTATCCACAACTGCGGGAAATGTTTTGCCGATATCACCCATTCTTTTCATAAACAACAGCGCAGAAAGCACAACGCCCACCTGTATGGCTACTGTCAAATCCACCAGAACCGTCAGAATAAATGTGTTCAGCAAGACAATAATATCGAAGAATGAACCTCTGAAAATGGAGACAAATGAACGCCATTCACTCATGTTGTAGGCAACAACAATCAGGATTCCGGCAAGACAGGCCATGGGAATGAGCTTCACCCATTTTCCAAAAAAGAGCATAATCAAAAGCAGCGTAAGCGCATGAATAATTCCGGCTATTGGTGTTCTTCCGCCGTTTTTAACATTGGTTGCAGTGCGCGCTATGGCTCCCGTGGCGGGAATCCCGCCAAAAAAAGGAGTAACAATATTGGCAATTCCCTGAGCAATCAGCTCGGTATTTGAGCGGTGCCGTCCGCCAATCATCCCATCGGCAACCACAGCCGACAGCAACGACTCAATGCCTCCCAACAGCGCAATGGTGAGCGCCGGCGGAACATAGGAACCCAATTCACCCCAGTTGATACGGGGCATCTTCAGCTGAATGGTATTGGGAATTTCCCCGAAAAAAGATTCAATGGTCAGTACCGGCAGATTAAAAACCTGGACCAGAAACGTACCAAGAAGAATAGCAATCAGAGAACCGGGAATTTTCCGGGTTAATTTTTTGGGAAGCAAAACAAAAAATACAGACAAAAGCGTGATGCCTAATGCATAGAAATTCACTGTGCCGGCATGATTAAAAAAAGCGATCCATTTATCCACAAAGCCGGCAGGCACATCCTGTATGTCGAGCCCAAATGCATCCCTGATCTGGGTGGAAAAAATAACAACGGCAATCCCGCTGGTGAAACCAACAATTAATGGGTGCGGAAAATATTTCAGGAGTGAGCCTAACTTCAGAACGCCAAAAACCACCAGCAACCCACCTGCCATAATGGTGGAAATAAGTAATCCGTCAACACCATACTTGGCAACAATACTGTAAACAATGACTATAAATGCGCCGGTAGGCCCGCCTATCTGAACTCTGCTGCCGCCTAGGACAGAAATGATAAAGCCGGCAACAACCGCCGTTACCAGTCCCCTGTCGGGCGAAACACCCGAAGCCACAGCAAATGCAATGGCAAGCGGAAGCGCAATCACTCCCACTACAATACCGGCCATGGCATCAGACGAAAACCGCCGGATACTATAACCTTTCTTTAAAGCGCTGAACAGCTTGGGTTTAAACAAAAATTCTTTTTCCATTTTTTTGGGTTTATCCAAAATTAAGAGAATTTTGAATACCTCCGGTAGAATATGCCAAAACCGCGCTGAGATTACACATTATTTAAGAAATGGATTTTTTTCTGAATAATTCTTGGGCGGATTTGCCTGAAAAAAAATAAGTATTACTTTTGCACCGCCTTTGAGAAACAAGGGAATTAAAGGATGACTCAGTAGCTCAGCAGGNNGGTAGAGCACATCCCTTTTAAGGATGGGGTCCTGGGTTCGAGCCCCAGCTGGGTCACCCAAAACAACAGAACCGTTGCAACAAAATTTGCAGCGGTTTTTTTATTCCCCGAAACCATGGTCAATTAGCAGATTGAAAATATTATCTGCTCTGCGTTACAAAGCGTTTGCCACTGCGCCCACCAATTCCCTTCAATTTCAATTCAAAGAAAATTCCCGGGGATGTTTATAAGGAACAAGATACAGAAAAATGAAAATAACCAAGGTGAAAAGAATCAGTCCCCAATAGATGTGGTGCATGGAGTTATTTATGGCGCCGGACAAAAACGTTTTTACGGTTTCGTCAATTTCGTGCGCATGAAGTGTTTTCAGGATATTATCTGATGAAATGCTGAAGTCTGACGGAAAATTTTTCACCTGCTGCATCAGCGAATTGTTGAAAATGGCACCGACAACGGTTGCGCCTAAGCTTTGTCCAAGGTTTCTGGAAAAAATATTGGCGCCCGTAACCACTCCCCTACGTTCCCAGTCAACCATGGACTGAAGTCCCACAAGCGAAGAGGTGAACAAAAATCCGAATCCGGCACCTAACAGAACCTGATCGATAACTAACAGGTAAATGGGCTGTGGGTACGGAATGAGCAAAAATCCGGCACATGCCGCAAAAACAAATCCGGTTCCGATGAGCGAGGTGTTCCGAAAGCCAATCCGCATATAGAGCTTTCCGGAAAGCGCCGAAGCAACCGGCCAGCCGAAACTCATACTGGTCAGGATCAGCCCGGAAACAATGGTTCCCAAACCCAATGAAGCCTGTGCGAATGTTGGTAGAAAAGTTTCAGGCCCCATCATCACAATGCCCATCCCCAAAATTGCCAGATTGGTAAAAGCCATCGTTTTATTTTTCCAGAGCCATGCCGGCATGATGGCATGAGGCGAGCCACCTTCGGCGCGAAAGGAGAGGTAGCCCAACAGCACAACCGCCCCGAAAAGAATAAAGCTCTGCAACGAAATCCATGGCCAGCTCTGGCCGCCTTCCAATAGAAATACAAAAAGCAGGCTCAACGTACACAAGATGAGCAAGGCGCCCTTGTAGTCAATCTTTGGCGACGACACCACGATTTTCTCCCTGAAAAAAGCCAGCAGAAAAAAGATGGAAACCGCCCCGATAGGAAGGTTAATCAGAAAAATCCAGCGCCAATTGACGTATTCTGCCAACGCACCGCCAAGCGCCGGACCAAGAATGGCGCTCACCCCCCAGATGCTGGAAAGCAATCCCTGAACTTTTGCCCGCTCCTCCATGGAGTAAATATCTCCCGCAATGGTATTCACCGTCGCCATGATTGAACCTGCGCCCAACCCCTGCAATCCGCGAAAAGCAATCAACGTCCCGATATTCCACGCGGCGGCGGATGTGGCGGAGCCGATGAGAAAAACAACGATTCCAAAAACCAGGATACGTTTCCGCCCGTAGATGTCGGCAAACTTTCCATACAACGGAATGGTAACCGTCTGTGCAAGAAGATATATGGAAAAAACCCATGAGAACTTGGTGAATCCGCCAAGGTCGGAAACAATATGGGGAATCGCTGTGGAAACAATGGTGGAATCCATTGCCGCCAGCATCATGGTCAGCATCAGCGCTGCCAAAACCCAGCCTCTTTTCTGTTCAACTGTTTTCTGCATTTTGCAAAAGTAAGCCCTGCAAAAGTTTATGACTATCTGTCGGATTGAAAATTATAAAAATGATAACACTTCAATCAACATAATAATTTTCGGTTTGTTGCATGTAAGAGCGTTCAAATCCTGAAAACTCAACCAAACAGAGGATAAACTCTTTGAAATTTTTCATATCTTGTGAAACTGAATGACATACTATTTTTAAATAAAAAACAGATACAGAAATGCTTGGCTGGGATATTATTTTAACACGTTTATTATTGGCTTCACTGTTTGGAGCACTGATTGGCCTGGAAAGGGAAAGAAGAAACTGGACTGCAGGATTGAGGACACACATGATGGTTTGTGTCGGTTCCAGCCTGATTATGATTGTTTCAGCATTTGGCTTTTCGGATATTTTAGGCGCGGAGCACGTTGCGTTAGACCCGTCAAGGATAGCGGCTCAGGTGGTCAGCGGAATCGGATTTATCGGCGCCGGTGTAATCTTGTTTTTAAAACGGGGCACCATCCGCGGGCTAACAACGGCTGCCGGCCTGTGGACAGTGGCTGCAATCGGGCTTGCCACCGGAGGCGGCCTCTATTTTGCCGCTGCCGCAACCACGCTCATTGCGCTGGTTATTCTGTGGGCGCTGCACCCGCTGGAGCGCACCTTTTTCAAAAGGCTTAAATTCAAAACCCTGCAGATAGTGAGTGATTCCGGCATAGACAATACGGAGTTGCTAAGAAGACTGATGAAACTTGAAGGGCTGAAAATCCAGACTTTCACATTTGAAAAGGAAGAAGACGATTTTATTTTTCACATAAAGTTAGACAAAACCACTACAACAAAAATTGAAACCATTGTGGATGAACTCAAAGACGATCCGGCAGTCAAAGAAATTTTCTGGGCTTAATGATTCAACTCCTCTTGTCAACCGATTGCCATAGTTATAACGCTGCCTAGTTTTGCAGACACCTGCCTGTCGGAAGGTAGGTTGACAGGACTGGTCTTTAGCAATATGGATTAAAACACTAAAGTCTGAACTCAAACCATTTCAAAAAACTTTTTCTGAATAAACCGGATAATTTCCCCCGGATTTCCATTCCCCACCTGAGTTTCATTGATTTGCACCACCGGCGTAACTTCGCTGATTGTTCCTGTAATCATCAGTTCATCCATTGAATAAAGTTCTGCTTCCGAAAATGCGCGCTCTTCCACAGGAATACCATTTGCCCGGCAAATTTCCAGAACCACCTTGCGAGTAATTCCGGGCAAAATCAAGTTTGAGAGCGGGCGGGTAATGACCTTCCCGCCTCTAACCGCCAAAACACTTGAATGTGTGGCTTCGGTAACTTCCCCGTTGCGAATGAGAACGCACTCCCCTGCCCCATTTTCCATCGCCTGATTATATAACATGGTATTCGGTAGCAACGCCACGGATTTTATGTCGCAGCGCAACCACCGGATATCTTCATGGGTAATTACTTTAACCCCGTTTTCAAGATTTTCCGCAGAAGAAGGCGCCGGAAAGGCAAACGCATAGATTGTCGGGGAGAATTCCTTTGGAAAATGGTGTGTCCGCCGGTTTGGCCCGCGGGTAATCTGTACATAAACCCCGGCATCGGCGCCCGAAAGATTATTTTCAGCCAGCAATCTACTGAAAACAACATCTAAACCTGCAATACCCTGATAATCAACGCCAATTTCTTTCAGGCTTCTTTCCAGTCTCTCCAAGTGATCCGCATAGCGGAAAGGCTCTCCCTTATAGTATTTAATTACCTCATACACGCCGTCGGCAAAAATAAACCCGCGGTCATCCGGCGAAATCGCTGCTTTTTCCCCGGGAAAAAAGCCTCCGTTCAGATATATTGTCTCGCTCATTTCTGCATGTTTTTCAAAAGTTTTATCTCTTCTTCCCAAAGGGAAACATCAGGTGTTTCCAGAATGAGTGGGATATCTCCAAACCGCGGGTCATTCATAATCCGCTCAAAGGGTTCCAGTCCGAGCGTACCCTTTCCAAGGCTGTCGTGGCGGTCAACCCGCGACGCAAACTCTTTTTTGGAATCATTCAGGTGCATTCCTTTCAGGTATTCAAAACCCACCACTTCTTCAAATTCCCGAAATGTCTTTTCAAAACCCTCCTGCGTTTTTAAGTCGTAGCCGGCAGAATAAGCATGGGCCGTATCAATACACACCCCCACCCGGCTTTTATCATCCACACCGTCAATGATTTTCCGCAGTTGTTCAAAGGAATAGCCCAGATTGGAGCCCTGTCCCGCCGTGTTTTCAAGCACAGCAATTACCCCTTTTGTCTTTTCCAGCGTCAGATTGATGGATTCAGCAATTTTTTTCAGGCATTCTTCCACACTGATTTTATTCAGGTGGCTTCCCGGATGAAAATTCAGCCGGTCAAGCCCCAGCAGTTCACACCGCTGCACCTCATCCAAAAAGGCATCACGCGATTTCTGCAAGGCATCTTTTTCAGGATGCCCCAAATTGGTCAGGTAGCTATTGTGGGGCAATATCTGTTGAGGCTGATAACCATATTTCTCACAATTCGCTTTAAATTGACTGATACTCTCTTCTGTCAGCGGTTTGGCCACCCATTGCCGCTGGTTTTTCGTAAACAGCGCAAATGCCGTGGCGCCAATCCGGTGCGCATTCACCGGAGCATTTTCAACGCCTCCCGCCGCGCTCACATGTGCACCAACATATTTTTCTGCCATAATCTGCTTTTTTGTTACGGAACACTATTTGCAGTATTTTCCCGTGAAATTTTAGCAACGAAAGTAATTTTTTTCTAACAATTAAAAAATCCACATGCCATGAAACGTATATTTTCAACATCAGTTTTATTTATGCTCTTGTCAGTCGGCCTGATGGCGCAAACGCCCACCACCCGCAGTGAGCGCCGTGCCGAAAAACAAAAAATCAGGATACAGGAAGTGCACTCTATGCTTCAAAACAAATCTTTTGTTTTCAGCCCCACACACGCCCTGCCGCTTGGCAGCGGAAGCATCCACCTGAATTTCTCCTTCGATGCAGAAATCAAGGGCGATTCCATTTTTTCCTATCTTCCTTTTTTTGGCGTGGCCTACCGCGTTGAATATGGCGGGCGGGACTCTCCTTTCAGTTTTTCACTCCCCATTGAAAATTATGAAATGGAAAAAGATAAAAGCGGGTACCGGATCAATCTCGATGTAAGAAATAAAATGGATTACATCAGCTATGTATTTCAGATTTCCGAACTGGGATATACCACCCTGAGCATTACCAGCACTAACCGCCAGGCAATTTCCTATTACGGAATAATTGAACAACCGGAAAGCCCCGGCAAATAAACATTTCCTTTTTCCAAATGTTATTTATATCCGAAATTAAGACACGAATGTCTTACAAACAAATAACGAATGTATTTGGAAAAAACGCAAATCTCTATAATCAGCCAACTGACAACCGAAGAAATTCTCAATGATTATTATATCGCATTCCTGAGCCGGCAGCTAAGCATCTCAGGACGCCGTGAAGTGCACAACGGACGCGCCCATTTCGGTATTTTTGGCGATGGGAAGGAACTTCCCCAGCTTGCCCTTGCCCGGACGTTCCAGGAAGGCGACTGGCGCTCAGGCTATTACCGCGACCAGACACTCATGCTGGCGCTCGGTCTCCTGCAACCCGAAGAGTTTTTCGCCATGATCTACGGCGAAACCGACGACCGGCTGAATCCGTCCACCGGGGGGAGAAATTTCAACAACCACTTCACCACGTCGAACATCGACCAAAACGGGAAGATTAAAAATCTTCTGAAAAAATACAACTCAGCAGCAGACATTTCATCTACCGGAGGGCAGATGCCCCGCCTGTTAGGACTGGCGCAGGCGTCAAAAATTGTCAGGGAAAATCCTGAAATGAAAAAGCATCTCAGCAATAATGTTTCGGGCAATGAAGTGGCATTTGGCACCATCGGCGATGCAAGCACCTCGGAAGGAATGTTTTTTGAAACCATCAACGCCGCCGGCGTGATGCAGGTTCCAATGGCTGTTACCGTGTATGATGACGGCTACGGAATCAGCGTTCCGGTGGAGCTACAAACCACAAAATCAAGCATTTCCAAAGCATTGGAAGGATTTCAGAAGGAAGAAAACACCAACGGTATAGACATCTATACCTGCAAGGGCTGGGATTATCCCGAACTGATCAGAACCTTTAAGGAAGGGATAGAAAAATGCCGTGAAACCCAGACTCCCGCACTGTTTCACATTCAGGAGCTTACCCAGCCGCTGGGCCATTCAACCGCAGGGTCGCATGAACGCTACAAAAGCGCTGAACGCCTGGCGTGGGAACAGGAGTTTGACGGGCTGAACCAGTTTAGGAAATGGCTGCTCAAAACCGGAAAAGCCGATATTGACACCATCACTCAAATTGAAAACAGCGCCATTAAGCGGGCAAAAGAAGCGAAACAAAATGCCTGGGCAAATTATACGAACGGTTTTTTGAAAGAAGTGAACCAACTCGAAAAGATTTTGAAAAAAATCAGACAGGCATCTGAAGGAAATATTGACAAAACTGCTGAGTTGGAAGAGATTAAACACCGTATTTTCCCCACAAGAAGGAAATACCTCAGTTTTGCCAAAAGAATTTATTATTCCATACACACAAAAAACAACTTCAGACAAGAAAAAAAGGAGCTGGCCGACTGGATTTCAGGTTTTGAGCAAAAAAGCGTGAAATTCTACAGCAAGCATCTTTTCCGTGAAGAAAACGGATCCGCCCTTAAAGTTAACCCCGTACCTCCGTGGTACAATGCTGAAAGCATCGAAATAAACGGCTCAGAAATTTTAAGCCGAAATTTCGATGTTCTGTTCAGCAAAAATCCGAGGCTGGTAACTTTTGGGCAGGATACCGGAAAACTTGGGGACGTAAATCAGGGGATGCGGGGAATGTTTGAAAAACATGGCGCACATCGTGTTTCCGATGCCGGAATACGTGAAGCAACAATCGTCGGACAGGGAATTGGGCTGGCGCTGCGCGGGTTCCGGCCTATTGCAGAAATACAATATCTCGATTACCTGATTTATGCACACTCAACCCTCAGCGATGACCTGGCCAGCATGCAATACCGCACAAAAGGCAAACAAATCGCACCGGTGATTATCCGGACGCGCGGCCACCAGCTTCAGGGCATGTGGCACGCAGGCTCCCCTATGCAGATGCTGCTTGGTTCGCTTCGTGGAATCCATCTTTGCGTTCCCCGCGACATGACCCGTGCCGCCGGAATGTACAACACGCTGCTGGAAGCAAATGAACCGGCTGTGGTCATTGAACCGCTGAAAGGTTATAACCTGAAAGAGAAACTTCCTGAAAACATCGGGGAATTTAAAATCCCCCTCGGGGTTCCGGAAATCATCCAGGAAGGAACCGACATCACTTTTGTTACCTATGCCTGGAATGTCCACCACGCAGTGAGGGCGGCAGGTTTACTCAGCAACCATGGCATTTCTGCTGAAGTTATTGATGTTCAGACCCTGATGCCGTTTGATGTTCATCATATCATCCGAAAATCTGTCAAAAAAACGAACAAGGTGCTTTTCATCGACGAAGACGTACCCGGAGGGGGCACAGCCTACATGATGCAAAAAGTACTTGAAGAGCAAAAGGCTTTCGACTACCTTGACACGGCGCCGCGTACCTGCCCTGCAAAAGAACACCGTCCGGCCTACGGCATTGATGGTGAGTACTTCTCAAAACCCAATGTGGAAATCATTGTGGAAACAGTTTGGGAGATGATGCGCGACACGGACATTCGCCGTTATCCTGAATTGAAATTTTAGGTTACAACAATCCGCCTAACATCTTCCGGGCAAAATCCATTGCTGACAATCTGTTTTCAAAGCCATATACTATCTTTGTCCAACTTTAGGGAGGTTGAACAAGATTTTTATGGATTGGACAAAAAAACAAATTTCTATTCTGGCAATAGTTGCCATCACCTCATTCATGGGTTCTTTTCTCATCTCTTCGGTGAATATTGCGTTGCCGGCCATTGAGAAAAGTTTCGGGCTGAGCGCCGTGAAACTCAGTTGGGTGATCACATCTTTTTTACTGGCAACCGCCATGTTTCTTCTGCCTGTCGGGCGCTGGGGAGACTTGACGGGTATCCGGCGGGTTTTCAAAACCGGGGTGATCATTTTTACCATCTCCTCTGCCATTTGTGGATTTTCCGCTTCCGGTTCATGGCTCATACTGTTCCGCTTTGTTCAGGGAATCGGTGCAGCATTTTCCAGCACAACCGGTCCCGCAATCCTGGTTTCCGCCTTTTCGCCGCAATACCGCGGAAGGGTTCTGGGCATGTCGGTCTCGGCAGTTTATCTCGGACTGGCATTCGGCCCGTTTGCTGGCGGAATTTTCACACAATACTTAGGCTGGCGCTCCATTTTTTTCATCGCCTCAGCGCTGGGCGTTGTCACAACCCTGCTTGCTTTTCGTTTCTTGGGCAAGGATTCCGTTTCAAACACCGAAAACAAAAAAATAAACCTGACAGGCACCGTTTTTTACATGATCGGGCTGGTATCACTGGTTTACGGCTCATCGGTCATACCGGCCATCGCAGGCTGGCTGTTGATGGCAGGTGGTTCCCTGACTCTGATACTTTTCTGGTGGATTGAAAGCCGCTCTGCACTGCCGGTGCTTGAAACTAAGCTTTTTACCCGCAACCGGTTGTTTGCATTTTCAAACCTTGCCGCCTTGATTAACTACAGCGCCACTTTTGCAATTGTTTTCCTGCTGAGTTTATATCTGCAGAAAATCCAGGGACTCTCCCCCAGAAATGCCGGACTGATTCTGGTTGCACAACCTGTCATGATGGCCACTTTTTCACCTGCTGCAGGAAGGCTTTCCGACCGCATTCAACCGCGTTATCTCGCCACTTTAGGCATGTCCATGTGCACCATCGGGCTGGCGGCTTTTGCCTTTTTGACAACAGCAACACCGGTCTGGCAGATTGTTTTGCTGCTCATCTGGGAAGGTCTGGGATTTGCCTTTTTCTCTTCGCCGAACATGAACACCATTATGAGCTCCGTGCAGAAAAACCAATTGGGAATCGCATCCGGCACAGCCGCCACCATGCGGGTAGTCGGACAGATTGTGAGCATGACAGTGGCTACGCTTTTCTTTGCGGGAATAATCGGCAATCAGGCCATTGAAGCCATTTCTGCCGAATTGTTTTTGAAAACCATGAAGTGGGGATTTTTGAGCTTCACCCTGATAAGCAGTACGGGAATATA
>LSQX01206436.1_pt5 | contig 13435 bp, 15 predicted proteins | sample 654561 | NCBI WGS metagenome assembly LSQX01 (sample SAMN04489861, study PRJNA283612) | anaerobic digester metagenome | isolation source: 4 biogas reactors fed with cattle manure at either 37C or 55C with and... | place: Denmark: Kongens Lyngby | collected 2014 | reverse complement strand
GGATTGTTATACCCGGTTTTGCCGACTCAACACAGATCCTCACGCTGACAGCCAGTCAGGCGATAGAGCTGGGTTACTGCGACGGAGTGGCGGAAAGTGTTCATGAGGTGATTGTGAGCCATCTGGGGCAAAGCGATTATCTGCTCGAAACCTATAACCCCTCTTTTTACGATAAGATAAAGGGCTTTCTCACCAACGGAGTGGTACAGGCGTTCCTGATTATGTTTATTATCGGCGGTATCTATTTTGAGCTGCAGTCGCCCGGTCTCGGCTTCCCGACAGCTGCTGCCATCACCGCGGCGATTCTCTATTTCGCACCGCTCTACCTTACCGGCTACGCACAGAACTGGGAGGTACTGCTCTTTGTGCTCGGACTCATATTTATTGTCTTTGAGATCTTTGTCGTTCCCGGTTTCGGTGTCCCCGGTATTCTGGGAATCGTCTTTGTATTCTCGGCGCTGGTGCTGGCACTGGTGGGCAATATCCGGTTTAATTTCGAAGGGTTGCCACCTACTGAACTTTTCCGTGCAGTGATGATCGTCCTGGGAGGTATGGGAATGGGTGTCGGACTCATCATCTATCTCTCCAGCAGGATTGGGAAACCGGGTTTTCTGAATCATGCTGCGCTTCATGCCGATCAGGAAGGTTATATGTCTGTATCCATGGAGCCAATGACGATGGTGGGTAAATCAGGTATCGCAGCTACTGTATTGCGTCCTTCAGGACGGGTGAATGTGGCAGGTGAATACTACGATGCCATCTCTCTGAAAGGATTCATTGAGAAGGGTGATGAGGTGGTGGTGAAACGGTATGAGAATTTCCAGCTCTATGTGGTGAAGAAGTGAGCAGATTGAGGCAACACATATAAAAAACCCTGAGACTTAAAGATCTCAGGGTTTTTTTTATATGTTAATCTACTGTTCTGTCTTATTAATTGTACGCAGCAAGCTCCTCTTCAGAAAAGGCGGCTTTCTTGAAAAAAAGGAAAATAAAAAATGGTACGATCAACAAAATAATTGCCCAGATAATATTACTGCTCTTGCTCCCTTTCTTCATGTTGTTCACGAAGATGTGACCCAGCAATCCTTCAATAACCAAAATCAACCCTATGATAAGGTTTGTATTGTTTGTCAGACCCATAAAAAATGGTATCACTAAAAAGGCTACTCCTATGAGCATTACTAATACGCCGATGTATTTTGCAAATTCTTTCATGTGTGTATAATAATTATGTTTTTGATTTCGTAACGCAAATAAACACAAAATTCAACAAACAAGGAAATAATTTGAGATAAAAATGAAGCACTGTGGGTAAAAAAGAGAATAGTGGATGAAAAACTCTCTCTTTTATGTTGGGAGCCTATATAAAATTCTTTATTTTTGCACATTGCTCATCTGAAGTTGATAAAAATAGTGAGAAATTTTCTGCGTTTTTTGTACCAGTGGATCATTTTCACGCCGCTGTTTGTTCTGATAACGATCATTACTGCGGTGGTGGTAATGATCATGGCACCGCTTTTCGGAAGCAAGAGATGGGGCTATTACCCCCCTCACTGGTGGTCGAGAATCACCTGTTGGCTGGCACTCTGCCGCGTGAAAACAAAAGGACATGAGAAGCTGAACCCCCGTCAGTCCTATGTTTTTATTGCCAACCACCAGGGTGCTTTCGACATCTTTCTGGTTTATGGTTTCCTGAATCAGAACATCAAATGGATACAGAAACAGAGCCTGCGGAGGATCCCTTTTGTGGGGTACGCATCGGAGAAAGCTGGTCATGTCTTTGTGGATAATTCAACGCTGGCTGCCCGGGGCGCTACCATACAAAGAGCCAAAGAACAAATTGCAGATGGTGTATCAATGGTCATCTTTCCCGAGGGAGCACGCACACTGACAGGTAAAATGGGGCGCTTTAAACGGGGTGCCTATCATATCGCCCATGAGATGAAACTGCCCATCGTGCCTATCACCATCAATGGTCCCTACGATGTGTTAAAAAGGAACACCCACCATCTCAAGCCGGGTCGTCTGGAACTGGTCATTCATGAACCGATCCCTACCGTAGGACTCACAGAAGCGGATCTCCCGGGATTGATTGATCGTACACGGGATATTATTCATTCAGCACTATGGGAAAAATATAAATAGAAAAGGGGGGGTATGTTGTCTTGTGATACGTAACCACTATAAAAAAGGAATGGTTGTCTCACGACAACCAATCTTCATTGTTAACCTTAAATCTAATACCATGAAAAACACGATGCAAAGATAAGTGCTCCGTGGCATATCTCCAAATTATTTCCTGTTAAATCTCAGCTTTTTAAATTAATTTAGTATTATCACGCCTACTATCGCTTGTGGAGGGACCTATGTTTGCGTTTATTTGCAAATTTTTGAGTATTCTGCCTGTTTAGTCGTAGATTCTGTTGGCAAAGAAGTTCAATAATCCCCAGTTGAATCTGTACCAGCGTCTGGTCGCTCGCTGTTTTCCTCCGAACTGAAGCAGGAAGCGGGATCTCCCGGCATTTTTATTCAGGAACCCGACATCCATGAAGTCGAAATAGTGGAACCCGTTCTCTTCTGCGATGTTCATTGCTGAGTAGAGCGTAAAGATGGTGGGATAAAGTGTAGCGTATCTTTTTGTTTTACCCCAGTAATAGAGACAGTAGACGGTTGTTCTTCTTTCGAAACCTAAAATTGCACCTCCGATGATTTTGCCCTGATAACGGGTGAGCATTATTTTCCCTTTGCCTTTTAGTACGTAGTGGTGGAAAAAATTCTCAAAATACTGGTAAGGGGGGAAACGTCGTGATATTTTTTTGTTGTTGGTATCCTGGATCAGCTTATATATCTCAGGCAGCTTATCTTCAGATTTCAACTCTTCCATCACAACACCTTTTTTCAGCGCTTTATTGACCTGGTTCTTTCTCGATGCTGAGAGCTGATCCCATATTTTTCGCTTACGCTGCAGAGAGTTCCGTATATTGATCCACTTTACTGAATAGAAAAAGTTCTCCCGAAAACCTTTGTAACCGAAGATGGCATTCCCCAGGTTCTCGTAACGCACCAAAAAAACCTTGTTGCGTACCTCTTTCACCAAATGGGTGATAAGCTTGTCGAACAGTGCTATCTTTGGTGCATCTTTGACAAAAAATGCCGGTTGTTGTGATATGAAACAACGTTTGAACAGTGAGTTTCTGAGAAAGCGGTTTCTCCGCATGATAATGGCGAACATGGCAGCAACAGGCTTTTCTTCCTCAAATGCAATCACCATGAAAGGGGAATAGGTTGAGATATCACAGTACCAGTCGAACGATGAAGCGTAGTGGAAAAAGTGAATCTCTTCCATGGGAGGTAGCTCCTCCTTGCAATAATATGTTTTTACGCTGTATTCCATCTTTAAGGAAAGGGAGCAATTAATCTCATTGATGACAAAAATAGTAAAATTATTTAATCTACAGTGAATATAAGGAGTCATTCTGCGATGATGACCTGTAAATGCAACGTGCCATTGAAGAGCCGCTCGATGAGATTAAAACAATAAAACAACAGCCGGAGCTTATTCGCCGGTTGTTAATTTGTCAAGCACCCTGAACACAATAGGGCAGGTCTCCGCATTCTTCACCGAGAGGGAGTAGATCTGATAGAATTTCTTGCGGTCGGTGTGCGGATAGTCGCGACATGCCCTGGGTCTGCTCTCATATATAGAACAGTAGTTGTCATCACCCAAAAAAGGACAGGGCATGGTGCGAAATACCATGTCGCCATCCTCATCGCTGTGCAGATAACGATCGATGATCTCTGCCGGTTTCACTCGCAATGATTTGGCCATCAGGTCTATATCTTTGGTTAATATCATTGGTCCCAGTGAGCGGCAGCAGTTGCCACACGCAAGACAATCGGTGGCGGCAACCGCTTCATCATGCAGTTGCTCAATCTCCCTGTCCATCTTCATCAGGCGTTGTTTGTTTTTCCTGAACCACATCTGCCACCCTTTTTTTTTCTGTGCTGCTTCTTTCTGCAGGTTGGAATTATCCATTTTTTTTCTGCAAAAGTACACTCTTTTGGTGCCTTTTCATACCAAAATTCCTATTTAATTTCGTATTTTTGTAAGTCAGGTCTGAACAAAGAAAATTAATCTATTTATATATGGCAAAAAAAATTCTTGTAACGGGTGGAACCGGGTATATTGGCTCCCATACCGTAGTTGAACTGCAACAGGCAGGTTACGAAGTGGTAATTATTGATAACCTTTCCAATTCCAATGCCGATGTGCTTGAAGGGATTACACGTATTACCGGTAAGAGGCCTCTTTTCGATAAGATCGATTGTACCGATTTCAATGCCATGAAGGCACTGTTCAAAAAGTACACCTTCGATGGTATTATCCATTTTGCTGCGAGCAAGGCTGTGGGTGAGTCGGTGCAGAAACCGCTGATGTACTACCGTAATAACCTCGTGTCGCTGATCAACCTGCTGGAGCTGATGCCCGAACATAATGTGAAGGGGATCGTTTTCTCCTCTTCATGCACTGTCTACGGAGAGCCCGATATGAACCCCATCGATGAGAACGCGCCGATCAAGCCGGCGGCCTCTCCCTACGGCAATACCAAACAGATCAATGAGGAGATTATCCAGGATTTCATTCACTCAGGCGCACCGGTCAAGAGCATTATCCTTCGCTATTTTAATCCTATCGGTGCACATCCATCTGCTGAGATAGGCGAACTGCCACTGGGCGTGCCGCAAAATCTGGTGCCTTACATCACACAGACAGGGATGGGTATCCGCAAGAAGATGAGTGTCTTCGGGAATGATTACAATACTCCCGACGGTTCTTGTATTCGTGATTTCATCAATGTGGTCGATCTCGCGAAAGCGCATGTGATTGCCATTGAACGGATGCTGGAGGATAAGTCCGATGAAAAGGTTGAGATTTTTAATTTAGGAACCGGTACCGGATTGTCGGTGTTGGAACTGATCAACATCTTTGAAAAGGTGTCGGAAGAATCGCTGCCTTACGAGATCGTGGGCCGCAGGGAAGGAGATATCGAACAGATATGGGCACAACCCGATAAAGCGAACAAGGTGCTGGGATGGACAGCAAAAGAGACCATAGAGGATACGATGGCTTCAGCATGGAGATGGCAACAGCGCCTGCGTGAGAAAGGAACAATGTGAGCCGGGTGAAAAGAGCATAAAAAAAGGTCCGAAACAGGAGGTTTCGGACCTTTTGTATTTTTACACAAGAGAAGAGATCAGAAATAATATTCGATGACGAGATAGTAATTTTCATTGCCATCAGACGAAATATCTATCTCTATCTTATTTTCTCTGGCCAACCAGCCGATAGCGGTGTAAATTTCATGTTCCGATAATCCGGAAGCTTCCTGTAGCTGAGAAATATTCCACTTCTGGTAATCATTCAACAGATTCCAGATGATGCCTGCGTTCGTGCCAATCAGTTTCTTGTTCATTATGTTGCCGGTTTTATAAAATGAGAGATCACAAAAATCTTAATCAATCGTGCAATTGAAATATTTTAAAAATCTCATACCATTCAAACATCTGATGGTTGATTTTTGTTCGTCGAAACAGGAAGAAAAACTTTCAGAGTGAAAGAAAAAGAATCAGAAACAGGTAAGCTGCCGGTACAGCCACTAGAAGACTGTCTATACGGTCGAGGATCCCCCCGTGTCCGGGAATCAGATGTCCCGTATCTTTCACGATGCAGGTACGCTTGATGAGCGACTCAAACAGATCGCCCAGCGTGCCGAAAAGAGCCACTACAACAGCAAAACCCATCCAGAAGAGCGTTGAGAATTCAGGGAAGAGCCGCCCGAAGATCAGTGATGCCAGCAGGGTGAAGATTATGCCGGCGATGAATCCCTCCACCGATTTTTTCGGTGAGATATGTTCTATCAGCTTGTGTTTTCCTATGAGTGTGCCGAAGAAGTAAGCGGCTGTATCGTTTACCCAGATGAAGACGAAAAGTGCCAGAATCGGAACCCAGTCATACCCCTCACCCGCCAGATTATTCTGATAGGAGTAAGAGATGAGCATCAGGATACTCAGTGGCATGGTGATATAGATCTGCCCGAAAACGGAATAGATGATGCCATGCAGGATATCTTTCCTTTGAATGAAAATGGCCGATGCAATCAGTATAAGCATATATACCAGGATCATCACCAGCAGCGCATAGCTGTTGATATTCTCAAGATATAGAAAAACAGAAAAGAAAATGAGTCCGCCCAGTGTGATATTAAAAATCTTACTGATGGCATGGGAGGTGTCTTTTTCCACCATGCGATAAAACTCAAACAACGCGACCCCCAGGATGGCACCGAATACAGCGAGGAAGGAGAACCGTCCTCCCAGAACACCCAGCAGTATCACCAGTATATAGATGACTCCGGCACCGGCACGTGTGATTAAGTCTTTTACGTTCAATTTACCAATGGTTTAAAAACAAACAAAGATAGAGATTTATTTATAGAATGAGGGGACATCTTTTACCCCTTTCCGGTTTATTGTTCTTCGCTTTCGCTTGCCGGCGCAGGTGCTTCTGATGGGTTCTCTTCTTTCGTTTCAACCTCATCAAGGTCTATCCTATTTTCCATAAGGATGTTATACCAGGAGATCAGCTTCTTCACATCAGAGGCATAAACACTCTCTTTGCTGTAATCGGGAAGTACCTCTTTCAGATAGTTAAACAGTTCGTTGCCCGATGCTTTTGTGCCCATTGTCACCTTGCCGCCATTCTCTTTTTCCTTTATACTCCTGAGCACATCTCTCAACGGGGTATCTCCGTCGTTGGTGTAAATGGATACATCACTCAATGCAACAACCTTTTCCTGTGCATAAACAGGTATACGTTTACCGTCGGCAAGCGATTCAACGATATTCAGATTTTTACCGGTAGAAATGAGTTTGAACAAACCGGGACGACCGGTAACAGATAATATTTTGGATAGCATAATAAATTAAATTGCTTTATGTACAGGTTTATTTTCAAAGGTGCAAAAGTACGCAGACTGCTCCATATTCGCAACTTTAATTGTAAAATCTGTTTTATTTTTTTTTATTAGTCTGATTAAAAGGAATATTTTGAAAAAAATGAACGCTGTTTCAGAAAATTGATCTATTTTCGTATGAATAAAATTGTAAAAATGTGCACAATGTATTATAAAATTGCAATGGTGAGTCTTTTAACTGCGCTGTTCATCTCATGTACCGGTAATCGCTCAGATACATCAAATGAGCAGCTTTCTTCACCCGATGATGTTACTGCTTTAAATGGTGAAGCGAATGAGCTGTTTCTGCTGGTTGGCACCTACACCTCCCAAGAAGGCAGCAAAGGGATCTATCTCTACCGCTTCAACAGTGAAACAGGCCTCTCCGATTCGGTGAACATGGCCGGGGTGGAGAATCCCAGTTACCTTACACTTAGTCCTGATGAGCAATTTATCTATGCAGTGGGGGAGAATGATGAGAGTGGCAGCGCTGTGCATGCTTTTTCGTTCGACAAAAAGAGCGGCTCGCTTACACTGCTCAATTCTCAGCCTGCTGGAGGCAGCGGTCCCTGTTACATCACCATCGACAGCAAAGGGAAGAGTGTGCACACTGCCAATTACGGCGGCGGCAGTATCTCCTCTTTTCATGTGGAGAGTGACGGCAGCCTCACGCCGGCAACCTCCGTGATCTCATTCAAAGGGTCGGGAGCCGACAGTATCAGGCAGGCTGGTCCCCACCTGCACAGCGTAAACTATTCTCCCGACGGGCAGTTTCTCTTCGCTGCCGATCTCGGAACAGACAAGCTCTATCGTTTCACCGTGAACGATACTCCTTTTGAAGGGCAGCCTGCCATTCTGGAAAGCAGTTTGAAAGAATACATCACTCCTGCCGGTACCGGACCCCGTCATTTCGATTTTCATCCCGACGGAGGCAAATATCTTTACCTGCTGGGTGAGCTGTCGGGAGAGGTGATCGTCTATGATTATCATTTCGGAGAGCTGGTGGAGAAGCAGGTGATCACTGCCGACAGTATTGGTGCGCGCGGCAGCGCCGATATCCATGTCTCCCCTGACGGGCGTTTTCTCTATGCCTCCAACAGGCTGCAGGCCGACGGGTTAGTGATTTTTTCGATTGACCCTGATGACGGAACACTTACGAAAGCAGGTTATCAGCTCACTGCCGGGCATCCCCGCAATTTTGTGATCACACCAAATGGCCGGTTCCTGCTGGTCGCCGGCAGAGATGACAATACAATCCAGGTGTTCGCCATCGATGGCGAAACAGGATTGTTAACCGATACCAATCAGGATATAAGGATAAGCAAGCCGGTCTGTCTTAAGTTTGCACAGATGCGCTAGCATATAAGCGTTGTTGTTCCTGTTCAGAGATCTCCTAATTGTGCAATCTCTTCAATGTTGAACGGAGTTGCCTGGTAGACGAAGTAGTTCAGCCAGTTTATATAGAGCAGGTTGGCATGCGACCGCCATTGTACCAGTGGTGGTTGCGACGGATCATCGTTTCTGTAGTAATTCAGCGGTAAAGCCACATCATTCATCTCTTTTTCCTTATCCCGCAAGTATTCGTTATGCAGGGTGAAGGGTGAATACTCCGAGTGACCGGTGACGTAAAACTCCCTGCCACCCCGTGAAGAGACTATATAGACTCCTGCCTCTTCCGACTCGGAGAGGATATTGAGTTGCGGCTGCTGTCTTATCTCATCGGCATGGAGGGTTGTATGGCGGCTGTGAGGAGCATAGAACTGATCATCGAAGCCGCGGAACAGCGGGAAGGTAGGGTCGCTGAGCGTGTGGCTGAATACACCGAACAGCTTTTTCTCCAGCGGGTACTTACTGATACCGTAAAAATGATGCAGGGCCGCCTGGGCACCCCAGCAGATATAGAAGGTGGAGGTGACATGCGTGCGTGCCCAGTCGAAGATCCGGGTAACCTCGTTCCAATAGGTCACCTCCCTGAAGGGCAGCATCTCCACAGGTGCCCCGGTGATGATCATACCGTCGTAGCAGGCGTTCTCGATTTTCGTGAAGGTGGTGTAGAACGACATCAGGTGTTCGATAGGGGTATTCCTGGGGGTGTGTGAGGAGAGGCCAAGAAACTCAATCTCCAGCTGTAACGGGGAGTTGGAGAGCAGCCTTATCAGATCTGTCTCGGTCGTTATCTTAAGCGGCATGAGGTTCAGTATAAGTATCTTCAGCGGACGTATATCCTGGGTGGATGCACGCAGATCATCCATCACGAAGATATTTTCCTTTTTCAATATCTCAACCGCAGGTAAATTGTCGGGTAAATTAACAGGCATAATTCAAAACATCTTTTATATTAATACTGTCTGTCCACAGTTTTCGCTATTTTTTCTTCTTTTTCTTTTTCTTCTGTACCGTCCACCCGAACTTGCCAATCTGTTTTCCCAAACTATAGTAGTAGCCGTGCGAGTAGGCCAGCAGCCCGGCTTTCTGCATGTCGAACCGGCCGGTCTCGGGATGAAGGAACTGTTCATCGGCTTTCACGTTCACCACCTCAGAGATAAACATATCGTGGGAGCCAAGCGGTATGATCTCCCTGACACGACACTCAATGCAGATGGGTGACTCTTCAATGATCGGGGCATGCACGATGGTTGCCTTGCCTGGTGTCAGCCTCATCTCCTGGAACTTATTGTGATCCTTGCCGGAGCGGACGCCACACCAGTCGGTAGCACGGGCAAGATCTTCCGTGGTGAGGTTGATGACAAACTCACCGTTTCGTTTGATGATCTCATAAGAGTGACGTGACGGCCTGACAGAGATATAGCACATAGGGGGATCAGAGCTGATCGTCCCTATCCAGCTGACAGTAAATATATTTTGTTCTTCGGGGGTACTTCCACAGCTGATCATCGCAGCAGGCAGCGGATAAATCATTGTTCCCGGCTTCCAGTCTTGTTTCATATTTTAGTTATTAGTTGTTAGCTCGATGCTCAGAGCTGTAAGCTTGTTCTGTGAGGTAGGTGCATTTGTCAGCGGTTTGGGTATCAGTTGTAATCAGTCAATGCTCAGATTGGAACGTATAAATCTACAAACGTCCAAACCTAATAACGTATGAACGTACCAACCTGCCGACGTCCGAACGTATTCACATTCTATATCAGCACCACTTCCTCTTTTTTGATCTTCAGTTCGCAATAGTGACATTGAAGTTCGACCTTCTCCTTGTCAATCACATGAAAGCGTGTCTTCATCGGTTCGTTGTTGGTAATGCACTTCGGGTTGTTGCACCTGACAATCTCAATGATCTCGTCAGGGAGTACAACTTTCTTCTTATCAACTACATCAAAGTTTTTGATGATGTTGAGGTTCACATTAGGTGCCACCAGTGCAATCCGGTTTATTTCATCTTCACGAAAATATTTATCAGAGACCTTGATGATCCCTTTTGCACCCATCTTGCTGCTCTTCAGATTATTTCCGATCGTGATGCGGTTGTTCAGTTTTTGCAGCTGAAGCAGTGTAACCACATTAAACACGGCTGCGGTGGGTATGTGATCGATGGCTGTTCCGTTCTCGAGTGCAGCAACCTGCAATTCTTTTCTCATATTCTTCCGGATGTTAAGTTTTATTTCACCGCTATGCCCATCAGATCACAGATGACTGCCTGACGGGTATACATGCCGTTTTTTGCCTGTTGAAAGTAGTACGCTTTGGGATTATCATCCACATCCTGGTTGATCTCTTTCACCCGGGGTAGCGGATGCAACACTTTCAGGTTCTCCTTCGATTCTTCCAGCATATCGTTGTGCAGCACATAAACGTTCTTCACCTTTTCATATTCCATCAGATCGGTGAAACGTTCTTTCTGCACACGTGTCATGTAAAGAATATCGGCGTTGTTGATCGACTCAGGCGAGAAATCGGTAAACTCCCTGTATTTGATATTGTTATTGTTGCAGAAGGCTTTGTACTTATCAGGGATGTTCAGCTCCTCCGGTGCCACGAAGTTGAAGGTTGGGTTGAAGTGCGACAGTCCCTGTATAAGTGAATGTACCGCCCGTCCGTACTTCAGGTCACCTACGATGGTGATGGTCAGGTTGTTGAGTGTCCCCTGTGTTTCGTAGATCGTGAACAGATCGAGCATTGTCTGCGTGGGGTGCTGATTGGAGCCATCACCGGCGTTGATCACCGGTACCGGTGAGATCTCAGACGCATACCGTGCAGAGCCTTCAAGGTGGTGTCGCATGATGATGATATCGGCGTAGTTGCTCACCATCATAATGGTATCTTTCAGCGATTCACCTTTGGTGGAGCTGCTGGTCGCTGCATCGGAGAAACCGATGATACGTCCGCGCAGGCGATTGACAGCTGTCTCAAAACTGAGGCGCGTACGTGTGGATGGCTCGAAAAAGAGTGTGGCACATACGCGACCTTTCAACAGATCGCGGTTCGGATTCTGTTTAAACAGGGATGCAGCTCTGAGGATACGATAAATATCTTCCTTGCTGTAATCACCAATATTGACTAAACTTTTGGGACTCATAGATCTGTTTTTTCCGGATGACTGTAATTGTTGACAAATGTAGAAAAAAACCTTGCAATGCACTTGCAAGGTTTTAAATTTAACCTTAGAATTCCAGATCCACATCAAACAACTCATGCCAGGGCAGGCCCTGTTGGTTGAGCTGTTCCATAAACGGATCGGGATCGAACTCTTCCACATTGAACACACCCGGTTTGTTCCAGAGACCTTTCATGAACATGATGGCGCCGATGGTTGCAGGAACACCGGTGGTGTAACTCACTCCCTGAGCCCCTGTCTCCTTGAATGCCACCTCATGGCTGCAGTTGTTGTAGATGTAATAGGTCCGCTCCTTGCCATCCTTGATGCCGCGGATGCGGCAACCGATTGATGTCTGTCCCGTGTAGTTCTCTCCCAGCTCACCCGGATCGGGCAGCACTGCTTTCAGGAACTGAATAGGTACGATCTTCTGACCGTTATACTCCACCTCGTCAATGCGTGCCATGCCGATATTCTGAATCACGCGCAGGTGTGTGAGGTACTCCTGACCGAAAGTCATCCAGAAACGTGCTCTCTTCAGTGTGGGGAAGTTCTTCACGAGCGATTCCAGCTCCTCGTGATAGATCAGGTAAGACTCCTTGGGACCAATGTCGGGGTAGGTGAGCGGCTTGTGAATCTCATGCGGCTCTGTCTCCACCCACTGACCGTTTTCCCAGTATTTACCCTTTTGTGTCACCTCACGGATGTTGATCTCAGGGTTGAAGTTGGTGGCGAAAGCCTTGCCGTGATCACCCGCGTTACAGTCCACGATATCGAGATAATGCATCTCATCGAAATGATGTTTGGCAGCATATGCGGTGAAGATACTTGTCACACCCGGGTCGAACCCGCAGCCGAGAATGGCTGTAAGACCGGCTTTCTCGAACCTCTCCCTGTAGGCCCACTGCCATTTGTAGGCATATTTAGCCTCATCTTTCGGCTCATAGTTGGCCGTGTCGAGGTAGTTCACACCACATTCCAGGCAGGCATCCATGATCGTCAGATCCTGGTAGGGGAGTGCCACGTTGATTACCAGCTCCGGCTTGAAATCATTCAACAGGCTCACCAGCTCTGCTACGTTATCGGCATCCACCTTCGCTGTCCGGATCATCACACCTGTTCGTTGCTTCACATCCTCGGCGATAGCGTCGCACTTACTTTTGGTGCGGCTGGCCAGCATAATGTCGGTAAAGACATCTTTGTTTTGGGCCACCTTGTTGGCTACAACTGTTCCTACGCCACCGGCACCAATGATCAGAACTTTTCCCATATTCTATTCTTTAAGTTATTAATATTCAATTGTCTAATGCAGTATGTCCACAATGACAGCGTTTTGTTGTTTTTTATCCTACACCGGTAGAATGGCTTCTTTTCGCTGCCGGCAGATATTTCACAAATATACAATGAATCTCTGAAATGTGGCCGGTTTGGGTTTAAAATATTGTCGGTTTTGACTGAAGTTGTTATTATTGTATCTTTGTAATAAGTATTAATCACTTACTGAAAAAAAGGTAGTAAAGATCTGTAAAAGTATGAACGAAGAAAAAATTGAGCAGATTACCCGCTCAACCAATGCGATTAGTGAATGGTCAATTCAACTCCTGACAAATCTTGGAATCCCCGATAACTGGGTGAAGTACATCAACCTGCTCCTCCTGCTGCTGGTGCTCGTGTTACTGGTGTTTATTGTACAATATCTCACAAGAAGAGTTTTTCAGACAATACTTAAAAGGATAGCAAAGGTTACAGGTATCGTTTTTCTCAGGAATCTGTCAGAAAGGCGGTTCCCGCACTACCTGGCGATGATTATTCCTTTCAGTCTGGTGAAAGGATCCATACCCATTATCTTCGATTTCTTTCCAAAAACGATGATATT
>LSQX01357237.1_pt1 | contig 13438 bp, 11 predicted proteins | sample 654561 | NCBI WGS metagenome assembly LSQX01 (sample SAMN04489861, study PRJNA283612) | anaerobic digester metagenome | isolation source: 4 biogas reactors fed with cattle manure at either 37C or 55C with and... | place: Denmark: Kongens Lyngby | collected 2014 | reverse complement strand
GCATAATTCCGGTAATGAACATCAGGGCCGGTACCTCAATAGCCCCGGTAGCCCCATTTACTGATGTCAGTTCGAACCCCGGTAAAGACCCTAGGTTTGGTAAAGCGGTGCCCGACTGGTCAAATATTTCTGAAAACGCCGTGAAAGCAGCAAAAAAACTGGTTTCTTCAGGCATAAAAAGATTTGTTCTTGCCGAATCTATACCGGGAGGCACGTCGACAGCGCTCTTCCTTCTAAGATCACTGGGATATAACGGAACCGTTTCATCAGCATGGCCTGTGAACCCGTTGCTTCAAAAGGAAGCAATGTGGAATCCCGTAGCGTCAAGATTAGGTATCAAACCGGGCGGGATGGAAGGCCTAGGTCTTGCAGCAGCTGCAGAAGTGGGAGACCCGATGCAGATAGCGGTAGCTTCTTTCGTATCGGCCCTGCCCAAAGATGCAGAGGTCGTACTAGCGGGAGGCACACAGATGATGGCAGTTGCGGCTCTCCTGCGCGATATGAAAGAAAATAGGCCATTGTTAGTTGCTACGACTAAATATATCTGTCAGGATAAAAGCAGTTGTTTTGTTGAATATGCTGAAAAAATCGGCGTAGAATGGTACTCAGCACCTCTTGATTTTTCCGCTTCAAAATATCCTGGCCTGGCAGACTATGAAAAGGGATATGTTAAAGAGGGAGTAGGTATGGGAGGAGCCGTTTGGTATGCTATTCAAAACGGAGCAAAAATCGAGAACATAATCGAGCGTACAGAAAAATTATACGGTGAGATAACTTCTAAAAAGGAGGAATAAATTTGAGTATATGTTTGGAAAAAGCATTAAATATTTTAGACAAAGCTAAGAGGAAAGCAAACGAATTAGGGGCCTCGATGTCATTTGCGATATTCAATTGTGAACAGGATTTAATATTGTTCCAAAAGATGGATAACTGCGATAGCTTAAGTGCTAAATTAGCTCAGGCTAAGGCTCTTACGGCCTTAACGATAAACAATGATACAGAAAACGTATCGTACCTTGTAACGAAAAACGAAGGAGTCTTATGTGGCATTCGCTATGACACCTCAATTTCTCTAATTGGTGGAGGAAAAATAATATATGAAAATGGTGTAGCGGTTGGTGCAATTGGGGTAAGCGGTGGAACCGAAGAGGAAGACGTCACTGTTGCTGCGACTGCTTTATCGAACGACCCTACAAATCCTTAAAATTAAGTCTAGAAAGCTAAAGCAGGCGTCAACACTTATTCCAGTCATTCAGAAGTTTTTGAAGCCTTCAACGTTGAATAAAGAGCTGCGGCTAAAATAACTGCTCCTCCGGTCAGTTCGCTGGAGGATGGTATTTCACTCAGAAAGAGGGCGGCCGCTGCTATTCCGTAAACAGATTCCAGGCTGGCAATCATGCCCGCAGTCTGGGCTCTTACTGTTTTCATGCCGTTTATAAACATTGAATGAGCGATAGCCGTGAAAAGTACCCCCAGAAGAACAAGAAGAAACAGGCTAAATGGGGTAAAGACGGGCCTGTAAATGAAGAAGCACGGAAGAAGGACTACAGTGGCTGTACCCTGTTCATAAAATGCCAGCACCGTCCCTGAATATTTTTCAACCAGCTTTCTGTTTATCAATGAAAGAGCTGCGTAGGTAAGGCTCGATACCATTCCCCAAACTATCCCAAGAGTGATATTATTTGTCAGTTCTAACTCTGGTACGATTATAATCACACCAACGAACATCACAAAGGCACAAATAAGGTCTGATTTTTCGAGGCGTTCGCCCGTCATCAGCGGTTCTAGAAACGTTACAAAAAGAGGATAGGTGGAAAATGTAAGAACGCCTATGGCGACAGTTGATATCTGAATAGAGAAGAAAAAAAGGGTCCAGTGGGCAGCCAGTAAAAACCCTGCAGCCACTAGGGTGAGACGGTCCTTTTTTGACTCAAGTGCGAAATTAGTCCCTCTGTATTTGAAAAGCAAATACATGGAAATACTGGCGAAAAACACCCTGCCAAGAGCGATTATAGCTGCAGGCTGACCGGTATATCTTACAAAAAGACCAGAAAGGCCAAACAATACGACTGCTGCATGTATTTCCAAGAGGCTGCGCGTTTTTTTCTTCATATAATCCCCTATTCCAATATAGGTGCAGGATCGAAAAACTCTCCTCGCCACGATAGACCGAAATGAAGGTGAGGACCTGTTACACGCCCACTTCTTCCCGAAAGACCAAGGACGTCACCTCTCTTAACTTGCTCTCCTATTGTCTTTGAGACCTTTGACATGTGCCCGTAGAAGGAGATAAGTCCTGCGCCGTGGTCTATATAAACACAGTTGCCGGCGAACCAGAAGTTACCTGTCAAAATGATTTTTCCAGACGCCGCAGCTTTTACGGGAGTTCCGATTTTTGCTTTTATGTCAACACCGCCGTGTCGGCCTCTGAATTCTCCGTTCAAATATCTGCTTTTACCATATACCGATGTGTATCGGTCCGGTATAGGTTTTAAGAGAGGAAGGAGGGGGGCTTTGCCAGGTGTGTTTGTTTGGATGGCTTCTCTGCCCATCTTTGCTTCCCTTTTGATTCTTTCATTTAGACTTGCGGGAGGGTTAAGTTTGTCTCCTGAAACTTTCAGGTTCTCTCTAGGGTATTTATGTTCGACGAGAAGTATCTCTTTTCTTTCTTCGAAATACATTCCATCGGCAGAATAACTTATAACAAGCTTATTTATTCCGTTTTTTGCATTTTTCAAGTCTGTGCCAATAAGCACACAGTAGCTTCCATTCTCTCCTTTTAGAGTGCATTCTTTATCCTGCCATGATATTTTTAAGTTTTCAATATCAAAAGATGAGGAAACCGTCACGAGAAAGGGTTGTCCTATCTGTGCATTTTCCGGTGATGATATGCTGATGTTTTCTTCTGCAGCACATGGGCCGGCATGAAGGAAAAGAAAAAACATCAGTACTAAAATTATTTTTTTCATAGTACCTCCGTCTTTCTGTTTAAACTGTTTAAAATAAACATTTAAATTTTGGTTGGGCTATTGTATTAATTTGAAAAAAAGGTTCATCAAACCGCCGGTCGCCATTGCAGCCGATATCATTATACCTGTGCTCATTAGCATTTTTTTGGTGCCAAGCTCTTTCCAGAGGATGATGAAAGTAGCTATGCATGGAAAAGTCATGGACAGAACGACCACTGCTATAAGGCTCTGAGATGCCGTAAGATGAAGCGGGATAAGCAGTCCCATGGCCACGTCTTTCCTCAAAACTCCCATGACTATGGGAATGGCTGTGGCAGCAGGTAGTCCAAGAAATCCTTCAAATACAGGTGAGAGGAAGTCTGCGACTTTTTCCATAACCCCAATAGTGTATAAAATGTTTACCATCATAATACCTAGCAGAACGAGCGGTGTTGCCTCATAAAGAAAATCTTTCATCCTGAACCAGAGTTTGCGGAGCCAAGCTCCGGGAGACGGCAATCTATACGGGGGTATCTCAACAATGAGTTCAGGGCTGTATCCTTTTAAAGTCAGGTTCATTATCCGGCCTAGAACAAGCCATACGCAGAAGAGAATGCCGTAAACAGCTGCAACATAAATCATTCCGAACCGGCCCAAGGTTGCGGCAAGCATGGCCTGTATCGAAACACATGGAACGCCTACGGATATCAGTGTGGCAGCGATAAATCTTTCCCTCTCAGATTCTAGCACCCGGGTGCCTAGAATGCCTGGAACGTTGCACCCTAGACCCAGTAGAGTGGGTATTATCGCGTAGCCATGTATGCCAAACTTGTGCAGAAGAGCATCAAAAACAACCGCAAGTCTTGGAAGATAGCCGAAATCTTCGAGGAAGCTAAGTCCGGAGTAGAAGGCTATTATGTACGGAAGCACCATTCCGAATTCAACATATAGTCCTGTTGAAAGAACTCCCAGACTTTGCTCGAAGTCAATCTTTCCGTCGAAAAGGGTTCCTATAAGGATATTTCTAAGCTGTCCCTCTCCAAGCAGAATGTTAAGTTTTTCCAGAACCGGCATCCAGAGGTTATCGAAAATTGGGTCAGTGACATAGTCTATTATGCCTTCGCCTACGAATCTAACGGCCATAAACCCGAAGATTAGTACGACGATGCCCATTACCCCTCCAAAAATGGGATGTGCGGATATGTCTTCTAGCCTGTCCATAAGTGTATGCTGTCTGTCGGTGACAGTCTGTACTTTTGCAACTATTTCCCCAATGGCCTGCCAGCGCGCTTCTTTAGACATAGGTTTTAAATGGCTCACTCTTGCTTCTTCCATTTTTGCGACAAGGTTGCTCAAGCCCTGTCCTGTTACTGCTACAGTAGGAACAATGGAGACCCCCAGTTCTTTCTCAAGCTGAGGTAGATCTATGAGTATTCCTCTGTGTCTTGCCTCGTCCACCATGTTGAGGGCTATTACTACAGGGAGGTCATGTTCGAGTACCTGCATCGCCAGTACTAAGTTTCTTTCAAGAGCAGTAGCGTCAACAACAAGAACAACTACATCAGCGCCGTCTCTTAAGATACGGCGCGCTATGGCTTCTGCTTCGTTAGTAGGTTCGAGTGTGTATGCACCGGGTACGTCAATGAGTTTGGCGGTTTTGCCTCCGTAGTCCATTTTTCCCTCAGTAAAGCCTATGGTAGTACCGGGATAATTTGAGGAGAGGGCATGTGTACCTGTAAGCCTAGAAAAAAACACGCTTTTTCCGACATTGGGATTTCCCATTAGAAGCACACGGCCACAGTCGCTGAACCTAGTTATGCAGCTTCCTTTTTTCTGTTGACAAAGGTTGCAGTCAGAGCATTTCATATGAATTTAGGCCACAAACGGCTCTTTTCGACGGCCACGGGGAGGGGACAATCTATGCCTTCAACTTCGATTTTGCCTGCGATGCCATGTGCCACGGCAAAGTGCCTCCCGTCTAGAAGGAGAGTTATAGGACCTCTAAAGGGCATCCCGGATATTTTCTTTATTTTTTTACCTACTCTAAGCCCCATTGCTTCAAGGCGTTCGCCAGCTTCTCCATGAGGAATGCTCGCAATTACAGCACTCTCTTCGTCTCTTATTTGTAAAAGATTCATTTTGTTACAATCCCCCATGTCTATTTTCTACCAGTTGCTTGAGGCTAATCGATTATCTTACGGCGTGATAGGGTTGTCAAGAAAGATATAGCCTACTTTAGACTTTACCACCATTTTGTGCTTGGATGTTGTTTATCAGGTCTGACAGTATTTTCTACTAAAATTCCCTAATATTTAATCTACGTTAAAACGTCAGCCATATTAAAAATAAGCGGTAGCGCAAAAAAAGCATTTGTTAAGAATGTTTACAAAAACCTTATAAAGGCAAGACCTTTTAATTGCTCAGTAAAGGCTGATGTAGTAGACTAAGTCAAGGAAACTCCGAAACATACGGGTTTTGCAAGATGTTGTTTTTATCCACAAGAATATCTGACAAAAGACATGTAATAATCTACATAAAAATTGTAAGATAACTTCTGTGGCAAAAATAACTACAGGATTAGGTTTTGAAGTAACATGCTTTTGTGAAATTATAATAGTCGACTGCGATGAATAAGAATGGAGTGTTATTAATATGCTGCACTGTGGAATAGTGGGGCTACCCTTAAGTGGTAAATCTACAGTTTTTAACGTAATAACAAGGGCCGGCGCCGAAGTGAAACCGTACGCCGGAGGAAAGACAGATCCGAATAAGGCTGTTGTTGAAGTCCCGGATAAAAGATTTGATTTTCTGGCAGATTTTCACAAACCTAAAAAGGTAACTCCTGCCCAGGTCGAATTTGTCGATTTGGCCGGTCTCTCTCGAGGAGCTGGCAAAGGAGAAGGGCTTGGAAACTCGTTTCTCTCTTTTGTAGCCGATGCAGATGCACTTATTCAGGTTATAAGGTGTTTCACAAATAAATCCGTGGAACATCCGGAGGGCAGCATCGACCCTTTAAGGGACTGGGATATCATTGAAAATGAAATGATCTTTCGTGATTTGGCCGTCATAGAAAATCGACTTGGAAGACTAAAAGCTAAAAAAAAGCTTTCGCCCGATGAAGAGACTGAAAAAAAACTTCTTGATCTTTGCTTCGAATATCTTTTGGAAGAAAAACCACTGCGCAGTATGGAACTGAAACCTGAGGAATGGCGCCTTTTAAGGGGTTTCTCTTTTGTGACATCAAAGCCCGAGGTAATTCTTCTCAATCTCGATGATTCTCAGTCTGACATGTCAAAGATACCCAAATGGGCAGAGCTGAACAAAAAAGCGGATGAACAGGGAGTAAAACTTTGCACTCTCTATGGAAGTCTTGAAATGGATATTGCTGATCTTGATGAAGAGGAAGCCGCTGCATTTACTGAAGGCCTAGACATAACAGAACCCGGAAGGGAAAAACTTATAGAAGAAGCTTACAGGATACTGGGATTAATAAGTTTCTTCACCTGTGGCCCAGATGAAGTCAGAGCCTGGACTCTTAATGAAGGCGACAACGCAGTTGACGCCGCTGGTGCTATACATTCGGACCTGGCAAGAGGATTTATCAGGGCTCAGGTTGTTGCTTTTGATGATTACAAAAAACATGGGAGTTCTTTTGATGAATGCAGGAAAGCCGGGTGCCTTAGGCTGGAAGGCAAAGAATATCTGGTCAAAGACGGGGATATCATTGAAATAAGATTCAACGTGTAAGGGGGACAAGAACATGATCTTTGAACCTATAGAAATAAAAAACCACCTTTTGACGAACAGGATAGTTTCAGCTCCACTGGCCTCTTTAAGTTCGATGGAGGACGGAGCACCTTCTGAAAAATCACTCGAAATATATAAGCGTTTTGCTGCTTCAGGGGTTGCTCTCATGATGGTAGAACACCATGCAATAAATATATGCGGAAGGACTAGGCCCGCACAATTTCTTGCTGATAGCGACGATGTGGCAACGAATCATTCAGCAATATCAACAATCCTTAAAGACGGCGGGGTGCTTTGTCTGGTACAAATAAACCATGCCGGTGCAAAGATCGCAGACCCCGCTGTTTTTGATATGGAGGGGTACAGGCCTCAGTCACCTTCAGGAATTCCTGTAGGTGATAACTGGGATAAACTGGGACGAAAGCCTGAGGTTATGACGCTGAGTGAAATAAAGAAAACGGCGGAAGATTTTATAAACGCAGCTGTACGCATGGTTGAAATAGCTGGTTATGATGGTGTGCAGATACATGCGAGCCATGGCTATTTGCTGGGACAGTTTCTGAGCCCGCTGACCAACAGGCGTGAAGATGAGTATGGAGGTACAGAGGCTAAAAGAGCGAGACTGCTCTATGAAATCACAGACGGTATAAGACAGTCACTAAAGGACATTCCATTATCAGTTCGCCTAGGCGTTGCCGACTACCTCACCGGTGAAAAAGCGAAAGGTCTCTCTACTGATGATACTGTGGCGGTTGCACGTGAGCTTGCAAATCTTGGAGTGGACATTATAGGAATTACTGGGAATCTTTGTGGATTTGGTGTCGATCGAAAAGACAGTGCCTACTTTGCTCCTTATGCAGAAAGAATAAAATCTTCTATTGGATCTTCTGCCTTAGTAGAGTGCTCCGGAGGAATAAGAGATGCTGTGACCGCCGATAAAATGCTCAGGGACGATGTATGCGACTTTGTCGGTGTTGGTAGACTGATGCTCCAGGATCCAGATTTTGTTTCACGGTGGAAGGAGTCATGCTAATTTGAAGGTATACATAAGCTCTGACATGGAAGGCTCCACCGGCATAGTCTCAGCAGAGCAGGTGACGTTCGGAAAGCCGGAATACGAATTTGGACGAAGGATGCAGCTTCACGACACGTTGGCTGCCGTCAATGCCGCTCTTAGTTGGGGAGCTGAGTCTGTCACAGTGAACGACTCACATGGACGAATGATAAATCTTGATGTTTCGATGTTTCCCGTGGATGCATGTCTTATAAGCGGAAGCCCTAAAATCCTTGGTATGGTAGAAGGGGTTTCAGAACACGATGCTGCGCTGTTCATCGGCTACCATGCGATGGCAGGAACGGAGAAAGCTGTTCTTGACCACACATACCACTCTAAGGTTGTATATGGCCTCCAAATCAACGGGATAAAACTTGGAGAAACAGGGCTCAATGCTCTTTTTTGCGGAGCTCTGGATGTTCCTGTTTCTCTGGTTGTAGGAGATACTGCCGTCTGCCTTGAAGCTTTGAGTCTATTAGGTGACACGCTGGTTATATGCCCTCTCAAGGAGGGACTTGGCAGAAACTCTGCGATAATTAAATCCCCGGAATCCACAGAGGCGCTGATAACCGAATCTGTAAAAAAAGCTCTTGATGCGGCTGCGTCGGATAAAAGTCCGATACTGAAAATGGAAGCGCCTTATAAGGCAGAGCTTACCTTTCACTCTACAGTGCAAGCAGATGCAGCTGGGCTCGTGCCGGGAAGCGAAAGGATATCGGGACGGACTATGGTTTTCACGACGGAGGATATTTTTGAGTTAAGGCGCTGGTATTCTTCATCCATAGACTGCGCAGCGCTGGTGGGTTATTAGCTGAAGATGCTGAATGTCGGAGTTGATCTTGGAGGACATAACATATCCGTAGCCCTTGTACAGATAGATGGAGATTCCTCGCGTATAATTTCCAGAATCGACAGAAAGACTCCTTCAGGAAGAAAGCTTCCTGAAGTTGTCGACTGTATAGCTGGCATGACGGCGGAGCTCTCGCACAATAAAGAGATATCATTTGTAGGAGTAGGAGTCCCCGGTTTTTTGGACGTATCACGAAAGATTATTACGAAACTTCCCAATTTCTCTGGCCTTGAGAATATAAATTTTCTTGAACATCTCAAAAAAGCCCTCAATAAAAGGACTATGTCACCGTCTCTTGGAATGGAAAACGATGCCAACTGCTTTGCACTTGGGGAGGCATTCTACGGAGTGGCAAAGGGATGTTCTGATTTTATCGTGCTTACGCTTGGTACCGGTATAGGCTCCGGAATATTTGTTAACGGTCGGCTAGTCACAGGAGCTCATGGAATGGCTGGAGAGGCCGGACATATTTCGATATCTGACTTCAAAGATCTCAAATGTGGATGCGGAAGCGCAGGACATCTGGAAACACTTGTTTCGGCCGACTATATTGAAAGAATGGCCCTGAAAGAAGGTTTGCCCGGTGATTTTAAATCCCTTTGGCAGATGAGGCATGATAAAAATGCGGATGTTTTAATCTCAAACGCTCTTGAGACGATGGCCAGAGGAATAGCTTCGCTTATTGCAATACTTGATCCCGAAAAGATTATAATCAGCGGAGGCATGAGCAAGGCCGAAGGAATAGCACTGGAACTCGAAAAAAGGACAACCTCGTGGCTGCCATTACCACTGAGAAAACACCTTAATATTGAAGTCTCGAATCTCGGGGCAGATGCGGCGCTTTACGGAGCGGCCTTGATAGACTTGTTAAGGAGATGATTAAATTGTCTTTGCCTAAAGTTTTTTTAACCCAGCTTATCCCGGATACGGGGATGTCTCTTCTAAAAGGTAAGGTTGATTACACACTGTGGAGTATCGACGAGGCGCCCGACCCCGATATTGTTTTGAGAGATGTAAAAAATGTAGATGGGGTCATTGTAACAATGGGAGTCAAATTGGACAGAAATTTCTTTGAAAAGGCTGAAAAGCTTAAAGTTGCAAGCCTTTACTCTGTAGGATATGACAGTGCTGACATAAAAACTGCAACAGAGCTTGGGATAATGGTAACGAATACCCCCGGAGTACTTACCGATGCTACGGCAGATACGGCCATGATGCTAATGCTTATGACGGCAAGAAAAGCGAGGGAGAACGAGAGAATAATGAGGACAGGGGGATGGACTCACTGGTCTCCCAGCCTTTTTGTCGGCAAAGACCTCGCTGGCTCAGCCCTTGGGATAGTTGGTTTTGGCGAGATAGGCCGCGCAGTTGCCAAAAGAGCTCTGTCTTTTGGAATGAAGATTATATATACGAGCAGGACACGTAAAATAGAATACGAGGATAGACTTTGCGCCGAAAATGTTCCTCTGGGAGAGCTCCTTGAAAGAAGTGACTTTGTCTCTCTTAACTGTGCATTGACTAAAGATACCACGGGACTTATCGGAGAAGATGAACTTCGGATGATGAAAAAAGATGCTGTGCTCATTAATACAGCTCGTGGTGCAATAGTTGATCAGAAGGCACTTTTCAGGGCATGCTCTGAAGGATGGATATACGGGGCAGGTCTCGATGTTTATGAAAAAGAGCCTATCCCTTTAGACGAACCGCTTCTCGGACTTGAGAACGTTGTAATGATGCCCCATTTGGCTAGCGCTACTAAAGGAGCCAGAGAAGGAATGGCGAGGCTTGCAGTAACAAATCTTCTTGAAGCTCTGGAAGGAAGAGTTCCGCCTAACCTAGTAAATCCTGACGTGCTTGGACGTCTCCGATCCTTTTAAACCAAGATGCCAATTTATAAAATAGCCTTTTACCGCTAAAGACAAAACGGTGGTTTTTTTATTATAAAGCGCGATAATATAGAAAACACACTATTGTTGACAAAAAAGTATATAAAGCGGTATGGTTCTTATGGGGTAATATCTCCGATATCAAAAAGATTGAAGCAACTAGGAAGGGGTATCACGCATGTTACTTTTATCGAGAAAAGATATACTTTCTGTCTTTACAATGAGAGATGCTATTGAGGCTGACAAAAGGGCATTTGTTCTGCATACCAAGGGCAAGGCTGTAGTTCCTCTGCGCATTAACATAGAGACAGAATCAAAAGAGGGGCAGTGCATGTTTATGCCTGCCTATGTTGGAGGAGAGCTTAACATGGCAGGAGTGAAGATTGTCTCCTGTTTTACAGGCAACGCTGAAAAAGGCCTTCCTGTCATTCCGGCCACAGTAGCACTTATAGACGGCAATACCGGATTGGTCACAGCCATAATAGAGGGTACAACTCTGACGCAGATAAGAACGGCGGCGATCTCAGGCGCGGCAACTGAACTTTTGTCAAACCCGGAGAGCAAAATCGCGGCACTTTTTGGAACAGGTGGCCAAGGGCCTGCCCAGCTTGAAGCTTTAATGACGGTCAGAAAACTTGAGGAGATAAGGATATTTGACGCTCTCTCCGGACGTGCTGCTGCCTTCGTTGAAAAAAACCAGCCGTTGGCAGACCGCTTTGGCGTGAAACTTGTCGCGGCAGCTTCTTCGAAAGAAGCTGTAAAAGACGCTGACATCATTACAACAGTTACGACTTCGGCAACCCCCGTTTTCGAGAACGATGATATCAAACCTGGATGTCATATAAACGGTGTTGGTTCATACACCCCTGACAAAAGAGAGATACCTGAGGAACTTCTCCGTCGTGCCGGTAGAATTTTTGTAGATAACAGTGAAGCAGTCCTTTCTGAAGCGGGGGATTTTATTATACCTATGAAAGAAGGACTCTTTTCTTCAGATTCAATTGACGGAGAGCTTGGCGACCTGATTTTGGGTAAAGTCGAAGGGCGCCGTAGCAAAGATGAGATTACAATAATGAAGACCGTTGGTTTTGCAACACTTGACATAGTAGCAGCTGCAGAAATAGCCAAGAAAGCTGCTGAAGCAGGAGTAGGAACAGTTATCGACCTTTAATAACAAAAAGCTGATGGCGAAAAGCTATTACGCGCTTTATGCCGACCTGAGGCTTATCAGAAAAGAACCGGCTCATATATAAAATAAAAACAGGTAGAAGAAATGCAACCACTGTTAAATGAGGTTGCATTTCTTTGACTTGTTCTTATATGAAGTGATATAATTCTCGTTTGTCAAATGTTGTTACTAATTAAATTTTGAAAATATCTGCGCCGCCTATACGGTAATCTGCAGATGAAGGGAACAAAAACAATGCAAGATTCATCAAAGATCAGAAATATCGCCATAATCGCCCATATCGACCATGGCAAGACGACCCTGATAGACGGAATATTTAAAGTTTCAAGGTTGTTCAGGGATAACCAGGTTGTCGAAGAGCGTGTAATGGACGCAGGCACCATCGAACGTGAGCGGGGAATAACTATTAAGGCCAAGCACTGCACAGTCGAGTGGGGCGGCTTCAAGATAAATATCGTTGATACACCCGGACATGCCGATTTTTCGGGAGAAGTGGAAAGAGTCCTTTCGATGGTCGATTCTGTTCTGCTTTTAGTTGATGCGAACGAAGGACCAATGCCACAAACTAGATATGTGCTTATGAGAGCTCTCAGGCTGGGGCTCAAGCCCATCGTAATCGTGAACAAGATCGACAGACCTAATGCAGATCCTGAAGGTGCCCTTGATAAAACCTTCGATCTTTTCATAGAACTTGGAGCGACCGAGGAACAGTGTGATTTTAAAGTTCTTTACGGCTCGGGTCTTCAGGGATGGTTCGTAGACGAACTAAGCAAAATTGGTGGTCCGGTGAAACCTGGAATGGACGACCTTTTCAGTACGATAATTGAAAGAGTTCCCGCGCCGAAGGCAGAGATAGACAAGCCCTTCTTGATGCAGGTTTGCACACTCTCGTGGAGCGAATATCTTGGAAGCATAGGATGCGGAAGGATACTTCAGGGGACACTGCACAAGGGTGACAGAATAGTAAAGACTCATACAAGATGGAAGGACTACGATCAGACAGACTGGGAAATAGTCTCTTCCGATACTTCTTCTTGCACACACATTTACGTTACGAATGGACTTGTCAGGACTGAGGTCGAAGCAGTAGGTGCCGGAGATATAGTATGGTTCACAGGGCCCGATAACATTGATCTTGGAGATACTATCAGCTCTCCTGAGCTCTCTGGCCAAGCCTTGCACCCACTTGATATAGAGGAACCTACGGTCTCAATGTTCTTCCTCGTCAATACGAGTCCCTTTGCGGGTCGGGACGGTAACGCTATTACTCTGAGACAGCTCAAGGCCAGGATTGAACGTGAAACAAAGGCCGACCCCGCGCTTCGTATGGAAGACATTGGTCGTCCCGACGGAGTAAAGGTCTCCGGCAGAGGCGAACTCCACCTAGGCATTCTTATCGAAGAGATGCGCAGAGAAGGTTCTGAAATATGTGTCTCAAGGCCGGAGGTAATCGTTCAATACGATTCAAAAGGCAAACTACTCGAACCGATGGAAGAGGTTATCATAGATGTTCCTGAAGCATACCAGGGGGTCGTAATTCAAAAACTTGCCCAGCGCAAGGGAGAACTCAAGGATATGAAAAACGGTGGGACCGGTGTTTTGAGGCTTTCATTCAGGATTCCTACCAGGGGACTTATAGGCTACAGAGGAGAGTTTCTTACAGACACCAGAGGTCTTGGAATCCTCGCATCAAGGTTTGTGGGTTATGGGGAATGGGTAGGTGATATAAGCTCAAGAAATAGAGGTTCTTTGGTGAGTATGGAC
>LSQX01332630.1_pt1 | contig 13440 bp, 12 predicted proteins | sample 654561 | NCBI WGS metagenome assembly LSQX01 (sample SAMN04489861, study PRJNA283612) | anaerobic digester metagenome | isolation source: 4 biogas reactors fed with cattle manure at either 37C or 55C with and... | place: Denmark: Kongens Lyngby | collected 2014 | reverse complement strand
AGGAAGGAGTAAATAATTAATTGGTATTTACTACAATTTAATTATTGCATGATATAAATGAATAATAAGATAACTCTTGTTTTTGGTGAAATTTATGAGGGGAATGAATTTAAAGGAACAGAACTAGCTCCCAAAAAAATATACAAAGAGATGTTAAAGCCCATCAACAAACATATTAATTATAAGGAACTTAATTATAGATATTCAGGAAATAACAAAACAAAAAACAACATAAAAAATTACGATAATTTATTAATTAACCTAACAAAATTAAGAAATAATATCAATAATGTTTTTAAAGCGGGTAATTTTCCTTTAATATTAGGTGGCGATCATTCAATTGCTTTTTCAACAGTTTCTTCATTTATAAACAATTTTGAAAATGGTTCTGTTGTCTGGATTGATGCTCACTCAGACATTAATACACCTTTAACTTCAAAATCTATGAATGCACATGGCATGCCACTCTCGTCCGCGATAGGTATTGGGGATAGTGGTTTTAACAATTTTTTTAATGAATATGTTAAGCCTGAGAATATTTATTTAATGGGGACAAGAGATGTTGAATCTAATGAAACTGAGATAATAAAAAAATATAGAATCAACAATTACTCAATGGAAGATGTAGAAAAAAGAGGGTTACAGGATATAATTAACGAAGTAATAGAAAACATGGTTAAAAATAAATCTAAGGATATTCATTTAAGTATTGATGTTGATTCATTGGATCCTATATTTATTAAAGGGACGGGCACTCCCGTTGAGAAAGGATTTGAAGTTAAAGATATACATTATATTACCTCTAGATTTATCGAAACAAGGTTAGTAAGAAGTATAGACATAGTTGAATTTAACCCTTTATTAGATAGTTCAAATGTTAGTTTTGAAACGGTTAAAAAAATAGTATCCAGCATATATAAAGATTTAGTAAACAATGTTTTGTAAACTGTTATTGATTTAGAGACACTAAAAGTTAAAAAAATTAAATAGTAGAAATGAGGTTATCGAAAATGATAATCTTTTTTTTGTTAAAAAACAGTATTATATACAGGGATAGAAAATTCTTCGATACACCCACCAAAAGATTTTTTTAAATTAGTGCTTTATTGAATAGTTAAGTGCTAAAGCAAGGAGATCATTTTATAATTAAAAGAAAGAAAACTAAAAAATCTTGTATACGGTATTATGAAAGTAAGCCACTTATAGATTAAATCATCAACGCGAAAGTGTGCCACTAATAAAAAGATGAAAAGTGGGTAAGAGATGTTACTTATATAAGGTTAGATAGAATTTTTGTTTATTCATGCGTAATTATAGATCTATATTTCAGAAAAATAGTTGGGTATAAAATTAGTTGTCAAAATAATGTTACGTTAGTTGTTGATACAATAAAAAAAGGCTCCCTTCTTTAGAGTATAGGGATATATTACCCTTTTTCTCCAAGAATTGGAAGCCAATGCAAGTTTGTTTGGTGGAGATGAAGCAATTAGAAACTTAACCACCACATATAATGGCTTGTTATAGAGTTATAATTGATATTCTGGTTTTGTTTTTATAGTTTTTGTATGACGTTATATAAATTTTGTCATACATATGTTATTTAATTATAAAACAACATTTTTCATTTAAGAATTTTTTTATATCATCATTTTTATCTTCATAGTAATCAATTAGATGCTTTCTATACTCATCTAAGTGTTCTTCAGGTATAACTATAAGTCCAAATCCTTTGCTTATTAAAAAATGGTTGGCAAAAATAACAGCTGTTCTTTTATTACCATCTAAAAAGATTTGAGACTTCATGACATATAGCATTAACTCGATTGCAATGTCAATTGGCGAAGCGTTGCTGCTTGTTATTTTATTTATGTTTTTAATGATCAGTGATTCAATTGGAATAGGTGGAATATAATTAGTCCCTGTTATGTTAACGGGTACAGGTCTAATTTGTCCAGCAGTATAAGTGAATCCATCTTCAACTATTCCATTGATTTGTCTTAATATATTATAATTAGATTTTGTTGCTATAACATTTTCATTTAAAATGAATTCCCAAGCACGTTTTAAGTTAACAATTTTTAAAACATCGCTTGTAGCCATGTTTTTAACTTTGCCACCACTAATGATTTGTTCGGTGTCAGCGTATGTAGCTAGTACCCCTTCAAGCCGCACTTGTTTATAAATGGAGTCTACTAAATTTCTTTTTGCTAAATCAATGTTTATTTTAACATCACTAGAAAGAATACCGTCGTCAATTTCAAAACCAGTAAGATCCTTTTCAATCTCCCTGAGTCTTTTTTTATATTGTTTAGCTAAAACATTATTTTCAAGTATTAAATTATGCAATTCTTTACTATAAATCCCCGCATATTTACTATATCTTATTCCTTGTTCCCGATAACTTAAGTAAATATATTTTTTCTCACCTTGTTTTCTAACAATTACTGATCCATATAAAAGACTTTCAAGTCTTTTTAGTAATAGTTTTTTTTCATGTAATAATTCAATTGTTGTATTTTTCATTATGACACCTCGATGTATGACGTTTTTATTATTTTGTCATACATATAGTATATCACAATAATTATTTATAATACAATAGTAAAATTCAAAATGTTTAAAATGTGTTTAGATGCATAAGGAAATGGATGAGTATGAAAAGTATATATACTGAAATTGAAAAACAAAAGATAGTAAATGAATGTTTGATGAAAGGTAGTAATATATCTGAGATAGCAAGAAAATACAATGTATCAAGAAGAACTTTATATTATTGGATAGATGATTATAAAGAAATTGATAAGGTTACTTATAAAGAATATAAGGGGTTAAAGAAGGATTACAAACGAATTAAAATAGAACTTGAAATTATACGATCACTTAATTGTTTGACTTCATTAAATATTCTTACCAAAATGGAAGAAATATCTAAGTTTTATGGAGTTTACCCCGTAAAAACAATGTGTCGCCTTTTAAATGTAAACCATTCAACTTTCTATAATTACTACTTTAGAAGAGTTAAAGAAGCTAAAACTATGAAAAGAAATGGGTTTTTAAAAGCCATTGTAAAAGAGATTTTCATAGAAAGTGGAGAAAGATTTGGTAAAAGAAAAATAGTCGCAACATTAAAACAAAGAGATATTATAGCTTCTAACCGAAAGGTTTCATCTTTAATGAAGGAGATGAACCTTGTTCCATATTTGCCAAAAAGAAAAATGTTTTATCCTAATATAAATAAAAATACAAATTTAAAAAATCTTTTAAATCAAAATTTTAAAACGACAAAAGTTAATGAAAAGTGACTTAGTGATGTTACTTACATATGGGTAGATAATTCATTTGTTTATTTATGTGTGATTATTGATTTGTATTCAAGAAAAGTTATAAGTCATAAAATTGGTTATAAAAATAATTCTAAATTAGTTATTGATACAATAAAAGAAGCATATAAAAAAAGATTAAATCCTTATGGAGTTATTTTTCATAGCGATAGGGGATCAGAATATACGGCTAATGATGTAACAAATTTACTTAAAAAAATTAAAATAAAGAACTCATTTTCAGATATAGGAAATCCATATGACAGTGCTCCAATTGAATCATTTTTTTTCTCATTTGAAAAAAGAAGAAGTCAATAGAAATGTATATAAAAGTTTTAAAGAACTAAAAGAGTCGATAGATTCATATATTAATTTTTATAATAATAACCGTCCTCATATGTCACTTGGTTATTTGACACCGGTAGAATATGAAAAAAATAGAACTAGCTAAAAACTTGTTCTATTTTTTATGTTAAATCATTATAATAAAACGCCATTAAAAGTGTGCAACCCAGGGAGGTTCGAATGGCGTCACCAGGGTATATGGTGGAGATGAGGCGTCTCGAACCTTAACCATACCAAAGAATCGCTTGATATAGTCCTAAAGTTGATCATGAGGTTTTGTTTTTGTGATTTTTGGTTTAAAATTATTGATAATAAAAGCATATAATTTAGAAATTATTGTTGGATTTAGTGTTTCAAAACGTATTTAATGTTTGGATTTCGTGCTTTAAAACATATTCAACGTTTGGATTTCGTGCATTAGTGTGTTAATATGTTATCAAAGGGAGTTGTATATTATGGATTTCAAAAGAAAAATTTACAATAATTTATTAAATTGGAAGGAAACTAAACAAGGAAGCACTGCTTTGTTAATAGAAGGAGCTAGAAGAATAGGAAAAACATTTATTGTAAAAAAATTTGGTGAAAATGAATATGATAGTTATATACTTATTGATTTTAGTCAAAAAACCAATGAATTAGAAAAAATATTTTTAGATAACCAACTTGATTTAGATATGTTTTTTAATCAACTTCAACTTTACTTTAAAACCCAGTTAGTAGAAAGAAAATCTCTTATTGTGTTTGATGAAATTCAATTATTTCCTCCTGCTAGACAAATGATTAAGCATTTAGTAGAAGATGGCAGATATGATTATGTTGAAACAGGATCGCTATTATCCTTAAAAACAAATATTGAAAATATTTTATTACCTTCAGAAGAAGAAAGTATAAAAATGTATCCATTTGATTTTGAAGAGTTTTTATGGGCTTTATCTTATGAAAAACTAAGTAAACAAATTAAATCTCATTTTGAGAACAACCAATATATTCCGGAGGCTGTGCATAACTTAGCATTAGAATTATACGATAAATATTTAATTATTGGTGGAATGCCCGAAGCCGTAAAAACTTATATTTCAACTAATAGTTTTATAAAAGTTCAACAAATTCAAAATGAAATTGTAAATCAATATCTTGCAGATATGGCAAAATATGCAAATGCTACAACAAGTGTAAAAATCCGTGCTTCATATAACTCAATACCTGTTCAGCTTGCCAAAGAAAATGCAAAATTTCAATATAAAATTGTTCAGAAAGGAGCTAGTGCTACTATTTTTGGAGAATCTATTGAATGGTTAAATTTATCAAATATAATTTTAACTTGCCAAAAAATACAACATGCTTATATACCTATAAATGCTTATGTTGATTTAAGTAGTTTTAAGTTATATATGTCTGATATTGGCATTTTAACAATGAAATCAAATTTTCCAATTCAAATAATACTATCACCTATAAATCATGATAATACTTTTTTGGGAGCCATAACTGAAAACTATGTAGCCCAAAGTCTTAAAGCAAATAATCATAATTTATTTTATTGGACAAGCGAAGCTAAGGCAGAAGTTGATTTTATTTTACAAATTGATGATAAAGCAATTCCAATTGAAGTAAAAAAAGGGAAACGAAATCGTTCAAAAAGCTTATCATTATTTATGAAAAAATATGATTCTAATTATGCTATAAGAATTTCAAGAAAAAACTTTGGATTTGAAAACAATATTAAATCTATTCCCTTATATGCAGTTTTTTGTATCTAATTCTTTAAAAATATTTTCAACTGCAGGGCAAATTTCTGTGTTTTTTATGCAAATATCTAAAATTCCTAAAATATTTTTCCTATCAGTATGCGGATAATCTTTACAAGCTTTAGGCCTAAAATCATAAACTAAACAATAATTATCCGCTTGTAAAAATGGGCAAGGCATAGATTTAAAAACATAATCATTATCTTCATCTATACGCAAATATTTTTCCACAAAAACCGAAGATTTAAGTTTTAAATGTTTTGACAATCTTGAAATATCTTTGTCTGTAAGTAAAGGACCTAAAGTTTTACAACAATTTGCACATTCTAAACAGTTTATTTTGTCAAACTCTTTTTTATGAAGAGAGTGAAAATATTTATCTACTTTTTTAGAATCCAAACTTATTAATTTCCTAATTAATTTGCTGTAATCCTTTGGCATTACTAACTATTTGGTTTTAACTAATTTTACCGACTGATTTATGCCTTTACCAGAAAAATTCAGAATATAAACACCTTTACTAAATCCGCTTAAATCAAAAGAATAAATTTGTTCAGCTTGAGTTAAAATTTTAGCTTCATATACAAGACTACCGGAAATATTTAATAATTTCATATCAATTTCTTTAGCTTCATATATTGTCTGTAATTTAAAAACCAAATCGTTTTCAATTGGATTTACGACATTTGCATAAAACTGCGGATCTGTTGATATAGAAATTGAGCTATTATGCTCGCCCATATAAAACTCAGCAACAACAGGCAAATGGTCGCTCATTTCATAAAGAGCATTAATAACCTCATCGGGCAAAGATCTATTAACGGGATTTAGCAAATCTTGATCAAACCTTAAACCATCTTGACCAACAGCCCAATAAGAATCAGTTTTATATTTTATATTTGCACTACCCTCTTTTATTGAACCTGAAATTAAAATAAAATCAAATCTATCATCCATGCCGCCATGACTATGACAACCATTATTTACAGTATGAGTAGATTGAGTATGATATTCCCTAAATGAGTAATTATTATTCCAATCTCCAATTTGATTTACAGGATCATAAAACGCATATTGAATATTATTTGGATTTATTAATTTTTGAAAGGCAGGTTCGCTACTTCTATAAACATTAAAATCACCTACAACAACAAAATTTTGGTTGCTTCCTAAATTATTAATTTTACTCATTAAATCATCAATCATTTCCCCACGTTGATTAGCGTCAGAAACAGAACTACCTGCTTTTAAATGCAAAACCACAACATTTATTAAAATATTTTCTCCATGTTCAATATATTTTAACTTAAAAATATTTATATCTCTAATTATTGTGCTAACTAATTCATGTCCAACATATTCAAATTTATTTTTATCATAAAATAATCCATTAACTAAATACGAACCTGTAGTATTAGTTACAGCCCATTTAGTTTCTCCACCAACATTTAAGCTATTGCCTAAAATATAATTTAAAGTATATGCAGCACTTGGGTTTGCTCCAACTTCACATACAGCTAACAAGTCCGGTTTTTGATTATTTACTATTGTTTTTAAATAACCAGCTTTAGTAACATGAGAATTATTTTCTTCAGTACAATAAGAAGTGTAATTATTGAAATTTAACAAATTATAAAACATTAACTTTACCTTATCTTGAGAAAAAGAATATAAGTTTAAAAAAATAAATATAATACACAGTGTTTTTTTCATTTTATTTGGTGATTTAACATTTAAGAGAAGAAATTAGTTTAAAATTTGCTTTTTATCAATTTCAATAATTTTTCCAAATTTTTCTAATTCTTTAAAATCAATTTTTTCTTTATTTCCAACTATTGTAATTAACATAGGTCGTTTTTGGATATTATTTTGATAAAAAACCAAAATATTCTTAAAATCTATAGAATTAAAAATTTCGAACTTAGCAATTCTTGGATCTTCTTTATAATATTGCAACATCCACGACTCTACTGTTGTGCTAAGATTTCTCCAACTTGGCTTACTACTATTTATAGATTGCAACAAAGCAGATTTAATATTTTCCATTCTTCCATACTTTTCAGGCATTTTATTAATCAGGCTGTCCATAATAGATATTGCATCAATAGTTTTATCGGCTTGGGTTCCTACAAAAGCTTGTAAATATCCTTTTTCTTTTAAATTTTTACCTTCTCTATAAACTGCATAAGCCGAATAAGCCATAGAACGGAACTCTCTAATTTCTTGAAAAACTAAAGCCGACATTCCTGTTCCAAAATATTGATTAAATGCAGAAGCTATGGCTCTTTCTTTTTCATCATTAATGTTTCCATCAATATAAAAATAAATTTTACTTTGTAAAGATTTCTTATCATTTAAAAATAAAATCACATTTTCATCATAATTTTGGCGTGGTAAAATTATTGGAAATTCTTCTCTTGATTTATTCTTTTCATGCTTAAATGTTGACTCAAAATAATTTACATATTCATCAAAATTTAAAGTTCCTGAATAATGGATATTACAATCATAAGCTAAAACAGTTTGTAATAAATTCAACAAATCTTCTGTTTTCAAATTAGCAACCTGCTTTGTTGTCAAACGCCTTAAATAAGAAGAATTACTTCCATACAAACCATATTCAAACAAAGCAGCACCAAGCTCATCTGGCGAACTTGATTCATATCTGCGTGTAAACATTGCATTTTGTTTTAATTGCTTTAACTTAGATTTGTCATTTTCAGGGTTTTGAATAAAATTCATTATTAAATTTAATGATTCTTTAAAATATTTATCAAAGCCATCAACCGAAATTACGAAAAAGTTATCACTTGCATAGGCATCAAAAGTACAAGCATATTCTTGAAGTGCTTTATTAAATTCATCAAATGGCATATCCTTACTACCAACTAAAGATAAATATTCAGCTAATTGTTCATATTTAGGGTTTGTATAAGTTCCAACTTTAAATTTAATTTTAATATTAAAAATATCATTAGTTTTATTTTCTACATAAAAATATGTCAAGCCATTATCATTAGATTTTATTTCAAGGTCTTTTTCAAAATTTATAAATTCAGGCTTTACATTTTCATCTTTAATTTGTTCAAATTCTTTTGCAAACTCAGATTTTGCTTCTGCATTTTCAGGAATTATTGGGTCAAAACCAGGCTTTTCTAATTTCTCTTTTTTAGGAAAGCCCATTTTTGAATGCATAGCTAAATAGTTATCGGAAAAATATTGACTTGCAATTCTTTGAACATCTTCTTTTGTAACAGCCATAATTTCTTCGGGATATTTAAGCACTTCGTCCCAAGTTTTATCAATAATAAACGCTTGTCCAATAACAAAAGCACGATTTGTAGGATCTTCTAATTCTTGGTGAAATTCTTTTACTAAATTTAATTTTACGGCTTCAAAAAATTTATCTTCAATTTCTTCAGTATAAAGCTTTTTAATCTCAGTCAAAACTAATTTTTCTGCTTTTTTTAATGACTGTCCAAGAATTTTGGGTATAAAGATTAGAATCATTGCTCCATGGTCATTTTTTATATCATCAAAACTAACAACTTCCATCAGTTTTCCACTTGTAGATAATTTATCTAAATATCCTGTTTTAGAAGAGTTGTTAAGCAAAGCGGAACAAACATTTAGCACAACTTCATCTTTATGATTTGCCGGCACTGTTCTAAAGCCTAAGCCACCAACTTTTATTGGGCTCATTCTTACATTTACTCTTTCAACACCTTTAAAAGCCTCCTCTTTATATTCAGGAAATTCAGGGACTTTATCTTCTTTCCATTCACCAAAATACTTATCTATTAGTGGCATTATTTGTTTGGCTTCAAAATTTCCTGTTAAAACCAAAGCCATATTATTAGCTACATAATATGTTTCAAACATTTTTCTCATATTAGGAAGAGAAGGATTTTTTACATGTTCGGAACTACCAATTACTGTTTGTGTTCCGTAAGGGTGATTTTTATATAATTTACTATAAAAAGTTTCAAATAATAAAGTTGCAAATTCATCATTATACATATTTTTTTCTTCAAAAACTGTTTCCAATTCCGACTGAAACAATCTAAAAACAGGATATTTAAATCTATGACTATATAAAATCAACCATTTTTCTATTTGATTATTTGGAAACATATTAAAATAAGCCACAATTTCATCAGAAGTAAAAGCATTTACCATACTTGAGCCTATTTGGTCAAGCAACCTATCTAATTCATTAGGTATGGCATATTTCCCTGCTTCTAAAGAAAGCTTGTTTATTTCTTTTTGAATTTCTGTACGCTCATTATGATCGGAAGTTATAGCTAAATCTTCATAAAGTTTTGAAATCTTTTCTAAAAACTCGTTTTCCTTTTCAAAATCTATTGTACCAAGTTTATCAGTTCCTTTAAACATCATATGCTCAAGATAATGCGAAGTACCTGTATGATTTGCTGGATCGTACTTTCCACCTGTTTTTATTATTACTGCCCCCAATACATTTGGTACAGAATGATCTTCGTTTAAATAAACTGTTAACCCATTTTTAAGTTTATAAGAATTTACCATTAAATCTTTTGTTTGAGCATAAGAAAAACTTGCAAATACAAGTAAAAAACTAAGTATAAATAACCGTTTCATATAAAATTTATTTATTAAAAATTAATCAACTAAATAACAACATTAAATTTAAAGTTCATAGTTTTTTTTAAACTCTTTTTTTGAAATTATATTAGAGTTTAAAATGTAAATATCTTTTTTAGGTTTATTATAAAGTCCTGTTTTTACTCTAGTGATAGATTCTACCACTTCCATTCCTTTAACGACTTCTCCAAAAACCACATACTCATAATCATATATAGGTACTCCACCAATTGATGTATAAATTTCTTTTTGATAATTATTTAATTCAAATAATTTTTTTCCGTCTTTTTCAATTCTGGGAATCACTTTTTCTGTTAATTGTAAATATAAAGAAGTCCATTCCTTATTCATGTTATTAGCCTTATAATAATCTAAACTATCTTCAAAATGTAAATATTCATTTTCTTTCAACAACACAGAAATATAGTCAGCTATTAAGGGTGCATTTCTTTTTGCAAGCAAGGTATTTAATATATTTTCATCAACTTTCATACCTTCACAAATATAGAACAATTTAGTATCAGAAAATTTATTTGGATTTTTTTCATTTGGCAGTCTCCACATTCCTACTGCGGCTTTTTTATTTATTAAATATGGATTTATCTCGGAATTTAAGTCAGAATTGTAATAATTTTGGTTTAAATATTCATTTTCTTCTTTATTTTTTGCTAATCCCATCTTAACAATACCATTTTGCACGACAGAATAAACTAAAGTTGAGTCATAAATTTGATTATTTACATTGTTAATAAAATTATTTTTGTGCTTTGGCGTTGCTTCGTATAAACCAATAATAAAGTTGCCTTCTGAACTTTCAATCACTACATACTCCTTGATTTTACAAGCTTTTTTAGGATTTGAACAAGAGCATAAAAAACAGAAAAAAACTAAGAGAAAAAAAATATTTTTAATATTCATAAAAAATTTGAATTATATGAAAAAAAATTACTAATATTGTATTTTACAAAATTAAACAAATTGTTCAGAAAAGTTATGAAAAAAATTTTAAATTTTGCGATACTTCTCGCAGTTCTTTCAGGAGTAGTTTTTTTGAGTTTTAGCTGTAAAAAACCCAATCCTCCAAAAGCAGTTGTTTTAGTTGTTGACGAAAATAATAAAGCCGTTGAAGGAGCAAGAGTTATTGTTAAAGCAGCAAATTCAGACAGTGCACATACTATGGTTTATTTGCTTAATGAACCTAAAAGAGTAGCAGACACCTCTTATAGCGACAAAGAAGGAAAAGTATTTTACGATTTTAAATACGAATCCATTTACAAGGTTGAGGTTACAAAAGGTACAGACCGTACCCACCCTTTTGTTCGTAGAGGAATTGGTATTTTAATTTTAGAAAACGACAAAACTGCTGAAGCAAAAATTCAAATTAACGAACAAACAGTATTTAACTAAACTTTATTGCCATGAAAAAAGTCTTTTTAAGTTTCATCTGTATTTTAAGCAGTATTTTTGCTTTTTCGCAAATTTCAATTAATAAAAGCGATCTGTTTGAAGCAAATGATTCTATTCCTCAAATTTATTATGCTTTTGAAAACAACAATGATTATATTGTAGCAGAAGAAGTTATCCCCGAAAACTTAGTTTTTGGAAGTCAATCTGCATTTTCATTAATTATGATTGATACTTTAGTTTATTATCCGCCTTCAGAATTTGATACAAGTGGAGATTTTGAAGAGGCTAACTGCACTTTTAAAACTAAAGATGGGTATATTATGCATTTAAAAATCACAGAAGAAAAAGTAGAACTTGTTGGTATGCAGGCAGAATTACCTTTTACTAGCGATATGATGAATTTAAAATTTGACAAAAATATAGTAATGTATAATTTTCCTTGTGAGTTCGAAGATCAAAATATTGACCAAGTAGTTGCAATGGAAGACAGACATATATCTGAATTTCAAAACATAATTCCTGCGGAATATTATTCTTATGTAACTATGCTTTATGATAGTGTTAGATTTTATTCAGAAATTAAATTAAATTCAAGTTTTGATGAATTTGGTACAATAAAATTTATTGGTGATTCAATTCAAAATGGTGAATTTGAATATTTAAGAGAAAATTTAAAAATGACTACGCTTATGGATGTGAAGCTTAGAAATAAAATTAGCGGTACATATACATCTTTAAGTAATGCACCAGGAATTGGAGATCAATTACCAATGGAATTACCAATCTTGGACACTAATTATGTTCATAATTACTGGACAAAAAACAATAAGCAACAAATCTTGGAAATAAAATACACTACCGATTATTCAGGCGTTCATAGTATGACTTTCAAATATGCTTATTTAAGTTTTATAAATACTGATATTATCGCAAATTTAAGTGTTTATCCAAATCCTGTTAGCGATATAATTAACTTTTCTATTGAAAATTGCAAAAATTATAATTTACATATTTTTTCAACAGATGGACGTTTGGTAAATACTTTTCCATTGCAATCAGATGAAACGGAAATAGATATTTCAACTTACCGTTCAGGTGTTTATTATTATCAAATATTTGACAATAAGCTAAAAGCAATAGCTGGCGGAAAGTTTATTAAAAAATAATAAGGCGGGGTATTAGCTCATCTGGCTAGAGCGTTAGACTGGCAGTNNAAGGTGATCGGTTCGAGTCCGATATACTCCACAAAAGGCCTCGAAATTTCGGGGCTTTTTTGTGCTTAGTTTTTTTTTATTAAAAACAAGTGAAAACTGTCCACTTTTCATGAATATTAACATAAATTAGAATTTCAAATTTCTTCTTAAAGTTCAAACGAATTAGCAAAACTTGTAAGTTTTGCAAGTTTTGCTAATTAAATTTCCTATACGATAATCAGGATGGCAACTTAAAATTTTGCTAACAGTCTCAAAAAAAATCTTTTTATAATCAAACATTTGCCACATTTTTAAATTTGCTGTCTTTTGTTTATTATTTTTTATTAACTTTGTGCAGTAAAATAAAAATACAGGCTGTGTTTTAAAGACTTAGCTTTCAATTATATTTACTCTTAAAAATAATTATACTTTAATTTCAAAATAATTTGTTATTTTTGAAGCTGAATTTTTGGTCAAAGATATTATGCAAGAAAACTTAGTTTTATACAATTCGCTTAGTCGTAAAAAAGAAAAATTTACTGCCATAAATCCACCTTTTGTAGGAATGTATGTATGTGGGCCTACCGTTTATGGTGATGCTCATTTGGGACATGCCCGCCCGGCGATAACTTTTGATTTACTTTTTAGATATATTCAACATATAGGCTACAACGTTAGATATGTACGTAACATTACTGATGTAGGGCATCTTGACAATGATGAAGACCATGGCGAAGATAAAATCGGTAAAAAAGCAAAATTAGATCAAGTGGAGAAAATGAATATTGTTCAGTTTTATAGAGA
>LSQX01407239.1_pt3 | contig 13441 bp, 11 predicted proteins | sample 654561 | NCBI WGS metagenome assembly LSQX01 (sample SAMN04489861, study PRJNA283612) | anaerobic digester metagenome | isolation source: 4 biogas reactors fed with cattle manure at either 37C or 55C with and... | place: Denmark: Kongens Lyngby | collected 2014 | reverse complement strand
CTAACCAACTGAGCTAATCCCACCGCATGGAGCCGTCTTTGACGAACACGCCTTGGCATTGTAGCAAGGCGATTTGGGGCTGTCAAGGACGATTATTTTCGTGTGGTCACCGCCCGTATGCCACAGGGTGAATGATATTCTCCGCCTTGATGCTGTGCTCCGTGAGCGTGCGGTCCATCAGGGATAATCCGCTGCGGACGATCAGGCCGCCGTAGCGTTCACGCAGGCTGTCCATCGTCTGTTCAAAAGCCAGCCGGCTCTCCCGCGCGAGCTCATCCGCTAAAAAGGATAGCTGACGCATGTCGGCTGCGGGGATCAGATTCGAGGCGCGCACACCCAGACTTCGGATCCATTGCCCTTCCCTGAAGTTCGCGAGCAGCAGGGCGGACGCGGCCTCGGTCAGTTCCGCGGCCAGCTGGGTCGGCTTGGCAAGCGGCATCTGCCGCTCGAAGTTGTACAGCTGATAGTCTCGCAGACTGACCGCGATCGTTCCGGCCAGATAGCCGGCATCGCGAAGTCTCGCTGCCACCGACTCCGAAAGCATCTGCGCGACTGCCCGGATCTCCGTCTCATGGGTCAGATCGTGTGCGGCTGTGATGCTGTTCCCGATCGATTTGATCGGCAGCTCCCTGCCCTCGATGGCGACGGGAGACGTGTCCTTGCCGTTGGCAAAATCGTGCAGCATCAAGCCGATGACACCAAACAGCTTGCGCAGCAATACCGGTTCCAGATTAGCCAGAGCGCCGATTGTGCGAATGCCGATGCGGCCAAGCTTTCGGGTCGTGGCCGGACCGACGCCGAGCAGATCCGACACCGGCAGCGGCCAGACTTTTTCGCGAAAACTATCACGTCGGATGACCGTAACGGCATCCGGTTTTTTCATGTCGCTTCCGAGTTTGGCAAAGATTTTGTTATAGCTGACCCCGATTGACACGGTCAGTCCGAGATCGCGGCGGATTCGGCAGCGCAGTTCTTCCGCGACCGCTTCCCCGTCGGAACGGCTGCAGTGTGTCAATTCCACCCAGTTTTCGTCGAGACCGAACGGCTCGACCCGATCACTGTATTCAGCGTAGATTCTTCTGGCCAGGCGTGAAAAACGGATATAGCGGCTGTACTGCGGCGGTACGATTACGAGACGGGGACATTTTAGTTTTGCCTCCCAGATGGCTTCCCCTGTTTTTACACCGAAACGCTTGGCCAGCTCATTTTTTGCCAGCACGATCCCGTGCCGGTTGACCGGATCCCCGCAGACGGCGAGCGGATTCTTCTTCAGCTCCGGATTGTACATGCTCTCAACCGAGGCATAGTAGTTATTCATATCGATATGCAGTATCTGACGATCCACACGTGCCTCCGCATGACAGAACTTATGTTCTGTTATGGTATCACGCCAGGGTGAATTCGCCCAGTGTCAGGCGGCACTATTTTTTTCGGGATGCCTGTTCGAGACGGGTGACCAGCTCGTGATTGAGAAGATAATCCTTGACTCGGATGCCGCCGCTGAAACCGACGAGCTCGCCCCGATTTCCCAGCACACGGTGGCAGGGAACAAACAGCGCGTAGGGGTTTGCGGAACAGGCCTGGCCTACTGCCCGAGCATAGTCGGCCGCCTTTTCCTCCCCTACAATCACCGCCGCCAGTTCAGCATAGGTCAGATGTTCGCCAAACGGGATCGATTCCAGTGCGTGTATCACCTTGCCGGTGAATTCCGGCTGTTTTCTGGTCGACAGCGGAGGCATCTCCGGCAGCGGCTGGCCTGAGAAATAGGCTTCCAGCCAGTTAAACGCCTGAGCAAGCACAGGATCTGCTGTCCGCGACATAAATGGATCCTGGGATTGTCGAATCAGGGTATCGTTTCTGTCCAGACAGCGCATCGCTCTCAAGGTCATGCGGAAGCGTTCGTCCGACACGATCGCGCCGTTTTGCAAAAATTCAACACCGGTAATGGCTTCCCCATCCGACTGCAATGCAACAAGCCCCAGCTCAAACGGATAAAACCCGACTGTCAGGCGGGAAAAATTCGGGCGTGTTGCGACCAGCAGTACCCGATCTGCAGAGACGCCGGGCAAAACCGTGGTCGTCACGTCCGGCAGCTGATCGATATCGAGCGCTGTGCATTGGTCAGCCGACAGCACGAGACTGTACAGACCGGGATGTTCATCGAAAATTAAGGACAGAATTTTCGTCAGTGCCGAGCCTGACAGAGAAAAGCGTGAGTGAAGTACGGCTGAGGCTGCATCGGCACCGATGATCTCAGGGGCAAACAGCACATAGCCGATCTCATCATTGTCATGGGAGATAGCATAAATTGATTGTCTGCCGGTCTCGGCAAACTGCTGCAATGCTGCACGTCTCTGCTTGAGCGTTCCGCGCAGCGCATCGCCGGGGTTTTGCCGGGACAGGATCCGCCAATCGATTTTGCGCGCTTCCTTCACGCTGACGTCCGGCACAACCCGGCGCCACGTCTCATAGCAAAACGAAACATCACCCTCCGTTTGCCAGTCAGACTTCCCGATCAGCCGGAACTGCTCGTTCTCATCAAGATTCGGAAAATGGCGGTCAGCCTCATAGATGTCTGCGAACCGCGTGATCAGGACTTCGCTGACAAAGGGCAGCAGCTGTTCATAAACCGAACCGCCGCCGATCACAAACATGCGATCCCGCTCAAAGCCTTTCCGGTTCATTTTGTCCAAAAGTTCGAATAGCCGCTCCAGCGAATCCGCAGTCTGCACATTCGGGACAAAGAGCTCCGCATTTTTCGTCAGCATGATGTTCTCACGGCCGGGCAGCGCCCGTTTGCCGGGAAAAGTATCGAGGGTTTTGCGGCCGTATATGACCACCCCGCCGGTCGTGATTTGCTTGAACCGTTTCAGGTCGGCCGACACATGCCGGAGCAGGCCGCCATCCTTCCCGATGCCGTACGCGCGGTCGACTGCCACGATGGCGCGCATCGCTACACCGCCACCGGGAAGCGGCCGATCGGAGGGCCGTGCCGGTATTCACCCAAGGTCACGTGTTCCGGTTTGAAAGCGTAAAAATCTGTAATTGAAGAGTCGAGGCTGAAGCGCGGAGCCGGATACGTCTCACGCTCGATCAGTTCCCTGACGATCGGAATATGCCGGTCATAAATGTGCGCATCCGCGATCACATGAACCAGCTCGCCGGCCACCAGACCCGACACCTGCGCAAGCATGTGCATGAGCACGGCATACTGCGCCACATTCCAGAACGAAGCCGCCAGCATGTCCTGCGACCGCTGGTGCAAAATGGCATTCAGAACATGCCCGCTGACGTTGAATGTCATGGAGTAGGCACAAGGATAGAGCGCCATGTCCGAGAGATCGGCGAATGTGTACATATTGGTCAGAATGCGCCGGCTCGCAGGATTATGCTTCAGGTCATGAAGGACGCGATCCACCTGGTCAAATTCTCCCTCGGGATAACTCGACTTCTGCCCCAGCTGATAGCCGTATGCCTTGCCGATCGTCCCGTCCGGAAGCGCCCACTGGTCCCAGATTTTACTGTCCAGCTCAGCCAGACGGTTCGACTTCTTCTGCCAGATCCAAAGGAGCTCGTCCACCGCTTTTTTCAGCGGCAGAGGGCGAATCGTCGATGCCGGAAATTCATCCTGCAGCTGATACCGGTTGACCACGCCAAACAATTTCCGGCTGTATGCCGGTGCCCCGTCTGCCCAGCGAGGTCTTACGTCCTCGCCCGTATTGTCATATCCTTCCGACAGAATACGCCGGCAATTTTCAACAAACAGATCGTCAGCCTTGCTCATGCGCTTAGTATACCAAAGGGAGACCGCGCAAACATGAACGCAACTACTTGATCGACCAGGTAATCTGCGGCAGATTGCGGGCAATTTTCTTGACCCCGCACTTATCGATGACGCGCCCGAGATTGGCTTTCTTCTGCTCCGGGAACCCATCGGGAAGCGTGATCTTCAGCGCCATGTCATCATACGTGCCGCCTTCATTTTCCTGACCGAAAAACTCAATGCGCAGCGCGTCGAGCGGCAGGCCCTGCGCCGCGACATACGCCTTCACATTGGCAAACATGCAATTGATCAGGGAGGCGACAACGAGCCGCGTGGCCGGCGGATACTGACCGCTTCCGCCGTGGTCCGGCGACGGCTCCGTTATGATCGTGTAGCCTTCCATTTCCGTGACGCTGGTTTTCCCTTCACCGGCTCTTGTAATTGCGTAGACTTCCATATTGTTATTGTTCTCCTTCGGGTGTGCTTCCAATCCAGTTTAGCATGAGTCGGACTGCACGTTCACAACCGTTTTTGCAGGTTTACAAATAAAAATTCATATGTTATCGTCACAGGCAAATGCGATGAGGGAGAAAAAGTAGGTCCGAGCTTCGGCTTTCAGAGAAGTGCCGCCAGGTGCAAGGCATTAGGCAGAAACGGACGCGAATACATCTCCGGAGCAGCGCTCTGAAATGAAAGTAGGAAGCGACGGGTGCGCCCGTTACAGCGTCCGGGTATACCCCTGCTTTTGCAGGCGTACCTGACGAGGCTTCCGCTGCGAAACGGAAGCGAAGAGAGGTGGTAACACGTCACCGCGACGTCCTCTTGCACAACGGCAGGATGGGCGTTTTTTTATGGTCGTTTCATCCTGACATGCGCGCGGATACGTCAAGGAGGAATACGTCATGAAGGCAATTCGATTTTTTTCAGGAGAAGACATCCCGCTGGAGCGGCACAAGGTGCGCATCGTGCAGAAGCTCGAACTGCTGCCCGTTGAAGAAAGGCAGCAAAAGATCTTCGAGGCAAAAAACAATCTCTATCTTCTGAAAAACCGGGACGTGTTTCTCGACATGCTCACGGACAGCGGCGTCAATGCCATGAGTGACCGGCAGCTTTCCGCCATGATCGATGCCGACGATGCTTATGCCGGCAGTGAAACATACGTTGAACTGGAGGCGAAAGTTAAGGAACTGTTCGGAATGGATCATTTTCTGCCTGCGCATCAGGGGCGCGGCTGCGAGAAGATTCTTGCCGATCTTCTCGTCCGGCCGGGCGATCTCTTACCCATGAACTATCACTTCACGACAACGAAGGCCCACATCACACGCTGCGGAGGTGAAGTGCTGGAACTGCTCGCAGAGGGCGGTGAGATCTGCCAGAGTGACGACCCGTTCAAAGGCAACATGAATGTTGCCGCGCTCCGGGACCTCCTCGCGGATAAAAGCCGCCGCATCCCATTCGTGCGCATGGAGGCCGGCGCAAATCTGATCGGCGGACAACCCTTTTCTCTGGCAAATCTGCGTGAAACGGCCGATGTCTGCCGCGCTCATGATGTTTTGCTCGTTCTGGATGCTTCACTTTTGCAGGACAATCTTTACTTTATAAAAGTACGGGAAACGTCCTGCCGCGACACATCGATCCGCGAGCTGACGCGAGCCATCGCCGACTGCTGCGACATCATCTATATGTCGTTTCGCAAACTTGGATTTGCCAAAGGCGGCGGTATTGTGATGCGCGATAACCCGCTTGTCGGCCGCCTGAAAGAGCTGGTCGTCCTGAATGAGGGATTTCTTACCTACGGCGGCATGTCCGTCCGGGAGATGGCCGCCGTCACCGTCGGTCTTGAGGAAACGATGGATGAGACGGTCATCGCACAGGGGCCTGAGTTCATCCGCTACATGACTGGCGAGCTGGTTCGACGCGGCATTCCCGTCGTAACACCGGCCGGCGGTCTCGGCTGTCATCTGAACGCAGGACAATTTTTGCCGGATATTCCGGGTGAAGCCTACCCTGCCGGTGCTCTGGCTGCTGCCTTGTATATTGCGGGCGGGATCCGCGGCATGGAGCGTGGCACCATGAGCGAACAGCGCAACACCGACGGCAGCGAGCATATCTCGCCGCTGGAACTGCTCAGACTGGCTGTGCCGCGGCGTGTCTTTACTCTCAGTCAGATCAAGTACTGCATTGATCGTGTCCATTGGCTCTGGGAAAACCGTTCCCTGATCGAAGGCTTGCGTTTCACCAGAGAACCCGAGATCCTCCGTTTCTTCGTGGGTGAACTGGAACCGGTGTCGGACTGGCAGGATAAACTCGCGGCCCGCTTTCGCGCCGATTTCGGTGATTCACTGTAAATCAGCCGACACGGGACGGTTTTCGATTCTGCCACAGCCGGTCAGCTTTTTTTGCCCATCGTTTCGCGATGTCGTCGGTTTTGGCGGTCAGGTCCATTAGTCTTCTGGCATTAAAGACGATATTTATGCGCTTGTCCAGATAATCATACGCCAGACGCGGCTTTGCCTGTTTCATCTGCCGCATCGGCAACCACGCGAATGGCCTTTTTCAGGAGCGGCCAGGGGATGTTGAGTGCAGGCAGCAGGCGAATTCTGTCCTTTGCCTGCAAAACAATCACGCCGGCTTCGCGGCAGGCGTCAATCACCAGAGCTGCCGGTCTGACTGTCTTTATGCCAATCATCAAGCCAATGCCGGTGACTGCGATAATGCCGCGCGCACTGCTGAGTGTATCCCTGATATAGGCGGATTTACTTTCAACCTCATGCAATAAATCGTCGTCGAGTCGGCTTAACACGTGCAGTGCGCCAGCCGCCGCTACGGGATTGCCGCCAAACGTCGATCCGTGTGAGCCAGGTCCAAGAACATCTGCTGCTTTTTCTCCAAACAAGGTCGCTCCGAGCGGCAGTCCTCCGCAGAGCCCCTTGGCGGTACTGACGATATCGGGGGTGATGCCGGTATGCATGTAGGCAAACAGTTTGCCTGTGCGCCCGGCCCCCGTCTGCACTTCATCGGCCATGAGGAGGATATCGTTTTCGGCAGCAAGCAACGCCAGCTGCCGGACAAATGCAGGATCGAGCGCAACGACACCGCCTTCGCCTTGCACAATTTCAATCAGAAAGGCGGCAACCTGTCCTTTTTCAACGATGCTGCGGACGTGTTCAATGGATGGTTCACATGATTCAAATCCCGGCGTCAACGGCAGAAACTCCTGATGGAACGATGCCTGTCCGGTCGCCGCCAGCGTCGCGAGCGTGCGGCCGTGAAAACTGTTTCTCAGGGTAACAATCAGATCGCGCTGGCCGGGATAATGTAATTCGGCATATTTTCTGGCCGCCTTGATGGCACATTCATTCGCTTCCGCTCCGGAATTTGAAAAAAATACTTTTTTCAGACCGGAGCGCAGGCAAAGCTGCTCAGCCAGTCGTGCAGCCGGCTTTGTGAAATAGAGGTTTGACGAGTGCTGCAATGTGGTTAGCTGAGCCGTTACGGCTTCACACCAGGCAGGGTCGGAGAAGCCTAGTGTATTGACGGCAAGACCGCTGCCCAGGTCAATGTAAACCCGGCCATCACGATCCGTCACTTCCGAACCGCGCCCGCAGACCAGTTCAAGCGGGTAGCGGCGATAGGACGGAACGACATACGTTCGATCGAGATCCATCACATTCACGGTAGTTTCTCCTTCAACCGCCGGTAATCAAGGTGCCGGCACCTTCATCGGTCAAGAGCTCCAGCAAAAGGGAATGGGGTATTCGGCCGTCCAGGATGAACACTTTCGGTACACCCAGGCGGATCGCGTGCAGCCCGCTTTGCAATTTCGGCACCATGCCGCCGGAAATCATGCCGGAGCTGAATAAGGCTTCTGCGTCCTCACAGTCAATCCGGCTGATCAGGCTGGCTGGGTCGGAAACGTCTTTCAGAATGCCGGCTGTATCGGTCATTAGAAAGAGACATTCCGCGCCAAGCGCACCGGCAATACAGGAGGCCGCTGTATCGGCGTTGATATTGTATACAGTGCCGTCAGAGCCGGCTCCAAGTGACGAGACAACCGGGATGTACCCCGAATCAATCAGATCAAGCATGACTGCCGGATCGATGCTGACTATGTCGCCAACCTGGCCCAGACGCGGATCCAGTGTGTTTGCTTCGATCATGCGGCCGTCCATGCCGGATATCCCGATTGCTTTGCCGCCGTAAGTTTGCAGCATATTGACCAGACCGAGATTGACCTTTCCGGCCAACGCCATCTGCACGTATTCCATTGTTTCGCTGTCAGTGACCCGGAGTCCATCGACGAATCGGGTTTGCTTCCCCACCTTGGCGAGCAGATCAGTGATCTCAGGCCCGCCGCCGTGGACAAGCACAACGCGGATGCCGATCAGAGACAGCAGGACAATGTCCTGCATCACCTGATGTTTCAGCATTTCGCTGACCATCGCGCTGCCGCCATACTTGACGACAACGGCTTTGCCGCTGTATTGGCGAATATACGGCAGCGCTTGCGTCAGTACCTCGGCCCGTTCAGGATTGGACACACTCATCATCATCTCCTTACGACCGGTAGTCGCCGTTGATGCGCACATAGTCATAGGTCAGATCGCATCCCCACGCCATCGCCGTATCCGTTCCGGCATGAAGGTCAACCTGAATCTCGACTTCCGGGCAAGACAGAATCGCGTGCGCCTGATCCTCATTGAACATAACACCGTTCCCGTTTCGGCACACCGTGATCCGCCCCGCAGCAGAGGCAAAGCCGACTTCAATGCGGTCGACGTCGACATCGGCACCGCTGTTGCCGATCGCGCACAGCACGCGGCCCCAATTGGCATCAGCACCGTACATGGCGGCTTTCAGCAGATTCGAAGCGACGACCGATTTGGCCGCCTTTCTTGCGGTCACAAGGTCTTTTGCTCCGCTGACGCGGCATTCGAGAAGGCGTGTCGCCCCTTCTCCGTCGGACGCAATGAGGCGGCAAAGCTGAACCGTGACTGAATTCAGCGCACGCATGAACAGGCGAAAAGCAGGGCCGTCTTCATCGATTTCGGCATTTCCGGCCAGGCCGTTGGCCATCACGACAACCATGTCGTTTGTCGATGTATCGCCGTCGATGCTGATCTGGTTGAAGCTGCTCTGGACGTCATGACTGAGCGCATGCCAAAGCCGTTCATTTGTGATGGACGCATCGGTTGTGATAAAGACGAGCATTGTCGCAAGGTCCGGGTGCACCATGCCGGAGCCTTTCGCGATACCGCCGACGGTACAGACAGAACCGTCCAGCTCAAATCGGACAGCCACCTCCTTCACGACAGTATCGGTCGTCATAATCGCTTCGGCCGCCAGCGTGCTCTTGTCCCCCAGGCCGGCCGCGAGTGCCGGCAGGTGTGCGGCGATCGGGCTGATGTCAAGCGGCTGGCCGATCACGCCGGTCGAAGCCACAACAATTTGCTCGGACGGCACGCCCAGTGCATCCCCGGTCAGCCGACACATGGCGAGCGCCACATCTCTGCCGTCCGCGTTGCATGTATTCGCATTGCCGCTGTTGCAGATGATGGCTTGTGCCATGCCGTCAGCCAGATTGGCTTTAGTCTGGAGAAGCGGTGCACCCTTGACCTTGTTTCGGGTATAGACGGCTGCGGTTCGTGCCGGCACCTCGCTGTAAATCAAGGCCAAATCCCTTTTGGCTTTGTTCTTGCGAATACCCGCATGGATGCCGTTGGCCAGAAATCCGCGCGCCGCCGTCACGCCGCCTCCTAATACTTCAATGCTCGGATTTGCCGTCACACACTGTCCTCTCACATAACACCTGCTTCCAGCCTGAGGCCTTTCGTCTCCGCTTGTCCAGTCATCAGGTTGAGACACTGGATGGCGGCTCCAGCCGCTCCCTTGCCAAGATTGTCGTATTGAGCCAGCAGGAGCATGCACGATGCATTGCCTGTGACAGTCACCTCCATGGCATCCGAACCGGCAAGGCGGTTGGCACAGGCGAAACCGTCCTGATCGATGCGGTCGACAAAGAAAATGACAGGCCCCCGGTAAGCTTGACGCAGACAGGCGGCAACATCGGCAGCCAGATAGCCCGGGTTCAGCTGTTTCCTATGAAGCGGAATACTGACCAGCATACCGCGCGCGCAAGCCGCCACGATCGGCTGAAAGACCGGCTGTTCTGACAGAGCCGCATGCAGCTGCATCTCGGGAAGATGCTTGTGCGCCTGATCGAGCGCATAGGAACGGGGCGCCTGAAGCGCATGTGCCTCTGATTGTTCATATGTCTCTATCATGGCCTTGCCTCCGCCGCTGTATCCGGTCAGAGACGTACAGCTGATAACTGCATCCGCCGGTACAATCCCGGCGCTGATCAAGGGGTGCATCAGAGCGATAAAGCCGCTCGCATGGCAACCGGGCACACTGACACGATCGGCTGAACGGATTTTATTTTTTGCAACGTCAGACAGTTCAGGAAATCCGTACGCCCAGCCGCTGGCTGTGCGGTGGGCGGTGGATGTATCGATCACGCGCAGTGACGGGTTTTCGATCAGAGTCAGGGCTTCTCTGGCGGCACTGTCCGGCAGGCACAGAAGTGCGATATCGCTGCCGTTCAGGGCTGCACGTCTGGCGTCGCCATTTTTCCTCATAGCGCCGGCGAGCCTTTGCACGACAATATCCGTGCGTTCGCGCAGGCGTTCACCGATGACCAGGCCGGTCGTACCGGCGGATCCGTCTATAAAAACCTTCACGGCGCGCCTGCGGCAGAACGGATAAATGCGAGCTGAACTGCAATGGAATCTGGTGATGGTCCGCCGGCTGAGGCACGCCTTTCGAGGCACGATTCGAGCCGGATACTTTCATAAAGATCAGCCTCAAACCGATCGGAAAAACCGTGATACGCATCGAGCGGGAGCTGATCAAGCGTCAGGTCATGGTCGATGCAGTACCGGACCACTTCCCTGACCACATGGTAGCTCGTGCGAAAAGGCAGCCCCTTCCCGGTCAGATAGTCAGCCAGGTCAGTGGCATTTAGGAATCCGTCTTTGGCGGCCTGTTTTGCCTTTGCCTGATCCACCTTCAGGGAACGGATCATGGGCGTAAAGACCGTGAGACAGTCGCTGACCGTATCGACGCCGTCAAAGAGAGCCTCCTTGTCTTCCTGCATATCTTTGTTGTACGCCAGCGGCAAGGCCTTCATGGTGGTCAGGAGCGCGACGAGATGCCCGTAAACGCGTCCCGTTTTGCCGCGCACCAGTTCGCAGATATCGGGATTTTTCTTTTGCGGCATGATGCTTGAGCCGGTTGTGTAGGCATCGTCCAGCCGGACAAACGAGAATTCCCGGCTGAGCCAGAGGATCAGTTCCTCGGCAAAACGGGAAAGATGCATCATGATAAGTGACAAATCGGACAAAAGCTCGATGCCGAAGTCGCGATCTGCGACGGCATCGATACTGTTTTCTGCCGTGCGTTCAAAACCAAGTATGGACGCCGTAAATGCCCGGTCAATCGGGTATGTTGTTCCGGCCAGAGCACCGCTGCCGAGCGGCGATACGTTCAGCCGCCTTCTCGTTTCTCCAAGCCGTTCAAGATCACGCTGAAACATCATCGCATAAGCCAGGAGATGGTGACCGAACGTAACAGGCTGGGCTCTCTGCAGATGCGTGTAGCCCGGAAATATCGTTTTATCGTGCTGTTCCGCCTGATCGGCCAGTACCGACATGAGCGTTCGCAGCTGATCTTGCAGCAGATCCACAGCATCGCGCAGATAGAGCCGCAGATCCGTCGCAACCTGATCGTTGCGGCTTCTTGCCGTGTGCAGGCGTTTGCCGGCATCGCCGATGCGCCGGGTCAGTTCAGTTTCGACGAACGTGTGAATATCTTCGGCAGCCGGGTCGATCCGAAGATCGCCCCGATCAATCTCGGCAAGGATGCCGGCAAGCCCGTTTTCAATGGCGTGACCGTCCTCTTCGGAGATAATGCCCTGCCGCGTGAGCATGGCCGCATGAGCCCGCGACGCCGCCATATCCTGCCGGTACATGCGGCTGTCAATTTGGATTGACGCATTGAATCGTTTTGCTGCCGGATCGGCCGCTTCTTCTCGCGTGGATTCCCACAGTGCCTTCATGGCATGAACCGGCCGGCACCGACACCTGCCAGCGTCTGCTTATGCACCTGAGTCTGCACTTTCCAGGGCAAACCGTACAGATTGATGAAACCGGTTGCGTCCGCCTGATTGTAGTCGTTGTCCTCGCCAAACGTGGCAATTTCCTGTGCGTAAAGCGACCACGGGCTCCACACGCCCGCCTTTATGATGTTGCCCTTGTACAGCTTCAGTCTGACCTGTCCCGTGACCGTTTCCTGGGTTTTGTCGACAAACGCGGACAATGCTTCTCGGAGCGGCGTATACCAGAGGCCGTTGTACGCCAGATCAGCAAAAGAGAGCGCGATCTCCGCCTTTTTATGTGCAGTCATTTTATCGAGGCAGATGGTCTCCAGGTAGTCGTGTGCCGCATACAGGATGGCACCGCCCGGTGTTTCATAAACACCGCGGCATTTAATGCCGACCAAACGGTTTTCCACGATGTCGAGCAGGCCGATGCCGTTCGCGCCCCCTATCTCGTTCAGACTGAGAATGATTTCGTGCACGCTCATCGCTTCACCGTTCAGCGCCACCGGTACGCCGGCTTCAAAATCAAGCGTCAGATACGCCGGTTCGTCAGGAGCATCGAGCGGCGAAACACACATTTCGAGAAACCCCGGCTTTTCATATTGCGGTTCATTGCCCGCGTCTTCCAGATCGAGTCCCTCGTGTGAGAGATGCCACAGATTCTTGTCTTTGGAATAGTTCGTTTCACGGCTTATTTTCAGCGGGATGCCATGCGCCTCGGCATAATCAATTTCGTCTTCGCGTGATTTAAGCGACCATTCGCGCCACGGCGCAATCACCGGAATGTCCGGCGCAAAATGCCGGATCGCAAGTTCAAAGCGCACCTGGTCGTTCCCCTTTCCGGTGCAGCCGTGGCAGATAGCGTCGGCCCCCTCCAGCTCAGCGATTTCGACCAGACGCTTGGCTACCAGCGGACGCGCCAGCGCCGTCCCGAGCAGATAATCCTCATACCTGGCACCGGCTTTCAGTGCCGGCACCAGAAATTCATCGACGAACGTTTCGCTCAAATCTTCGACATAGAGTTTTGCTGCCCCCGATCTCAAGGCTTTTTCTTCCAGGCCGTCCAGCTCGTCGTTTTGACCGAGGTCACCGCACACCGCGATCACCTCGCAGTCATCGTAATGCTCCTTCAGCCACGGAATGATGACCGATGTGTCCAATCCGCCCGAATAAGCCAGTACTACTTTGTCGAATTTCTGATTCATCTGAATTGCCCTTCCGCGCCCGCATCTGTCTTGCCGGGTTGCAAGAATTCTAGATCAATGGAAATAAATATACAAGAAAATCACGATAAGAATGCCCAATTCTACATATTTACAAATACATTCTAATAATTAACCATTTATTTTGATAAGAATGCGAACCAATCCGTGCAAACTTCGTCTTTGAGCGGTAAAATATAAAGGCTAACTTTTTGTTCAGGGAGCGTGAATCTCGATGAACCGTTCATCTGATCGTTTGACTCAGCGTGTCGCACGTTTGCTGGCCGGTCTGCTGGTCCTTGTGACAATCATGCCGAT
>LSQX01059438.1_pt2 | contig 13443 bp, 12 predicted proteins | sample 654561 | NCBI WGS metagenome assembly LSQX01 (sample SAMN04489861, study PRJNA283612) | anaerobic digester metagenome | isolation source: 4 biogas reactors fed with cattle manure at either 37C or 55C with and... | place: Denmark: Kongens Lyngby | collected 2014 | reverse complement strand
AGATGTGTATAAGAGACAGCTTTACACGCGACTCAATATCATATCCGCCCAAATGCTCGAATTCAGTTTGGAGATCTCCCAATCTATTGAGAGCCTGATTACGTTCCTGGGGATCGGTTGGAAGCTCTTTTTCGATTGTATGGATTTGGTGTTCCAGCTCTCTCAGGCGCCTGGAGGCTCTGAGTGTATAAGAGAGCAGGGTGTCGTCATGATTCCATTTGCTGAGTTGCTGGTGAAGATGACCTACAGTTGGTTTTGTTCCTTCAAAAACTACATGACCTCGCTGAGGAGATATTTCTTCGGAAATCAAATTAAAAATTGTTGATTTCCCAGCACCGTTCGGTCCTGTGATTCCGCAGCGTTCACCCTGGTTGATTTTAAAAGAAACACCTGATAATACATCCTGTGTTCCAAAATTGATGTTTACTTCCTGAAAAGAAATCATCTGGAGGGTGACCACTCCTGCGGCTTATTCAGTTCGGCGTTGTAATCTTTAGCGAGTTTATCCAGGATTCCATTAACAAATCTGCCTGATTCGCGCGTACCGAAAAATTTGCATATATCAACAGCTTCATTTATTATAACAGGGTGAGGTGCTTTTTGCTTTGCAAAGAATATTTCATATATACCCATCCGCAACACGTTCCGCTCAACATTGCCGATGCGGCTGATATCCCAGTTGGTGGCACAGGAGGAAATACGGTTGTCGATTTCCTCCCAATGTGACATAACCCCGTTAACAATATTTTCAGAGAAGGCACGTATATGGGGGGGAGGCTGTTTTTCCGGTATATCCGGATTTCGAAGCCGTATCTGTCCATCCCAGAATTCCTGAAAAAATGTTTTCAGTTCCCTTTCCTCATCAGGATTCAGATCTATCTGGAAAAGCATTTGAACAGCCCACTCGCGTGCTTCACGTCTAGTTGACATATTTATACTAAAGTTGACTTACGATTAAATTTGGTTTAAAACTGCTACAATTTCGATTGCAGCTGCAGCCGCATCCCATCCCTTGTTACCGGCTTTTGTTCCTGACCGTTCGACAGCTTGCTCAATGGTGTTAGCTGCAACCAGGCCATTAATTACAGGAACATCATACTCCAAGCCTATAGAAGCGAGGGCTCTTGCAACTTGAGTATTTATAAGCTCTGCATGAGGTGTAGCTCCCTGAATCACACAACCCAGTGCTATTACTGCATCAAATTTCTTGGACTTGGCAATTCTTTGTGCGGCAATCGGAATTTCAGAAGCTCCGGGAACCCTTACTACTGTTATATCTTCATCAGCAGCTCCATGTCTTGCCAGACAGTCCTGCGCGCCTTTCAGCAGCTGTTCAGTGAAAAAACTGTTGAACCTGCTGATTACAATGCCGAATTTTTTGTCTTGAGCTTGAAGAATACCTTCAATAATTTTCATATGTATGCCTCCGTATAATTAAACCGTTATATTAGCCTTAATGTTGTATTAAAAGCAAGCGATTAGCTTTTGTAAAGCCATTCAGAGCATTTTTCCAATCATCCATAACACAGATGCCGCATTTCTTAAGTGCCGCATTTTCGAGTATGGAATTTTGTGGACGCCGTGCAGGGGTAGGGTAGTCTGCAGTTGTACACGGTTCCATCTTGAAAGGTACATTCATTAATGTTAAAAACTCTTTTGCAAACCCATACCATGTGGTATAGCCCTGACTTACAGCGTGGAATAAACCTGTTGGCTTCTCAGTACACTCTACAAGTTGTTTGATTTGAGTTGCCAGGTTGTAAGACCAGGTCGGGCAACCGAATTGATCGTCTACAACACGGATTGTTTTTTCTGAATCAGCCATTGCAAGCCGCAACATGGTTTTAAGAAAATTTTTACCATGTGCACCGTACAGCCATGCTGTTCGCAGTATTGCATAGTCGCACCCTGAAGCCTGTATCGCCATTTCACCCTCACGTTTGGTTTTGCCGTACACAGTGCAAGGATTCGCTTCATCTGTTTCGAGCCAAGGTTCGGGAATATCGCGATCACCGCTGAAAACGTAATCTGTTGAAACATGAATCAAATAGATGTTGTTTTCCCTGCATTCTGAAGCGAGTATTGCCGGTCCATCAGCGTTTACAGCGCGACAAAGTTCTTCATCAGATTCAGCCTTGTCAACTGCAGTGTATGCTGCGCAGTTGACAAGGATATCCGGTTTAAACTCCATAATTGCCCTCGTTACGGAGTCTTTTGAAGTTATATCTATGTGGGGCAGGTCGAGTCCCCGCACGTTATGCCCTGAAAGCACATCCATGCAGTCAACACCGAGCTGCCCCGCAGATCCTGTAATAAGTATTTTTGGCATTATCAGACGTTTTGTATTGAGTCCCTGATTTCCTTTATCATTGCTTCCATGCGATGACCGTACTCTACATACATTGCATATTTTCGATCATCGTCGGTTTTTACCGATTCATCATGGTAAACAGCACCGAGGTGCGGCTCAATAGAAATTCCGCCATCGTACCCGGACTTAATCAGGTCTTCCATTACTTTTCTAACGTCTCCATCTCCAAGACCGGGATATGTATAATCCAGTTTTGTTCCGTTCCAGGTGCCATCTTTGATATGTATATACACAACGTGTTGTTTTACAGCTTCGTAGAATTTCCAGGAAGACTGTTTGGGGTATGGTTCAGGGAAGGTCCGGTCGTCGGAGCCGACTGGATTTCCTGTATCATACACCAGTTTCAATCCGGGAACATTGTCGATTAATGCCAGAGTATAGCTCCAGCCCATGCCTCCGTAATTGTTGCAGTTTTCATGTACCGGCTGAATGCCTGCCTCGAGAAACATGTTTGTAAATACGCGCAGTCTTTCGAAGCGTTCTTCTTTCATCTGATCTTCCGCCGAACGATCAGGCATTACAGCATAACTCATTATTCGAACAAGCTTTGTTCCAATGCGCTTCATACGCGGTATGGCACGCTTTACTGCTGCCATATCCTCATCAACCGGTTTGTCAATATGTTTCCCCCAGTTTGCAATTGTGGAGCCGAAGCAGTTTACATGGATCCCCGCATCTTGCAGTTTTCCATAAGCTACATCAAAAGCGGCATCATCGAGATCATGAATATTCACTCCATCAATGTTGCGTGCTTCTATATTGCTCCACCCGAGCTCCTTGGTTGCTTTAATCTGACCATCCAGAGAAACAGATGCCTCATCGGCGAATCCTGTCATATACATTGTAAATTTCCTTTGTTTTATTAAACATTAAAACTTGATGCCATTTCATTGGCACTGGCTTTTCTTACTGTTTTTGTTTTTTTGACCTTTGAACCTGCGATCAATTTTCTTAGTTCTGTTGCATAAGAATTTGAATTCAGCGGCAACTGAACAGTTTTGTTCTTCAATGAGGAAAATATCATGGCATTAGCGAGCTCAACAGAGTTGATTCCCTCCTCAGCTGGAGCAATAAGCTCTTCTCCATCGAGAATTGCATTTACAAAGTTCTGCAATATTCCATTGTGCTGCGCCCCGCTGCCTTCTGCCGGTATATCAATAAACCATGTTTCCGGACGTGCAAAACTGGCTTTGGACGTTTTCAGGAAAGTTTTTTGACCAATGGTATTTTTCTCCCACTTGATTTTATTGTCTTCGATTACGATTTTCCCGTTTTCTCCGCATACTTCAAGACGGTTTGTTCCCGGGGCCTCTCCGGTCGTGGTTATGAACACGCCTGTTGCACCGTTGGGATATTTCAGGTATGCCGTAACAGAGTCTTCCACTTCAATCTTGTGGTATTTCCCAAATTCACAAAATGCCCTTACTGCTGAAGGCATTCCAAAGAGCCATTGCATCAGGTCAAGATTATGCGGACACTGGTTGAGGAGTACGCCTCCTCCTTCGCCCTTCCATGTGGCTCTCCAATCGCCGCCATCATAGTATGCCTGAGTCCGGAACCAGTTTGTAATAATCCAGTTCACCCTTGTTATCTCTCCGAGCTGCCCGCTCGTAATAACCTCACGCAGTTTTATATACTGTGGTGTTGTTCTCTGATTGAACATTGCACTGAAAACAACTTTCGGATCTGTATGAGCAGCGATGAGTTTTTCTGCATCCTTCTTATGTACCGAAATCGGTTTTTCCACAAGGGTGTGAATTCCCTGTTTCAAGGCATCCGCTCCAATAGTGGTGTGCGAGTAGTGGGGAGTGGCTACAAGTATGGCATCTATTTCACCGGAGCGAATAAGTTTTGCGCTGTCAGTAAATGTTTTATATGTATCACCGTAGGGCTTCATCTGCTCAGGGTCTATATCGCAAAGTGCCGTTACACGCGCATTTTTTATATTACCTGCTGCAATACTGCCAAGATGTGCAGCACCCATGCTTCCGATACCTGCTATACCTAAACGTACTTCCTTTTTTTTACTCATGTTTTAATCTCCATATTACTTGTTGCGAATTGTTTTTGTCACCCCATCAGCAGAGTGCCGATATTGTCTATAACATAGTTTGGCTGATAAGCGAAATTTTGTATCTCTGATTCTGACGTTACTCCGCTGAGAAGAAGGACGGTAGTCATTTCTGATTCAATTCCTGAAATTATATCAGTATTCATCCTGTCGCCGATTATAACTGTATCCTCTCTTCTCACTCCGATCTGCTTTATAGCACTGCGCATCATCAGAGGATTTGGTTTCCCGACGTAGTAGGGAGTAGCTCCGGTAGCCATCTGAATCGGGGCTATCAGAGCTCCGGTGGCGGGCACTATGTCTCCTCCTTCTACCGGTCCTGTCGTATCCGGATTCGTTCCAATCAACTTGGCACCTTTTCTGACGAGTTTGATTGCCCGGCAGATTTTTGTAAAATTGTATTCTGGGGTTTCGCTTATTACTACATAGTCGGGGTCTATGTCGTTCATGGAATAACCCGCCTCATACAATGCATTAATAAGTCCGGCATTGCCTATAACATACGCCGATCCATTCGGTCTTTGCGATGCAAGAAACTGCGCAGTAGCCAGTGCACTCGTGTAGAAATGTTTTTCGCTTACGGAGATGCCCATGCGAAGAAGTTTTTCACTAAGCTCACGAGGAGTTCTTTCACCACTGTTTGTCAGGAACAAATATTTTTTTTCTGATTTTTCGAGCCATGCGGAAAAATCTGCTGCCCCTGTAAGTAGATGGTTGCCATGATAAATCACTCCATCCATGTCTATTATGAATGCTTCCTTTTCTCTGATTTCGGCGAGCTCAAGGCAAGTATCTCCGCTCCTGATTATTTTCAATTCTCCACCTCTATATCAAGTTCCGTTTCCAGTCCGGGGTCTCTTTTGGCGCCAAATGAAAGAGCGGTTTTATAGTATCTTATTGCCATGTCCCTGTTTTTCTCAGGATTCATCAGTAAATATATATATGCCATATTTACATAAGCGTCAGAGTACCCGGGATGATCAAGCAGCAGTCTGTCCATTTTAAGGGTGGCTTCTATTAAATTTCCTCTTTGCACTGCAATTGCAGCAGCAAGAGTCAGCACAGCAGGATTGCTCATTTCTGCGGTTGAAATTTTCTTGAGTTCTGATTCCGCTCTTGTGTAGTTTCGGCATTCTATAAGAGCCCGTACAAACATGAGCCGAGTTACGGTACTTGCATTTTTCTCTTCGTCTAAAATGTCTTCAAAAATTAAAACTGCATCAGCAGCATTGCCGGATTTAATAAGATCTTCGGTTTGTGAAATTCTGACATTGTCGCTGCCGTTTACCATACGCTCTTTCAGCAGGGCGAAATTTTCGTCGATCTCATACTCAATTTCCAAGAGATCTTCTGTGGATATTTCAGGTGTTTGCGGCGCTGAACCTGTATCCTCAGCTTCGGTAGAATCATGTGATGCTACAAGAGGTTTGCCGTCAAGCACGTCATACGCTGTTTGCGCAGGGATTAACGGGGGGATCTTTCGGCTGAAAGTTTTCGTTGTTTGGGAGTTTTCATCAACCCCCAAAGTTTCCCCTCTGGAAGCATCATCAACGTCTGGAATTTCAATTTGCCCAGTACTGATCATTGCCTTAAGAATTTGCAGACGATCATGGCATTGATTAAATTTTGAAACCACATGGTCTGTTTTGTAATTCGGGTACCGGTTGGCAAGATTTCTAAATAATGCCATTGAATTGGATAATGCTGTGAGTTCATCCATTATCCGACCTTCATCTTTTGCTTTTTCTGCGTTGCTTTGAGCTTCAACAGCCTCCTCGAACATTTTTGTTTTAGTTGATTTGAAACTCAGCCAGGCATAAGAGTCGAAAGGTGCTGAAACAATGACAGCAACTGCAAAAATAAAAAGAAACTTGTTTTTTACGCTTTTCATACCTATATCCCAGTTGTTTTAATCATCTCCGCCTTCTTCACCGTTCCCGGTTTCAGGTTTGTTGACCTTGCGCACTAATACAGTGTCTACACGATGCCCATCCATCTTTTCGACGGTGAATTCCAAAAATAATTCCGGAACTTCAAGTTTGGTTCCTACAACGGGAACATGGTTGAGTTTGGCAAAAACAAATCCACCTATTGTATTGAAGTCTTCATCATCAATTTCGATACCCAATACTTCTGCCGCAGCATCAATGTCTGTTTCTCCCTGCATCCTGAAATCGTTATCCGACAGTTTTTCAATTTTGACGGGTACATCGTTAACATCGTATTCGTCGTAAATTTCGCCGACAATTTCTTCTAGCAAATCTTCCATCGAAACAATTCCAGAAGTACCTCCAAATTCGTCAAGTACCACTGCTATTGAATGTTTGTTTTTTTGCATTTGACGGAACAAAAGATCAGTGAGTATGGTTTCAGGTACAAAAAAAGGTTTTCTTATAAGTTCCCGAATTTTCGGGTGCGGTTCATCGAGTGCTTTAATCAGGTAGTCACGGGTATTAAGTATGCCCTGTATATTATCTATAGTTCCTTCATATACCGGTATACGCGTGAATTCGCAGTCGCGCATCATTTCCCTGCATTCGGCCTCACCTATATCAATGCTTATTGCTATAATATCTTTGCGGTGAACCATTATTTCATCAGCCGTCTTGTTGTTGAACTCAAAGACGTTCTCGATCATTTCCTTTTCCTGCGGCTCTATTGTTCCGCTGGCACCGCCAAGATCAACCATCATCCTGATTTCTTCTTCAGTAATATGGCCGCTGGCATTGTCCGGTTTAATCCTGAGCAGTTTCAACGTAAGGTTGGTTGAAAAATCCAGGAAAGTAACGAATGGTGAAGTTATTGTTGAAATGAATTTTAACGGTTTTACTGTTGTCCTGGCAAGCCACTCGCTATATCGCACTGCAATTCGCTTTGGAACGAGCTCTCCGAAAATAAGCATTACGAAAGAAAGTGCCATAGTGACGAATATGGTTGTAAAATTTTTAGCCAATGATTCAGAAACCGTGCACCAGCTTCTTTCTCTTATCCATTCGGCAGCCGGTCCGGCAAAGGTAACAGCTGCAAAAGCTGAAGCCATAAAGCCAGCGAGAGTCACGCCTATCTGAATAGTAGAAAGGAAACGTCCGGGCTCATCAATGAAACTCAACATCATCCCGGCGATGCGATCACCATCCTCTGCCAGTTTACGAACTTTTGATTTGTTAAGGGATATAAAAGCTATTTCTGAAGCAGCAAAAAAAGCATTTGTTATTATTGCCAGAATTAGAACTACAATCGGCCATGTTAATGAATCTGATATTAATGAAACTGGTGTGTACGGGTTCAATTTATGTTTTAACGGTATTTCTTTTATTGTTCATCGAATCTTATTGCGGCGGATTTGTAATGTCCGTCCAAGCCTTCAATTTCACCAAACATCTTGATTATAGGAAGAGCTTCCCGCAGATCTTCTTTAACATAATGCACCTGGCTTACCCTGCGGCGAAAATCATCTGCCGTTAAACCGGAGAACATCTTCGCAGCCCCCCCGGTGGGTAGTACATGACTTGGACCGGCAGCAAAATCTCCAACGGACTCAGGAGTCCATTCGCCAACAAAAACAGCACCGGCACAAGAAGCATCCAGTGCAACGCGTTCTGCGTCTTTTACCATAACTTCAAAGTGTTCCGGGGCAAATTGGTTTACTAGACTCATTCCATCTTGAATAGTAGGGGCTACAACCAGCAATATTCCATTATTGTTTACAACATTGTTGACCAACTGTGAGCGCGTAAGCTCACATGTCTGCCTCGAAATAGCCGCAGCAACTTTTTCAGCAAGCTTTCTGGAATCTGTTACCAGGAGTGCCTTCTCTTCTCCCGTACCATGCTCAGCCTGGGACAGCAAATCGGCTGCAACAAATTCAGGGTTGGCAGTGTCATCTGCCAGAACAGCTATTTCACTTGGCCCTGCAACCAGGTCGAGTGCTACAACTCCATATACCTGCCGTTTTGCAGCAGTTACATACGCTCCTCCCGGACCGGCTATTTTCAGTACAGGTTTGCAGTATTCTGTTCCGTATGCCATCAGGCCGATAGCCTGTATGCCTCCAACCCTGTAAGCTTCAGTAACGCCAGCCAGCTTCATTGCATAAAGTATGGCAGGTGCTATCTGCTTGTTTTTATCGGCAGGAGTACAGGCAACGATTTCTTTCACACCAGCGACTTGAGCCAGTGTTGCTGTCATTATAACGGTTGACGCCAGAGGAGCAGTTCCCCCGGGCACATAAACACCAACTCGCTCAAAGGGTAAAAATCTTTCTCCAAGAGATCCGCCGTGCGGAGTGTTTGTCGACCAATCCGGACGGAGCGATTTTCTGGAAAAATCAGTTACACGCCTGTGGGCATCACGAATCAATTTCTTTATATCTTCTGGAACAAGATTTTCTGCCCCGGCAAATTCCTCGTCTGATATGCGCAACTCCTCCGAACTCAGGGACAGACCCTCAAACTTCTTTATTGCATCTAGAATGCCTGTCTCCCCTCGTTCCCTGATATCTGAGAGGAGAGAGGATGCCGCCTCTTCTGCTTTGGCTGAAAATGCGGGGCGTTCCAAAAATGTCTCTACTTGCTCTGAGCTGCTTTCCGGTGTCCAGTCAACAATCGCAATATTCATTTTATTCATTCTATCTGAAAATATTTTAATATTTCAGAAGACTTCCTCCTATATATTCTCGCAATATTGAATCACCCGGGACTGCAGTTGGCAGTATTGAATGAAAATTAGTCAGCACCTTCTGTATACGCCTTGCTATGGTGTACTCCGGATCATACGGTTTTATTTCAGCAAGCAGAGGTTCAACATACGGGCGTAATACTGCTACTTCATAATCGAGTGCGGTGTTCAGTGACACATCAGCCATGTCCTGATAAGGGAAAATCCATCGTTCTTCTCCACGCCTGACCGAAGGCCACATTCTAATTGTGGCAAGTGCTGAATGACCACGGAAAAGATGATCGCGAACTATGCGCCGCATCAGTCTGTTATCGGTGGTAGAGAGAACATTTCCGTCATCAATTCCCATTTGCGTCAGGGCACTAAGGAAAATCAGGAACTTATCTTCCCTTGGAACACTTTCCGTAAGGATCGGGTTGAGCCCATGTATGCCTTCTACTATAAGTACACTGTTCCGATCCAGGTGCATTTCCTCATCAGTGAAAACCGGAGACTGTTGCCTGAAGTCAAATTTGCGTCGTTTTATTGTTTCACCATTTAACAGGGCTGTTAAATGTTCGTTGAACATTTTGATATCAACAGCGTCAACGTGCTCGAAGTCGGGGTTCCCATCCTCATCAACAGGGTTTGCGCTTGTTCCCACGAAATAGTCGTCTGTAGATATTAAAACAGGGCGTCTTCCGTTGACTCTCAAGTGTATTCCGAGGCGCTTTGCAGAAGTAGTTTTGCCGGCGCAGGAAGGTCCGGCTATTAATATAACCCGCGGTACCGGGGTCTTCTCAGTTATCATGTTTGCGATTTCTGTGAAGTTTTTGTCGTGAAGCGCCTCAGACATTTGGATAATATCGCTTATCTGCAACTTGTACACTGCATCATTGAGCTGCCCCACTCCCTGTATATCCATATCCTCGCCCCATTTTGAATGTTCACGATGAACTCTCATCAATTCGGGGAAGGGGACGAACTCAGATATCTTCGATGGGTCTTCCAGTGGAGGCATCATCATCATGCATCCGTTTTCATACGGTACAAGTTTAAACGAGCCAAGGATTCCTGTACGGCTGACTATAGGTCCCTGATCCAGATCTGAGTAATCACCGCACTGGAAAATTCTTACCGATGGAGTATTGATGTGACGCAGCAGGCTGACTTTGTCAAGCTGCCCGGTATCTGTGAAAAGTTTTACAGCTTCCTCGTATGAGCGATGCGAACACATTATCGGCTTGTCGGACTGAACAATCGAATGCATCGTTTTTTCTAAAATCTTCAGACTCTCAGGCGAGGGCGGCTGCATTGAATCGCCTCCATTTTCCCTGAGGACGAAAAACATTCCGTCGCCGATAGAGTGCATTACCCGCAGTCTTGCATCAGGCAAAGCGGTGTGAGCAGCCATGCTGAGAAGGAAGCACATCGAACGACGTAAAATCAACCATCCTTCAGGGTCTTTTGATGTAAGTCCTTTTACGGTGCAGCTCATATCAAGCCGTGCCTGCAGGGATACCGCTTCGTTGTTAACCAGTGCACCTAAAAAAGGCATACCCTCATCATCGGTCTGCGGTATCGTTTCCCATACAAATGTGCCGGGACGGCGCATCTGCGGTTGTTTAGTTAAATTTGTAGTTATGTAAATTGCCCAATTACTCATTCTGTACCTTTACTTTTCAGCTTCAGTTTTCTTTTCTGTTTCTGGATTGAATCCGGGGATGTCGAAACCTGCATCTGATAGTTTTTTCATATCGCGTTCGTTCAATTCAATGGGTAGCGGAGGTCCCTGATTTTTTATAATTATGTCTGTATTAATATCGCGCAGGCGTTGTTCGCGTTCCTCCGGTGTCATGGCAGCCATTTCCTCCTGCCGCTTCCTCCGGGCTTCCTCTCTGCGCTTCAATGCTTCAGCCCGCCACTCTGCGCGTTCTTCATCCATCCGTCTCCTGTCGCGGGAAGTTGAGTCAGGTCTCGGAATCCTGCTCCGGGAATCTCTGACGGCAGTGACGACGGGTGCCCCGACTTGCGGCTGACTGCCTGCCGGCATACCAAAAGTTGTTACATCCGCCTGATTCGTTGTTGCCGGATTTATCCAGAGTGGCAGCTCCATTTCAAAATCCTGACGTTTCAACCTGATCATTGCTTTTTCAAGGTCTACATGGAGCAGTTCAAAATCTTCAAATTTCTGACCTTCCAACAGGTAATAAGATGTTTGCGAACCCTGGTCATTGAATCCTGCTGCCGGTATACCATTGAAGCGCGATATAAGTGTTACTCTTACATTTTCAAATCCAGGGGGGATGATATCCAGATCTTCAAGTTCTGTCAGCTTGATGTCATCAACCGCATTAGTCTGCACTACGGGTGGAGGAGGTCCAAAAATGTTACGCTCAAGAATCGGAGTAAAGCGCTCAAACCCCACCTTGTCATTAAAGGCGCTGGCGAAAGTTGCAAACAGAAAAACAACTGCCATGACCGAAATTATTTCAAGGCGGATAGAAAATATTTTTCTTTTGTTAATAGCGAGTAACATGCCCGATATGTTACCATATTGTATTGACAAGTGTGAAGGGGAGAATTATTTGTTTCATCAACTAAAAAGCAGTTTCTTATTTTTTTTGCAGGAGAAGTTGTGCTACTATCAATTCTCTTCTGTTTTTAATCAAAGGGAGATAAAATGATAACTATGGGGTACATAACAGCCGGTATAATGTCGTATGTAGTCGGCTCGATTCCTTTTGGATACTTGATAGGATTGTCTCGCGGCATTGATATCAGGAATTCAGGCAGCGGTAATATAGGGGCTACAAACGTTTATAGAACTTTAGGCAGGAAACTGGGCATAATTACATTTTTATTGGACTTTTCAAAAGGAATAGCAGCTACTTGTGTAATTCCTTGGAGCATATGGTACTCGTTCGGCTTCAACACACCTGTTCATATTTATACAATCCTGCTATGTGGAATTTTAGTATTGACAGGTCATTCTTTTCCCGTTTTCTTGAACTTCAAAGGCGGAAAAGGCGTTGCTTCAGGTCTCGGAGTTGCCGTCGGTGTGGCACCGTGGTCCGCTTTGATCGGGCTTGTAGTATGGATAGTTTTCTTTTTAATTACACGATATGTTTCTATCGGGTCTATTACTGCAGCGTGTGTTGTAGCGGTGTCGGTGTGGTTTTTGGATAATTCTGCCGAACCTCGATACATAGCTCCGGCAACAATAACTCTCTTGGCTGTTCTGATTGTTCTGAAACATCGAAAAAATATTGTCAGACTTATCAACGGGAACGAAAACAGGTTTGATTTTTCGCGCTCCAGGAAAAGCAGTCAAGAATAGGGCTGCTATAAATCAGTGTTTAGAAAGTAATAGCTGAGTGGAGTATGGAAAAATTATGAGTAATAAATTAAAAGTTTGTGTGGTTGGGGATGGCGGTTGGGGGACGGCACTTGGACTGATGCTCTTCGAACAGGGCTGCCATGTAACTATGTGGGGACCATTCGCAGAATATATAGATGAAGTACACCGGACACGGTGCAATAGTCGCTATCTGCCGGATATTGGGATACCAGAAGGAGTTGAATGGACATCTGACACAAAGCTGGCTGTCCAAAATGCAAAGCTCATAATATTGGCAGTTCCATCACATTATTTTTCTGATGTATGCAGAAAATTTAAAGACTTTATACCTGTTGATGCAGATGTTGTAAGCGTATCAAAAGGATTCTGCAGGGAAACAGGCGAACGGCTTTCCGTAACAGCTTCAAAAATACTCGGTATTCAAAACGTTGCTGTTCTTTCCGGACCCTCACACGCTGAAGAGGTCGCCCGAAGAATACCAACTGCCGTTGTCGCAGCCTCAGCAGATATAGAGCAGGCAGAACGAGTGCAGGGTATTATGTCAGCTCCATATTTCAGAATCTATACAACAGATGATTCCACAGGAGTAGAATTGGGAGGGGCCATAAAAAATGTAATCGCTCTTGCAGTTGGTATGAGTGATGGTATGGGCTTTGGCGATAATTCGCGTGCAGCCTTGATAACACGTGGTCTGGCTGAAATGGCTCGCCTCGGAACAGCCATGGGAGGAAAACCTGAAACATTTGCCGGACTGAGCGGCATTGGAGACTTGGTCGTAACTTGCACAAGTCGTCACAGCAGAAACAGAAGTGTTGGAGAACGTCTCGGGAAAGGCGAGAGTCTTGATTCTATTGTAAAAAGGATGAAACAGGTGGCAGAAGGTGTTTGGAATTGTCCGCTTGTAACACAACTTGCCGGTTCACTGGGCGTTGAAATGCCGCTTTGTGAAGCCGTCCGCAAAGTGCTCGACAGCGAAATGACACC